>Ga0206902_10111_pt1 | contig 22808 bp, 17 predicted proteins | sample Alteio_BWOrgHeat_44_FD_153242 | JGI IMG/M metagenome (GOLD analysis project Ga0206902, IMG submission 153242) | Enriched cells from forest soil in Barre Woods Harvard Forest LTER site, Petersham, Massachusetts, United States -... | ecosystem: Environmental > Terrestrial > Soil > Temperate forest >... | reverse complement strand
GCTCAACATGAAATATAATGACGAAATAAATAAAAGAAGGACGTTCGCGATAATCTCCCATCCTGATGCAGGCAAGACAACATTAACTGAAAAATTTTTGTTGTTCGGTGGTGCTATTCAAACCGCCGGTGCAGTGAAAAGCAACAAGATAAAGAAATATGCTACCAGCGATTTCATGGAAATTGAAAGGCAACGTGGAATTTCGGTAGCTACTTCCGTGATGAGTTTTGAATATAAAAATATTTTGATAAACCTTCTAGATACGCCTGGTCATAAAGATTTTGCGGAAGATACTTATCGTACCCTCACGGCTGTCGATAGTGTCATTTTGGTCATTGACAGTGTAAACGGGGTGGAAGCACAAACCCTCCGGTTGATGGAAGTCTGCCGGATGCGGATGACCCCGGTGATTGTTTTTATTAATAAAATGGACCGGGACGGAAAGAACCGCTTTGATCTATTGGAAGAAATCGAGAAAGAGTTAAAACTTCCGCTTCACCCGATGACCTGGCCGATAAACAGCGGAAAAGATTTTAAGGGCGTGTATAACCTCTATCAGAAAAGCCTTGTATTGTTTACCGCTAATACGAAAGCGATCGATGACGACACGGTAAAAATTGATAATATTGAAAGCATGCTTCTGGATGAAAAGCTTGGAGAAAAAGATGCTTCTGTTTTGCGGGAAGATGTAGAACTCGTTGACGGGGTGCATGGACAATTAGAGGTCAATGACTATCGTTCGGGAAAGGTAGCCCCCGTATTTTTTGGGAGTGCCATCAATAATTTTGGGGTGAAGGAAATGCTGGACACATTTATCCAGATCGCGCCCGTGCCGCAATGCAGGGAAACATCGGTGAGGGAAGTTTGTCCCGGTGAAGATGCACTCAGTGGCTTTGTTTTTAAGATACATGCTAACCTGGACCCCAAACATCGCGACCGAATTGCATTTATGCGGATATGTAGTGGTAAGTTTGAACGAAATAAGTATTTTCATCATGTCCGGTTGGACAAGGACGTTAGATTCAGTAATCCTTACACCTTTCTGGCAAGAGATAAGGACATCATCGAGGAAGCGTACCCGGGAGATGTGGTAGGTCTGTTTGATACGGGAAATTTTAAAATTGGCGACACGTTGACTGAAGGAGAAGATTTTTATTTTACCGGAATTCCGTCTTTTTCCCCTGAAATTTTTAAAGAGGTGGTTAACAAAGACCCAATGAAAACCAAGCAGCTTGAAAAAGGACTGCTGCAGTTAACCGATGAAGGGGTAGCTCAGTTGTTCACCCAGTTTGGCGGCAACAAGAAAATAATCGGTTGCGTTGGGGAATTGCAGTTTGAGGTCATTCAGTATCGTTTGCTCCACGAATACAGTGCCTCTGTCCAATTCAACAGTCTGCCTTTTTATAAGGCTTGCTGGATCTCTAGCAAAGACCCGAAAAAGCTGGAGGATTTTATCCGGTTTAAGCACGCAAACATTGCAGATGACAAAGACGGTCACCTGGTTTACCTTGCACAGAGTGAATGGTATTTGAATACAGAAAGGAACAATAATCCGGAAATTGAATTTCATTTTACATCGGAAATTCATAAATAATCCATGATATTTCAAACAGAACGTTTGCTGGTGCGCCGATATACGATGGCAGATGAAGAAAATTTCTACCTGCTCAACAGTGACGAGGAGGTGATGAAGTATATCCGTCCACCAAAAACCAGGAAAGAAGCTTTCCAGTTCCTCGTTGAAAATATTGAATATTACGGACAATATCCAGCTTATGGGAGATGGGCATTGATTGAAAAAGCAACACAACGGTTCATCGGTTCGTTCATGCTGCGTCCCTCAACTGCCATTTTGGAAAACATCGAACTCGGATATGCGCTTCTTAAAGAAAATTGGGGATACGGTTTTGCAACTGAATCTGTCCTTGGTGGAGTGAGTTTTGCTTTCAGCCAGTTACGCCTGTCTTCCCTGGTTGCCATCACTCAAACCGGAAATCGTGCGTCGCAAAAAGTATTGGTCAAGTGCGGATTCGTTCAATTGAACAACATAGATGATAAAGGAAGAGAAGTTGCGTTATTTTCCATCGAAAATAAGACGCATGGTTGAGACACAGCGGCTGCATATTATACCCTTGACCATCGAACATCTTGAACGGTATCTGCTGGGAGATGGAAAATTTGAAAAAGAATTTAACCTGACCAATACCCAGAGAATGGTTTCCCCGGAAGTCAGGGAACGCGTGCTTCAAAATATCATACCGCAGTTAAAACGGGTCTCAGAAAACAAGTATGTTTTTTACACTTTCTGGATTGTAGTTGATAAATCAAAAAAAATGATCGTTGCTGAACTTGGTTTTAAAGGCGAACCAAGCGAATTGGGTGAAGTTGAAATTGGATATGGGACCCTTCATCAACATCGTGGAAAGCATTATATGACGGAAGCGGTTGGAGGTATGATCACCTGGGCAAGACAACATCCTTTAATAAAATATGTTTTGGCAGAAACGCACGAAAATAACCTTGCGTCAATAAAAGTGCTTCAAAAAAACAATTTTGAGCCTTTTGCCCAAAAAGAAAACATGAAATGGTGGAAAATTTTTACAGGTACCCTCGAAGACATGGCGCCAAACCCGTAAACAATCCTGTGCGAAAAAAGGACTGCTTTTGATCAGATTATTTTAAAGGAACCCCGGTGTAATTGTGCGGGGTTATTTTTTTCAATTCTTTTTTTACTGCGGGAGAAATTTTTAATGCATTAATAAACTGATGAATTGATTTTTGGGTTATTGCGGTATTTCCCCGGGTCAATTCCTTTAATGCCTCATAGGGCATCGGGTAATTTTCCCTTCGTAAAATGGTCTGTATTCCTTCTGAAACAACGGCCCAGTTATTGTCCAGGTCACTCAGCATTTTTTCTTCATTCAGCACCAGTTTATCCAGGCCTTTTTCAATGGATTTAAAAGAAAGGACCGTGTGGGCAAACGGAACACCAAGATTTCGTAATACTGTGGAGTCTGTTAAATCGCGTTGCAGTCTGGATACCGGAAGCTTTGCTGCAAAATGTTCGAACAAAGCATTGGCAACACCGAGGTTTCCCTCGGCATTCTCAAAATCAATTGGATTTACCTTATGAGGCATTGCTGAAGAACCTATTTCTCCTTTTTTCGTTTTTTGTGTGAAATACTCTGCAGATACATACAACCATATATCGCGGCAAAAATCAACGAGAATATTATTGATTCTTTTTAATGCATCAAAATGCGCGGCCAGATTATCATAGTGTTCAATTTGGGTGGTGTATTGCTGGCGGTGCAATCCCAGAACACCTTCAACAAATTCGTCTGCCATTTTTTTCCAATCTTTCTTCGGATATGCGGCATAATGTGCATTGAAATTTCCAGTTGCTCCGCCAAACTTACCAGAGAAAGGAATCTGAATGAGTTGTTCAACCTGGTTTTCAATTCTTTCAACAAATACCATCACCTCTTTGCCCAAAATCGTCGGAGAAGCAGGTTGTCCGTGTGTTTTGGCAAGCATTGGGATATCTTTCCATTGCCTTGCCAGCAATTTTAATTGCTTATTCAAGTTGAGCAGGGCTGGCAAATATTCCATTTCCATCGCGTGTTTCCATAAAAGGGGTATGGCAGTATTGTTGATGTCTTGCGACGTTAACCCGAAGTGAATCCATTCCTGCACTCTCGCCGCATCAGCTTCAACCAGCCTCTTTTTTAAAAAATACTCAACTGCTTTTACATCATGGTTTGTTTTGCGTTCTGTTTCTTTAATCTCCAGGGCATGGTCAATACTGAATTCTTCGGTTAGGGTCTGCAGGTGTTTTTTTAGGGAAGGGGAAAGGGTAAACAATTTTTTTTGTGCTAAAAAAATAAAATATTCTACCTCAACAATCACCCTGTATCTCATCAATGAATACTCAGAAAAATATTCATCCAGGTGTTGAACCTGATCGCGGTAGCGACCGTCAATCGGCGATATGGCAGTCAGTGTATTTAATTCCATTAAATGATCAATTAAGGTGGCTTTTTATTTTCTCTGCCTTACATTTGCACCCAAATTTAACGCAAACGAGTTGGACAGAAAAATAAGGGTAGGTGCTGTAAGTTATCTCAATACAAAACCATTATTGTATGGTATAGAACGTTCACCGGTAATCAGTGAAATTGAATTGACCATTGATTACCCCGCACGTATTGCCGCCAAATTGCTCAATGATGAAATTGACGTTGGCCTGGTCCCGGTTGCCATTATTCCCAAATTAAAAACCCATTACATCTGTACTGACTATTGCATTGGCAGCAACGGATCGGTTGCTTCCGTTTGCCTTTTTAGCGAAGTTCCCATCCATAAAATTGAGAGAGTACTCCTGGATTATCAAAGCAGAACGTCGGTGCAGCTGGCAAAAATATTATTGAGAGAATATTGGAAAATCAATCCGGAAACCATCGATACCAAAGAGGATTTCAGGGACCGGATTACAGGGACGACTGCAGCATTGGTTATTGGAGATCGTGCGTTGGAGCAAAGAAATATTTCCCGGTTTGTATATGATCTGGGCTACGCTTGGAAAGACTTTTCCGGACTGCCATTTGTATTTGCGGCTTGGATCAGTAATAAAATACTGGATGATGGTTTTGTACAACGATTCAATGCAGCAAATCAATTTGGCGTCGATAATATAGATTCGTTACTAAGCTCGCTGCACTATGATGCGTTTGATCTTCATGAATATTACACAAACCACATCAGTTATTTTCTGGACGAGGAGAAAAGAAAGGGTCTGGATTTGTTCCTGCAGTATTTGCTATGAATATTTACAAAAATACCCAAACCACGGACTGTTTTAGTTCGCTTGCCCTAAGGGTTTACCTATATAGGTCTGATGATCGAAAGAATTATTGCCGCGGGGTAAATAAAAATCGTTTAGAAAATGGACGGGGAAAAAATAATTAATTACATTTATAAATTATACCATTGGATTCTCGTAAATCATTAATATTAAACCATTAAACTGCTATCATGAAACTCAACCCACCATTCCTACTATTACCGATCTTATTTTTCCTGGTGACGAATTCCTGTACAAAAACGGTTACCAAGACTGTGATTGACACCGATACTGTTAACATTACCAAAACCGACACCATCATCAAAACACAAATTGACAGCAACATTAATCTGGGGAGCGGATTGGTGGCTTACTACCCTTTTAATGGGAATGCAAACGATTCAAGCGGAAATAACTTAAATGGAACGATTAACGGAGGCGTTACTTTTACTGCTGATGTAGCAGGTAACGCTAACAGCGCAGTCACTTTTGATGGTGCAACCGGATACATTCTTGTTCCGGACAGCGCTCAAAAATTTCAAACAAACGCGGTCACAATTTCTTTCTTAGTCAATCTCACCAACGTTTCTGCCAGACAATCTTTTGTTACAAATCAGAATTTTAATGATGGTACCGGTTTGTCATATGGCGTATTGATTAGCCCGGCCAATATCAATGTTGCTGAATTCGGAGTAGTAAACAATAGGCTAGGTTGTGGGATCCTCGTGAGCGATACCAACGCCATAGTTTCTCCTGCGAATACCATGGTAACCAACCAATGGTATAGTTTTGTCTGCATATTTACAGATTCGCTACAAGAGTTTTTTGTTGACGGAACCCTAAATAATGCCATCACCCGGCCATTTGCTACGCTTAATCATTGTGCAAATACTAAAGACCTTGTAATTGGGGCATGGTGGAGCGGCGATCTTATCCCCGCAAACGGCTCAATGGACGAACTGAGGATTTACAACCGGGCTCTGAATCAAAATGAAATCAATGCGCTGGCAAAACCAGTCCAGTAAACCGCGGAGATACTAGCTTTTTTTCGAAGAAGTATACCCTCTCCACTTCTCGATGAGGTTTTTCATATCCTCTGGTAATTCGCTTTCAAATAATACATCATTATTTGTGGAGGGGTGGATGAATCCGATGGTTTTTGCATGCAGGGCGTGGCGGGAACATATTTCAAAACAATTATCAACAAATTGTTTGTACTTACTGAAGACTGTTCCTTTTACAATTTTATCCCCACCATAAGTTTCATCGTTAAACAACGGATGACCGATGTGTTGCATGTGCACCCGTATCTGGTGAGTCCTACCCGTTTCCAGCACGCACTGGACAAGTGTGACATATCCAAATCTTTCCAAGACACTATAATGAGTAATCGCTTCCTTACCATAATCTCCTTCGGGATAAGCATCAAATATTTTTCTGAACCTTTTGTGCCTGCCGACATGCGCAACGATGGTTCCGCTATCAACCGGCAAATCTCCCCACACCAAAGCGATGTATTGTCTTTTGACCGTGTGATTAAAAAATTGTTTCGCAAGACTTGTAACCGCTTTCTCCGTTTTGGCAAGGACCATCAGGCCTGTCGTATTTTTGTCGATCCGGTGCACCAATCCAAAACGGGGAAGGGTGTCCTCATTGATGAGTTTATTTTGCTGCTGCAAATAATAAGCAACGCCGTTAATTAATGTTCCCGAATAATTTCCGCTGGCAGGATGCACCACCAATCCGGCCGGTTTGTTGATGATCATAACGTCTTCATCCTCATAAAATATATTGAGGGGAATTTTTTCGGGAATGATTTTTTCTCCATGAGATTCTTTGTCTGAATAAACAACAATCTCGTCCGAAGCTTTTATTTTGTAATTGGATTGAATCATCTTGTTATTCACCAACACCCTTCCTGATTCAATGGCTTTCTGCACTTTATTGCGCGAGGCATTTTCAATCCGATGAACAAGAAATTTATCAATCCGGACTGGTTCCTGTCCTCTATCCACCATGATGTTTAATCGCTCATACAACTCTTCGGATACGTCACTGGCTTCATTCTGAAAGTCTTCGGTATTTATTTTTTTGCTCAACGAGGTGGTTTTTGCAAAAATAAGCTAGTTGGCTGTTTATATTTAAATTTGCGTTATCGTTATGAAAAAACAACCGGTAATATTCTCTGACTTAGGGAAGATGGAGTACGCTGCTGCATGGAATTATCAGGAAACGTTATTGCAGGAGAACGTAAGGGTGAAAGGTGAAGCCAGGATTCTGGAGGCCAGGGGAATATCAAACCATACCCTGCAAACGACCAATCACCTGCTTTTTGTCGAGCACCCACCAGTCTATACCCTGGGCAAAAGCGGGCACGAAGAAAATGTCCTGATGAGTGAGCAGTCGATGAAAGACCATGGCATTGAATTTTTCAAAACGAATCGCGGCGGAGATATCACTTTTCACGGGCCAGACCAGATCGTTGCCTATCCCATACTCGATCTTGAATTGTTTGGAACTGATATCGGGAAATACCTCCGGAACCTCGAAGAAGTGGTCATCATGACCGTTCATGAATATGGCATCCCCGGTGATCGATCTGCTGGCGAAACCGGAGTTTGGATTGATGCAGGGATAAAGGACCAAGCAAGAAAAATTTGCGCGATTGGCGTCCGGTGCAGCCGCTGGATCACCATGCACGGTTTGGCGCTTAACGTAAATACGGATCTTTCTTATTTTAATAGTATTATTCCCTGTGGTATACCGGACAAAAAGGTTACCTCCATGGAAAAGGAATTGAGAAAAAAAATCGATGTCGCAGGCGTAAAAGAAAAAATAAGAAAAAATTTTGAAATAGTCTTTGGGTGCAGCCTGGTATACCATTCCTGAAGAATACCATTAATTTCAGAAATCTTTCGGGATAAACAGGCGGTTTTTTTCTTTTAACTTTCCGTCTTCAAATAACTCAAACCTGAACCACCCGGCATGAATAAAATTTGTTTTGTCAATGATTAAGAAAACATCTTTTATTTCCTTCAGGTCAAATACAGGAGAAGAGTCAAGTTCCAAAAATTTTACGGAATATTTTCTTGTCCCTGCTTCCGGCAGGGAGATGTTTATATTTCCATCTTTTGCGGTAAAAACATAACTGGAAATTTTGTACACTTCTTTAGGAACAAAGGATTTTATCAGTATGGTGTCAGCGTCTACAAATGCCAGGGTATCTTTTGTTCTTTTTAAAACAGAATCACGAAACCTGTTCAGCATTTTTGCCGGCAACTGCCCAATGAGCGTGTCGTTCCTTTTGATGTACATAACTGTTTCCACCTCGACCTGGGTCGCCTGCTTTATTTTGGAGGGCGACAGCAGTTCACTCGACTTATTGCTTTTCTGATAGACGATGCGCTGATCATCGTTTCTTAATTTAATCTCTTTACTCTCCGTGTTTTCTTCGGGGATAATATCTGCAGCGGTAGAGGGATGTTTCGATTTTGAAAAAATATAATTTCCATTGGCCATCACTATAAAAAGACGGTAATACATTTTAGGGTCGGCTTTGCCATCTACAAAACCATTTAGCGGGATCGAAGGATCAGGTACCGTCAAAAAAGATGTAAAATCTTTCAGGCTGTCATAGGAGCGTTGTATGCTGATCTGGCTGACCGACTGAAAATTGTTGTGCCAGCTGATGATGGCCTTTCCATTGTTCTTCAATATTGCCGAAAATTTAGGAAGTGTGTCCTGTGCAATAACCATGAGCGCAGATAATAGCCACATGAAAAGTAAAACCAGTCGGAGACGCATGTTTACAGTAACGAATCTTTTAACGATGTATTTTAAAGGGCAAATATAAAATAATGAATAACAAAATTCAGTTAAAATTCAACGTCTTATCCGGTAAGGAATTGTTGCCCTGCAATCCTCCGCTATGAACAATGAGCACTTTACTGCCCAAAGCAAAATGGTTTTTCCTGATGAGGTCAAATACTGCGTAAAAAAGCTTTGCCGTATAGACAAAGTCAGTGGGGATTCTTGTTTTGTCATACAGGCAATTCATAAAATGAAAGAGCTCCTTGTTTTTTTTGGCGTATCCTCCAAAGTGATAGTCGTTATTGATTTGACAGTGCCGGAGTTTTCCTGTCTTTTCTAATAAAGAGGTAATGCCTGCAGACCAATCGTCCATGCCTTTCAACACACAAATACCCAGCGTGGTTTGACCGGGTGTAGATACCTGAGCGAGACCTGAAAAGGTCGTAGCAGAACCAACCGCGCAAGCGATATGTGAATATTGATCTGCGTTGACCAGATGCATAATCTCACCCGCTCCCCGGATTCCAGGGTAACCCGCGCCTCCTTCAGGAATAATCAACGATCCCGGATACATCAATTCCAAATCTCCAGTAAAATTTTCATTACTTATTTTAACATATTCATTACGAGGAATAAACTTCAATTTCATTCCTAACTCTTTTGCCATAAGCAGCGTATGCGATAAGGAAGCTGATTCTTCACCGCGAATGATACCGGTAGATGGCAGATTCAATTTATGCGCAGTATAGGCCGTAGCAAGGATATGGTTGGAAAATGCACCACCAAAAGTTATTACCGGTTTTTTTTCCTGCAGGGCGTCGAGCAGATAATATTTAAGCTTGAACCATTTGTTGCCGGACAGTACGGGGTGGATTTTATCCAGGCGCAGCACATCAACACGGATTTTTTTACCGGTGATTTCAGGCAGATCAATTCTATCAATTGTCGCCTGTTGAATGTCTACCATCTCGTTTTCCATCAGCATAAATCCAATTCTGTTGCGCTCATAATTTTTTATACTTTCGTGCAACAAAAATAAAACAATAATGAAGCCCACACTTTTAATATTAGCAGCCGGGATGGCATCGAGGTATGGCAGCATGAAACAGGTTCAAAGCTTTGGGCCGAGCGGGGAGACAATTATGGATTATTCAATTTATGACGCTATTGAATCCGGGTTCGGAAAAGTGGTTTTTATTATCAGAAAAGAGTTTGCGGATAATTTTAAAGCGATTTTTGAACCTAAATTAAAAGGCAAAGTGGAAACCGCCTATGTCTACCAGGACTTGGATGGATTTATTGGCTCCTACAAAGTTCCGGCAGAAAGGACTAAGCCATGGGGTACCGCACATGCGGTTCTATCTGCTGTGGAGGCAGTTCAGGAGCCCTTTGCGGTAATCAATGCGGATGATTTTTATGGACGTGATGCCTTCGAAAAAGCGTATCACTTCCTGACGACCGACTGCAACCCGAATTTATATTCGATCATTGGCTACGAATTGATCAAAACACTTTCTGATAACGGCTCGGTGAGCCGTGGGGTTTGCGAAGTCGACGGAAATAATAACCTGGTATCGATTGCGGAGAGGACCAAGATTTATATGAATGCCGATAAGAAAATCACGTATGAAGAAGGTGATAAAAAATTTGAAGTTCCTTCCACTGCAAAAGTCTCTATGAATTTCTGGTGCTTTGACCCTTCTGTTTTTGCTTTTATCAAAGACATATTCCAGGATTTTTTAGCAGAAAACATAAATAATCCAAAATCTGAATTTTTCATTCCCATCATCGGGGACAAATTTATTCATGATGGGAGAGGGGCTATTGAGGTCATTCCTACCGACGCAAAATGGTTTGGCGTCACTTACAAGGAAGACGCGCCGGAAGTGCAGGAAAGCCTTAATAAATTAATTGCTGCCGGTGTTTATCCTGACAACTTGTGGAAGCAGTAAAGCGGTAAGAATCTGGAGTGCGATTGAACTGCCGCCATATCTTGCCATGGCGTGAATGATTTGAATTGCTCTATGCATATTCCTTCACCAAAAATTATGCGCATTCCTGGAATGGAGCTGCATTTATCACTCTGCGCCAATCGGTAACCATGCATGGGTAATTTTACCAATTCGCCTGCAATGTGGGCCAATTGCAAAGCACCATTAATAACTCTTGACGATAAAAATGCAATCCTCAATCCTTTTCACCTGGTCAACTCGATTCAAATCTTTCACGGAGGAATTGGTGGGAAGTTTAATATAGGCAGTGACCGAAGTGTCCTTGCGGATAAAATCCAGCGCTTTATATAAATTGATTGATTTGCTTGAGAAAACCACTCCTTCAGCAGTGGTTTGTTTTCCACTTAGAATACCAATGACTTCACCTGCTGGATTAAAAATCGGGCCACCTGAATTTCCAGGGTTAGCGGAAATGGCAATCTGATACGAAGACGTGTCGCCATTATAACCTGTGTGCGCACTCAAATATCCTTTGCCGTAAACGATTTCATTTCTGGGAAAACCAAGAGTAAAAATTTCTTCTCCTAAATCAGCACTTGATTTTTTGATGCTATATGGTAACGATTTGGCATCGAAATGCAGATCCTGAATCTTCAAGATGGCCACATCGGTAGTGTCATTGTTATATACCGTATAGGTTTTAAAATACTCCCCTTTGGTGTTGACGACGTAAACAGAATCCGCCTTGCTGATAACGTGAGCGCTGGTAGCAATATAACCGTTCGCATCAATTAAAAAACCGGTACCCCCGAACTTTCCCGGTGCTATCGGCCGCACGGGTACTGACTTGATATTATTCAGCGCATCCTGCTGGGCTTTTTGAGAGGCTACTACCTGGTTTATTTTGACCCTCAACTGAGCAATTTCAGAAACATTGGCTTTCGGGCTGAAATAAGCGATAAGTCCACTTATCCCTAAAGCAGTGATTCCTGCAATACAGGCCGCTACGGCAACTACGCGCTTATATTTTCTCCAGAGGGTAATTACCTTTGCTTCAGAAGGCTCTTTAATCAATCCCTTTTCAAACAATTGATCGTGAATATGGTGTAACTGTGACTTGAAGTTTTTCCTTTCCCCAAATTTATTCATCTGGTTTAAGAAAATCGTGTGCTCAACCACCATCTGATCAACACCAGGATTGCTCTTGCGCAAATGTTCAAAAAACACCCTTTCTTCAGGAAGCATTTCACCCCTGATGTAGCGTTCAATGGAATCCAACATGTTAATCTCCTGCATCGTTCTTGTTATTATATTGATCGAAAAACATTTTCTTTAAGCGCATCAGGCATTTATACTTCTGGTTCTTTGCGTTGTCCGCATTGGTATATCCGAAATTACCTGCTATTTCAACCATGCTTCGTTTCTGAAGGTAATAGGCTTCCAATAAACTTTTGCATGGTTCTCCCAGGCTCTGCATAGCCTTCTCCATCAACAAAAAATCGTTATTCCTTTGCTCATGTAACCCAAGTTCATCTTCCACAGCGGCCATCTCTTCGAGGCTTTGCACTTCAGGCGTAATTTTCTGCAGCTGGTGCAGCCTTTTAAGCCAGAGGCGCCTGCATACCGAATAAACATATGTTTTTATCAAACAGTTCAGTTCAAAAGAACCAGATCTCACTTTTTCATACAAAACGATCATGGCCTCCTGAAACACATCCTTTGCATCGTCCGTTGAACCATTGTTGTTCAGGATAAAGTTTTGAACCATCGAATAATTCTCCCTGTAAATCGTTTCAATGGCCTGTTTGCTGCTGAGCGCCAATCCGCGTAACAATTCTTGTTCTTTAGCTTCCGTCGTCACCGTTGATGCTTTAATTAATACCGAAATTTAACAATCGTAACCCAAACAGGGACAAAATTCCTGTAATATTCAGTATTTATCCTTATTAATCCCACCCGGCGAGATATTTTTAAAAAATATTATTTATTGCGGGTTACTTTATCCAAATGAGGGTATTAACCTCAAACCATTCGTTAACAAACAAAATAGAACACAATGAAAAAATTACTCGTAGTATTAGCAATCGGAGCATTTGCAGCATGTAATGGCAGTGGCTCTTCTTCAACAGGAGATTCAACTGCAGCTAAAACCGACACATCGGCGAAAATGTCAGATACAAGTTCAAAAATGAGCGCTGACACGACTAAGAAAATGTCTGATACTACAAAGAAGGCAACAGATACAACTAAGAAGTAAGTTTTTTTTCATATGGCAAGCAATCGTTAGAGCCGTCCTGTTCTCAGGAGGGCTTTCTTTGTTTTATGATTGCCTTATTGACCATCATTCCACCGTTCCTTGCAAGTCCCTCAGGTTAGGCAGTCTGCCCTTACCGGTCATTCGCTGTAATCTTTCGTGGGACAGCGCCTTTACCCTTTACTCCACTACAATCTTTGCAATTTTCTTTCCGGAATCAGTACCGACAACAGCGAGATAGACGCCTTTAGACAAATCGCCTAAGGAAATGATATTTTGAAGACCGCTGGTGAGGGATGACTTGATTATCCGCCCAGAAACATCACAGATCTGTATGCTGTTGCAATTGACCGATGTGTTTATATAGAGCAATCCTGTTTTCACCGGATTGGGAAAAATGGAAATACTGAACCCACTTTCATCAAAAACAATGTTTCGAACGGGTGAATATTCAATCGTTCCATCACTACCCATGATTTGTATTCGATAATAGTTGGTTCCATTGACCATGTTATTGTCAGTGAACTGATAGCTGGTTTGATTGCCGGTTGCATTCACTGTTCCAATATTGGTGAAGAGTACTCCGTCAGTGCTTTTTTGTACGACGAAATTTGTAATACCAGACTGAGGTGCAATGGTCCATTTCAATAGCCCGGCGTTATTATTGATCAAAGTGGCCGTAAATGTTTCCATGGAAATCGGGAGCGCTTCATCATTGGTTATTCCTCCGTTGTTGATCCAGAATTCCGAAAAACCACCGACTTTATATTCGGCATAGTAGCCATTGTCGTTAGGGATGATGTTCACCTGCTGCCGGGGAAGAATAAAACGGTAATTTCCCGAACCGTTATTGGAAAGGGTGCTGTCTTCATGCGCAGGGTCACCACTGTATTGGGTGACGCCGGCTTCGTAGGCATCACTGATGGTTGTACAGGAAGGACAGCCCGTCGCATTTATTAAATTTACCGCTTCAGAATCCAGGAAGTAAAATCTTACCGATACACTGTCTGCCGGTTGAATCGTGGGCTGTATCACAATATTCCTGTCCAGGTAATATTGACTGAACGTGTGACGAACGGCCGATTTGTTAATGAATACTTTTACCGTCGTGCTTCCCAGGTTTTGCCCGTTTGCATTGATGGAAGCCACCCGTGTATTGCCAACTCCGAAATCTATCCAATTGCTCCCGCTGACATTTTGAGTAATGCCTGAACTGATATTGGCGCCACTGTAGACAGGTGCCTTATCAAACACATGGACATCATCAATTCCAATCCCTTCGTAATTCGTTGCCGGGTCACTGCTCATCACAATTCTGAAGCGTACTTTGGTGGCCTTTGTCGGCACATCATAGCTGGAGACATGCCATTTGGTATAGGATTTCTGCCAGGTCTGGTTGGTGGCATCATCATACCAGTTGGTCCCGTTCCCCACGACTCCGAGTTTATTCCATATGGAATCATCCGTGCTGTATTCAACCCAATGATAATCGCAATCGCAGTCATCTTCCGTTTGGAAAATATGGCTGAAAGAAAATACTGGCTGACTAAGACTGCTCAAATCGAAACAAGGTGAATATAAATAGGAGAGTTCAAAGTTGTTGTAGTTGCCGGTGAGGTTTGTCACCCAGGCATTCACTCCGTTGGCGGCTTTGTTAATGATAGTCTTTTGCGGTGCCCCCCACTGCCAACTGCTGTTAACCCCGCCCGTATACCAATAGCCGTTATTATTTTCGAACCCTTCAAGGTACGGGTAAGCCGTGATGACGGGTGTCGTGGTAAAATTAATATTGGTCACGCTATCATTTGCATGATAGGTATCGCCCGGAAAGTTTACCCAGGCATTTATATTATAATTCTGATACGCAGAAAAATCGCCGGTTTGCGCGAACGTATAAACCACAGAATCTTTAGCAGCAATTGAGGGTATGGTTTCCATAACTGGAGCACCGCCGTTGATGCTGTAATACACTGGAATATTCGTCATCAAAGAAGAACTGTAATTTAGCACTTTTACCTGGATGGATTCCGCGTTGGAAAGGTTGCAGATGTTTTTCACCACCGGGCTGATCAACGCCGTTAACCCTACGTCATTGGAAGAACGGGTGATGGTAATATCATCAAATGAATAGCCATCATCGACATCTCCGTCGGTAATGACTGAATTGGCAGAAGTATATCCTTCTTCTCCAAATTTGATCTGGAAGCTGCTGCTGATCGTTTGGGCGGGAGTTGCTTTTGCAAGTGTTCCACTGACATCAATACTAGGTGAAGCCGTATAAATACCAATGGTTGCAGGATCTGTGGGAAGCATATAAACCGGAATCCAGGCTGACTGATCATTGCCACGAATCCAGACCTGGTTTCCCGGAAGGGAAAAATCAATGCCTTGATTCCTTACAAAAAAATTCAACCAAATCTGGTCACTGGCCGTGTAATTGGACAGATTGAAAGTCGTGATCAGGCTGTCCGCCGAAGAGGTGTTGCTGAATTGAATCTGGTCCAATATGGCGGAGCGATCGCCAGTCCTCGCAAAACCTGTATTTATGAATGTTCTTGCTCTGCCATTGGAACTGCTCGCAGAAAAATCACATCGATCCAATCCGGTAAAACCCATCGTTGCCACGGTATACGATGCGGCGGCAGCGCTTTCAAAACCTTCCGTAAAGGATGGATTCAGGATAAGCGGATTGTTTTGTAAATTTTTGACAACAGCATTCAAAGTATCGTTTGCGTGTAAAGTGTCTGAGGGATAACTAACCCAAATCTTAACGGCATAGGTTCCTGTCGCCGAAAAATCATATGGGGTGGCGAAAGCATAGGTGATGGTACTGTGGGCTGATATCGTTGTTGCCAGGCTTTCGTTCACGATACTCCCGCCATTGACCTGATAAGAAAGCGTGTAAGAACCGCTGGAAGGCAGGGCGCCCAAATTTCTGATTTCAGCCCGGATGATGGCGGCACTGCTCAGCTGCGTAGAGGTAAAAATCCTTCCTGTACTGGGAGCAATCAATGAATCAACGGAAAAATCATTGTTAAGGGTACAGGTGCTGTTGCCCGTGGGCGTAATATTGACGGCGACAGCCCTTCTGCCCGGTGATCCCTGATAATCTGCGCGTACCGTAAACCAATAACTGCTGTCTTTATTTAGTGCCTGCACCAGAAAACTGGTATCGGTGGTTGTGGCAATCGTTTGCATGCTGTCGCCTTTCAATTCCATGATTTCATAGAGCGCTGCAGACGGAATGGAGTTCCATAAAAGTTTTGCATATCCTTGGCAAGAATCTGTAACGGACAATGTTGGCTGACCCAGAATGGTAAAACCATAATCGCTGGCATCTGTATAGCCGACATTATTTCTTGTAACGCGTATCAATGCCTGGCTGGTGGCTGCATTGGGAACGGTCCACGCGTAAGAAAAACTGCCGTCCGGGATATTGTTATTGATGGTTGACCAGCTTAAGCCATTGTTGATGGAATAGTCCAGGGTAAAGCTGTTTCCAGTTCCCCCAAATGCACTCCACCGGATATTCTCTGTCTGTCCCGGGACCCACATTTCATTTCCAAACGGATACTCAACCGTGACAGAAGGATTAATAATTTCATAGGCAATTACGAAATTCTGCGGGCCGACCGGAACATCTGTCCCCTGGACCGTTATGGCAAAATCTCCGCCAGCCGGGTTATTGATGACAACCTGTTCTATGTTATTGGTCACATCAATCCCTTCAACAGCATTATCATTAACATGTGCTGGGCTTGGGTCTAAAATCAGGGGGTGGTGTACGACGGCGTCTGGTGAGGTAACCGCCAAATCAAGGTTGTTGACCAGCGAAGATGTTGCATACGGGGCTCCCGCTGCGTCAGACCAGTAAAGCATTATCTTGACCTGGTAAGTCCCTGGCGGCACTCCGGGTATGGTAAAATGTACTGCACCCAAATTATTAACGGTCCCCGAGAAGAAATGATTGTTTTCAATGGCCTCGACGGCTTTCCTAGCATTGAGCTTTCCAAAACCGTATAAAAAATCCGGGCCCGGGTTTCCCTCATCGTCAGCGCTGTTGCATATTATCGCTTTCATTAGAGCGCCGGAAGGGTTGTTGCCATGCAATTGCCGATATCTTTGGTAAAGCAAGGCCAGTGTACCGGTCACCGTAGGTGAAGCCATGCTGGTGCCCTGATCGGGCCAGTAAGTATTGAAGGCATAGGTGGAAATGACGTTAACGCCACCCGCCACAATTTCCGGTTTTATGCGCCCATCATTTACCGGGCCGGAACTAGAAAATGGCGCGACGATGTGTGTTGCACTTGAATCGGCGCCTACTGTCAGTATATTTTTGCCGCACTGAAATCCTGACTTAATGGTTGCGAATAAACCAGTGTAAGGCGAACAATTAGATCCTCCGTCATTGCCGGAAGCAAAAACATGCAGCATGGAATCGTATTGATCCAGCTGGTCGTCTACATAATTGCTCAACGGGTCGTATTCGCCCTCACCGGGACAACCGTTCAGTCCGGAATAATAGGAGTTGTTGGTCAGTATCATTCCGAAATCGCCAAGGTAAGTGGGCGCATTGACCAGGATATCGCTATAAAATTGACTGACGATGGTAGCATCCGGCGCCATGCCGGCATACATCGGGTTAAGAATGCCGGCGCCGGCGGTCGTTCCCGTTACATGGGTCCCGTGGTTGTTTGGATAGGCAGGTGTACGCACCAACAACCTTCCGGTAAAATCAACGTGGGTGGACGGATCTGCGTCATCACCTATACCGACGGTTACATTTGTTCCCCGGAGATTTCTGCCGGCGATTGAATTTAAGGCATCTATGCTATAGGCGGCGTGGTTGTTATAGTTGAGCGGCACAGCTTTCAATTGCTGATCGCTAATGTAGGTGACGAAGGGAAGCTGGGCTATCTTTTGCACAACCTGTAGCGAGGCACTGATGAATACGACATGCTTGGGCTGGATTTTTGTTTCCAGTATCTGTGCGCCTTTTTTCTCCAGTTCGGCAATGACTTCCTGCTTGGTAACCGAACCATAAAAACTCACGGCAATGGGCTGCGGGGAGTTCTTGGGATCGCTAAATCCGGACAACAGCCTTTTCGCAATTTTATATTTAGTATCTACTGGATAAACGCCACTGACATCGAATTTTCTCAATACAGCCAGCGCATAGCTATCTTTGATTTCAGCCATATAGGCATTGGATGGAATATAATCAAACAAAAAAACGCCGTTTTGTTCAAGCTCTTTTTTTTCGTCAACACCCGGAGTCTTTTCAAACTGAATCAGTGCATAGTAGTTCTTGTTATAATGCACCTGTTGCAGGAAATCCTTATTCAATTTTCCATTTTGCACATTCCGGTTACCGGTAAAACTGCCGTTTTTGAAGTGAATGACTTTAGAAAGGTTTTGCGCAAATGCGCTTGCAGTGAATAAGAGACAAAACAGCGGGGTAAGGTAAAAAGTCTTCATTCGGAAACCAATTTAGGATTAGCGCTTTTAAACAATACGGAATTTAACGGACGGCGTCAAGGAATTAGAAGCAAAATATATTAGACAGGTGTGAGTAACAAGGGGTTGTGTAGTCATGGTTTTAGGGATATGGTGGTTGAAACTCTAAACGCGCTAACTGGAATATTAGTATGATAATTTGCCTGAAAATTGCTAAGAACCGGCTGATTAACAATCCCATTGCATGGGATCGGGGTAGGAATGGTTGCTCTTCTTTCTTACCTTTGCCCCCTCATTTATGAAAACAAGAACGCTCAAAAAAAATAAAGTAAATATCATCACGCTGGGGTGTAGCAAAAATTTGGTTGACAGTGAGGTGCTGAGCGGCCAGTTGAGCGCGAACCTGATTGATGTGGTGCACGAAAATAAAAAAAAAGATCACAACATTGTTGTTGTCAATACCTGTGGCTTTATCGATAAGGCCAAAGAGGAATCCGTCAACACCATCATCCAGCAAGTTGAATTAAAAAAGAAAGGCAGACTGGATAAGGTGTACGTGACCGGCTGCCTCAGCCAGCGCTACCGAGATGATTTGGAAAAGGAAATTCCTGAAGTAGACGCATGGTTTGGCACTATGGAACTGCCGCAGCTGATGAAACAATTTGAAGCTGACTACAAATCCGAATTGGTGGGTGAAAGGTTATTGGCCACGCCGAAGCACTATGCTTATCTAAAAATTTCCGAGGGCTGCAACCGAACCTGTGCATTCTGTGCCATTCCCCTCATGCGAGGGCAGCATGTCAGCAAAACAATTCCTGCATTGGTTGAAGAAGCTGAACGCCTGGTGAAAATGGGGGTGAAAGAAATCATGCTCATTGCCCAGGAGCTTACCTACTACGGCTTGGATATCTATAAAAAAAGAATGCTGGCTGATCTGTTGAAACAACTGAGTGACATTAAAGGACTGGAGTGGATTCGCCTGCATTATGCCTATCCCTCAAAATTTCCCATGGAAATTCTTGAGGTAATACAGGAGCGAGAAAATATTTGTAATTATTTGGACATGCCCTTACAGCATGCAAGCGACAACATGTTAAAAGCCATGCGAAGACAGATTACGAAGGCAGAAATAAATGATCTCATCAGCGCCATCAGGGATAAAGTGCCCGGCATTTGTCTGAGAACGACCTTGATTGCGGGTTTCCCCGGAGAAACCATAGCCGATGTCGAGGAATTGAAGGGATTTTTATTGCAGCATCGCTTTGACAGGGTTGGCATTTTTACGTATTCCCATGAGGAAGGGACCAGCGGATTTGAATTGAAAGACGATGTTCCAGCGGAAGAAAAGCAAAAAAGAGCCGAAGCCGTGATGGAAGTGCAACAGGAAATTTCATTTGAAAAAAATACTCAAAAAATCGGTAATGTCTACAAGACAATCATTGACAAGAGAGAAGCCGGACGTTATGTGGGGAGGACAGAATATGACTCTGTAGATGTCGATAATGAGGTTATCATTCAATCGGAAAAAAAATTACCTGTCGGGGAATTTATAAAAGTAAAAATTACCAAAGCCTACGACTACGACCTCGAAGGGGAAGTAGTTTGACAAACACCTGCCTGTACACCATTCTGTTATTTAAAAAAAATGTTCATGAAAAGGAAACTTTTGTGGATCATAGCATTCGCAATTGGCATACTGGCCGGGTCGGCGACGGTTATCCGGTACCGTAAAAAGGCTTCATCAGCGCGTGAATTGGTCCAACGCTATCACGAAGGGCTGCAAACGATTCATGACAAAGACAATATTTTCGCAGCCGATGCGCAACTGGCCTTCTATGATTCAGTATTAAAAACTTCTTTAGGCGATGCCCATAAAATAATCGTTGCGAAATATTTTAAGGCGATCACGCTTCTGAAACTGGGGAAGGAGACAGACGCCATCGGCATCTTAAAGCCATTGCATGAAAGGATGCTGACGGATACTGACCATTTATCCCAGGAAATTGCAAAATACCTGGCCTTGTCCTATTTAAGACTTGGTGAAAGGAACAATTGCATTGCAAACCATTCCATGGAATCATGTATATTTCCCATCAAAGGGGCCGGTGTGTATACAAACCCTTATGCTACGCAAAGCGGCATTGAAATCTATAAAAGCATATTAGAAAAAAACCCTGATGACCTTGAATCGAGATGGCTGCTGAACGTAGCCTACATGACACTGGGCCTTTACCCTTCTAAAGTACCGTCCTCCTGGCTGATTCCGGGACTTGATGCAGATACCTCGTCTTATAAGGTGCATCCATTTAGAGATATGGCTGGCGACCTCCAGTTATCCCCGACGCGTAATATGGCAGGCGGCGTTGTTATTGATGATTTTAACAATGATGGAAACCTCGACATCATCACCTCAAGCTGGGTATTGGAAGATGGCATGCATTTTTTTAGGAATAACGGCGACGGGACGTTTACAGACGTTTCCAAGCAATCCGGGCTAAGCGATATCAAAGGAGGGCTAAATCTTATTCAGGCCGACTATAACAACGATGGATATACGGACATTCTTGTATTGCGGGGCGCTTGGCTAGGGGAATTTGGGAGGCAACCGAATACCTTACTTAGAAATAACGGCGATGGGACTTTTACCGATGTAACCGTTGAAAGTGGCATCCTTTCTTTTCATCCCACGCAGGCAGGCGTGTGGGCCGATTTTAACAACGATGGATGGCTTGATTTATTCATCGCCAATGAGACCAGGGATCCACGATTCCCTCATCCCTCCGAGCTTTTTATCAATAATCACGACGGCACCTTCACCAACGTCGCCAAGGAGGCGGGATGTGAAACCCTCGCCTTTGAAAAAGGAGTTTCCAGTGCGGATTATAACAACGATGGATGGCAGGACATTTTTATTTCTGACCTGAATGGTAAAAAAATTCTATTGAAAAATAAAGGAGTAAAGTCCATCATTCCTCAGTTTGAAAATGCCACACACGAGGCAGGCCTGGACCGGGATTCCACCAATACTTTTCCGACATGGTTTTGGGATTACGACAACGACGGCTGGCCGGACATCTTTATGTGTGGTTATAAATTTGACGGATCCCTGGCGGCAAATGTTGCTGCGGAAGCGCTCAACAGATCGCCGGATAACGTCAGTAAAATGTATCTCTATAGGAACAACCATGATGGCACCTTCACCAATGTGTCAAAAAAGGCCGGCCTGGACAAGCCCGTTTTTGCCATGGGATCAAATTTCGGGGATATAGATAATGACGGATGGCTTGATATGTATCTGGGAACGGGCAACCCTGATTTCAAATCCTTGATACCGAATAAGCTTTTCAAAAATGTGAGCGGTAATTTTTTTGCGGACGTGACGAATTCCGCGCGCGTGGGAAACCTTCAGAAAGGTCACGGTGTGGCTTTTGCCGATTTGGACAACGATGGTGATCAGGATATTTTTATCGACGTGGGTGGGGTTTTTGCCGGAGACACCTATTTCAATTCCCTATACATAAATCCCGGGCAGGGAAACAATAACTGGATCAGTATTTTATTGCAGGGCACTTCTTCCAACCGGTCGGCAATCGGAGCCCACATCATTATTCACGTTACAGAAAACGGGATCAAAAGAAGGATCTATACAGACGTCAACTCCGGTGGGAGTTTTGGATCTTCTCCCTTACGCAAAGAAATCGGCATTGGCAGCGCCGCCATCATCGATGAATTGATTATAGCATGGCCAACCACCGGCAAAAAACAAATATTCAAAAACGTGCAGCCGGACAGGTTTTTGAAAATCACAGAGGGATCGGATTCGTTAGAAGCCATGCATCTTAAAACAATACAGTTCAAAAAAGACAATTCCCCGATGAAGATGAAAATGTGACACTGGTTCTGGTGATAAAAAACAATAAAAAATCCCGCCGAAGCGGGATTTTCTCTTCTGTCATGGCAATGGACTGTTTGTGATGAGAGAGATAACTTATTTAGTGCTTATAATAATTTCGTTTTGCATCATCAATAGCATTGTCTCTTTCATGCTTCAACGCACGCACCTGCTGCCTTCTTTGCTTACCCGTCAAACTCTTATCCTGTTTTACCGATGCTATTTTTTCGCTGTAATCATGCCTAATATCCTGAACCTGCATATCTAATTTCGACATGGGCCGGTAATAACCATACCCATAAGGTGGATAAGGATATGCCCAGTACGGATAAAGAGGCGCATAGAACCCCCAGCCTCCACCAACCACTACGCGAGGAGCCGAATAGTAAGTAACTCCTCCACCATGAATAAACCGCTGTGCAAAAGCGCCGAAAACCACTGCTAACGACAGAACCGATATTACTAACAACCTTTTCATGATTTTAATTTTTTTGTTAAGTAATAATGTTATCTCAACTATACTACTCAAAAACTGAACTAAAGGTTGTTCCCATTTTTTCTTATAACGATTCTATAACAATGCGCTGTTGCATCGTTAAT
>Ga0206902_10091_pt1 | contig 23314 bp, 26 predicted proteins | sample Alteio_BWOrgHeat_44_FD_153242 | JGI IMG/M metagenome (GOLD analysis project Ga0206902, IMG submission 153242) | Enriched cells from forest soil in Barre Woods Harvard Forest LTER site, Petersham, Massachusetts, United States -... | ecosystem: Environmental > Terrestrial > Soil > Temperate forest >... | reverse complement strand
TTTTCCGGTAATGCTTTTATTGCGACTGTATCTATCTCGGATAGCTTCTGGACTTGGTGTGAAAGAGCATCGTGCTGCTTTGGTAATTCTTGTAATCTATCAAAAGTGCCTCCACCTGTCAGTGTCATCAATCTCCCATAGGTATTTGCATGCGTTAAGGACATGATGTTGCTAATTGTTTGTCTCACCGGCAATGCTTGTACCCGCTCCACAATCCTACCCAAAAAGGATGTCCCAGTCGCTGTAGAAGCAGTTGTTGCTATTCCTGTAGAAGCTGTTTGTGCTGCTGTCGGTGCAGTAACAACAGAGCGAACAACGGCCTGTGAATTAACAATCTCTTGCTGTGTTTGTAATCTATGTGCTGGCCGAGTGACCGCTGATGCCGTTTTCGAATCTTTTTCTTTTTGATTTCTTTGTTGCTTCAGAGACCATAAGTTATTGGTAACTCTATGTTCGAGTTCCCATGCAATATCGGTATTCATTCGACAACCACTTATGTCGATTCCCCATAACGTAACATTGTATTTGAGTGCCTCAGATAGAGCCTCCCCTCCTTGATTACCTAATTGGTTGTGCGCCAATTGAAGGTAGCCTAAAGTGCGGTTGTCTTTAAGAGTTACTGCAAACTCATTGATGTCGGTAAGACCACAGGCACGAATACAAAGCTCGCACAAAATCACATTTACTTTTAAGGCTGCTGCTAACGCCTTACCACCTGCATTACCAATGAAATTACCAGATAAATCAAGACATTCTGAGGAGAGATTGAACTTAAGCGATTCTGCAAATTTAGAGATATTCGTAATTTCACATGTGTTAAGGAAAAGACGAGTCAGAGAGACATTTCCCTTGATGGAATTTGCTAAAACACTTGCCCCAAGATTACCCAATTTATTATGACTGAGGTGGAGTGACCTCAAAGAACAACGATAGGAGTCGAGTGCACCTGCGAATTTCGTTATGTCTGTCAAATTACATGCCTCTAAATCTATTTTCTGTATAGTAAAATTCACCGGTAAAGCTGCTGCTAATGCCTTTGGACCATCATTACCAAATGGGTTATAGCCAAGATCGAGAACAGTTACAGAATGATTGGTTTTTAAAGCTTCTGCTAATTCTGCTATATCGTTTAAGCTTGATATGCTTAAATTTAAAGTCTTTAAAAACTGATTTTTTGCTAAACCTTTCGACAATAATGCAATTTGGGTTTGAGCGTGCGAAATAAGGCTGATTTCAGTCAATGTCGGATCATTATTTATAATGCGTTGTACTCTTGGATCTGGCGATATAGCCATAAATCTCCAAACTCAAATAAGTCCAAACGATAATGGAACCGGTCTTTTAAAACAAAAATGTTTTTGCCAAACAGTGCTCTACTGCTTTACGCTATGGTGCAATGTTATTTTTCTTTTTCTTGCTGAGTGTTGTAAGAGCAGCTTTGTTGGCATCGATGTCATCGTCGTGATGTATTAGGGCCAGATATCTCATAAATTGAGCTTATCTGGCTAAAAATATTTGATTTTTTTTGGCCAGATAACATATAATTTTGTTGTATCTGGCCATGGAGAAATAAATGTCGAAAACAAAAAAAGAGAAACTTGGTAAAAAAATCCGATTTGTTGGTCGAAATGATGAAATGAAATATATTATGGACGCCACTAAGACTGGTGAAGCTGGTATACTCATCATCTATGGTCGAAGGCGCGTCGGGAAAACAGAATTGATAGAACATGCTTTGGGTGACCGGAATCTGCTCAAAATTGAGGGGGTAGAGGATGGCAATACTCAAGCACAGATGGTTCGAGTTATTTATCAGCTTTCGAAAGCATTAAACGATAAGCATATTATTCATATGCGGTTTAATACCTGGCTCGAATTATTTGACTTTATTGCAAGCAAAATTTCAACTGGAAAATGGACTCTCTATCTTGAAGAAGTGCAGTGGTTAGCAGAATACAAAAATGAGCTTATCTCAGATCTAAAGTATGTTTGGGATAATACATTACGGCATAATCCAGACCTATTACTTGTTTTATGCGGGTCATCTCCCTCGTTTATGCAAAATCAAGTGGTGCATTCGAAGGCTCTCTATAACCGTTCCATTTATGAATTAAATCTAAGGGAGTTTTCTCTCAATGAGGCGCAAGAACTCTTAGAAAATCGAGCGCATCGTGAGGTTATGGACGCTTACCTCACTGTTGGAGGCATACCGGAATATCTGAAAAGAATAAAAAGACATTCTTCAATTCAGATTGGAATATGCGAAGAAAGTTTTAAAAAGGACAGCTATTTCAGCAATGAAAAAAAACGAATTTTCATTAGCAGCTTTGCAAACAACACACATTACCAGGATATTGTCGATTATTTGAGTCAAGTAAAATTCGCCAATAAAAAAGAGATTGAACAATTTCTATCTATAAAAGGGGGAGGAAGCCTAAGCAATATCCTTAATGATCTAGAAATGTGCGGATTTATTGAACGCTATCTTCCTTACCAAGTGGATAGTAATAGTAACTTGGTTCGCTATTGTATTTCGGATAGTTATCTGAGGTTTTATTTCAAATTTATATCTCCACTATCTGGAAGAATTCAGCAAGGAGACTACAATCGTTCGCCCTTAAATGCTCTTAACAAAGAGTCTTATCAGAAATGGTTAGGGCTTTCCTTCGAACGATTTTGTCGTCAGCATAGTCAAATTATTGCGAATATCATTGGATTTTCAGCTGTTCGTTATAAAAGTGGTGCATTTTTTAATCGTGCAACCATAAAAGAGCAAACAGGATATCAGATAGATCTAGTATTCGATCGTGCAGATCACGTCTTAACTGTCTGTGAAATCAAGTATACACAGAGCAAGACAGGTCCTGAAGTGATCGAAGAATTTGAAAAAAAACTATCCCAACTTCATGACTCGAAAAAAAAGACTATTGAGAAAGTATTAATCAGTGCTAGCGGAGCAACTGATGCTTTAATTGTCAGAGCGTATTTTGACCGGATCATCACTTTGGAGGATATTTTCAGTGCTCTGAAAGTGGCGTAATGCACTCGATTAATGTATCTAACCACATAGTGTGTTAGAGATATGTAAAATGAGTAGTCTTCGCTAAGTTATAACGCAAGAATCTTTTTTCTTGCTAAGGGCTGCAAGAGCGGCTTTGTTAGCTTCGATGTCGTCTGTGTGTTCGTTTTGTTTTGCTATGATGACGGCGATCTCTGCTTCCAGTACCATAGTCTTTTGGTTGAGTACTGGATTTGCACTGGCAGCAGTTGCAGATTGTTTTGATTTTGAAAGCTGCAATTGCACTTGATCATTGCCTAATTCGACATGCTCATTCGGAGGCAATTGCGATTTTAATTTGGCCATCTCTTCTTTCATCTTTATCAGTTCCAATTCCCTTTCAGCGTCTTTTGCTTGTAATTTGCGCAGCTGTTCTGCCATTTCTAAAACGTTCGCACTTGCTGCTGGAGTTGCTGTGGGAGTTGGTATTGGTACAGTTGCCAAGTGGTTTGGAAACATCTCCGGCAATATGGTTGCTGTTGATGAAGCTATTGCGGCAACCGGCGATTGGTATTTATATCCCATCCCCATAATGACGCACAATAAGTCGTTAAGAGTAGGTTGTGAAGGCAACTTTCCCTCTTTAATTGCTTTTAAGAGCTTTTTACAATCTTCTTCCGCTTTGCGTTTTAACGGAGTATTTGCGTCTGATGCAAGAATAAATGCTGTCAGATCCTTGATGCCTTCCTTAATCTTAGCGATAACTCCTTGAGGAGGGGGCATGGAACTGATCTCTTTTTCTTGGGCTAGGGTTGCTTGACGGGCTAGTTGACTAAGTTGTTTAAATGCTGTGTCCAAATCCGGAAAGAGCAGAGCCATTCGCTGGACTGCTTGCCTCTTTTCTCTATAGTTCCAGCCTTGAATTGCTAAAGCAAAAAAACCGGTTGCCATGGCAATGCCGGGAATGCATCTTCCAATTTGATCCACTCCTTGGCCAATATAATCTGAAGCATACATTTCTGAGTTATCCACCATACGGCTATTAATTGTTTGACAAGCCATCCACGTGCCATTGAAGAGCCTAACGAAGAACTGATAATAGATTTGCAAACTCGGATTCGCATTGATACGATCCTTCTCCTGTTTGTTAAATTCCGTTTTGGTATCCTCTTCAAATAGACGCTGTAGCTGCTCAGATCGCCCTCTCAACAGTTCTAAAACTGGTGTGTCAAGCACAGCAAGCCTTTGGACTTGTTGTGAAAGGGCATCATGTTTTTCCGGTAATGCTTTTATTGCGACTGTATCTATCTCGGATAGCTTCTGGACTTGGTGTGAAAGAGCATCGTGCTGCTTTGGTAATTCTTGTAATCTATCAAAAGTGCCTCCACCTGTCAGTGTCATCAATCTCCCATAGGTATTTGCATGCGTTAAGGACATGATGTTGCTAATTGTTTGTCTCACCGGCAATGCTTGTACCCGCTCCACAATCCTACCCAAAAAGGATGTCCCAGTCGCTGTAGAAGCAGTTGTTACTGTTGTAGTAGTTGCAGCAGTCGTTGTCGCCTTGATGATCGGAGAAGCTAACCGAGATGCCGCCGTTGCCGTCTTCGAATCTTTTGCTGATTGTTCTACTGCTGTAGCCACCACTGTCACTACAGTTTTTGAATCTTTTTCTTTTACATTGCTTTGCGATTTATTATATGCAGTTTTTTCCTCAATATACTTCAAGTGTTTTTCATCATTATCGATGTGGCCTTCAATAAGCAATTCAACCAATGTAGAATTCTCTTTGAGTGCTACCGCTAAAGCCCCCATCCCTCGGTAAACAAATGTGTTCCATCTTAGATCTAGCTTCGTTAAAGAACGATTGACTGTGAGCGATCCAGCCAGTACAGGTATGTCTGTAAGAGCACAATCCAACATCTCAAGTTCAGCTAAAGTGACATTTTCTCTTAAGGCATAGCCTAATTGATTTCCACCCCTGTTCTCAAGTTTATTGCTGCGAAGATTCAGCTTCGTTAAAGAACGATTAACTTTAAGCGGCTCTATCAGTCCATATATTTCTGTAAGTCCACAACCACATATGTTAAGATCAGCTAAAGTAACATTCACTTTTAAGGCATTGAATAATGCATTTTGACCAGCCCAATCGTAACCAATGTCGTTATCGCCAAAATCCAGCTTCGTTAAAGAACGGTTGACTTTGAGCGACTCTGCAAGGTCAGTTATCTTAGTAAGGCTGCATGAATTCAAACTCAGTTCAGTTAAGGTAACATTCACTTTTAAAGATACCGCCAATGCCTTTCCGCCTACAGAACCGAATGCGTTGGAATCAAGATAGAGCTTCGATAAAAAGTGATTGACCTTGAGGACCTCTGCGAGCTCAGTGATATCTGTAAGACCACAACGCCATACATTAAGTTCGGTTAAAGCAACATTCACTTTTAAGGCTGACGATAATGCCTCTATACCTGCGTTGCCGAATGGGTTTCCGCTTGAGGTTGGGTCGCCAATCAGAATAAACTTTGATAAAGAGCAATTGACCTTAAGTGCATTTGCTAGCTCCTTGATACCTTCAAGATCAACACCAAATAAATTTAACGATTTTAAAAACTGATTTGTTTTTAAACCTTTTGATAAAAGTGAATGTTCTTCTTTTGATAAAAGTGAACGTTCTTCTTTTGGCGTACCCGAAAAACTGAACTTGGATTCAGTCAATGTTGGGTCATTACTTATGATACGCGGAATGTCAAAATTTACGAACCGTTGAATCTCAGACGATATAGCCATAAACCTCCCAACTAAAAACCAGTCCAGATGCTATTAAAGAAGATATTTCTGTTCTTAAACTATGACTTCTTTAAAACATGAGCCTTGATATTTTTCATTTGTTCTGCCCAACCCTTGCTATTCATGCGAAATGCTTCAAGCTGACGCTCTTTTGGAATTTTGTCGAAGCCAGATTCTTTAAGCAAAAGAACGGTTCCTAGTGGAATTTTTTCTAGTCGGAACTCCACAAGGGTTGGGATTTCATGGGAATAATCTTTTGCAGGATCTACGGCATAGGGATGCCACGTAAATGAAAAAAGAGATTCGGGTTTCATCTCTTTTACAGTGATTTGCCAAGGAGAGTCTTCATAGCCAGGATATGTGAGCTTTCCTCGCGCACTTCGACCTGGCACAAAAGGTGCTTCTACCCTAACACGAAACCAATCTCCGAACTCTTGATAATCTGAAATTGCTTTCCATACTTTAGAAATTGGCACCTTAAGTTCAAGGCGCTCTTCAATGTAGTTATTCATATTGCAAAATCCTTTTTTTGAACTAAAGTTAAATAATAGACTTCTTGCGTAATTACATTCGCTTGCTAAAATTGCCCTTTTTGGCATCTTTATCGCTAAATTTTTCGACCAGATGTATGCATATGCTCTCAAAATTTGTCGATAAATCTGCTCAAAAAGCATCAATTTTTTCAAGCAAAGCTAATTACGCAAGAAGTCTAATCAACGAAAAAAACTCAAACTACATGAGGCCATAAAAACTTTCTTTCCCAAGATGAGGAAATAAATCCTTACATAGATCTTCTAAAGGACCACTCCTAATACTCCAAAGAGCAGTCCAACCGTCAACACTTCCTCTGAAGCACCATCTTTCTGCAGAAAAATGACGTTTTTCCCGGTCTAAAAGAGTAAATCTAAGCATGGCTTGGTATTGCACAAATCGACTTGCTAGGATATCAAGCTCAAACTTAGAACTTTTGGATAGAAATGCATCCATACAAGAAAATGCATCCATAAATTGTTTTACATTTTCTGCTAAGTAAATAACGATTTTATCCTTTTGAATGTCGATTCGAAAATGTCTGACAATACATAATCTCCTCAAGGCATCATCAATATAATCTTCTTCAATTTTTGTGATAATTCGGGGCATCTTTTTTCGTAAAAATACCTGAGAGGTTTCAGGATGTTCCCATATTTCATATCCTTTAGGAAGTTTTTCAAAGAGTTGCCCGTCAGTATTCTTTGAGAAATAGTAACTCACTGTTCCTTTCTTATTGTTCCTTTGGTGCAAATAAAAAACAACCCCTAATCGGTTCGTATGTTGGACAGCTTTAGTAATAGTTTTCATGATATCCTCTTTCTTACTTCTTTTGTTTTGTAAATGCAATCAGAAGTTGAACTATGTCTTCTCGACCATTAGCTTTGGCTGCATCCAATGCACCTTCTGCAAAATTGTTTTTCGCTGTTGGATCAGCTCCGGCTTTCAACAAAATCTCGCAAATAGATCGATGGCCATTATCCGCTGCAAACATAAGTGGAGTGTTTCTCTTTTTGTCTCTTGCTTTGAACCTGAGGAATCGAATGATGTGAGAAATTTATGCAAAATAAGGGAGTAATTTATCTGAAAGGCAATGTGTTTTCAATGAAAAATAGTCAGTAGTCAGTAGAAAAAATTCCAATTTTTAATAAAAAGATAACAGGATCGACTGCGCGGCAAGATAACAATTTTTTATCCTGCCGCCGAAGGCGATCCTGTTATCTTGTTTTTTTTAATTTAATTTTGTTTTCCATTAACGGAGAAAGCTTATATTGTAATTGATGCTTTATGAACTCCTTCAAATAAAGTGGATAATTTTGAATCACCTCTTCACTCGTTTCACCTGCATACTCAACCGGGAAATACTTATGAGAAAAAATCCAAGCATTATATTCTTTACTAAACCATGGTTTAATTTTACCTATCTCAACAAGCGCTAATTCTAAATGTAACGCAAGTGCATTTTCTTCTTTAGAAACCATATCAATCCTATTTTGATTTATGCAAGCAGCAGATGAGGTCGCCATCCTTGATGGTGAGTTCGACGGGGTTTGCAAGGCAGATGTTGGAAATGCTCATGAAATCTTTGTTGAGTTCCACATTGTCCAATTCCCATTTTAACCCCTTTGACGAAACTCCGGACACGCAACCTAACGGGAAAAAAGAGATGGTTTGTCCAACTTTGCAAGGGATGTGGGTGTTGTTAACCAAAGCAAACGTATACTCCGATTCCGTTTCGATATTGACTCTTCCAGGATATCTTCGAAGCAGATGAAGATTATAGATCGAATGATCCGTTCTTTTCCCTAGTGCCGCCAAAAGTGTGATCTCATTCGCTCCTTCCTCGAAAGCCCATTGAATAGCAAGCTCAAGATCTGTTTCATTTTTTTCTGTAGGAAACCGTTTTATAGGCACTTGTGAGTATGTTTTTATCAAATTTTGATCAATGGAATCGAGATCTCCCAAAATGAGATCGGGCATGATTTTCATCTTGTGGCAATGCTGTAACCCGCCATCGACAGCAATGACAAATTCAAAATTTCGCAGAATTTTTTCAATGAATGTATAATCTTGGATGGCACCGTTAGCAACCAAAGCAACAGAATCGGAACAAGGCATTGCAGCTCCAGTATAGGTTGCGGCCAAGATGACTCGAACATCCACCGAGTTGCCCCGACTAGAACCTGAATCTAGCGCGTCTACCAATTCCGCCATGGCCGCATGGGCAGATAGTATAAGTGGCAGAATTATTTCCGTAAACCGCTTATTCACCACAAAGACACAAAGATCACAAAGAAAAAAGAATATTTTTTAACAAGATGTACAGGATAAACAGGATAAAAAATAAAAAAATATCCTGCCGCTTGCGATCCTGTCATCCTGTTAACACTTTTTCTTTTGTCTTTGTGATCTTTGTGCCTTTGTGGTGAATCCATCTTGCATTTTATGGTAACGCCCACATATGATTTTGAGTCTTTTACATGCTCCAAAAGGTGTTTTTATGTACGCTCGGTTTTTTATTATTATCCTTTTGATTCCGTTTTGTTGTTTTGCTTCTGACAAACAAAAATCGTTGAAAAAGAAGATGATGGCAGATCTAGACATCATCAAAAATGCCTTTGAAGTTAAGTACGCTCCTAAAGAGTGGAAAAAAACCTATTGTGGATGGGACTTAAACGAACAAATTAACGCCGCAAAAGCAAAAATAAAAGCCAAAGAAAACATCACAGTTAAAGATTACCAAAAAATCTTGAGAGAATTCTTCTTTTCCTGCTGTGACATCCATGTGGGCATCTATTTCCATTCTACAGAAGTCGCAAAACTCCCTTTTCAAGTGCGCGGAGCTCAAGGCCGATATTTTATTTCTTGGGTTCACGAAAAGATGCCCTTCCCAATTAGTGTTGGAGATGAAGTGATTAGTTTCGATGGGAGACCCATCCATGAAGTCATTGAGGAATTAAAAAACTCTCTCAGATTTCCAAATACAAAAACACATCAAGGGTATACTGAGATATTGCTGACACTTCGCTATGGGCAAATGGTCGACAAAGTACCTAAAGGGCAAATTTTGATCGGCATCAAACATTCTCAACCGAAACAAATTATTATTCCCAGTTCTGATAATAAAGCTCCAAACATCACCCTGAACATTCAAAAAGACCAACTTGAAAGTTATCCGTTTGAATGGGATTACAAACCTGAAGCCATTAGTGCAGGGCCTTACCGTTCTATGTATCGTGCTCCAAAGCGACCTGATATGCCTTCACACAATTTTAATGACAGAAACATGCTTTCGCCGCTGTATGAAAGAATGTGTTCTGCGTTAAAACGCTATGAAAATCAATCTGATGATGAGTATGAACACCCCACATTAGGCTGTAAGAAAAGCGGTCTTCCACCGCTTGGAGAAGTAGTTTGGGAAACGGTGGAGAAATTTAATTTCCATGCTTACTTATTCAGAACTCAAGATAAAAGAGTAGTTGGCTATATCCGCATTCCTTCTTTTGAACCAGGTAACAATGCGGAAAGAAAAATAGGAGATCTCGCAGACCTGATTAATCTTTTTGAAATGACCAGCGATGCATTAATCATTGACTTGATCGATAATCCAGGGGGACAAGCCATTTATACTTATGCCGTTGCGTCGTTATGTTCTAAAACACCCTTAAGAGTATACCTTGAACGGCAAACGATTACTACAGATGATGTGCATCACGCTTACGCTAAATTAAATAATGAAAATCCATCTATTGATTTTATTAGTGGATATCCTGTGGATGCAAAATTTTTCGAAGAAGAAAAGAAACACAATCGTTTTATCATTGATCAATGGAATCAAGGGCATACCTTAACGGATTCTTCATATAATTTTGGAATATCAGTATTAAAACCACATCCTTGGGCAAACTGTACTAAACCCATTATGGTTTTAGTTAATCACATGGATATCTCTGCAGCAGATTTTTTTCCTGCTATCTTACAAGATAATAAACGCGCCACAATCTTTGGCTCTCGCACAGCTGGAGCCGGCGGTTATATCGTTCGCGAATCGCATCAAAATTTGTTCGGGATCAACTTTTACAGCCTTACAGGATCTATTGCAGAGCGTTTTGATAAGAAGCCTATTGAAAATTTGGGCGTGACTCCCGATGTCCCCTATGAGGTGACTCCAGACGACCTTCAGAACAATTATCAGGGTTATCTGCAAGCCGTCAACGACGCATTAAAAGAACTACTCAAAAACACCCCTACAGATCCCCACAGACCCGAAATCACAAACCCCACTCATCCGACATTCATTCCCGGAAAAGCGAAGTAGAATTTTTTCACCACAAAGACACAAAGAGCACAAAGAGAAAAGAAATGGACAAAGAATATAATGAAGATTTTTTTGCCAATGAACCTTCTGGACTCAGTTATAAGATTATTGGAGCAGCGATTGAAGTTCATAAAGCATTGGGTCCAGGTTTATTAGAATCGGCTTATGAAAATTGTCTAGCACAAGAGTTGAATGAAAAAGGTTTAAAATTCGGAAGGCAAGTGCCACTTCCTGTTTTCTATAAAGGACGGTCAATAGATTGTTCTTATTGCTTAGATTTTTTGGTTGAAAACTCTATCATTTTAGAATTGAAGTCCGTTGAAAAAGTTTTACATGTTCATGTAGCTCAGCTTCTGACATATTTGCGCTTAGCCAAAATTAAAATCGGTTTTCTTTTAAATTTTAATGTTCCTTGTTTGAAAGACGGAATATATAGACGAGTTTTATAAATTTTCTTTTTTCTTTGTGTTCTTTGTGTCTTTGTGGTGAAAATACAATTTCTTCAGCTTATAATTTGCTTTCGGCATCTCTGATGTAGCTGAGAAGGGTTTCTTTATCGGGTTTGGATTGCAACATTTGCAACGTTTTAGCTTGGCTGCTTAGGTGTGCAATCTTTGCAAGCAGATGTAAGTGCTTTTTGTCATCTCCGGCAAAAAGAAAGAATAGCGTGTGCACTGGTTTCTCATCCATAGCGCCATATGGAATGGGTTTTTCAGGAAATACAACAGTCACAACATCAATTGGAGCATCTAAAAGAAAATCTCTTGTGTGCGGAATACCTATTCCATTATTTAACGCTGTCGGTTGAAGTTGCTCACGATCTAACAAAAGCTCTGTGAGCACATCTGCATCAAGGTTCATGCGTTTGGCGATTAATTTTGTAGCGGAACTAATCACTTCCTCTTTTGTGGCTCCTGGTACATTTGTGAGGACTCCACCTTTGTGAATGGCACGATAAAGGCTAAACTGTTTGTTACCACCAATAGCACCAGAAGAGAGATCGACAAGGGTATCTTCATTGGCTTGCTTTTCTTGGCGGTATTGGAAGACCCAATCTTCGATTTCAGCACGGTTGAAGCGGTATTCTTGATTGATTTTATAAGCCGGAATTTTTCCGTCAGCTAACAAGCTACGAATTTTTGTTTCAGAAACTTTGATCAGATCAGCAACCTCTTTAATGCTAAGATCCATAAAAGCCCTCCAGGCTATAGTGTCTTAAAAAGTTCGATAATAGCAGCAGAAGAATTCAAGGTTAACATCTTTTTCCTTCTCTCTTCATCTTTCAGCGCAATTGTTAAATTGGACAAAATTTGTAGATATTCTGTCTGCTTGTCGTCTGGTCCTCCAATCATAAACACCAGACGCACAGGAGCCTTATCCAAGGATTGCCATTCCACCCCTTTTTGTAAAATGCCAATCGCGATAAAGAAATCGTCGTAGTTGGATAATTTTGCGTGAGGAATAGCGACACCCATTCCTATCCCTGTGGAGACAATTTTTTCTCGTTTAAAAATAGCCTCTTGAAACTCTTTTTTATCTGTTAACTTGTGGGCGTGATCTAATTTTTCTATGAGCGCATTAATGACTTCATCGCGTGACGTTGCGTCTAGAAATGCGACAAGTTTTGGATTTAGATAATCAGATATTTTTGCCATGATTATCTATGTAAGTTTTTTCGACATTAATGTCCAGTATGACCGAAGCCCCCAGCACCTCTTTCTGTTGTGGCTAATTCCTGAACAACAAAAAAGTTTGCTTTCACAACAGGAGCTAATATCAACTGAGCAATACGCATCCCAGGAGTAATGTGGAAGGGTTCTTTACCGTGATTGATTAAAATGACTCCTAGTTCTCCGCGATAATCGGCATCAATTGTGCCAGGAGTATTTAAGACTGTAATGCCGTTTTTCAATGCTAATCCGCTGCGTGGACGCACTTGAATCTCATACCCTGATGGGATCGCAAACTTCAATCCGGTTGGTACTAATACGCTACAGCCAGGATTTAGAACGACAGTTTCTTTAACAAACGCCTTCACATCAGCTCCTGCGGCCTCTGCAGTGCCATATGTCGGCAGTTGAGCTCCCTCTTCGACCAACGTTTCTACATTAACGTTCTGTGTCATGCATACATACTGTTTCATACCACTTTCTCCATCATTACATTGAGGTTAGAAATCGTTATTCCATTGATTGTTTTTACACTTTCTTCCTGAACAAAGAATTTTAAAAATTCCGAAATCTTATTTTTCAACTCTCTACGGTTCACAATACAATCAATCATCCCGTGCTCTAAAAGAAATTCCGACTTTTGTGCTCCTGGAGGCAACTGCTGACCGATTGTCTGTTCAATCACGCGAGGTCCAGCAAAACAAATTAAGGCATTGGGTTCCGCAATAATAATATCGCCAAGCGATGCGAAGGACGCGGTCACTCCACCTGTTGTTGGATTGGTCAACACTGAGATGTAGGGCACTTTTGCCTCATGAAGTTTGGCCAAAGCAGCTGATGTTTTTGCCATCTGCATCAGAGAAAAAATAGACTCCTGCATGCGTGCTCCACCAGATGTGGAAACTAAAATTAAGGGAAGCCGATACGAAAGAGAATGTTCGATGATCCTTGTCAGACGTTCTCCAACCACAGATCCCATCGATCCACCCATAAAGTTAAAATCAAAAATGCCGATCGCAATCTGATGCTGATTCATTTGACAAGTGCCTACAAGGACAGCTTCAGAGCTTCCCGATTTTTCTTTTGCTGTTTCCAGACGTTTGAGATACGGTTCTGAGTCGACAAACTGGAGACTGTCGACAGGTTTTAGGTCACCAAAGAGCTCTTGGAAACTGCCTTGATCTGCAAGACTTTGCAGCCTTTCATCTACAGATAAACGGTAGTGATAATCGCATTTGGGGCAGCAGTTATGGTTTTGCTGCAGCTCGTTCATATGGATCAATTCGCTGCAATGCGTGCACTTTAGCCAGCCGCTAAAGCCGTCTTTCTTAGTAGTTTGGATTTTGATCTTCGGCTTATCTCTCGAGAATAGTCCCATAGGTTTCCTAAATTTTAAAAATAGTATTTATTTTATAGAAAACAGTTGATTTCTGCAAGCGAAGAAAAACAACAAACCCGTTTGTGATAATAAATAAACATCAACAAAATAAATTATATTGATTAATATATTAATTATATAATATGCTTTTGGAAACTAATATAAAAAGGCTCATTATGACAAGTGTATGTTTAGTTAACAATCCTGCTCCTTTAGTTAATCCTGATCGATATGTCATCAGAACATCATTAATGATCTTCTCAGAAACGGCTAAAAAGTACATAAAGGTAACCAATACGTATCAAAGCATTCAACATGAACAATCGGTGTTAGAAAGCAATATTAAAAATGTGGTCTTTTGGGCACAATTAAAAATTGTTAACCATTGCAAAAAACAAGTTTTCATGAGCACCGCGCTTTTTGACGAATTGAGAAAAAGAGGAGCCGATGTCATTAGCAAAGAGGCTGCAAAAACAACTACGGTAAGCCAATGTACTGAAGAGGTGATGAGAAAATTGCTTAACGTCTATATTCAGAATAAAATTAGCGAAGCAAACCTAGAGAGTAAAGCCATCTTTATCGCAACTGCAATCTCAAAGGAAAAACATGCTTCTCAAGAAATGATTCCAGAAACTCAAACAGTAAAAGATTCAACGTGCTGCGTTATCTTATAATTATTGTTGTGCTTGAGCATATCTGTCAGCAACATTTTTCCAGTTGATGATTTTCCAGATCGCTTTCACATAATCGGCACGCACATTTTTATACTGTAAATAGTACGCATGCTCCCACACATCTATTCCTAATAGTGGAACTAATCCTTTTGTGCTTAACGGATCTTGATTATCGCAAGTCATGATGCATAACTTTTTTCTATCCTTGCTATATCCAAGCCACGCCCAGCCAGAACCTTGAATTGCTACAGCCTTCGCACTAAATGTCTCAATAAATTTGTCCAGTCCACCAAACTGCTCTGCAATTGATTTTGCCAAAGCGCCTTCCGGAGCCACACCTCCACCTTGATTTATCGGAGCCAAATTTGTCCAGAATATGCTGTGATTAACATCTCCGCCACCATTAAATTTAATGGCTTGCTGCAACGCAATCATAGCCGCAAGATCTTTTTTCTTTTCCGCTTCCTCATATTGAACAAGAGCTTTATTCAAATTCGCCACATAGGTCGCATGATGCTTTTCATAATGGAGTGTCATGATCTCTTTGCTGATAACGGGCTCAAGGGCATCAAGGGCATATGGAAGTTTCGGAAGTTGATATTGATCAGCCATAAATTTCTCCTGTTAATGGGATTTTTCGCGAATAGTATATTAGGTAGGAACTGGAATCAAGAAAAAAAACAAGAAAAGGTAAACAGTATACAGTAGAAATTCCAAGCTTAGAAACTTCTACTGTTTACTGTATACTGTTTACAAAAGTTTTCAACGAAAACTTTTTACGTTTTTCCAAAGATTAATTCCTAACAATGCCCAGTCAACAATTTCAGATAATGGACTCGCATTGGAACCGTTTCCTTGTTTAAATGGAGAGTTGTTTTCAATAAGATTTCTCACGGAATCGATCCACTCGTGAACCTCTTCGTGAACTTGTTCCGCAATTTTTTCAGCCTTGTCAGCCCATTCCACAATTGCTTCAATCTTTTGTGGGCGCTGCGCTTCATCAAATGAGAATGCCTCTTCTCTAGCACGTTCCGCAGCTTCTTTAATATTTTCTGCCCACTCCTTCACTTCGCTTGAAATCTCATCGGCAATAGATAAACTGCGTTCCATCCAATCCGCCGCCTGATTGCTTGCCACAGCTGCCAAACGCTGAGTGTGTGCATTAAAAGAATTCATCATTCCCCATGTCTCTTCACTGACATCTTCATAAATATCGGATATGTATTTTCTGATGTCCACACCGGCGCGTTGAGCCATAAATAGCCCTGCAACAGCACCTAGAACGGTACCCGCAACCCCACCCCATACAGCAGGTGTCTCGCTAAAAGTGGATCCAAATTCTTTGCCTATGTTGCCGTAATTGTGGTTCTTTATCGATTTTTTCAGTCTGTTCGCTTTGTTCGAAAAATCTTTCATAATCTTTCGCGTTGGCTTCTTTGAAAACATTAAACCTGCAGCGATCCCGAGAGCTCCACCAATCGCAACACCGATCAAAACATTCCTATTATTAATTTCCATACAACCTCCATATTCATTTAAAAGAGCGTTTATTTTCTTTTTAAACGTAAAGGATGTCTGTGATGTGTCTGATTCGATGATGCTGTTCGTTGATTGGAACGGCCTCTACCCATTTTTTTTGTAAAACCTTCAACATATTCATTCGCTTCATCAAAAAGATTTTCGCCTTCCTGCATATATCTAGAGGCTTGTCCTCTCATTTGTGAATATGCATTGGATAAGTTTTTTCGAATCTTATTTTTGTCTTGCTGTGCTAACCAAATAGCAGCAGCAATGCTCATGAGACCTCCGGCCACTGTTCCCATCACAGTTTTTGATATTTTGGGCTCACGCTTATTTCTGAGGCCTACATTTTTACTCACATCATCATAAGCATCACGCAAATCATTTATTAGTTCATTGCCTTTTTTTGGAGCCAACAACAACGCTGCTGCAGAACCAATCAAACCACCCACCAATGCTCCTGTAAGAAATTTAGGAAAATTACTGCGTTCAACTTCACGTTTAAACATACTTTCCTCCAAGTTAAAATTATGAACTTATTTCAATGAGGTAAACTCATTGAGAATTTTTATTATTAGACCTTCTGCGTAATTACATTCAAAGCTAATTACGCAAGGGGTCTATTTCCTTTTGAAATGTTTCCACAAACAGACCCCAGAACTTAGCCAAGAAATCCAATCAGATACCGTTCTTCCTTCGGACCTTGCTTCCTCTCCATTATAAGCATCAAAATCTGCTTCCTCTCTATGCTGATACTCCTTCGCTTTATCCAAAGAGATCTCCCCAAGTACGTTTAAAGTCTCAAATACAGAGTCCAGATTTTCTGATTTCTTATTAATGCTTCCCAAAAGCCTTCGACTTTCTTGACTCAGCTCGTCGACTTTTTGCCGTGTAAACACTAGTGTCGAGGCAATTTGACGTAAAACCGTTGAAGCTTCCTTCAACATAAATATGAGGTAAATCACCAAAGCAGAAAAAGCGATCGCAATGATCAAAATACTCACTTCAAGCATGGCTTCTCTCCTTTCCTTCAGAATAGTAAGATCTCCTTATATTGTAAACTAAATATTTTAATTCTCCCGTGTTTTTAACCCTTTATTAATGTGAAACTCAGATAACCATTATCAAAACAAATTAAGCAAAATTGAAATTAATGATGCATTTTAATTTTTCTTTACCCATCCAAGATCTATTTTAGACCCCTTTTTTGAAAAAAAATGCCCCCACAAATAAGTGGAGATTAAAAATTGAATTCATTACTTTTGTCAAGTGCATCATTTTGATCATCGCAAAAAGTGATCGACACAAAAAAATTCGTCTAATTTTTTTCTTTTTTTTCTCAAAATTTCTGAAAAAAAATGAACAAACAAAATCCGATTTCACGAAAAATTAATTTTTCTTAAACAACTCATCGTAAATATGTTGCGCTCACAACAGTGTGTCGAGGCAAAAAAAATTCACAATCAAGTTATTCCATTGCGAAGAGAAAAATAAAAAAAAGTGATGAAGAAAATAATTCTTCCTGATACCGTGATCCTTGTTCAACCCATAACAAAGGAAAATCCCTTATGGCATATTCTTTAAAGAAGATGTGGACTGCCATGGCAGTTACACTATTAGCATCGACAAGCTTTGTCGGCGCACACTATGATAACAACATGTATGATGGCAACTGCTGCCCTCCTTCATGCTGCGACAACAACAACTGCTGTGGCGACTTCTGGGTCGAAGCAGATGCTCTTTGGTTCAAAGCTGATGAAGATGGTCTTAACTACGGTTCAAGAATAACTACAACAGCAATTCCAGGATCCACAACACATGATATTCGCACAAGAAGCGTAGACCCAAAATGGGAAGCTGGCTTCCGCATTGGTGTTGGTTACAACCTTCCTTGCGATTGCTGGGATATTGCTGTTTACTGGACTCGCTTCCACCACAAAAATAGCAGACATCATCACTTTACTCCTTCAACAACAGATTCTTTTGCTCCAGCATTTGGACCAGTTGCAGGAGACTTTGCAGTTGCTATTAGCAATGCAAGAGCACATTGGAAATTACACGTTGACTTGTTAGATGTAGAGCTCGGCCGCGATTTCTGCTGCAGCCCATGCTTCACATTAAGACCTTTCATTGGTGTACGTGCTGCTTGGATCAAACAAGACTTCCGTCCACACTACTTCTTCACAGATGCTACTGGCGTTGAAACAAGCCTTAGCGATGTAAGATTAAAATCTGATTTCGACGGAGCCGGTATCCGTGGTGGTCTTGATTCAGAGTGGAAATTTGGTTGCGGCTTCAGCATCTACGGTTGTGCAGCAGCTAACGTTTTGTACGGCGAACAACGCACACACTTTGATTCAACATCTTCGTTACTTACAGGTACGGCGATCGAACACCAAAGACATAACTACAAACGTTGCATGGCAATTACTGATGCAGCGATTGGTCTTCGTTACAAAACATGTTTCTGGTGCGACAGCATGGCTGTAACATTTCAGTTAGGCTATGAACACCATTACTTCTGGAACAAAAACCGCTTTGAAAACAGCATTACATTTACTGGCGATGCTGACCAATCTTTCAACAGAGGCGATCTTTGCCTCCATGGCGTAACATTTGGCGCAAGAGTTGACTTCTAAGATATTAGAAGTCTAGTCTAAATTCTCATGGGACCCCCAAAAAGGGTCCCATTTTTTTTGTCCTGATTTTTCTCGAGTTATTCTGCAATATACTTCATGGACTGAATGGACTCCATGGACAAAATAGAAATCCATTCGTGAACGTGCCCGTTCCCGTACCCGGATTTTGACGTTATCAAAACAAGATTTCTAACAAGCAAAGGTTATAATAAGAAAATCCGGGCATGGGAACGGGCACGTTCACGTTCACGAAAAAGTTTAAGTGTTGAATTGACAACATAGTTGACTTGTTTTCACGTTGATTAAAAACCTGTTGTCGCATATACCTAAGGCATGAATTTGATTTTAGGAAAACCGTGAAAACGCTCATTTTTTTTATTTTATCGTTTCTCGCTTTAAACAATTTATCTGCCGTAACATACGACACAACCATTTGTGCAACTTCTGAAACACTTTATCTAAAAGCTTCAGAAAATTTACCTCTTTTTGCTGAAACGAGACGCAATGATGATATTCTCAATACAGTTTCACACACACGCATTAGAACATTACAGCCAACATGGGACACAGGTTTTCGTTTAGGTGTCGGAGTGAATTTGCCTTGTAATCGTTGGCATCTTTGTCTGTTATGGATGAATTATGAAACGGACGCAAAGAGCCATCACACGATTCCAAATCTTGACACCTACACATTATTATGGGGGCCTTTTTCGCCTTTTTCCGACAGTTCGCGTGCGAAGTGGAATCTCTGTGTCAATGTTATTGATCTCATTTTGTCCAAAAAAATTCCATTATCTCATTGTTTCCAAATTCGCCCTTATATAGGCCTAAGAGCGGCTTCCTTTCATCAAAAATTGCACATTTCTAGTTTTACCGGTGGAGTTTTAGATCAGGAGAATCGCTTAAAATCAAACTACAAAGGAATTGGCCCACACATAGGTTTAGAGACAACTTTCAAGCTTTGTTATGGGTTAAGTATATATGGATCCACAAGCGGATCAGTTCTTTGCGGAGAGTTTGACAATCGTTTTCGCAATGTAGACCCTATTTTGAGTAGTTTAGAGCAAAAACATCGTTTTCAAGCCTGTCAAGCGATTATGGATACGACTGCGGGCATAAGATGGGTGGATACGTACTGCAATTTTATTGTGACCTTACAGCTAGGCTACGAACAACATTTCTATTTCAATCAAGAACGTTTCGATGATTTTGGCCCAAGCAATTTCCGTTCGCGCCGCGACGATCTTTGCATTCAAGGCCTTACCTTTCTTGCTCGTCTCGATTTTTAAATGATTGGGGGGACGGTTCTGCATAACTGCATAACTTTTTTCAGCTCATTTTTTTTCAAAAACTTTAAAAGTTATGCAGTTATGCAGAACCGGCCCCGATTACCGGCCCCGATTATTATAACTCCATAATGTTCGGTGACTTCAAGTGTAGTGTCCAATGAAAGACATAGATTTTTCATTTTAGATAAAATTACTTTAGCGTGCTCACCGCAGGCAAGATCGGCTTGAAAATGCTTTATTAGAGTGGGATAAATAGTAATTTTTTTCATTTTCTTTTTCGTATCGATTTCTAGAACAAAAATAAATGATTCATCATTTCTTTCCACTTCATCAACAGCATAGTCATCAATAAAATCACCTGCACAATAGATTATCGGCTTGCTTTTATAAATTTCGATTCCACGAAAAATATGTCCTGAATGACCGAAAATAAAAATTGGGGTCAAAATTGGGGTCAAAATTGGAATTGGGGTCAGAATTGGGGTCAGAATTGGGAATTGGGGTCAAATTGGGGTCAAAATTGGGGTCAAAATTGGGGTCAAAATTGGGGTCAGGCCTGGCATTCGGCCATTTGATGGATTGGGGTTAAAAATTGTAGGATGATATTCAAATGGCCGAATGCCAGGCCTGACCCCAATTCCAGGCCTGACCCCAATTCGGTTCTGCATATCTGCATAACTTTTTTTAGCTCATGATTTTATTAAAAGTTATGCAGTTATGCAGAACCGGCACCAGTTAATTTAAATTTATTTTTATATTGTTAAAATATATTTCATAATATATTATTTATCTAATTTTTTGTTTTCTACAAATCTAATAAAAATAAAAAAACAATAAAGGTCGATATGAGTTCAATTAACAATGGTAATGCTTCGGATTCAGGAACTTCTTCTGCAGTTAATGCCTCACTAATAGACAAAGGAGTCAGTTTTGTTACCAATCTTTATCAGTCACCACATGTTCAAAAATTAAAAAATACGGGCATCGCCTTATATAGTGGAATTTACACTTGTAAAGATTATTGCAAAATTCAAAATCTTAACGCCCAAATAGCTAATAGGGTGCCGAATCGGCGCCAAAGAAGGCTCATGAAACAACTGAAATCGACTAAATTTGATTTTGTTTCTAATATAATTTCTACTCTAAGTTACACAACACAAGTTGCTTTTCCTGGTATAGCCAAAGAAGTTTATGACGGGTATGTTTTAACTTATCATTCCTTAGATTTAATAAAAGAAAGTTCAATTCAAAGTTCTTCTTTGATAAAGAAAATTTCTAATGTAGCTGTCGCCATTTTGGGTGTTGTATCCTCTGGTCTCAACATTGCCGTTTTTGTTGGAGTAAAAGATCCTAACGATTCTATAACAAACACACTCAACCTCATTTACACTGGTGCTTATTATATGAAATTTGCATGCGAAAAGTCAGGCATTCTATAAATCAGTTTCTTAAAAAAATATTTAATTCAATAGTTCTTCTATGAGCCAGTGCAAAATCTCCACAAGTCCATTTTCTATCTGGATTTAGATCACAACTGAGCAAATAGCCAAAAGCTAAGGAGAATGTTATAACTGCGATAGCCTTTAATGTGTTGATAATTTTTGATGAGGACTTTACGTGAATAAATTCCCTGCCACTTAGATGTTTTTTTTTCTTATTATTGACGGTAGCTGATATTTCGTTTGCTGAAACATGCGAAATATGCACTGAACTCATAAAAGACTCCTTATTGTGTGTAATAGAATAGGTACAACTATGTTAATTATATATAATTGTGTATTTTTTTCAGCAACTCTAAAATGGTTTTTTTCAAACGATTGAGTGCTGCATAACTGCATAACTTTTTTCAGCTCATGATTTTATTAAAAGTTATGCAGTTATGCAGAACCGGCGCCAATCATTCAGTAGCGAATTTTTTTAAAATTCTTAGCTAGAAAAATAAGGGTCTAAATTTTTCAAGCCTAAAAAACTGCTCAGTTGAATTTACTGCCGTCCATTTATTTTCTTTAAGATCATAGCTGCAACGGAATAAAATAAGAGCTCCGGAAAGAAGTGTTATGACTAATGCCCCTACTTTTAGGAGAGTTGGTTTTTCTAAGCTTGATGTTTGATTTTGTGGATGTTCTAATTTTTTAATCAATCTTCTCTGTTTTCTTTTTTGGTGCACTGGAAAGGCATGTCGGGCTGAAAAGGAATGAGTTGAAATCAAATTGACAGGCATAGGATTATTATATTTTTTTAGTTAAATAGCGCAAGATTTTTGTGTCTCATTCAAAGCCTTACCTTTTGCATTAGGCCATTTGAATTGAGTTTAGTCTAATCCCAATTCAAATGGCCGAATGCCAGGCCTGACCCCAATTTTGACCCCAATTTGACCCCAATTCCTTATGGATCAATGTGTGGTTGCGTTTCACCATATGGCCAAAGGGGCCTTATGGTGTTGGTCAAAGACTGCATCTGCCTAAATGCTTCTGATTGACTTACTCCTGTCGATGTGCAAACGCGATTTTCATCTGATCTGGGAACTAAAACACCATCGCAATTTTCCCAGTAGGCTGGACATTCATAAGTAGGTAAAAGAAAAGGATATCTTGCGTCTTGATGTTGTGGTACTTGTTGCGGGATTGTCCATGTATATACTAAGTCAATTCTGCTATGTGGCAAGTGTCCATTAGGATCCATTAAGCATGAAGTTCTATAACTACAAAATGTGTTATTCGGCGCTGTTGCACCAATTGGAACATGTGGAATTCCGGGAATATACTTTGAAATAATCTTGCAATCTTTCAAGTAGGTACCTTTTGGATCTGGGCAATAGCAGTTTTGGCCGTATACACGAGCGATAAAAAGCATGGAAATTACAGCACATTGTCTTAAGAAACTTGAAAAGCCAAAACCTGATGTTTTTACTTTTGAAACTTTTCTTTCGGTGGGCTGCTGGCCTTGAACAGGTTCTAGGCTGGCTTCAGGAGCTACTTTCGTGCTATTTCCAATTGCGGACATATTTTTCCTATTAGTTTATTTGTTATGATTGTTTGGATCATCATACCAGTTTAAGAGAAAAATTGTATAGATTTAGGTTTATTTCGAGTGCAATCATATTACGAAAATTATTTTATTAAGTTAAATGCTTGGATGCTTGTGTCGCCACTGTCATGTAAGCATCACTTTGGTAGACATCGACAAGTCGATGTTTTTGAAAGCGGCGACAAGTCGCACGCACTCCAAAAATAAGTATGAATTATGAAAACAAGAAATGGTTGTTATCGACTTGGGGTGAATTTAATTGAAATTTGTGTAAGAAGAAGATTTGAAGTTTTTTTCATACTTCATACTTCATACTTCCGGTTTTATTTTTGTTCCAATTTTGGAACAAAAAAAACCTGGCGGCGTCCTACTCTCCCATACTCTTGTGTATAGTACCATCGGCGATGAGGGGCTTGACTTCTGAGTTCGGAATGGGATCAGGTATTTCCCCCTCTCTATTGCCACCAGGAAAAGACTGT
>Ga0206902_10107_pt1 | contig 23388 bp, 20 predicted proteins | sample Alteio_BWOrgHeat_44_FD_153242 | JGI IMG/M metagenome (GOLD analysis project Ga0206902, IMG submission 153242) | Enriched cells from forest soil in Barre Woods Harvard Forest LTER site, Petersham, Massachusetts, United States -... | ecosystem: Environmental > Terrestrial > Soil > Temperate forest >... | reverse complement strand
AAATCGGATATGCATTTTCTGAACAAATGTATAAACAAGTAATGTTTTAATAGGAAACACCCGAACGTTTTCATAATTCATAATTCCGATTTCATAATTTTCTTTACTGTTTACTAGTTTATTTATTCGTAATGGGTTATAATTTTCCACTTATTATAATTGTAGGAATAACTTATGGCGGCGCTGGTAGCAGTGAATTCAGTGGTTAAAGGAATAAATTTATATTCCCTTCATAGTTTTTATAACAATAATGAATCTAGAGCATTAGAGTCGCGTCCAAAGCTGTATTTCATCACGGCTTTTGCACAGACGCTAATGATGAATTTGTCGCTGACTCACGTGACAAAAGCCTTAAGCCTCGTTTCCACGCGTGATTTTTCTGTTCTTAAGGCGCTGTTAGCGGTTCCTGCGGCAACTGCTGCACTTGATTTTTCTGCTTCATCTTCAGAATCCATACGGAAAATCATTAAATATGTGCGACCCAATATTGGGAAAGTGGCTTTTGCAGCAACAGTGACAGCTGTGGTTGCTAGCTTGGCTTTAGGGCAAACACTTTTCGCACTCTCTTTTCTTGCTACATACGGAATCATTAAATTAGTTCAGACAAATAAAATTTCGCCAAAGGTGCTTACAGTTCTGAATCCAATTTTGTTTTCAGCGCAAATATACAGCTTAGTTTTCTTGTTTGGAGGCTATCTAGCAACGGCTTTTGCTTGCACTTTGGTTGTTGGCAAAGCACTGCAATATAAAGGATACATTCTTCCAGGAACCAAACAGGACTTTATTTATAGAAACATAATGGCAGTGTCACAACTATTGCTTGTTGCTTCTTCAGGCAGCTTCATGATGACAACTTTGACTTGCGTCAGTGTTGCAACTCTCTTTTTTGCCGGTATTAATGTATTAAGGAATTCTAATTGGAAACAAGAAGCGGCTGCCAAGCAGAATACAGAACATTTACAAAATGCGACAACATTAGAAACTTTAGAAAACATTGAAACTATCCGTTGCCAAGTTAATGATCGTCATGTGAAACACCGATGGATTATGGGGGTTAAAGTTCCACATCAAGATAACTTTGAAGAGCTGTTAAAGCTTCCCATTACTGTGAATAATTCTGAATTGAAAGTTCGACAGATTTTGAATAGATACTCTATTGATTGGAAAAATGGTCATGAAGAGGAGTTATTAAAAAAGCGATTGCGTGATCTTATTCAGAAAACGAATCAACAACCCGCCTCTCGCCGCAGTGATGGGTATTATGATGTTCACGATCCTGATATTCTTAAATACATGACAAGGTACATCTCTCAACAACTTTTAAAAACAGCAGATGTCATCATGAGAGACAGAATGTTGTTAAATTTAGCAGTGCATTCTGAACAGGGTTATGCAGAAACCATTGCAGTAGTATTTGCAGAGTTAGTTTACAAAGATGAAAACCAGAGATTACACAATCGCGTGTTTGCCTATTTGCATCATGTGCGCAGAGAAATCTTGATGTCGATTTATTGGCAGTGTTCAGATCAATTAGCTCTTCAGGGGATTTCCTCTTTTGAGGCACTTGAAGCAAGTATGGGTTGGTATCCCTTCAAAGAGTCTTTGAATAAATTCCCAATGCAATATCCAATCCAACAAAGGTTTCAGACAGCGTATAACAACTTTCTGACGAGTGAAAATTTTAAAACTAAGATGTGGAAAGCGATCAAAAAACCAATGACTGGGTGGTCCGATCACTGGGAAAGCAGACAAGATCCCACAAAACTTCAAGCTGTGAATAAAGAAGAATTTAGAAAAAAACTCGGCGAATATTGGGTAAAGCTTGTCCTACTAGATCTCGGCATCTTCAAAAAGATTACATAAAATCAAGAAGTAGAAGCCAGAAGCCTGTTTTTTTACCACAAAGACACAAAGAACACAAAGATAAAAGAAGGGTTTTAACAGGATAACAGGATCTTCTTTGAAGTATGAATTATGAAAAGAAATCATGTCTGTTTTTCATAATTCATAATTCAGCATTCATAATTTTTTTCTTTCCTGCCGCCGTAGGCGATCTTGTTATCCTTGTTGTTTTTTCTTTTTTCTTTGTGATCTCTGTGCCTTTGTGGTGTTAAAATTTTCCGACTTCTGACTTCTGGCTTCTGGCTTCTGACTTCTCTTTAATTGACGAATTATCGCTCGATCATTACAATGGTTGCTCTATAAATTGATCTTTTTAACCTATGAGGAAGAATGGCTAAAGAAGCAAAAGACAAAAACGTCAAAGTAAAGCGCCCTACCGCTCAAAAACGTGACATCCAAAATGAGAAAAGAAGATTGCGCAATCGCGCCGTCCGTTCCAACGTCAGAACAGCAATCCGTGAATTTGAAGAGACTTTAGTTAAAGGCGATGCAAAAGCCACTAAAGAGAGCTTAAATAATGTCTACAGCATTATGGATAAAAGTGTGAAGCGCGGCGTCTTTAAGCAAAATAAAGCGAATCGCACAAAAGCGCGTCTTGCGGCACGTACGCTTCCAGCAGCGGCAAAAGCATAATTTATTTGTCATGCGGCAAAAGGTATTTCGCTGATCAAACAAGTAATAAAGGATAATTCATGTTATTGATGCGTTCCTTCGTTTTTGTGTTCATTTCTTTTTTCCTGTTTCTATCAGCAGAAGAAACAGACCTCTTGCCAAATGAAACAATCCTCATCCCCATGCGCGATGGGAAAGAGTTACCGACAGACATCTACCTTTCAAAGAACAATCCTTCACAGGCGCCATGCATCTTATTGAGAAGCCCCGGAGGCCGCCATGCAAAAAGTGCAAAGGCGTATACCTTTTTAACTCAAGCGGGTTACACAGTGGTTATTCAAGATACGCGCAGTGCGTTGGATAAATCAGGAAAAACGTTGCCCTATTGGAATGATGGCTGGGGCATACATCAAGACGGATATGACACTGTTCAATGGCTGGCAAATAGCAAATATTCTAATGGGAATATTGGGACAATCGGCATCTCTGCGCTAGGCATCACTCAGCTTCTGATGGCCCCCACAGCACCGCCAGCATTAAAATGTCAGTACATTTCCATGGCGACGGGCAATTTGTATCACGATGCGATTTTTCCTGGAGGCCAACTGCTGAAAAATCAAGTTGAGGGCTGGTTGGGACTGTATGCGAAAGATCCTTCTGTTAAGGAGTATGTGTGCTCTCAGCCACACTACAACGACTTTTGGAGCAAATTCAACACGCACAAATTGGCACATCAAGTGAAAGTTCCGGCGATCATTTATGGAGGCTGGTATGACACCTTTGTTCAAGGAACAATCGATTCCTTTATGGCTCGTCAGTATCACGGCGGCGATGGGGCAAAAGGAAAACAGAAGCTTGTGATAGGTCCTTGGACACACTTTTGGCCTGCTAGCACTAAGCTAGGAGACTTCGAAGTCCCTAAAGCAGGGTATGCGCCACCGATAGATATTTCCCCACAACGTTGGTTTGATTATTACTTGCGTGGAACGAGCAGCGGCGCTCAAACGATTCCTGCAGTGATTTATTACGTGATGGGACCCTTTGATGGATCAGAATCCAGCGGAAATGTGTGGAAGGAAGCGAATCAGTGGCCCGTGCCAGCAAAGGAAACACCTTTTTATTTGTCTCCAGATAATCATTTGAGTCTTTCCGATACCAATGAAGAGAAGGAAATTGCTTTTCATTATGATCCAAAAGATCCCGTCAACACCATTGGAGGGCGAAATCTGTTTTTGGAATCGGGACCGAAAGATCAGCAAATTTTAGAAAAAAGAAAAGATGTGGTTGTATTTACAACGAAGCCATTGGAAGAAGATTTAGAAGTTACGGGAAGAATAAAAGCGAAATTAAAATTACATTCGGATCAAAAAGACACAGATATCGTTGTACGATTGTCAGATGTGTATCCTGATGGACGAAGCATTTTAATTGCGGATGGGATATTGCGAACAGGAACGTTAGATTGTTCTATTTTCGACTGTCAGAAGCCACATGAATTTGAAGTCGACTTATGGTCGACAAGTATTGTTTTTGCGAAAGGACATTCGATTCGCATTTCGGTTACAGGTTCCAATTATCCGCGCCATGAAAAAAATTGTCATGCTACACATATGCCAGAAGCTAATAATAAGCTTTATGTTGGCGGCAAACACTCTTTTATTCTATTGCCGGTCGTTCCAAAGAGTACCATAGTAAACAACTAAATGGACTGAATGGACGGAATAGACGAAATGGACATTATGGACTTAAATTGTCCATTTCGTCCATACAGTCCATAAAGTCCATTCCGTCCATTTTAGGAAAAAAATGAAAGTTGTTATTCTTGCTGCAGGCGCAGGCTCTCGGTTAGGCAATCAAGACCTTCCAAAGCCTCTCACACTATTGTCTCACGGACAATCAATTCTAGAAATGCAGCTGTCACATTTGTCACAATACATTTCTTTAAATGACGTTTTCATTGTTGTCGGATTCCACAAAGAACAAATCGTAAATAAATTTCCCAACATGCATTTTATCGAAAACCCAGAATATGCCTCTGAGAACACTTCCAAAAGCCTTTTAAAAGCTATAAAGAATGTTGATGATGATGTGTTATGGATAAACGGAGATGTCGTATTTAATCCCTTTATTTTAGAAAAAATTTTAAAGGCCGATCGCAGCAGCATGATTGTCAACGTATCTGATGTGGATGATGAAGGCGTCAAGTATTGGACGAATGATGAAGGACAGATTTTAGAAGTGTCAAAAGAAGTGAAACAGCCTTATGGTGAAGCTTTAGGCATCAATTTTTTCATAAAAGAGGAGTTGCCTGCATTGAAGAAGAATTTAGAACAATGCAAAAAAAATGATTATTTCGAAAAAGCAATCGAAATGTGCATCCAACAAGGAATTGCTGTCTGGAGCATACCTGTGAAAGGATCTGACTGCACCGAAGTTGATTTCCCCGAAGATCTAAAAAAAGCAAATGAATTGCTCAAGCTCTGGAGCAAAAACTAAGACTGCAATGCGTTAAGCTAAGAATCTTAATCTCGATCTTGATCATGATCTTAATCTTTCCATTTCTTTAATTTTTCTAAATTCAAGCTCTTATGCCGCAGTTTTGCCATAAAACACGTAACGTCTATCAAGAATCCATTTGTTTTATCAGATGGATTAGTGAACATGTGTCGAATACACTGTGCGTTTATCAATTTAAAAAAATGCATTGAGTTGCTACAGTGCACCTTTTTTATTGATGAAGTGTGAAGCCGTGCCTGACGAAGATGAAATCAAAGAAAGATATCGAGAAATTTATGACGTTGTCATTCCAGATCTCGACTATTTTATCCGACAAATCGATTGTCGCGATGGATGTCCTGTCAACACAGATCCTCGCGGGTACATGCTGCAGCTGCATGCAGGGAATTTGCTTGAAGGATACAAGATTGCTCGCGGGCCAAATCCATTCGCATCCATCTGTGGAATGATCTGCGGAGCCCCCTGTGAACTCACCTGTCGTCGCGATCGCATCGACAAAACGCTTACCATACGAGCGCAGAAAAGATACCTCACAGAGTGGTTTGGGCTGGATAAAGAGGCTCACATCAAATCTTTGGAAATGAGCTATGCGCGTGGGTCTACAAAACCAAAACCAAATGGACTCAAAGTGGCCTGCATAGGCGCGGGAGTGGCTTCTTTGACCGTTGCACACGATCTGCTGCGTTTAGGCTATGCTGTCGACATCTATGAGATGATGCGCATGCCAGGAGGCATGTTAACTTATGGTGTTCCAACTTATCGTTTGAAAAACGAAATTGCTTTGAACGAATGTTACGCAATCGAATATCTCGGAGCAAAGATTCACTACAACATGAAAGTCGGACGAGACATCACACTAACAGAATTGCAAGAAAAGTATGACGCCGTCTTCATCGGAGTAGGCCTGTGGAAGTCGCGTGAGTTGCCAATTCCAGGAGCCGATGGTCCTGATATTATACGTGGAATTGAGTATTTGCGAGTGCGTTGTGCGGGAGAAGAGTGGAAGATCAAAGACAACATGGTCGTTGTTGGAGGAGGTAACGTGGCTTTTGACGTCGCTAGGACTTCTGTGCGCAACGGAGCAAAAAAAATCACGATGGTCTGTTTGGAATCGCGCGATGAACAAACAGCTGATGAATTTGAGATCGAAGATGGTTTAGAAGAAGGTATTACCATTCTCAATCGGCATGCTCCACTAGCTGTCGAACGCGATGCGAACGGAAACATCACAGGATTGCGTGTACAGCGCATCTATTCCCTTTTTGATTACAACAATCGGTTTGCTCCAAAACCAATTCCCAATTCTGAATACGTCATTCCTTGCAACACAATCGCATTGTCAATCGGTCAAGCTGTCGATTTTAGTTTTCTTGATGGATGGGACAAAAAGAAAGATTTAATCATCGATCGCGGGATTATAAAATCGGAAAGAGGCACCGGACGCACCACTGTGAAGGGGATTTATGCGGGTGGCGATGCTGCCTTTGGTGCAGCATTATTTATCACAGCAATACGCCATGGACAGGATACAGCGCGCGCTATCGATTCCGACTTGAGTGGAGCAAAACCGTATCAGGAATTTTCCGGAGAATTCACAGAGATTTCCCCAATGCGCGATAAAACCTATTTGAGAACACAGTGGGCCTTGCCTGCGATGCAGCCGGCAGCGTTGCGTATCCATAACAATGAAATGGTGGAAAGCAATTACACTGATGAGGAAGCGCATGATCAGGCAAATCGCTGTCTACAATGCCATGTGATGCCTGTTTTTGATGGCAGCTTGTGCATCAAATGCAATGGATGTGTTGATGTCTGTCCGTGCAACTGTTTGAAACAAGTCCCCTTGAGCAAATTAAATCTCGATCTAGGAGAAGGCAATCTACGTGCGGCTGTGGACAACTATTATGGCGTCGACTCATCAAACATGCTTAACGAAGAGTTAGACGTAATGGGAACAGCTATGTTAAAAGATGAGGACGTTTGCATTAGATGCGGGCTGTGTGCAGAGAAATGTCCAACGCAAGCGGTGACAATGGATTTAATGGATTACTCATTCCGTTGGATAGGTTGAAATGGTTTGGTACATTATTAGCTCGTTGATAATGGGTTGTGGAGGCTTATTGTTATATGTCTACTATCAACGAAAAGGACAATTCGATGACCCAGAAGATGTGAAATATCAACTATTTAGAGATGAATGAAAGGAGAAGTCAGAAGCCAGAAGTCGGAAGTCATAAGAAAAAATCATTCTGGCTTCTGACTGGCGTTGTTGCACAAATGAATATTGCTAAGCCCGTAGGGCGTCTGATTTTAGCCCACAGTGACCGAAGGGAACTGTGGGTAGATAGATAAAAACATTTGAGCCCGTAGGGCGACTGAAAACAGGAAAATCAGTCGCCCTAAAGGGCTCAAATGTTTAACTTAACCTACCCACAGTTCCCTTCGGTCACTGTGGGCTAAAATCAGACGCCCTACGGGCTAATGCAACAACATTTGTCTAGGAATAAATTGATTTGTGCAACAACGCCCTTCTGACGTCTGATTTCTTCATTGAAGTAGGAACGTAATGCCGAAGTATAGAAATACATTGAATGTGGATCCGGATGATAAAGATCCGTTGATTTCGCGCAGATCATTTTTAGCATTGCTTGGAACAGGAGTCTGTTTAGTGGGCCTAGGCACACTTGTGAATGCCTCTGTTCTTGGATTTCTCTATCCTAATGCCATGAAGGAACCGCCAAGCATATTCCCCATTGGTCGTCCGGAAGAAGTGTTGGCGCGGGATGGGAAAATTTTTAATCCGAAATACAAAATTTTTATCGAAACAGAATCTGGAAAAGTGCGCGTGCAAACTGCCGTTTGCACTCATTTAGGATGCATTGTGAACGCGGTTGAAACAGGTTATGCATGTCCATGCCATGGTTCTACATACGATCGTCATGGGAGAAATACGGGAGGTCCTGCGCCCTTGCCATTGGTTTATTATCATGTGTTCAAAGGGGCTTCAGGAGATATCATGGTGGACAAATCGAAAACAACATTGGATTGGAATGAAGCTTGGTTTTCGCCAATGGTATAAAAAGTAGACAGTAGACTGTAAACAGTAGACAGTAGAAAAACAAGCTAAACCCTATACTAAAAATAGTTGTTTCAACGCGAAGCGTAATCTACTGTCTACTTTTTGAATGTTATGGGACCGAATCGGATTACTAAATAAATAATCGGTATTGGAGAAATAAAATGGCCGTTTTTACAGGAAAAAAGCGCGAAAGTTGGTTGGAGCACGTTAGCAAATTGCCTTCATCTTTCGTGCGATCCATATTTCGTCACAATTATCCCAATAATGATGTCGATCGTTCAGAAATTGTTTTTAAGAATTTCTTTCTCCATTTTCATCCCGTCAAATGTCACAAAAGCAGTTTGGATCCGTTTAAAACTTTGGGCTTAGGCACTATCACAGCAAGCTTATTTCTTATTCTTGTTTTTACAGGAATCGTCTTGATGTTCTTTTACATCCCTGCTGAGGACAGAGCCTACGATATTATGAAAGATTGGCAAGACACGACTCCGTTTGCCATGATGTATCGCAATATGCACCGTTGGAGTGCACACATGATGGTGCTTTTCGTGTTTTTGCATATGTCTAGAGTGTTTTATACGGGTTCCTACAAAAGCACACGGAAATTTAATTGGGTCATCGGTGTCATTTTAATGTTCTTAACTTTAGTGCTTTCATTCACAGGCTATCTGTTGCCATGGGATCAGCTTTCCTTTTGGGCTGTTACTGTCGGAACGAATATCGCCGGCTATGTTCCCAATCTACCCGGCTTCCAATACAATGTGAACCGTGTTATGCTCCTTGCTTCGACCAGTGTCGGACAAGATGCGTTAATTCGTTTCTATGTTTTGCATGTCGCATTTTTGCCATTGTTGGCTGGTACGCTCATCGGAGTCCATTTTTGGCGCATTCGTAAGGATGGTGGCTTAGCACGTCCTCCAGACAAAGTGCGTCCAGATCCCTACCGCGTTGTGCAGCGTTCTGATACAAAAGAATCTTTTGCACCAGGTGTCAAACGCACATATGGCCTCATGGAACTCGTGAGGGGCACATGTCCTACTGTAGATAAAGGTCCATATAATTTTGTGTTCACATGGCCATATCTGTTGCGTGCAGAACTCGTTGCCTTTTTATTGACTCTAGCACTAGTAACAGGGCTTTCGTTTATTGATGCTCCTTTAGAAGAGCCGGTAAATCCGAGCAAGCCCCCTAATCCGTCGAAAGCGCCTTGGTATTTTTTGGGATTGCAAGAAATGGTTGCGTACGATGCGTTTTGGGGTGGTGTAGTGATGCCATTGGCGATAGTGTTTGGGTTGATGTTGATTCCGTATTTAGATCGCAATCCGCATGGAGAAGGACGTTGGTTCCATCGTAGTCGTTATCTCGCAATTTTTCTGTGGACAGCATTTATGACATGGCAGGCATTGCTGATTGTGGTAGGAACATATTTTCGTGGAGCTAACTGGGGTTGGATCTGGCCCTGGACGGAGACCTACGCAAGGCATTAAGCTCTTTCAGTAAAATCTAAAAAAACGCAAAGACGCGAAGACGCAAAGGCGCAAAGAAAAAAAGAAAAAAAATAAAAACAATTCATAAATAAACGTTATGCAAATTTATCATCTTAATTTTTCTTTGCGCCTTTGCGTCTTAGCGCCTTTGCGTTTTTTTAGAGATATCAAGATCAGATTGTAAAGGGAAAAGATGCGGTCGGGAGAGAAATACCAAATAGCTTTGATTGTTTTAGGAGCCATCGTAGCTATAATGTATGCTGTTTTTTTATATCGCGAAGTTTTTCCTGAATATCGCCTCTATCAACAGACTTATGTGGATTTGGAAAAGTTCCGCTCTAGCTATACCAAAGAGCCACCACCACCTTTTGAGCCAGGTATCAAACAGATTGTCATTGAACGTGAAGACAAAGGGCCACCCGTCATCGATCGCTGCATCTCTTGTCATGTCGCTTTACAGTTTTCTCATTTTTCTCCAACAAAAATCGCTAAAGATAGTGACGGTAAAACCATCCTTAATGATAAAGGGATACCTGTTCAAATCCCGAATGAGGATTACATCTGGAAAAAATTAGATGATGAAGTTGATCGCTTAACCAATGTTGATGAAATTGCAAAATTGCGGTCTGAAGGAAAAAATGCTGAAGCAGATACGCGCATCAAAAAGGCCAATGAACTTTCCTCATTAAAACGTGTGCGTGTTGACGATCATATCTACGATGTTCCGAAAGTCCTCGCGATGCATCCATTAATTGGTAAGGAAACACGTCCTTTCGAATTTCACCCTATAGAAGAGTATGGTTGCACTACTTGTCATAACGGAAATGGACGTGGATTAACGACAGAAAAGGCTCATGGACCTGTTCTGGATGAACAATATAAAGTGGAGTTTATGGGACCTAAACCCCAATTTCTTGAGATTGATCCGGATAATGATCCCCCATTTTCCCATATGTTTAACGATAAACCGGGACATGAATTGTTGTTTCAAACAACACCTTTATTCATTGGAAGCCTTACTCAAGCAAAATGCATGCAGTGTCACACGACAAGCAAAGAACCACTTCAAGGTTCATTGTCTGCACCGTTAGATGAAAAGCAGCCTGTGAACACTGTCAGCACAGACATCGATGCCCTGACAAGCAAATATCAGCAGGGAAGAGATCTTTATATTTCGCAAGCGTGTTATGCCTGTCACCGCATTACAGGCTTTGCTCGTGGAGGTGTCGGACCGGAATTAACAAAAATCGGAAATAACTATCCATGGTACATAAAAGAGTCCATAGTATGGCCTCAAGCCGATTTGCGCACTTCTACAATGCCAAATTATGTTCTCGATCACGAGGAGCTAGAAGCATTAATGACATACCTTTTGGCGCAAAAGGGGGATTCAAAAGTCGTTTCCGAAACCGCACGTAAAATCTCTAATCAAGAATGGGAAGCAGGAAAAAAATCTTCCTGGAAGAAACCAATTTCACCTGTGCTGATGCAAGATTTACGATATGGTATGACTGTATTTGCAACTGAAGGCTGTGCGGCTTGCCATCGTTTAAAAGGTTATGAATCAAATATTGGATTTGCTGTTGAAAAAGAAGGGAGTTTTGAGGAGCTTTATAAGGAACGTCAATGGTTTTCACAATTGTTCCCTGAGGACGTGCGTGGAACAGAAATTGTTGCAGCGATAGAACAAAATAAAGATGAGATCGATCGACGCATTGTGGAGAATGTTCGGCAAAATGCGATTTTAGAAGAGATCGAAGAAAAGTTTCCTGGAGAGATTGAAGCATTGTATTCGCCATTTAAATTCGCTTCGCGTGCAAAGAACAAAGAGTTTGCTGACAAAATGATGAAAGCGAGTTCAGAGCAGATGGATGAGATAAAAAAGGAGCAAGAAGAATGGAAGGCGCGCATCAATAAAATTAGGATGATGTTTATCCAAGAGTATGGTTTGGGCCGTTTGATATGTCCGCGGCCAAATTGGTCCGGCATATATCGTTCTGATGAATGGTTGATAGAGCATTTTCATAATCCAAGTTCTCATGTCCCGCGTTCTATCATGCCGGTATTTCCTTTTGATGATACCAAGTTTTATGCCCTGACAAATATGCTAGACAAGCTTGCAATTAGAAATCGAGATGAAGTGCGTGAAATATGGAAAAATAATGGATTTAATCCGGAACAAGCATTTCAAATCCATTGTTCACAATGCCATGGAGTGGATAGAACCGGTGATGGTCCTGTCGCAACATGGATCTATCCTATCCCCAAAAATTTGCGTAATGCCGATTTCTTAAGAAATTTAACAAAAGAACAAGCAATAAATTCCATCACTCATGGTGTTCACGGCACACCGATGCCTCCATGGGGTGAAGTGGCAAAAGATAAACCTGATGCTGATGGCATTCCAGTATTGACTCATCAAGAAATTGTAAAATTAGTGAATTGGTTATTTTCATTCTTGCCGGGTGGACAAATTATTAGAGAGTCCACAGATGTACCAAAGTGGAATTATACCCCTGCAGATGTGTTGAAAGAACTTAAAAATGAAGGCAATACTTTACCTGAACAAGTGATAGAACAACCGAAAGATCCTCTGTCAGCTATTCCTAGGGCTCATCATGAAAAATTAATTGCCCTGTCAGATCCTTTGCTTGTCACAAAAACGCCTCCAGATATAGATGTAGAAGATGTTTTTGAGTCTATTCCTAACGAAGAACTGGGACGCCCTGCATACTTCATAAAAAAGAAGTTTTATACAGAAGATAATCTCGCAGCAGGGAAAAAGTTTTTTGAAATCAATTGCGCTGTTTGTCACGGCAAAGAAGCAGACGGTTCTGGAATACGTGCAGGCTTCATGCAAGAGTCTAAGCCACGAATGCTCACCAATTTAGATTGGATTAATACGCGCGATGATTTGCGGTTGATACAATCGATAAAATTTGGAGTTCCTGGCACAGCAATGACGCCATGGGGTGACCTCACAAGCTCATTGCAACGTCTTCAACTAGTGATGTACATTCGTTCTCTAACGCAAGAACGTCAAAAGAGAGAAGAACTCACCAATGCCCTGTACCAAGTGTTCAATACAGCCTTAGTAAAAATAGATCGAGCGCGAGTCAAAGAATATGCAAAATTGATGGATGTGGAATCAGAATATAAAGAACTGAAGAATCAAAGAGAAACATTTGAAGAACAATCGAAGGCCGAAGAAGCTGCAAAAGTGTATCCGAAAGAATTAGAAGTTGTAGCACGATTAAATCAACTTCGCAATAAAGACGCCATGTATATACACTTGAAAAAGTTGGTGGAAACAGAGTTGTCGCTGTATCAAAATTTAGGTCTGAATATTGTCGCAGCTGAAGACACGGAATCGATCTTTAAAGAGTATCTAAAGCTTGTTTTGTTAAATCAAAATCGTTTTGCCGAAGATGAGAACGGACATTTAAAATTTATGGAAAAAGATGAAAAAATCAGTTCAGGAATTGTGCAGAAAATTATTCAGGCAATGGATAATAAAATCGCAGATTTAGAACGAAAAAAACGAATTGTTGAAGGAAAGATCACATCCAAAGAGAGAACTGATGAGCTGACACAAGTGCAAGCGGATATTAGAACCTTTACTTCAATGAAAAATAAAATGATTACTGACTTTAACGAAGCGCAACGCCTGCAACAACAAGAACAACAAACAGCAAACAAAATTATGAAATCTGAATTATGAATGGCGTTGTTGCATAAATAAAGTAAACGCCCTGCGGGCTTGCAAAAATGTGTTTTTCAGAAATTATGAATTATGAAGAATTTACCATCATACTTCTTTCATAATTCATAATTCAGATTTCATAATTTAAAGGCTTCTGACTACTTATATGGAAAAACAATGAATAATTACGACGACCGATTTGATGATACTCCAGTCAAACTCATGCTATACCCTGCTATCATTTTTATGGCTTTAGGTATGTTTGTAGGCGTATTTATGGCTTTCAATGTCTTTGTATTTCCCGATTATTTTGCGGGAGAATATATCCATTTCGGAAGAATACGTCCCGTGCATGTGTGGCATGTGCTATTTTTGTGGTTACTCTCTGCCAATATGGGATTGTTCTATTTTCTTGTGCCACGTCTATGTGGTGTTCGCTTATGGAGTCTTCCTCTGGCCTATGTGTCCATAGGTTTATGGTGGTCTTCATTAATTATTACAACATACACTTTTCCTACAGGAACAAATTTCGGATGGGAATATGCTGAAATTCCTTACTGGGTCAGTTGGATCCCAGTCAAACCAATGCTCATCGCTGCGTGGATTCTCTTTGCTATTAATCTCTATATGACCATTGCTAATCGTCGTTTTGAGAAAATGTATGTGTCTCTTTGGTATGCCATGGGAGCATTGATCTGGGCATCTTTCACATTATTTGTGGGAGGCTATGCAATTAATTGGGTGCCTGAAGGCATTTCTCGAGTCAATGCCAGCTTCTTTTACATTCACAATTTGGTTGGATTAATTTTTACACCGATGGGTCTTGCCATTGCGTATTATTTCTTGCCTAAACTTTCAAATTTGCCAATCTATAGCCACAGGTTGTCCATGATTGGATTTTGGTCTATTGCCTTTGTTTACGCATGGGTGGGAACACATCATATGATCCATGGGCCAGTATCACAATGGCTGCAAACACTTTCGATTATTTTTTCGATTTGGTTGTTCATTCCGGTTTGGACGGTAGTGCATAATCTTTTTGCAACACTGAAGGGGCATTGGGATCTTTATACCAATAACGCAGCAATTCGTTTTCTGATTTTAGGGAATGCTTACTACTTAATTACCTGCGTACAAGGGCCTTTGATGGCATTACGCAATGTTAACGAAATCACTTCAAAGACCGATTGGATCATTGGACACTCACACATTTCTTTGTATGGGACGTTTACATTCTTTGCCATTGCCGGAATTTATTATGCCATTCCACACATAGTTAGAAAGCCACTTTGGTCAAAAAAACTTGCAGATCTGCATTTTTCTTTAAATCTTTGGGGCGGAGTTCCCTTCATGTTGTCAATATGGATTGGAGGTTTTTTGCAAGGAATGATGTGGACAACATGGGCTGAAGGCAATAGTTATGCGGAATACCATAACAATTTAACGATTTTGCCATTTCTAACTACGGTTGCTGAAATGCGTATTTGGTGGATAATTCGCGCTGTAGGTGGTCTTGTGGTGCTATTTGGCAATCTGCTCTTTGTATGGAATATCTTTAACACAATATTGCTAAAAGCGGAAACAACAGAACATATTCCCACATCGGAAAAAAATAGCGTTGTTGCATAAGTTTGTAACGCCACTTGCGTGGCTCAAAATGACTAAATATATCTACCGTAGACTCGCTGCGCTCATCTACGGCTAGCATATGTCATCGCTTCGCGACTATTTACCACTTCGTGGTTTATAGAAGGGCAAAGGTTTTAAGGGGCCTAAAAAGCCTCAAAGACGGCAAGGACAACAAGATAGGGAACTTTTTTTGCTGTATTTGATGGCAATGTTGTCTTTGCTGTCCTTTGTTCCTTTGCTAAAATCGCGAAGCGATAAAATAGTCGCGAAGCGATGACATATGCTAGCCGTAGATGACGAGCGAAGCGAGGAGTCTACGGTATGATAAGAAAAATATTTTGAGCCACGTAAGTGGCGTTACAGATTTATGCAACTATAGCATTCAGTGGTAAAAAATAAAAGGTTGTGGAATGAGTAAACACGGATTTTTTCATCGTCTTGATGCTTCAGCGATTTTGACTGTCATTGGAATTCTTCTTCTGTTTTCAACTGCAGTGATCATAACGCTGATATTGCCGCGACACATCGATCCCACTTGGACACAGCCTACAAATGCTTATCAGGTACAAATGTATACTGTTGCTGATCCGAATATGTACATTAGCAGTGCAAGTGGTAAAGATAGACAGCTTGTGTACCATCTAAAGGCCGATTTCTCTTTGTTGGCATTTCAGGAGACAGATTTTTTTCGCATTGTGGCTCCAGATGATTTGGATAAATACATAACGCATCAAGGTGATCCTAAATTAAAATTGACATCGCAATTGCTCATGTTAAGGGTTCCTGAAGACGCCGATATGAAATCCAAAGCAGATAAAGTGCGCTCTGAGCTTGATGAGAAATGGGAAGCAGAGCATCGGGATTCTGAAAAAGAAAAAGTCATCAAACCGGATTATTCCATTTTAGAATTGTATGCTGTAAAAGGCAATGAAGCCTTTTCTGTTGGATCTACAGATGGAATTATAGAAAATTGGGTGGACAAAGATTTTGTGATTTTAGATGAAACACCAAAGCAAGAGTATCATCGAGATCCTGGTGTCATTTATATTAGTAATCCTATTGAATATCGCATTTTGCGTTACACACAGAATCGGAAAGAAAATTGGCGGTATGATCCGACAGGGAAAAAGATTGCCAATTTGGAGGAATTGAAAAGTCACTCGCTCGGCTTTTTATCGCGACATGATTTGATACGCATGGGAGAACACATTTATGCTATTGAAGGTTGCTGGTATTGCCATAGCGATCAAACGCGTACCATGGTTCAGGATGTTGTGTTGAACGGCTCTGACTCTTATCCTGCGCCGCCATCGTCTCCTAATGAATATATTTATGACACGATCACTTTTTTAAGTACTCGTAGAATTGGTCCGGACATCTCTAGAGTAGGTATTAAACGTCCTAGTCGCGATTGGCATCGCTCACATTTCTGGTCACCTAAAACGGAAAGTGTAGGATCAATAATGCCGTCATTTAGACATTTTTTTGATGATGACCCCCGTGGAACAGAGAAGTCAATGAGCCTTCCAAACGTGCGCTTCGAGGCGATTTTTCAATATTTGATGACAAAAGGCACTCGCATTACACCACCCACACAAGCGTGGTGGCTTGGGAAAGATCCAGTACGTACCATTGACATCATTGAGGGGAGGAAAACTCCGCCATGATAGTAGATAATATTGGTCTCTATGGCAGTGTTCTGCATTATGCCCTCACCATAGCATTTATGGGCAGTGCATTTTTATTGTTTTGTTATTTTTGGAAGAAGGGCCGTTTAGACTTTGATGAAGAACCTAAAATACAGATGTTGAAAGATCATGAAGGAAATCAAAAATGAACGAAATGCATGATAAACAGAAAGAAAGTGAAGAAAATGAACTATTCTTTTACGGAGATCCCAAAATTGCAAGTCGTGACGCAAAAGTGGAAGGCTGGCTGAAATTTTCGTATCTCTTTTGGCCCTTGTGGGGCATTGTGTGGTGGATTTTATACTGGAATGGGAGTTGGGGTTGGTTGGATCCAAATTATTGGGGATCCTTGCAAAAAGCCGCCAACACAACAGTGGAAAGAAATCTGAAATCTGAAAAAAAGTAAACAGTACACAGTAAACAGTAAACAGTAGAATATCCGGAGTTGTTTGAAAAAGTTAACTTCTCATTGAGTTAATCGTGAAATGTAAATTCACTACTGTTTACTGTTTACCGAGTACTGTTTACTTTCTTTTATCAATTTGATAGCCTGTTTCCTTCTAACTTAATAGACGGTTCTCAATGCTCAGAAGATTATTAGATTATCAACTTTCCTTAACTGAAAAAGGGAAACCTTTACAAAAGTTTCGACCTCTCATCGACGCTGCAGACACCTTTCTTTATGAAGCGCCCATAAATACTTCAAAAGGTCCACACATTCGCGATGCCATCGATGTTAAACGCTGGATGATCATCGTTGTTTTTGCGCTCTTACCTTGTGTCTTGATGGCTATATGGAACACAGGGTTGCAGAATTTTGTCTACACAAGTGGCGACTATCAGCTCATGAATGAATATCTATCCAGCTCAACAACGCTGAACGGCTATTTCAATTTTGTATCAAAGAATAATCGTTACCTCACCGTCCTTAAAGAAGGTTTAGCTGCATTTCTGCCTCTCCTTTTAATCTCTTATGTAGTTGGTGGAATTTGGGAAGCCATCTTTGCCATTGTTAGAAAACATGAAATTTCAGAAGGGTTTATCGTAACCGGAATTCTTTATGCATTAATTTTGCCTCCGACAATTCCTTACTGGATGGCTGCAGTCGGTATTTCAGCAGGGATTGTGTTCGCTAAAGAAGTCTTTGGCGGCTCAGGAATGAACATCGTCAATCCTGCTTTAGCTTGTCGGGCTTTTCTGTTCTTTACTTTTCCCGGCAAAATGTCAGGAAATGTTTGGGTAGGAACAAATCCTACTGTTGCTAGAGAAAGCCTTGTCAAAATGAATCAAGACGCACAGCTGTCTTCCATCGATGGATACACGCAAGCAACACCTTTGGCACGCTTTAATGTCACTTCAGAAATTAAACGCATTCATGTCGACACAATAGCCACAAACACAATCGGTCCTGATGTCGGCACTTATTCTTCGATTGAAAATCACTTTGCGAAATGGAATGCCGCATCCGAACAACAGGCAACTTTAGGGCAAATGGATCCTACTCAGCTAAAAAGCTTTGTGACCTCTCCAGTTGCTGATGGTGGACTGGGTCTTTCTTCTGGTTACTACGAAGATGCGTATAGCTTTTCCAGTCTAAACTATGGTGTGGGGCATGATAATGATTTGAATTTCTTTTTCGGTGACCGGCTCGGCAGCATTGGTGAAACTTCAGTACTTGCTTGTCTCATTGGAGCATTTATTTTGATATACACCGGCATTGGATCCTGGCGCACTATTCTTGCAATGGGCCTCGGAGCCTATGTAACAGCCCTTTTATTCGAGTTTGGATCCAAACATTTAGGAGCTGATCCATCATGGAATCCTGCGATTTATGCATTTCCTGCTCATAAGCATCTCCTTTTGGGTGGGTTGGCTTTTGGCGCTGTTTTCATGGCTACAGATCCGGTGTCTTCACCAAGCATTCCCATTGCACAATGGATCTACGGCATCTTTTGTGGAGTCGTCACTATCATTATAAGAACGATCAATCCGGCATATCCGGAAGGAGTCATGTTAGCCATTTTGATAGGCAACGTGTTTGCTCCGCTGTTCGATCACTATGCAAGTTTTTACGAAAGAAATAGGAGTCTTCGCAGTGTCAGAACAGCAACCTAAAGCGGGCATGAGCAATACCCAGACGATTCTTTTTATGGTCGTCCTGAGTTTTGTGTGCGCATTAATTCTGTCGATTTTAGCGAGTGCTCTTGCGAAACCAAAAGAGATTGCTAAAGATCTTGATCGTAGTAAACAGTTGATGATTGCTGCAAAGATTTTGGACCATCAAGGACATTTGCTCATTAAGGATAAAGGCGAGTATGTCATTGGAAAACGATTAGCTGATGGAAGCATCATTCCGGGATCAACAGAAGATATTGCAACGCAAGATGACCTCCTAGAAACCTATGACAATAGGATTGCACCTCTTCTCGTCGATGCTCAAGGAAATACCCATACGTTTGAAGAATCAAAAATCAATGAAGAAGAATATCTAAGTGACTATAAAAAAACCGGATATTACAAACAGCCCTTAAAATTGGTATATGCCATTTTACCTAGTATGAAAAAAGAAAATGCAGAATCAGAAAAACCAAAACCCATTGGTTATGTCATTCCTGTAAATGGTTATGGATTGTGGGATGCGATTTATGGTTATCTGGCAATCGAAACTGATGCAGATACTGTCACAGGAATTTCCTGGTATGATCAGAAAGAAACTCCAGGCTTAGGCGCAAATATTTCTGAACCGGAATGGCAAAGTCTATTTCCTGGAAAAAAGATTTTCCAGCCCACAGCATCTGGTGAAACAGAATTTAAGACGGCACCATTAGGGATCACTGTTGTTAAAGGTAAAGTTGTCGATGTATTAGGAAACTCTCCAAAAGCACAAAGTGCTGTGGATGGTATGTCAGGAGCGACACTCACTGGCAACGGAGTCACAGATGCTTATCGAGATGTGCTTGCTCCTTATCGACCTTTTTTAATCAAATTGCATGATGAGAATAAAGCAACGAGTAAAGAGGACTAATGGCCAAGCAAATGTCTACAATGTCCTACTTCTCAACACAGTTGTGGGAAAGTAACCAAATTCTTGTGGCAATCCTTGGGATCTGCTCTGCGTTAGGTGTTACAAATCGCCTTTCTGTATCTGTGACAATGGGTTTATCAGTAGCTTTTGTGACCTCTTTTTCCTGTTTTTTTGTTTCTTTATTAAGAAAAATCACTCCTGACAGCGTGAGAATGATCACACAATTAGCCATCATTTCTGTATTCGTAATTATCATTGACCAATTATTACAAGCCTATGCGTTTTCCATATCAAAGGTTCTTAGCGTATTTGTGGGGCTAATTATTACAAACTGCATCGTCATGGGAAGAACAGAAGGAATGGCAAAAAATGTTCCTCCAATTCCAGCCTTCTTAGATGGTTTGGGAGCCGGTCTGGGCTATGCGTGGGTGTTATTTGTAATTGGTGCAATTCGTGAACTTTTGGGATTCGGTCAACTCTTTAATTATCAGATTATTCCACTTGGTTGGTATGCCAATGCGCAACATCCTGATGGGTATGATAATTTTGCTTTAATGGTAAGCCCTCCAGCAGCTTTTTTTCTTATTGGAGGAATGATCTGGATATATAACATGAAAAAAACATAGAGGTTGTCATGTGGATGGGAAATTATGATTACTTAAATGTATTTGGATTGCTAATACAAGCAACTCTAATTGAAAATTTTCTCTTAGCTAACTTTTTAGGGATGTGCACCTATCTTGCCTGTTCGACAAAATTAAAAACAGCAAATGGTTTAGGCATAGCTGTGGTGTTTGTTTTAACTGTTTCTGGGATTTTAAATTGGCTCGTGCATAAGTTTGTAACAGGATCAGAAAGCCTAACATGGTTAAGCGTATTTGGAATAAATGCGGAACATATTGACTTAGGGTTTTTGGAATTCCTGCTGTTTATTTCTGTGATCGCTGGTTTTGTGCAAATCCTTGAGGTAGTTATAGAAAAGTTTGCACCGGCTCTATACCTAAGTCTAGGGCTATATTTACCCTTGATTACAGTGAATTGTGCCATTTTAGGGGCTTGTTTGTTTGCTGTGACACGCGATTATCCCTTTATGCCAAATATGGTTTACGTTTTGGGATCAGGATTGGGATGGTGGCTTGCAATTGCACTAATGGCAGCAATTAGAGAAAAGCTAGCGGTCTCTAATGTCATTCCTGCTTTGAGAGGCATGGGAATCACATTTATCATGACAGGATTGATGGCAATGGCCTTCCAAGGCTTTATCGGCATTAAATTATCCAGGCCCACAGCATCTGAAGAACCAGCAAAACCACAAAGATTAGAAGAATCTTTGTGAATTATGAAATCTGAATTATGAAGTATGAAAAAAAATACGCTATAAGTCTTCATAAGAGCATTGTTGCATAAATTAATGTAGCTAAGCCCGTAGGGCGTCTGATTTTAGCCCACAGTGACCGTAGGGAACTGTGGGTAGATTGTTAAAAGCATTTGAGCCCGTAGGGCGACTGAAGACAGGAAAATCAGTCGCCCTAAAGGGCTCAAATGTTTAACTCAGCATACCCACAGTTCCCTTCGGTCACTGTGGGCTAAACTCAAACGCCCTAAGGGCTAATTTAAGAACATTGACTATTTCATAAATTAATGAAGGAAAGTTGTGTTGAATCAACGTGAAAATATTGTTACTTATCTCAAAAATTTGCGTAATGAGATTATTTCTGAATTTGAAAAATTTGAATCCGAAAACCGCTTTCAGCGCACTCCATGGACATATTCTCAAGGAGATGGTGGTGGAGAAATCTCATTATTGCGCGGAGCTGTTTTTGAAAAAGCTGCCGTTAATTGGTCTGGAATTTCGGGATCTCATTTTCCAATGAATGACGCTTCAGGCCCTTTTTTTGCTACAGGCATCAGCCTCATCACACACATGAAAAATCCTCATGCGCCCACGGTGCATTTCAATTTGCGTTACATTGAAACAGACACTAAGCAGTGGTTTGGAGGTGGTTACGATTTAACCCCCATGGGTTTCCCTTACGATGAAGATACGCAACATTTTCATAAAACTGCACAAACATGTTTAGATCAATTTAGTACAACTTTGTATCCGGAATTTTCAAAGAATGCAAAAGAGTATTTTTATATCCCTCACAGAAAAAAAGAGCGGGGTGTTGGAGGAATTTTTTTTGATCATTGGAATACAGGAAATTTTCCAAATGATTGCAGCATGTGGCAACATATTGGAAACACATTTATGGATGCCGTTCTTCCGATCTATTCCTTGCGAACGTCACAAACTTATACCGACGAACAAAAACAGGAACAATTAAAAAGACGCGCTCATTATGTGGAATTTAACTTGCTTTACGATCGCGGGACAAAATTTGGATTCCAGTCTGGAGGCAATCCTGAAGCAATTTTGTGCTCCATGCCCCCCTTAGCAGCCTGGTAATTCAAATATCACCACAAAGACACAAAGATCACAAAGAAAAAAGATAATTTTTTTAACAAGGAAAACAGGATCGCCTTCGGCGGCAGGATAGAAAACAAAAAAAATGCATTCATCCTGCCGCCGAAGGCGATCCTGTTTTCCTTGTTATTTTTTTCTTCTCTCTTTGTGTTCTTTGTGCCTTTGTGGTGAAAAATTTTTCGATGTTGCAAATAAAAAATCGAAGAAACAGAATACAACTTTTAACCAGGAGTTATTATGATTGGGACAGGCGAATTGATTGTCATTTTGTGTTTGATTTTGCTGCTCTTCGGCGGTAAAAAATTGCCAGAGTTTGCTCGTAATCTGGGAAAAGGCATTAGAGAATTCAAAAATGCCAGTCAAGGACTATGTGAAGAAGTAGAGTGCACTCCAATAAATAAGGAGAAGGAACTCAACAATGATTCAAAAGAAAACCGATGAATCAAGAATGGAGTTCTTTTTGGGGCCATGTTAGAGCTCTTCGTAATGTGATTTTTTCATGCCTAGCAATCATAGCTTTAGGTATGCTGTGCGCGCTCTTTTATCATCAGCAATTATTTTCTTTTCTCACTAATCCAATCAAACATTCTGATGAGTTACAGCATTTTGAAATCAGACGCGAAAGAATTTTTAATCCCACAGATGATGTGGTAGATGTGCCAGATAAAATCAAAGATAAGTTGCTGTTTGGCCCGTTGACAATAGTGCCACAAAGCTATATTGATGTTGAATATTTGTCTCAGAAAAATCAGTTGCTTGTTCTAGGACCATTGGAAGGCTTTCTTGTTAGCATGAAAATGAGCTTCTGGGTGGGATTAGTGGCAACATCACCATTATGGATTTTTCTTCTCTTACAATTTATTTTGCCAGCTTTGAATGCGTCTGAAAGAAAGTTGGTCATTCCCTTTCTATTGCTTTCCATTACTTTTTTAATCATGGGATTTCTTTTTGCGTATTATCTGACAATACCAATGGCTAATCAGTATCTTTTTCAATTCAATGAGGGCATTGGAAATAATTTTTGGTCTCTTAGCTATTATATGGAGTACACTGTTACGTTACTTTTAGCGAATGCTTTAGCGTTTGAACTTTGTGCTATTTTGCTTTTGTTAGTGCATTATGGAGTCATCTCGGCACAGTTTATGCAAGACCAAAGAAGATATGTTATCGTTGCCGCTTTCATTATCGGAGCCATTTTAACCCCTCCGGATATTCTGACACAGTTTATGTTAGCAGTTCCTTTGCTGTGCCTGTATGAACTCATCTTACTCTACGCAAA
>Ga0206902_10106_pt1 | contig 23409 bp, 14 predicted proteins | sample Alteio_BWOrgHeat_44_FD_153242 | JGI IMG/M metagenome (GOLD analysis project Ga0206902, IMG submission 153242) | Enriched cells from forest soil in Barre Woods Harvard Forest LTER site, Petersham, Massachusetts, United States -... | ecosystem: Environmental > Terrestrial > Soil > Temperate forest >... | reverse complement strand
AATCGCGATTGCGATTTCTGGTTGGACGGCTTCTGGAGCAGACTGAAGGGAAGATTTCGCATATTCTAACGCTTCTGAAAGCTTGTCTTTATCAAAATAGACTTGCGAAATGATCATTTGCAATCTCCACAAATGATCTTTATCGTTGGATCCAAATTTTTGTATGTAATCCACTAAAGGTGTTGTTTCATTTTCTCCTGATCGACAAGACGCTTCAAAGTCCATTAGGGCTAACTGATAATAGGTTAAATTCGTGTTGTCAGGATCTGAACTGAGTAGTTCCTTGCGGATAGCAGCAGCCTCGTCACTGTGGACGAGGCTTGTATCTACTAATTGTCTATAGCGTTCGAGCAAAAAAAAATATTTCTGATCAGACTGCATCCCTATGCGTGTAATTTCTTCTGCATCGGTGATGTAGCCTAATTCCGTGGCTTGAGCATAAAGCTGCTTCAAATCTGTGCTTGAAAGCGATTTGCTCCCAATATTTTTTACTTTCTCAAGATAAGCATGATTATCTTGAATCATTCTTAAGAGATGTGCAGCAAAATTTCTTCCGCCACCTGCTTTGTAGCCTGTTGTCCCAATTACTTTGTCATTTTGTGCATCATACACCACTACAGAGGGATAACCTGTAATGTTAAAGCGTTTTTGCAGCTGTTTATTTTGTGATGCAACTTCAGGAGGCTGCGTAGAGTTGATGGGAAAATCCAGTTTCAAAAATACAAACTTACTTCCTGCCATCGACGCAAAATCTGCTGTATCCAAAGCTTCTCGCTCCAATTTAATGCACCAGGTGCACCAATCAGATCCTGTAAAAAGGATGACCATAGGTTTGTTTGATGTTTTTGCTTCTTGAACTGCTGTATTGTAATTCGTTTGCCAAGTGATGTGGCTGGATTGCCCTTCAGCATAAGCGCAAAGGCTATTTAAAAGAAAAATGCATGCTAATAATCGTTTCATGGAGTTCTCCATTGTTATCGCAATTTGAAAAAAAACATAACCCTGTTATACTCATTTGAATCTTATCTTTTTCAAAACTATCATGCAATCTTTTCCACCCACCATCGTTTGGCGCCATAAAAAAGAAAACCTAAAAAAATGCAGCTTGCGCGGATTGGAATCGCGGCCAGATTTTCGTTTCTTTGTTTTTCCAACGACCGATTTGCCTGATTTAACGAATTATATTCTTTTGACAATTGAGGCTCCGAGCCTATCTGAAAACGATTGTGACAAGGGTCTGCTTGTTTTGGATGCGACGTGGCGTTACGCAAAAAAAATGCATTTGCGTGCAGAACAGCATCCTGGATTGGTTTATCGCAGCATTCCTGCGCACTATCGTACGGCGTATCCACGTCGACAAGAGGATTGTCCCGATCCAGAACGAGGATTAGCCTCAATTGAAGCCATTTATGCCGCCTATCAATTGATGGGACGCAATACTGATGGTCTGCTCGACACCTATTATTGGAAAGATATTTTTTTACAAAAAAATGGAAGTCAGAAGTCAGAAGCCGGAAGGAATAACACACACAATATTCTGATTTCCGATTGGCGTTGTTGCACAAATCAAGATTATGTCGCCGTTTCACGGCTCAATATTCTATCTAACATATGACCCCAGGCTTACGCCTGGGGCTACATCCTGTCGTCGCTCCGCGACTTTAGAACCACTTTGTGGTACAACATAATCATCTCACCACAATTAGTCGCGGAGCGACGACAGGATGTAGCCATGGGCGTGAGCCCATGGTAGCATTAGAACAAACATTGAGCCGTGAAACGGCGACAGAAACTTGATTTGTGCAATAACGCCTTTCCGACTTCTGACGACAGGAATTTTAAATGATAATAAAAAGTTGACTTAGGCACGTTACTTTTGCAATAAGTCTATTGCTCTTTTAAAAGAGAGCCGTTCACCAAAAACGAATCCAAGATAGAGTCTAAAATTGGAAATTGGGTCAGGCTTGGCATTCATTGAAAAATACCAAATTATCAACTGCTACTCTCTCTTTTATTTCATATAAGAGCTGAGCAGCTTAATAACTGCATCCTTAGAGTCACTTGTGTACCGACGAGCGAGATCAAGAGCATTATCGCCCCCTATCCCTAAAACCCCTCCCTTAGTAATAGAAGGATCGGCGCCGGCTTGTAGTAACGCTTCACATGCTTTGAGATGGCCTTTGGAAGCGGCTATCATCAATGGTGTGTCGCCATTTGTAGCTTTTATATTAAGCATTTGTTTGTTGGCTTCAAGAAGGAGTGGCATGACTTCATGCTGTCCTCCTTCAGCAGCGAAATGAAGAGCGCTTTTGCCTTCCTTACCAGGAGTGGAATTCTCATCTAACTAATGAAACAAGAAAGCTCAGAGAATTCCACGATTCCACGTCTGACCCCTTTCCCCCCTTTTCTTCTTTGCTAAGCGACTTATCCTATAAGGCCTTTTCTGTATGTAGGAAAGGGAAATTCAGTCATTGCACTCTTTTTAAAATCTTTTTCCAAAACTATCTTTACCTCAATTAATTGGTTTGATAATCTTCGTTAATCATTTTTTTTCAACCAACAAAATTTGAGTTGTTTATGGCGAAATCAAAAAAAACGATTGGAAGCTCAATTACAAACCCAGAAAAAACTACTCCACTAACAATTGAGGACAGGGAATGGGAACTACGTGCGGAAAACGCAAAGAAAACTTTTTTCCAAATTAAGACACTTGATGATAAATATTTTCCATTCACTGACTATGAAGTAAAAAATGAAAACAATACTCGCTATTCTGTCGAGATTCGATCTTTAAATAAAAATATTAATTCTTGTAACTGCCCAGATTTCAAAGTAAACACATTATCTACCTGTAAACATATCCAGGGGGTTCTTAACTTCATCATAAAGCAAGGAAAAAGAAAGTTTAAAACGTTTGCAAAAAACGGATCCAACCGCACAGAAATTTACCTAAATCCAAGGCAAAATGAGGCGCATGTAGCATGGCCAGAAAATAGTGAAATGCAGCTTTCCGTTCGCTCTTTTTTAGCCCCATATATTTCAGTCAGTCAGACTCAACTAACCGATCCGTTAATGGGTACTGCCTCCCTTGAAAATGCTTTAAAAGAGTTGGACCAAGAAAATACCTCTAAGATACGTCTATCGCAACATTTGATTGAATGGAAAAGTGAACAACAATTGATAGAAAATTTGGAATATGATCGCATCCAGTTTCTAGACGATGTCAAAGCAGGCAAACGCTCACTTCAAATGCTTTCCTGTAGTCTATTTCCTTACCAGGAAGAAGGGATGTTGCATCTGGCATTTCAAGGGCGTGCGATCTTAGCAGATGAAATGGGTCTCGGAAAAACCATTCAAGCAATAGCTGCATGCGAATTACTAAGGAGAATAAATCGTGCTAAAAAAGTCCTTGTTGTCACACCTGCTTCTCTTAAAGGAGAATGGGATGAGCAGATAGCACGCTTTACAGGGCTCCCAACACTCATTGTTACTGGTACTAAAGCCGAAAGGATGAAGTGTTATCAAAAAGAAGCTTTTTTTTATTTGGTGAACTATGAGCAAGTAAGAACAGACTATGCAGATATTCAAACACTACTCCATCCAGATATCTTAATTCTAGATGAAGCCCAGAGGGTAAAGAATTGGCAAACGAAGACTGCTTGGTCTGTGAAGCAGCTGAAAACCCCTTATGCCTTTTTGCTATCGGGAACACCTATTGAGAATAGAATCGATGAGATTTATTCCATTATGCAAGTTATTGATCCTAAAATTTTGGGTCCTCTGTTTAAGTTTCAACTAGACTTTTATAGCTTTGATGAACAGGGCAAAGCAAAAGGTCTTAAAAATCTTAATATCTTACATCAAAAACTGCAAAAAGTTGTATTGCGAAGAAAGAAAAAAGATGTGGAAGAGCAGTTGCCAGAACGAACTATTAAGAATTACTTGGTTGAAATGGGCTCTGAACAAAACGTACGCTACGCTGCTTTCTCAGACCAGGTGACAAAACTTCTGCATATATTAAAAAAACGTCCTCTTAATCCTGAAGAATCAAAGAAGCTACAAAGGCTCTTAGCATGCATGCGAATGGTTGCTGACACGCCTTACATTTTAGATGATACGTGCAGAGAGTGTCCGAAACTTATAGAGTTAGAAGAAATTTTGGCTTCTTTTTCGATGGAGAAAGATTCTAAAATCATCATTTTTTCTGAATGGGAAAGGATGCTTTTTTTGGTTCGAGAGCTAGCAAAAAAAATGGGTTTTAGTTTCGCGTGGCATACCGGCTCTGTTTCGCAAGAACAGCGTCGTGAAGACATTAAAAGATTTAAAGAAGATCCAAATTGCCGCTTATTTCTCACCACTGATTCTGGGAGCACAGGCCTTAACTTGCAAGTTGCCAGTGTCGTGATCAACCTCGACCTTCCTTGGAATCCTGCAAAACTTGAGCAACGGATTGCTCGAGCATGGCGCAAAAACCAATCCAGAGTGGTGCAAGTTATTAACCTTATCTCTGAGAATACGATCGAGCAACGCATGCTTTCTACTTTGGCGATGAAACAGGCTGTTGCCGATGCTGTACTTGATGCAATGAATGATTTATCAGAGATGCCCCTACCATCAGCGTCTCGTCAAGAGTTTATAGAAAAACTCGAACAACTTACAAGCATGAATGATACGTACAATATTTCTACTAAAACAATCAAAGCCAATCCTGAGCATATTATGGAGGACATTTTAGCACGCCATAGCGATAGGATACATTTATTAGAGGCCCATCAAGAAAAGATGGTTGTTGTTGTGGACAAAAAGGATCCCGTCATTCAGCAAAGCCTTGTAGAAGCAACTAATTCGTCAGTTGAAGTGTTGGATTATGAATCCTATATGACAATAAAACGTTTGGCAGAGGCAGGAGTGATTGAATTTAAAGATGATAATAAACAGGTTCTATTTCAATCCCATTTAATCAAAGCTGAACAACGCATTCATCAACAAAAAAAGCTTGAATATGCAACGCTACTTTATAAAGATGCAGAACGCAAACTTAAACTGGTGCTACTCTTAAGATCTGGAGACTTTGTCCTCGAGTCTTTGCCAACAGCTCAAGAAGTATTCCAAAAAGGGATAGAAACTTTAAAGGCTATAGAACAGCCTGATGATGCGGGCATGTTTAAACTTAAGGAGCTGCAGAACGATCATCAAAAATCCGATCTATTTATTGATGCGCTCTCTTCCTGGATGGATAAAATTAATACAACCCTTGCACAGTATGCTTTAGGTATGTAATGCATAAATTGCAACTTTTTCTCTTTGATTTCCAGGAAGAGTTTAGAAAAAAATCAAGTCAGTATATTGCGTCATTGCATGAGTATGCCTGCAATGAATGCTTATTTGCACTGGACATTTTGTCATTTGTTATGCTATTTCTGCGCTTTATTTATTTCAAAAAAATATTGACCAGGAAAGGGGTCAGACGTGGAATCGTGGAATTCTCATTTAACTATGAAACAAGAAAGCTCAGAGAATTCCACGATCCCACGTCTGACCCCCTTCCCCCTCGCTCTTCTATTTTTTATAAGAGCTGAGCAGCTTAATGACTGCATCCTTAGAGTCACTTGTGGATTGACGCGCAAGATCAAGAGCATTATCGCCCCCTATCCCTAAAATCCCTCCTTTAGTAATAGAAAGATCAGCACCGGCTTTGAGTAAAGCCTCACAGACTTTGGGATGACCCTCTGAAGCAGCGTGCATCAATGGTGTGAGGCCATCTGTATCTTTTGCGTTTAACAGTTGTTTGTTAGCTACAAAACAATCAAAGACATAATAATTTCCAAGCCTAGCAGCAATATGGAGAGCATCATGGCCATTTTTATCAGTAATCGAGGGATCAGCCCCGGCTTTGAGCAAAGCTTCACAGGCATGGGAATGACCTCCAAAAACAGCTAGGATCAATGGTGTGTTGCCATAAGTGTCTTTTGCATTAAGCAGTTGTTTGTTAGCTGCAAAGATCGGGATGGCTTTAACCGTTCCATAATAAGCGGCCTTATGAAGAACATTTTGACCGTTCTTACCGATAAAAGGATCAGCACCGGCTTTTAGTAAAGTTTCACAGGCTTCGAGATGATCTCGAGTAGCAGCTAGCATCAATGGCGTATGGCCTTCTGTATCTATTGCATTAAATAGTTGTTTGTAAGTTGCTAAGAGTGAAATGACTTCAAGCCCTGCCCCAGCTGAAGCCCAATAATGAAGAACATTTTGGCCAGCATTATCAGTAATGAAAGGATCAGCACCGGCTTTCAGTAATGCTTCACAGGCTATGGGACCCCCATATGCTGCAGCTGTCATTAACGGTGTGTTGCCTTTCATATTTCTTGCATTTAGCAGTTGTTTGTAAGCTGCAAAGATCGGAATGACTTCATGGTTTCTGTGCCCTGCAGCTATATGAAGAACGTTGTCGCCATTTTTAACAATTGATGGATCAGCACCAGCTTTTAGTAAAGCTTCACAGGCTTTGGGATGACCCCACATAGCGGCTTGCATCAATGGTGTGTCGCCATTTGTAGCTTTTGCATTTAGTAGTTGTTTTTGAGCTGCAAAGAGTGGAATGACTTCATGTTTTCCGTTCCGAGCAGCATGATGGAGAGCATTTACGGCAAGTTTACTAGTTGCATTGGGGTTAGCACCGGCTTTGAGCAAAGCTTTGCAAAGTGCTACATCTCCGGCTTTGGCTGCATTAAGGAGTGGGGTATTCCCATCAGCATCGGTTTTTTCCAGAGATTTTGGGTCTATGCTAACTGATGCAGAAACAGCATCACCTGTTTTTTGATTGAGAGTTTGCCCACTTGAAGAAACTGCTGTCGCCGCTGTGGTGGCTGTTGCGATTTTTGTGACCTTGGCTATTGATGCAGGGTCTTCTTTTGCATTTGGTTTTTGTGCTGTAGATTGTGATCTTGCAAGCTGCTCAGTGAGAGCTGAGCTCAGCAATTTCATGACTTCATCCTTAGAACTACTTGTGCAAAGGCGAGCAAGATCTAGAGCATTTCTGCCATATTTATCAGTAGCAGAAGGATCAGCACCGGCTTTGAGTAAAGCTTCACAGACTTTGGCATGACCATACCAAGCAGCTCGAATCAATGGTGTGTCGGCATTAAGCAGTTGTTTGTAAGCGGCAAAGATTGGAATGACTTCATGCTTTCCATCCTGCACCGCATAATCAAGAGCATTGTTGCCATATTTACTAATTGCATTTGGGTTGGCACCGGCTGCAAGTAAAGCTTTGCAACGTTTTACATCTCCTGCTTTAGCCGCATTAAGGAGTGGGGTGTTTCCATCAGCATCGGTTTTCTCCAGCGATTTCGGATCAAAACTAGCAGCTGCAGAAACAACTTTGCCTGTTTTTTGGATGAAAGTTTCGCCTGTTGAAGAAACTACTGTGGCTGTTGCAGCGGCCATTGTAATGTTTGTAACCTTTGCTGCTGATGGAGGATCTTTTTTTGCATCTGGTTTTTGTGCGGCGGGCGATTTTGTAAGCTGTTGTTTGATAGCGGGACGAATTTTACCTTTGGGGTCAAAAAGTTGCATCGTACGATTGTAAAAAGCAAAATCTTTAGAAGAGAGAGGGCTTTGAGGATTGAAACTAAATAAGGCTTCCGATTTTTCATTCAGAATGGCAAACATGGCACTATCACTTTGGATTTCAGGATCATCCAGAAGTGCCATTAATTTTTCCGTCAATGAACCTACAGTTGCCGTTGAAGGGGATGAAGGCGCGACAGGAAGGTCGACCCCAAGCTCTACAATAAAACGTGGAAGGGTTTGAGTCTTTTCAAATACAACATACTCATCCCAAGCGGGCTGTTCGGTTGCATGGCAAGGATGATAAATCATGTTGTCAGCACTGCTAGGATCTGTAGACGTAACTGGAATGTAATGAGCGTTGTAATTTTGATACGCTCCTTTTCCTTGCAGTTTGAGCATGTCTGCTCCTTTTTTAGGGATCGGGACATCATTGACAATAGGATACGGTTCGCGCATCGAAACCCATGCCAGAAAAAGTGTTCCAGAATGGTACATGGAGGCATAATGAGAACTGTTTGTAAAATAGATGCCGCTGCCAAAAAAACCAATGTCTGTACTTGCCTGTGCACCTGCTTTAGCATTTTTATCGAAGAAGTGGTGTTTGCCAAAATAGGTAAAACCACTGCTACAGATAGACTCAACCTGTTTACTGCCATGCCAGAGAGGGATGATCTTACTTCCGACAAACTTATCTACACGTTTTGAAGAAGGAATTTGAAACGGAGAAAAAGGGGCCACAGATGCTTTCCACCTTTCAATAGTTTGTGCACGTTGAGCTTTGGGTTCTTCTTGGTTCCAGCCTGGAGGAAACGTTTTTGCAGCTGCTTCCATGCCTTTCAGAGCGCTTTCAAACATCAGTGATTGATCCGGATTGTGAATGCAACGAATGCCTTTAATACCATAGTGTGGAGGCTTTTGATGTTGAAAGTAACGCAGTACAAAAGCATATTCAGGATCACTGTTTATCACCTGAACAGCCACAAAAGGCTTCCCAGCACCATCCACAGTCTCTTGTTTCTTGATGCGCTCAAAGAGAGCCGGACTGATGTGCCAAGGAGTCTTTGGCGAATGCAACAGTTGAGGCAAACCCGTCGGAATAGGCGCAACGCTTTTTGGCATACTTGCTGCTGTCATATACTCTCCAATATAAAAAACTGACTAAGATCGTTATAAAATAAAGAAAAATATCCTACAACCTGAATATGGCTATTTTGAGGGCTGACGCATTATAGATAATTTTTGATTGAATTTCTGTTGCCGTTTCACGGCTCAATGCCTCTTTTAACATAACCGTGGGCTTAACGCGTACGGGCTTACGCCCATGGCTACATACTGTCGTCGCTCCGCGACTAAAAAACCACTTCGTGGTAATGTCTAGAGGCCTTTTTAAAAATCGCGAAGCGATAAAATAGTCGCGAAGCGACGACATATGTTAGCCGTAGGTGACCGAAGGAAACCTACGGTAAATACGATGAGAACATTGAGCCAGGAACTGGCGACACAAAATATTTATGCAACAACGCCTTTCCGACTTCTGGCTTCTGACTTCTGGCTTCGATTTTAGATTGCTTTTTTTCTTTACTCTTTGCTACCCTTACTGCTTTACGAAAAATAGGAGAAACCTTTTGATGTCTACACAGCCACAACACACTTGGGAAGATAACAAAATTGTTGATGATGTTGATTTCCAGCCAAGCGATGCAGAAGCCTTTAAAAATCTTTTAAAGGGAAAAACAAAAACAAATACAGAAGATAGCTCGACAGTAACCCCTGGATCCATTTTGAAAGGAAGAATTGTTGAAATCACTAAGGACCATGTCGTTGTTGATGTCGGCTTAAAATCTGAAGGCCTTGTGCCTATCGCAGAGTTCTCTGATCCTGCTGACATTGTGTTAGGAGGGGAAGTAGAAGTTCTTCTCGATCAAGCTGAAGATGATCAAGGTCAAATCGTTCTTTCCAGAGAAAAAGCAGAGCGCATGCGTCAATGGGAACACATCATTGAACATTGTGAAGAAGGATCTATCGTTAAAGGTCGCGTTCTTCGTAAAGTTAAAGGCGGCTTGATGGTCGACATCGGTATGGAAGCGTTCCTACCCGGCTCACAAATCGATAACAAACGCATTAAGAACCTCGACGAATATATCGACAAAACTTTCGAATTCAAAATTCTTAAGATCAATGCAGAACGCAAAAACGTTGTTGTCTCACGCAGAGAACTCCTCGAAGCAGAACGTATGTCCAAAAAAGCGGAACTGCTTGACAACATGCATATTAATGATGTGCGCGAAGGCGTTGTCAAAAATATCACCGACTTTGGTGTGTTCCTCGATCTGGATGGTATCGATGGACTCCTCCATATTACAGATATGACATGGAAGAGAATTAAACATCCTTCCGAAATGGTACACCTTGGCCAAAAACTCCAAGTGATGATCCTCAGTGTCGACAAAGATAAAGGCCGTGTCGCTCTTGGATTAAAACAGAAAGAGAGTAATCCATGGGATCAGATTGAGCAGAAATATCCTCCTGGCACACGTGTGAAGGGCAGAATTGTTAACCTGTTGCCATACGGAGCCTTCATTGAAATCGAACCTGGCATCGAAGGACTCATCCACGTTTCAGAAATGTCTTGGGTGAAAAACGTCACAGATCCTAGCGAAGTAGTCAAAAAAGGCGATGAAGTCGAAGCTGTTGTTCTTTCCGTTCAGAAAGAGGAAGGAAAGATCTCGCTCGGCATCAAACAAGCTGAACACAATCCATGGGATGATGTCGAAAGGAAATATCCTATTGAGAGTAGCGTGAAAGTTGAAATTCGTAGTTTAACAAACTACGGCGCTTTCGTTGAATTGGAACCTGGTGTTGAAGGGCTTATCCATATTTCCGATTTAAGTTGGATCAAAAAAGTGTCTCATCCTTCAGAGATTCTTAAGAAGGGAGACATGGTCGAAGCGATTATCCTATCAGTAGATCGCGAAAGCAAGAAAATCACTTTGGGCATAAAACAACTAGGTCAGAACCCTTGGGAAAGTATTGAGAAAACAATTCCAGTGGGAAGCGTCTTAAAAGGCATTGTGACCAAGATTACTGCTTTTGGTGCGTTTGTGGAACTGGAAAATGGCATCGAAGGATTGATCCACGTCACAGAACTTTCTGACAAAACTTTTGGTAAAGTGGAAGATGTTGTTGCGAAAGGCGATAACGTCACCGCAAAAGTCATCAAAGTGGATCCTGAACACAAGAAAATTGCCTTATCTATTAAGGAATACCTGATCGAAAAGAATCAGTACAGCCACGATGATATCGTTGTCACTCCTAAGAAAGGGAGAAAGAAAAAATCTGATGATGCTTCATCTGATGAAGGCAGCAAAGAAGAATAATAGTGTTGGAGTGCGGTGACTTGTCACCGCTTTCATAAACATCGACTTGTCGATGTAAAAAAAGGTTTTGCATAAATAAAAAACTCCCTCCGGGGGTTTGTTTTTGAGATGCAGGCTAATTGACAAAATAGCAAAGTTTGCAGTTTCGAAAAATTTTACTGTAGAACGGCAAAAGGCCGTTCAAGCGCTAGCGTAAACAACCTGAGCTTTGGGTTTATCTCTTTGAAATTCAGGGAGATCTTCTTGATGAGTTGCATGATTTTTTTCGAAAAAAGGTTTTCTTCCCTTTTTGAGAAAAAAAACATGCACATCGCAAGAAGAGAACCTGAATTGCAAGAGAAAAACTCAAAACTCAGGTTAACGTTAGCTTTTCTAATTTCACCCAGTGAGCTGTCAGTTCCACGGTGACCCTAATGGGTTCTCCCTGCGCACAGACAGTTCAAAGTAACGTAGAGGCATGAATAATGAATAAAGATCTGATTGCTGTCTTTGAATACATGGAACGAGAAAAAGGCATTACACGTGATATTGTCATCAATGCGATTGAGGAGTCGTTGCAAGCTGCAGCGCGCAAGAGCATTACAGGGGCATCAAATGTTACGGTAAAAATTCATCCTAAAACCGGTAAAATCGAAGTCTTTTGCGAAAAAGAAATTGTGGATGAACTCGAAGTCCCTGCTCAGGAAATTTTATTGGAAGATGCGCGTGCTATCGACCCTGACTGCGAAATAGGACAGTTTATCGATGTCGAAGCGACACCGCAAGATTTTGGTCGCATCGCAGCGCAGAAAGCAAGACAGATCATCACTCAGAAATTGCGTAGTGCAGAAAAAAATGTCATTTATGAAGAGTACCGTCACCGCTCTAACGAGCTGATTTCCGGAACAGTGAAACGCCTTGTACGCGGTGCCAACGTCATTGTTGACCTTGGTAAAGTTGAAGCGATAATGCCGATGAAGCACTATCCAAAGACGGAAAATTATCGTCCCGGAGACAAAGTTGTTGCGCTTCTTCTTGGAGTTTTCGATACAGAAAATGGCGGCGCTGAAGTGATCTTATCAAGAAGCCATCCGGAATTTGTCAAACAATTGATGGTTCAAGAAGTGCCTGAGATCAATGACGGCAATGTCATCATCGACAAGATTGTACGAGAAGCGGGTTACAGAACCAAGCTCACAGTACGTTCTACGGACCCTAAAGTGGATCCTGTTGGTGCTTGCGTGGGTATGCGCGGTGTTCGCGTGAAAAACGTCGTTCGTGAGTTGAATAATGAAAAAATCGATATCATCCCTTACTCACAAGATCCTGTGGAGCTTTTGCAAAATGCACTTTCTCCGATAGAAATCAGAAAAATTAATGTCAATGAAGATACAAAAACTATCTCCATAGTGATTGATGATGAAGATTTTGCGGCAGTCATCGGCAAAAAAGGAATGAATGCTCGCCTCAATAGTCAATTAATTGGCTATGAGCTTGAAGTGCAAAGAATGGGCGATTACAACCGTTTGATGACGTTGCAACGTTCTGAGCTTGCCGAATCCGATGATCCAACATTAGACGAACCTTTGAGTAGCATTGATGGCATTAGTAATCTTGTTGTCGAACATCTTGCTGCCGAGGGATATACCATGAGAAGCTTGCTCAAAGCAACTCCTGAACAGCTTGCTGCTATCCAAGGCATCAGCAAAGATATTGCAGATAAAATCTTAGAAAAAGTTAGAAAACAAAGGATGTAAGTCGTTGGCTAAGCATTTGAAGTTAACAATAAAAAATACGCAGATTGCTGAAGCGGTCAACCTTGGGGGACTCAAGGATAAACTTGCCAAGAAAAAAGCTGCAGGCGAACCTTCTCAAACGGCAACTAAAACAGCCAAAAGTAAAACGGCAAAAGAGATTCCTATTGAAGAGGCGCCGAAGCCAATCAAAGAAGAGTCTACTCCTCGCCGTGCCCGATCCAAATCGGTGTTTTCTGAAGGGCATGCTCCCATAAAAGAAGCTATTCAGGAAATGCCTGAGCAGGCAATAGAAAAAGCGGAATCAAAGCCTTCAACTTGCGAAGAGTTGCGTAGAAAAATCTTTGGTGAAGAAACAGAAATGCCTTTAGAATCCGCTAAAAGCACGATTTTTAAAGAAACTGAACAGGACACGGCTGAAACTGTTGAAGCTACAGAGGTGACACCACCCGATGCTCCAAAAGTAGAACATTCCTTGAAACAGCCCGTGCATGAAGAAAAACCAAAACCTTCTTCCGATTTTGTAAAACTAGGTCCCACGGGGCGTCATGTCAAAGATATGTGGCCACCCAAAACCATACAGGAAAAACCCTCTCCACAGGCTGTTGAGGCCGAAGATAAAGCCGCCAAAGCAAAAGTCAAAGCAAAAGGCAAAGGCTTTTCCGCCCCGATCTACACCGTTAGCGATGAAGAAATGACGGCCAAAAAAGGTCCCAAATCGTCTATCAAAGAATTTAGAGATATTAAACCTGCAAAAAAACAGGAAGCACGTTTCGATGCACGCGATCGTCAAGGACTCAGAGACAGTGAAGATGAACATCGTTGGAGAAAACGTCGCAAGCCAGCAAGGATGCAGCAAGAAGAGATCCCTGTTGTCCGACCCACATCACTAAAAATTCGTACTCCGATTTCCATTAAAGATCTCGCTGTGGAAATGAAATTAAAGGCTTCACAACTAGTATCAAAGTTGTTTATGCAAGGTGTGATCGTTACGTTAAATGACCTTTTAGAAGATGAAACAACAATTCAATTACTCGGACATGAATTCGGATGCGAAATTACGATCGATACATCTGAAGAACAAAGAATCCGTATCACAGATAAATCTGTGCGAGAAGAGATCTCTGCATCACCAACTGAAGAGCTTGTCATTCGTCCTCCTATAGTGGCTTTTATGGGTCACGTTGACCACGGTAAAACCAGTTTGATCGATGCCATTCGTAAATCTAACCGCGCAGCAGGTGAGGCTGGGGCTATCACGCAGCATATCGGCGCATTCCGTTGCCATACCGATGTTGGTGACATTACCATTCTAGATACTCCTGGCCACGAAGCGTTCTCAGCCATGCGTGCACGCGGTGCCGATGTTACAGATATCGTTGTGTTGGTGGTTGCAGGGGATGAAGGCATTCGACAACAGACTCTGGAGGCTATTAAGCACGCGAAAACTGCAAATGTCACGATCGTTGTCGCCATCAATAAGTCAGACAAGCCTGGATTTAATCCCGACAATGTTTACCGTCAGCTTGCCGATCAGGAATTGCTTCCAGAAGCATGGGGCGGTCAAACACTGACTATCAATTGTTCCGCTTTAACAGGTGCTGGAATTAAAGAATTGCTAGAAATGCTTGCCTTGCAAGCGGAAGTGTTGGAGCTTAAAGCCAATCCCAAAGTACGCGCACGTGGAACGGTTCTTGAGTCAGAAATGCATAAAGGAATGGGTTCTGTGGCAACTGTTTTGGTGCAGAATGGAACACTCAGATTGGGCGATGCGCTCGTCTTTGAATCTTTGTGGGGGCGAGTCAAAACCATGCGCGATGAGTATGGTCGCGAATTGCAAGAGTGTCCTCCATCGACTCCTGTGGCCATTACAGGCCTGTCAGGCCTTCCAGAAGCAGGTCAGGAGTTCATTGTTGTAAAAGATGAACGCGAAGCGCGTGAAATTGCTGACGAACGACGCATGATTGGTATCAGACAATTGGCCATCCAGAAAAAACCATTAACTGTGGAATCGTTATTACAGCAAGCGACTCCGACAGTGAAAAAAATGTTGAATGTCATTTTACGCGCAGACGTACAGGGCTCCTTAGAAGCATTGAAAGTGGCGCTAGAAAAAATCGAATCGACAAAAGCGGAATTGAATGTGATTTTTGCTGGAGTCGGTGAGATCTCTGAATCGGATATCCAGCTTGCTGCGACATCGAAAGGAGTTGTTCTTGGCTTCCACACTAAGGTGGAGAGCCATGCTGAGCCATTAATTAAGCAACTGAATGTTCAAGTGCGTCTACACGATATTATTTATCATGCCATCGATGATATCAAAGCGATTATGACATCGCTGCTTGATAAGATTGCTCAGGAAACAGATCGCGGTAAAGCGATAGTCAAAGCACTGTTTAAATCTTCGCATGCTGGTGTTATTGCCGGATGCCAAGTGACAGAAGGGACTATACAAAGAAACCACCACATTCGTGTGATGAGAGAAGGAACGCAAATCGGCAAAGCGCAAATTGCTTCTCTGAAACGCGTGAAAGAGGATGTGCGTGAAGTGACTAAAGGTGTGGAGTGCGGTATTGTGTTAACCCGATTCACAGATATCCAAGAGAACGATATCCTCGAAGCCTACGAAATCACATATATCACCCAAGAGTTATAAAAAAATTCACCACAAAGGCACAAAGAACACAAAGAAAAAAGAAAAAAATAACAGGATAACAGGATCGCCTTTGGCGCAGGATCAAAAAAAATAAAAATATCCTGTTTATCCTGTCATCCTGTAAAAAAAATTAAAAATCTCTTTTTCCTTTGTGCCTTTGTGATCTTTGTGCCTTTGTGGTGAAAATTTTGTTTTTTTCAGGATAAAATGAAACATAGAACAGATAGATTAAACTCCTTACTGAAAGAAGTGATTTCTGAAGTCATCCGTAATGATGTCAGGCACCCTGACGTACATCAGTTGATTACTGTTACACGTGTCGACATCACCAAAGATTTGCACTATGCAAAAGTATATATCAGCGTCATCGGCAGCAAAGAAGAGAAAGAGAAAACATTAGCTGCGCTGCAATCCGCTGCAGGATTTATTGCAGTCAATTCATCACAAAAAGTGGTCATGCGTTATTTTCCTACGTTGACTTTCAAGCTCGATGACGGCGTCGACAAACAGATGCGTATTGAAGAAATTTTGTCCGAAATCCATGAGAAAGAAAATAAGCTGAAAAATGGATAATCCTCCTCATGGAATCCTTCTTGTAGATAAGCCAAAAGGCAAAACGTCGTTTCAATTGGTTGCTGCATTGCGCCGCATTCTGGGTGTGAAACGGATCGGCCACGCAGGCACTTTAGATCCTTTTGCGACCGGAGTCATGATTATGCTCATCGGCCGCGAATACACCAAACTTTCCGATACATTTTTGAATTCTGAAAAAGAGTATTTTGGACAAATTAAACTGGGTATTTCCACTGATACTTATGATTGCGATGGTGTTGTGACTGCAACTTCAGAAATGGTTCCGACAAAAGAGGATGTACAACGTGTTGTCGATCAATTTCAAGGAGAAATCGAACAGATTCCACCGATGTTTTCAGCAAAGAAAATTCAAGGAAAAAAACTGTATGAACTTGCCAGAAAAGGGCAGACGATAGAGAGAGCTCCGGTAAAAATTAAAGTAAACATACGCATTGTTTCCTATGAGTATCCGTATTTAAACATTGCTGTCACATGCAGCAAAGGTACGTATATTCGTTCTTTGGCCCATGACATTGGCTTGTCACTGGGTTGTGGAGGCCATCTGACTGCCTTGCAACGCACGCGCAGCGGAGATTACAAGATTGAGAGTTGCTTGGACGGCGCGCTTCTGTTTGCACAAGATTGCAACAAGGATCAAATCATCAACAGGATAGACAAGAAAAAACAAACAGGATCGACAAGATCAAAAGGATAAAAAAAATTATTCTGTCCGATCCTTGTACGCAGTTTGAGACTATCAGAAGTAAACCCCTGAAAGGGGTTTTTTAACTGTAGCCCAGGGTTCACAGTGCCCTGAAAGGGCATTGTTAACCCTGGGTGTAATCGCAGAAAACATGTACCCCTGAAAGGGGTACTTCAATTTCATATGCCTTGAAGTACCCCTTTCAGGGGTACATATGCCATTTATAATATTCCCAGGGTTAACAAATGCCCTTACAGGGCATTGTGAACCATGGGCTACAATTGAATAACTCCCTTCGGGAGTTCGCTTCGCGCAAACTAATGTGAGTTTAGAATTGAAAACTCAGCAGAAAAAAATTTCTGGCGATTTTTTAATTGGTAAGTAACGGAAATACTTTTGTTACAGATTTGTACAACAATGACAAGATTCTACAGGATTTTTTAACAGGATAAACAAGATCGGCTTCGCCGGCACGATAGGCAAGATAAGCAATATCCTGATTATCCTGCCGCCAAAGGCGATCCTGTCTATCCTGTTAAAAAATAAAAAAATTATCCTGTCCGATCTTGTTGATCCTGTTAAAAAAAATGATCCTGATTTATCCTGTTGCAAAATAGAGGATGACATCTTGTGAAAATTGTGCGTGATTTAAAAGTTGAAAAGAATCCTCATCCTGTTGTCCTGAGCATAGGCAATTTTGATGGCATGCACCTCGGACACAAGGCTGTTTTAGCAAAAGCTAAGCGAATAGCAAAAGAGAAACATCACCCTCTTGCGGTCATCACCTTTTCGAATCATCCCTCCGAAGTGTTACGCCCAAGCGAAAAAACACCGCTCATATGCACTCCTGAACACAAAATAAAGCTTTTGCAAGAAGAAGGAGTGGACCTTTTGATTCTGTTGACATTTACAAAAGAGTTCTCAGAGCAATCTCCTGAAGCGTTTTTAAACAAGGTTTATTCTTCCTTGCCATTCTCCGATTTGGTATTAGGTCACGATGCAACATTAGGCAAAAATCGTGAAGGAGACAAAGAACGTGTTATGGCATGTGCAACACAGCTAAATGCTACAGTCCATTACATCGATCCGTTAAATATCGAAGGCAATGTCGTTTCCAGCAGCAAAATTCGCAAAGCCATTCAGGCGGGTGATTTTGAGTCTGTCGCAAAATTCTTAGGCAGAAAATATTCCACTTATGCTCCTATAATTAAAGGAAGAGGCGTCGGAAGCCCTCTGGGATATCCTACAGCAAATATATCAGTAGAAGGCCTTTGTTTGCCTCCACAAGGAGTGTATGCCGTAAAACTCATTTATGATGGAAAAGCTTTTGCCGGTGTGGCCAACCTTGGTGTTGCCCCGACAGTAAGAAGAGACTCCGCACCTATGCTAGAAGTCCATTTGTACAATGATAAATTAGATTTGTATGGCAAGATGGTTGAAGTGCAATTTTATTCCTTCTTACGCGCTGAACAGCGATTTCCAGATTTAGATGCTCTCAAACAGCAGATAAGCCAAGATGTTGCAAAAGCAAAGCAACTATTTTTAAAAGGATAATAGGATTCAGCGATAGGGATAACAATTGTTACTTAATGGATGTAAGAGGCGAAGCTGTTGGGGGCTTAAATGCTTCGCGAAAGATTTTATGTCTTGTTCTGGGCTTCTAGTGTTCTAAGCATAGTCTCGCAGAGATTGGCATTATCTAAAAATCGATCGTCTTTGCGACCATATTCTTGATGAGCATAATCATAAATTGATTTGATTAGTGTTAACTGCTCTCTTGTCAAATCTTTGAGATCCTCTTTCTTTAATTTTTCGCTATACCCCAAAATAGAGCTTGCATCTTCTTGATAAGAAGAACCCAAGTTTAATATATTATTTTCAAAAATTCTTCGAGCTCTTCTCTCTGGAATTATTTTTTCAAGCACTTTGTCAAGTTTATTTCCATCGGAGATATCAGTAAACTTACTGTTTCGTACCTCTCTTGCGATGCCACCAATTAAATCAGAATTTCGAACTAATTTTGGTGCATCACCTGAAGGCGCGCGAGTTGCAACTTGATAATTTGCAGCTTTAAATAGACCATCAATTCTTTGCTCAAAGGAATTAAAATCATCGACATCTTTTTTTCTTGTTGACTCTTGTTTCAGCGCTTTCAATTGCATCTCTTCAGCAGATCGGAGATCTAATTTTGACAATACTTCTCTAATCAGTTGTTTAGCATCATCAGGTGAGAAACGCATTTCACCTGTTTCTGATTGATATTTTCTTCCGCCCTTTCTAATTTGTTCTTTAAGAAGTTCTACCGCTGTTTCGCCTCCCAACGCTTTAAATCCAGCAATCATATTTTCTGCTATTTGTTTTTGCAGAAGTTGAAATTCTTTCTTCCTTGCATCTATTTCATTTGGATCTTCTGCACTTTTAAAGAGCAATTCTTTCATTTCATAATCTGGCATTTCTTGTTTGCTAGGATTCCTATCGACATAAGATCGCTCGATAGCCTGATACATCTCATCACCACTCACCATTGAGTTGGAGCTCGAAAAGAAATGAATGATTTTTAACAAAATGCCATAGAAATTGGCTTCAACCTCTTTCCAAGAAGACTCTTTTGGCTTTAGCTCTTCGATTAATTTAAACAGTTCTGCTTGCTCCTCGGGATTTTTAGGCTTTGCCATCATCGCTAATTTAACGAGCTCTGAATAGGATAAAACGACTTTATGTAAAGGAAACTTAAAGCAGTGTCCTCCCCATGTGGTCTCAAATTTAACACGCCCATGATTATCTTTAGGAAATTTGATCGCGTCGATCATCTCTTCAGCAGTAATTGTTAATCTTTGTAAACCTGTGCGTTCTACATTTTTCACTAAACGACCAACATCGACAGTAAAAATATTCTTCCATGCATCATTTATCGGAACCCGCACATTAGCTTGAACAGCGCTTCCGGATTTTTGCGTTGCGGCATTGACACTGTCTGCCGAAGCTGTGACGGCATCGTTTTTTTTTGACGTCTGCTTGTCAGTACCAGTCTTTCTGCTTGCATCGTCTGGAAATGATACTGGTTTTTGACCTATTCTGGTTCCTCCCATATAGACCTCCTATAACCGTTTCACTATACATTATACCACCTCATCTAAAAAAATTAATATAATAATATTAATAATTATCAGACTATAAACAGGCGATTTTCTTTCCCTATATTTTGGGGATATGCTTTTGTGAGGGCATGGGAAAGGGAAAAATACATATAGGCGCGTCTGGGTGGTCGTATAAGCATTGGGCCGAGGCTTTTTATCCTGAGGAGCTGCCAGATAAAGAGAAGCTACAATTTTATGCCAATCATTTCCGAACTGTAGAGATCAATTCGACGTTTTATCATTTGCCTCTCGAGAGCACGGTAAAGAAATGGCGAGAACAGGTACCCGATGATTTTATTTTTGCGGTCAAAGCAAGCCGTTATATCACACACATTAAACGCTTGTTAGATGAGGAGAGCGTGAAGAATTTTCTGGGGCGGGCAAAGCTTTTGAAAGAAAAGCTTGGGGTGATCCTTTTTCAATTGCCGCCCAGCTTTAAGGCGAATAACGAGCGCCTTGAAAACTTTATCAGACTTTTACCTAAAAAATATCGCTATACCGTAGAGTTCCGTGATGACTCATGGTTTACGGAGGAGACGTATGAGATTTTGCGCAAGCGCGATGTGGCGATCTGTTTTTCTGATTTAAAAGGCAAGTGTACGCCTTTAGTGTTGACAGCATCTTTTGTTTATGTGCGCTTACATGGGCCTCAGAAGGCGTATCGCGGTTTGTACAACAGTAAGGAATTAGCGGAGTGGGCAAAGCGGCTCGACAGATGGTCTAGGGCAGGCAAAACCTGTTTTCTTTATTTTGACAATGATGAAAGGGGATATGCGATTAAGAATGCCGCAGAGCTTATCACAATGGTTACAAAGAAAAGGAGCCAGAAGTCAGAAGTCGGAAGACTAATAAAGCGAAAATTTATTCTTCGCAAAGCATAAAGTTTTTTTCTGCGAAGTTTTCAATTCTAGACTCACTATAAATTGCGCGAAGCGAACTCCCGAAGGGAGTTATTCAATTGTAGCCCAGGGTTCACAATGCCCTGTAAGGGCATTAGTTAACCCTGGGAACATTTTAAATGGCATATGTACCCCTGAAAGGGGTACTTCAAGGCATATAAAATTGAAGTACCCCTTTCAGGGGTACATGTTTTCTGCGATTACACCCAGGGTTAACAATGCCCTTTCAGGGCACTGTGAACCCTGGGCTACAGCTGAAAAACCCCTTTCAGGGGTTTGCTTCGCTCAATCACGAGCCTGATTTATTTAAAGTCTCTTTCAGGGGTACATGTTTTCTGCGATTAAACCCAGGGTTAACAAATGCCCTTACAGGGCATTGTGAACCCTTGGCTACAACTGAAAAACCCCTTTCAGGGGTTTTTTCGACCAATCACACGTTTGATTTAATTAAACCAATTATGCAATTGTCTCTCACGGGCTTAGCTGAAACTGACCTTCATACAAATTTTAGATATTGCAGCAAAGCCTTTCATCATACAGATTATTCGTTATTTTCAATTGGGTCCGGGTGCAGAAATTTTTCCCAACGTTTCTCCAGTGCAACGTTTTCAATTTTAGCCTCACGTTTATCTAATTGCTCTATCGCTTTTCGTGCATCGTCTCGCATATCCTCCGGGTTGTCTTCATTATCTCTTACTGCTACGAAATCAGCTCTAGCGTGCAATAGTAGATCAGAAGGAGAATGAGCAATTACACGGGTTAATTGTCTGGAATTTGCGAATAGTTGCAAAGCAGCTTGTGGGTTCGTTACACTCAGTTCAAGAATCTTGTCGTATAGAGCAATTTGAGCAACACCCTCTAGATATCTTCCTCGTAAAACAAACACCCTCGAAAGGCTTGCGCGAGTATTTTCGTTAGGCATTGAAAACATAAGGCATCGCATGCGATTTTCTGCGAATGTGTAATGATAATAAAATATAAAAGGTTCATACACTTTCGCTGTGTTTAAAGCTTGCTCTGGCGTCATTTTTCTTAATGTTGCAATTGGTATAAGAGGAATCCGATCGGCTAATTTAGGCATTTTCTCTAAATTAGGAAGCAGCTCCTTTATTCTTTGAGCAACTGCTGGGTTGAATACGCTGTCAGAGTCAATCATTAAGGTATATTTCAGAAATAGTTCGATTGTGAACTGGTCAGGAATCATTTTGTATAACTCTTCAATGAATCGATCCGCAACCTCAGGGGAATCGTAATCCTGCAGCAGACCTTTTATTTGGTATGAGATAGGACTGGGACCAACGATAGATGACAAATGAAAAGTAGGTAATTCCTTTCTGTTAATTATCTCTTCCAGTTTTTTATTAAAAGGCCGAAATCCAGAAGTCCAACCGCTGTACCTTTCTCTGAAATTTAATAAATTATCTAAGCGCATAACATTTATGGCTTCAATATTATCCGCTTTGCCGAAAGTCATGTCATGCAGCATTTTAAATTTTGGAGATCCACCTTTTTGTTGAAGTATCAGTTTTTCCAGAAGAGCATAGTGGGCAATTTTTGTTTCTTCCCATCTGGCTTTAAACATGGCAACATTAGCAATTGTACTCACAATGTTGTCCAGTGTTGCCTGACTTTTCCTTTTAAGCAGGTCATTCGCGCGCCAATAAAGTCCACTTTTTACGGCTGCGCAGTTATCCGGATCAGTATCATTAGGAATTGCATTTTCGACGATAGATAAAAATGTGTCATATGAGATGTTTCCATTCTCATATGCCAACCGTCCATTCCAGGTTGGTTTAAATTTTCCCGCTTCGAGCTCTTTGCTTAGTTCCTCTGCAGAAAGGCCGACAAGTTTCTGCACAGTGCTATTTTTGTGTGTCGAGAGATATTCTCTAATAGCTGCTAAGAGTTTTACATCTTCCTCTTTTGGAGATGCAGACGCAGGTTTTGCCGCACTTGCTGTCATTCCTGATGAAGCGACTCCCGTTGCAGTAGAGATCTTATCTGCCTGCGTGGCTGCTTTAGAAGCGTCCTTGACTTTTTTATCCTTTTCGTCGATTTCAGCTTTAGGGGGTAAAGCAGTTGGCTTTTGATTCACATTAAATCCGCTTGGATTCATATAAACCTCCGATGAATTGCTATTATCTAACAACTAAATCTATTATATAACGATTCTAAGTTTTATGTTAATTTAATTGCTTTTTGAAATTTTTAATGTGTTTATCAGACGAAGAAAACATAAAAACAAGGAAAGCAAGATCGCCTTCGGCGGCAAGATAATAAATTGTTTTTATCCTCTCGATCCTAATTATCTTGTTTGTTTTTTTCTTGTTTATCTTGTCGTTCGCTCTTTGTTGATGTTGTGATGATCGAGGTAGCTTTGGAGGAGAATCACTGCAGCGACGGAGTCAACGTGTTTCGAGCGCTGTTTGCGGGTCATAGAGCTTTCCCGCAGGGCACGGTCCGCCTGGACCGAGGTGAGGCGCTCGTCCCAGAGAATGATTGGGGTTTGCGTTGATTTTTTGAGTTGTTCGATAAAGTGTTTGACCTCATCGGCGAGGAGACCACTTTTGCCACTGAGAAGAAGAGGTAGGCCTACAACGATCTCATCAATAGTGTATTGAAAGGTCTTTTGGTGTGTTTCTAACTCCTTATGTAGCTTATTTACAGTGCCTTCTAACTTTTTTTCTGTCTTCAAAGTCATCAAGGGCATGGCAATAATTTTTTGCTCGTCGGAAAACGCCAACCCAATGCGTGCCATC
>Ga0206902_10105_pt1 | contig 23550 bp, 22 predicted proteins | sample Alteio_BWOrgHeat_44_FD_153242 | JGI IMG/M metagenome (GOLD analysis project Ga0206902, IMG submission 153242) | Enriched cells from forest soil in Barre Woods Harvard Forest LTER site, Petersham, Massachusetts, United States -... | ecosystem: Environmental > Terrestrial > Soil > Temperate forest >... | reverse complement strand
CCGTCACCGAAACCTGACCCGAAGCCGTTTCCACGCCCTTGGTTAATGTCATGAACATGACCGCCGCAATGGCGACCCCGTTTGCCTTGTTTAATAGTCTCGCTTTCATGAAAAAAACTTAACCCCGTTCACCAAGCTAGCCATGGATAATATCCCTACCAGTGTCACGACGATGTAACACGATTCCCATCATTTTCAAACATCTGCAGTTCAATGATTAACCCATAAGACACTGAATTTTGAATGTTTTAGAACCTTTTTTCCATTGAATCATCCAAATCGCCTGTGGCAGGATGGCTTAATCACAGGAATGGCTATATGAAAACCCGGTTTCTTTTCCCGGCACTCATCTTTTGGGTTCTAGGTATCTTAAATTCCCCGGCGCAGACTTTTTATGTGAATGCCGCCGGCACGAATCCAGTTTCCCCATATTCAAGCTGGAGCATCGCCGCCACCAACATCCAGGATGCCCTGACCGCCGCCGGTTCTCTTGGCGGCACAATTCTCGTGACCAATGGCGTTTACCAATACGGAGGCGGACCGAACAATGGCTCCAATCGCGTCTTTGCCACCTCTCCCCATGTCATTATTCAAAGTGTGAATGGCCCGGCGGTGACCATCATCAAAGGCTGGCAGGTGCCGGGAACCATCTTTGGACCGGCCGCTGTCCGCGGTGTTTTTTTGGCGGGCGGCTCCGTCCTGTCAGGGTTCACCGTCACTGGCGGCGCCACTGTCAGCGCCAATGGCTTGGGCGGCGGAATTCTTTGTCAGTCCACCGCCGCCATCGTTACCAACTGCATCATCACGGGCAATGCTGCCCCCGGAGATAGTGGCGGCGTCGATTCTGGCACTTTGAATAATTGCATCATCGCCGGCAACACTTCCGGACTCGGTGGCGGCGCGTATTTCAGTACGTTGAACCATTGTGTTGTCAGCAACAATCTGGCGTTGCAGGGCGCCGGGGTGGCTCAATGTGCCGTCTATGACAGTCTCCTCGTCAACAATGGTAGCACCAACAGCCCCCCCGGCGGCGGCACCTCGGCAGGAGCGGCTTATTCGAGCTTGCTGGTCAATTGCACGTTGACCGGCAACACGTCGCAAAGCCTGGGTGCTGCCAATGTTTGCACGCTCAAAAATTGCATCATCTATTTTAATCACACCGGCGTTAATGCCGATTGTAATCAATGCCAGTTGACCAATTGCTGCACTACGATCGGCATTGGGAACTCGACTTTATCAAATAACAGCATCAGCAACGCTCCCGGTTTTCTCAACGCCGCCGCCGGTGATTATCACCTGCAGATCGGCTCACCCTGCATTGACGCCGGCTTGAATTCGGCTGAAACCAACAGCACTGATCTCGACGGCAACCCGCGTAGTACTGGTGCAGCGGTGGACATGGGCGCTTACGAAAGCAGCTATACCAACACCGTGCTGTACGTCAGCCTCACCAGCACAAATCCGCTGCCGCCTTACACCAACTGGCTCACCGCCGCCACCAACATCCAAGCCGCCATCAGCGTCGCCCAACCCGGCAATATCGTTGCCGTCGGCCAGGGCATCTATACCAATGACGCCGTCGTCATTTTCGGTGCCGAAACCAACCGCGTCGCCGTGACTAATGGCATCACTCTCCTCGGTGTGTCCGGACCGGCACTCACCGTCATCATGGGAACCACCCAAACACGTTGCGCCTACGTGGACAGCAACTCCATCATCAGCGGCTTCACCATCACCAATGGCCATGGCAGTATCTCCGGCGACCTCACCAATGAACAAAGCGGCGGCGGCATCTGGTGCCAACCGGGCGCGCAGGTGATCAACTGTCTCATCATCAGCAATGCCTTGGGCAATCCCGGTACCTTCCAGTCCAGCCGCCTGGGCGGCGGCGTTTACGGCGGTACCATTTCCAATTGCACGCTCATGTCCAACGTGGCCGGCTCCGGCGGCGGCGCCGTCAATGCCACGCTCTTCAATTGTCTCCTCGTCAGCAATATCGCCAACAGCGGCGGCGGTGCCTATCGCTCTCTTTTGTATAATTGCCCCGCCAGTAACAATGTCGCGATTTATAACGGCAATGGCGGCACTGGTGGTGGAGTGAGCCAGTGCGTGTCGTCCAACTGCCTCTTCGCTGCCAATACTAATTCCAGTTTTGCGAACGGCGGCGGATCGTATCAGGGCACCAATCTCAACTGCATCATCACCGGCAATTTCACCTCGCAAAACGGTGGCGGCAGTTATCAGTCCACCAACTACAATTGTTTCATTTCCCATAACTTCGGACAGACCGGTGGCGGCGCTTATGGCGGCGGCCTCTTCAATTGTATTGTGAATGGCAATTCCGCGAATACTAACAGCGGCATGGGTGGCGGCGCTTATCAGGCGTTTTTGGTCAACTGCACGGTGGTCGGCAATGCCGGTGGCAGTCTGGATGGCGCAGGCGGTGGAGTTGCCAGTTGCACTGCTTACAACAGCATCATTTACTTTAACACGGCGAATTTCGGCACGAATGCCTATCTCAGCACATTGGCAGCCTGTTGCACTTTTCCGTCTGCCACCGGCGACAATAACATCACCAACGACCCGGCGTTCGTGGACGCCGCCGGTGGTGATTTCCAGCTGGCTTGCGGCTCGGCTTGCATCGATGGCGGCTTCACCAACGCCGTTACTCGTGCCACTGCGACCGATATTCGTGGAGTACCGCGGCCCATCAATAGCACCGGGGCAAAGGGTCCCGGCTTTGATATCGGCGCCTACGAATATAATCCTGCCACCGACGAGCAACCCAACATCCGGCCGACACTCAGTTTCAGCACCTTTGCCACCTCGTTCTCCGCAGGTTTTGTTGCCCAGATCAGCGGCTGTGCCGATTATTACTGGTGGAATTTTGGCGATGGCACCATCGTCAGCAATCTCCCAACGATCAGCCATGCCTGGTCATTGCCTGGTACTTACACCGTTACCTTGAACGCTCACTATCCCGACTCCGGTTTCACAGTTTCCGCTTCCAATTTGGTGCAGGTGCTGTCGCAGCCGGTCTATTACGTCAATGCTTCCGGTTCATCTCCCCAACCGCCTTACACGAACTGGCTCCACGCCTCCACCACCATCCAGCAGGCGATCGCCGCCGGCTCCCTGCCGGGACGCCTCGTATTGGTCACCAACGGCACTTATGCCGTCGGCACGCTGGTGAGCCTCGATGGCGTCGTCAACAATCTGGTTGCCATCACTAATCCCATCGTCGTCCAAAGCGTGAATGGCCCCTCGGTCACCACCATTTTTCAAAAACTAACTGTCAGCACTCGAGACTGCTATGTTGGCGCTAACGCATTATTAAGCGGCTTTACCATCACCGGCGGCAGCACCATCAACTCGGGCGATACCAATCGTGATGGCAGCGGTGGCGGCGTCTGGTGCGAAACCAGCGCCGTGGTCAGCAATTGCGTCATCCAGGGCAACTCGGCCCAATACAACGGTGCTGGCGGCTTCCAGGGGACTTACTACAATTGTGTGTTCTCCAACAACCTCGGTGCCTTGAGTGCCCCGGCCCAGGGCGCCGGTGTCTTCAATGCCACGCTTTACAATTGTCTCATCGTCAGCAATACATCCAGCATTTCCGTCATCGGCGCTGGCGCCGGCCGTTGCACACTTTACAACTGCACGCTCATCGGCAACGGCACCACCACTTCCATGGGCGGCGGCGCTGCTTTCAGCACGCTTTATGATTGCGTCCTTTCCAACAATCTTGCCTCGCAAGGTGGTGGTGGCTTTTCCAATACTCTTTGGAATTGCCTGCTGACCGCCAATCGCGCGCCCACCGGCGGCGGGGCTTACGGCTGCCAGATTTATAACTCCACCGTAGCCAGCAATTCTTCCACCGGCACCGGCGGCGGCACTTATGGCGGTACGATCACCAACAGCATCGTTTTTGGCAATGCTGGCGCGTTTGCGAATTCGAACTGGATCAACAGTGTGTTTGGTTATTCATGCGCCGCACCCCTGCCTCCCGGTTCCGGCAACACCGCCAGCGACCCCGCCTTCGTCAATCCTGCCGCCGGCAATTTCCATCTCCTGGCCACGTCCTCCGCCGTCAATACCGGCAACAACACCTGGTTCTATGGTGCCACCGACCTCGACGGCAATCTGCGCATCATGGGCGGAACGATTGACATGGGCGCCTACGAATTTCAATCGCAGGTCACCGGCTCTTTCGATGCCTGGCTCGCTTCCTTTGGCCTGCCCATCGATGGCTCCGCTGACAACGCCGACTCCGATGGCACCGGTATGCTGAACTGGCAGAAATGGATCGCCGGTTTGAACCCCACCAACCCCGCCTCCGTCCTCGCCATGATACCTCCTGCCGCTCCCAACAATTCTTCCGGCGCAACCTTCAGCTGGCAAAGCGTGAGCGGTCGCAATTATTTCATCCAACGCGCCTCGAATCTCTCGACCGGATTCTCAACCATCCAGAACAACATTCCCGGCCAGGATGGGACTACCACCTTCACTGATGCCACCGCCACCGGTGCCGGACCTTACTTTTATCGGGTCGGCGTGCAATAGATCCGCTGGAGGCGGGTCGAGTTTTTCCGATTGAATTCCTCAAGCCATTCATGGCAAAGTCCTTCTGTCTCGCGCCGGGCAATATGAAAACCCTATGAAAATCCAATATTTCTTTTCCATGGTTTTAAAGCTGCGCACTCTTAAAGTTGCCTTTCTGATCCTGGGGCTGGGCGCCGCCTTCGGCTGCGCGATGGGCCACGACAAGAATAAAGCTCAACAAGACCAGGGCCCCCTCGAAGAGATTAATTTCCAGGGCGTACCTCCTGAACAGGTGCTGGAGATCTACCACCAGTGCACCGGCCTGGAACTCATCACGGATTCACGCGTTCACATGCTGCGTACTACTGTCACCATTCAGGACGCGAATCTTCCGGTTCCTCAACTGAGCAAGCTGATGGAACAGGCCTTGCGCGAACAGGCCGGCATCGTCATCACTCCCCTGGACAATAAGCACGCTTCCGTGACCTTCAACGACGCCTTGCCGCGGACGCCAGCTCCGGCGGCGGCCCCGACAAAGCCCTGAACTTTATAGTCACTTAGTTAGGATCTAGGCCGAATTTATGCTCAAACCTAAACTTCTGCTTCAGGTTGAAGGGGCAGCCGTGTTGATTACCGCCGCCATTATTTACCATCAGCTACACGCTAGCTGGGGTTGGTTCGCGCTCCTATTTCTAGCACCAGACCTTTTCATGTTTGGTTACCTCGCCGGCAAAAAAATCGGCGCCACGGCCTATAACTTGGTTCATACTTACACGCTACCATTGATTGCCTTGTCAGTTCTCTGGATTGACGGGCAGAATTCCTGGTTATGGCTGGTATTGATCTGGTTGGCCCATATCGGCATGGACCGGATGTTCGGGTACGGATTGAAGTACGAAACCGCCTTTAAAGACACGCACTTGCAGAGAGTCTGAAAATGGAAATGCATCGCCGTCGTGCGCCACAGCATTAAATTGTTAATTTTTTACTTTGGCCGCACTGTCCGGTGTTTTCAGGCAGTCACCCCAGTGGCTCACAAAAAATTGTTTCTGCGTCGGTAAAAAAGTGTCCGCCCGCCCGATGATCGGGCGCAACGCCGTCGTCATCTGCAACGACACCAGCAAAAAGATGATCACCCAGGTGTTGAAGCCGGCGCGCGACCTCGCCTGCGATTGGGAAAACCCCGCCTCCAGGAAGCGTAACCCAAAGAACGTCGCGATGAACCAGAAAACCAGATGCAACGTTCCCATCCAGGCCACCGACTCCGATGATTGCGAAAATATCCACGCCACCGGCGCAAATCCGATGAGCAGGATCGTCATCAGCATCAGCAGACCCGATAGCAACCCGCAGATTTCCACCAGCCGCGCCTGCGACCCGCTCAGGCACGTGAAGATATAAAGGCTCGGCAGGCAGATGATGGCCGTGATCATCAATCCCATCGTGATCTTGGCCGGCGCCGCCCATATCTGTTCGTGCATGGAAAATGTTCCCACCACCACCCCATAGATGGCGCTGCACAACACCGATACGAACAGCATCATGATGATCACCTTTCCTGCGTCCGGCTGGCGAAGCTGGAACATCAATCGCCGCGGATGCCGTAGGATGCAATCGATCGCCATAACAATGTTTGTGACCGGCACGCGCTCAGCGGGATCTTCACCCAACGGCCGCGGCCCGCGCAACGGCGGCGGCGGAGTCGATTCAGGCGCTGTGTATGCACTCCCCGGAGGGATTGGTGGCGGAGTCGGATTGTTCTCGTTCATGGTAGTGTTGTGTTTGTTGGTTAATGTGTCTGCCAAAGGTGAAGAAACGCGCCCCAGACGGTCTCGAAGAAATTTCCATGCAATGCAGCCTTCCGGAAAAATTCCACCGGGAGATTCGGCGAGCCGATGAACGGACGTAAGATCCAGGAAAGCTGGCTGCCCAGGAACAGATTGCCCGCCAGCCACGCGCATTGCACCCGCATCGCTGTTTCCCTGCCGCCCAGTTTGGTCAGCAATTGCAACAACCGCAGGTTTCCCGTCGTCCCAGCTATGGCAATCGCCAGGACATGAACCAGCATGACGAAGCTATAAGTGGAAATGGAGTCCGGGTTAGTGGACATCGGTGGCGTATTCCAAACGAGAAAGGCGATCACGGGACTGAACGCTCCCAGAATCGCCGCCGAGATCGTGCAACTCATCAGGATGGCGGAAAATGATTGCCGGAATGGGATGTTCAGTCCCAGCAGTGGCGCCAACATGCCGTTGATCAGCGCATTGCCAAATGTCGTCAGCAGGATGATCAACGGAAATTTGATAGCCACGTAAAAGGCCTGTTGCGGATCGCGCCACCAACCCATCGCCGCGCCATAGGCACCGGCGCCCAAAATGATGGCTGCCACCTGCAAAAGCGTTCGCCGCGTATTCCAGCGCTCGCTCCAGATGGACATGATCTCCGTCTCACCCCGCAACAACGTGCCGATTGCAGACGGATGCGGCTCTATCTTTGGAGTTGGTGTGGTCATCTGAATCGATCCGGTCGGGCTTCTGCCCTTTGGAGATTTGCCTGCCAGCGATACTCACGAACCGCCCGCAGTATTGGCGCCGCCATCAAAATCAGCGCTACTCCAAAAAGCATCCAATTAAATTTTCCCGGCAACACCATCCGCACGGCTTTCAGCCCGTGATGCGAAGCAGCAATGGCGTCCGCCATGAAAACATAAAGCGCGAGTGCCACCCCGGCGAAACTCAGAACCCACACGCGCCAGTTTGACCGCTCCAGGGTAGGGTTGCGTTCAAATTGAGTGGCGAACGTGCCCCACAAAATCATCAGCAATGAGATCAAGACCGGCGCCAGCACCGGTCCCCACCATGGCATCGGCAGCAAGAACAAGATGTCCCAGTCCATCAATGTATGCGGCCAGTCACAGATCATTTTCAGGAAGACATAATAAAAGATGTCCCAGAATCCGAACGCGATCACCGCGTATCCCATCCGCGCCCGCCATGTCCGGCCCGCCAGGATGCCCACTGCCAGCAACATCACCAGCGTAGCCGCTTCCCGCACCAGTTCCACCAACGCAAATCCGCCGATCATCGGCAGTGGATTTGGTTGATAAGGCTCGATCCGATCGATCATCGTGCGCAGATAAAACACCACTGCTGATTCCACCCACGCCATCGCCATGGCATAGAAGGCCACCGTCCACCAGCGGGTCCAGCCCGGACTGAGCGTTTTCATTTTGAGAATTGCACGCGCAGTGTGGCTGGCTGGGCCCACTTCGCTGCGATGCGTGAATATTGCGGTTGCTTGTGTAGTGACCGGATGAACCGCGTGATTTGCCGCGTGATCTCCGAATAAAATTCGTTCCGCGTTCCGCCAATGGCCTTCAAACACCGCGCATGACTGATCCACAACACAGTACCTGCTCCGTAACCAAAGGCCAGAAATTGAACGCGCCAGAACCAGCCGGCCAGGCCAGTCTGCGGCCGCCCAGCGTTCATCAGACGATCACGATGAAACGCCACATGTCCCGCCTCGTCCCGCAAAATCAGTTCGCACATCGCCGCCAGTGGACCATCTGGCGAATGACTCCGTAGCATCCGGTAGTACGCCGTGCTCACCAGTTCCGTCAGCGTCAGCACCTGAAGCTCAAACTGCACTCCGAACACACGCCGGACGAGGCAAAACGCCGTGAAACTCCAGTGCGATGTGATGATGCGCCCACCAAACCGGCGGACCGCGCAACCAAGCAACCTTGCATGCTCCGCCTCCTCGGCGAACCACATGTCCACGATCTGCCTCAACTCTTCCGTGCGACCGCGAAAACTTTCCCGGTTGAAAGCGATCAGCGATGCCGGCCCGCCACCGTCACCCAATCGAAATTGCTCGATTGATTTCAGCATCGGGACCATCACTTGATGGGGAACATTGACCGGTGCCTTCCAGTCCGGTTCCGGACGGTTGTTCTTGTTGCGTTTGAAATGCTCGATCCATTTGACGTAGTTCATATCAATCCTTTCGTGTTTACATGACTTTCCTTTGTTTTGTTTAACCGCGGATGGTTGCAGGGATTTGCTGGGTGTGACAATGGCCCGCAGAACCGATTCCACCTCCTCAATGACCGCATCCGGCGTCGAAGTTCCCGCCGTGATACCTACGTTTTCCATTCCCACAAACCATTCCCGCCGCAAATCCTCCGCCGTCTGGATGTGGCGAACGCTCCGGCAATGCAACGAACACGTCTTCACCAGTTCGCGGGTATTATTGCTATGCGCACCGCCGATCACGATCACGAGGTCACATTGCCTGGCCAGTTCTACCGCCGCACCCTGCCGCTGTTTCGTCGGTTGGCAGACGGTATCGATGAATCGCACCTCCGAGTGTGGAAACTGCTCGCGGATCGCCCGCACCAGTTCGTGGACCTTGTCGATCGGCTGCGTGGTCTGAGCCACCACGCCAAACCGCTTCCGTTCGCACAGCTTTTCCACATCTACCGACGAAAGCACCACGTCAAATTCCGACAGATCCCCCGTCAATCCACGCACTTCCACATGTCCTCGCTGGCCGATGATCACCGGGTGATAGCCCTCAACCACCAGCTTAGCCAGGCTCCGATGCGCCACCCGTACCAACGGACAGGTCGCCTCCAATACGTTCAACCCTAATTGCCGGGTCTCAGTCAGCATCCGTTCCGAGGCGCCATGCGCCGTGACCATCACCGTGTTCGTCAGCACTTTGGCCGGCTGCTGCTCAAACTGGACGCCCCGGTTGCGCAAACCCGTCAAAACCGTCTCGTTATGAACGAGATCGCCTAAAATGGTCAGCGGCTCGCGCCCGGCCGTCTTCTCCGCCAGTGCGATTGCATCGCGCACCCCAAAACACATCCCCAGATATTCGGCTCGTATGATTTTCATAAATTTAGTGTTTATACTTTGTGATACAAAGTAAAAGACCAAAGGCATTCATTTTTGTTCAAAATATTTTTTATTTGGGTTTGTTCTGACGGACGATCTGCTCCAACAGGCTGATATATTCGGCAAAGGCCTTGCGCCCCGCCGCCGTCAACGAGCAGGTCGTCAGTGGACGGTTGTTCTGGTAAGACTTGGCCACGGAAACGTATCCCTCTTGCTGCAAAGCCTTGATATGCGTGGTCAGGTTGCCATCGGTCATCGCCAGCGCATCACGCAATTCGGTGAATGACAGCTCCGGCGAGGCCGCCAGCATGGACATGATGGCCAGCCGCCCCTTTTCGTGGATCACCTTGTCCAGGTGCAGGAACGGTTCCGGATTCACGGCGTCTTCTTCTCGGTCAGGTATAGATATCCGCCATAAGCCAGGTGCAGGCCACCGAAGAAGATTCCCATCAACCAGTGCCCGTTCACATCAAAATGCGGCCGCACCAGCATCACATAAAAGAGGCCAATGCCCGCGGAAATTATGAAAACCCAGCCAAAACAGCGCACGCCCCGCGGCATGAAAAACCCCGCCGCGTGCAAGGCGCAGCCGTAAAAGAATGACCATAGAAATGGCAACAACACGATGAAATCGACCAATCGGACTTTCGATCCCAGGCTAAAAAGGACACCTACCAATAGGCCGGCGGTAAACGGCGGTACCAGCGCCTGTGCCACCCGTTTGGTCGGCGGCGACCAGAATGGTTCGCTGTCTTTCACCGCCTGCTTGCGGGCGATCAGGAAGGCCCCGCCAACCACAATGATCGCCGTGATTAGCCAGAGCAGGGTGAATCCCTCCACGGTATTCAGGCGAAAATGGACTCCGATAGCAGCGGCGATCAATCCAACGATCCCCGCGAGCAACATGATGGGCGCCAGTGCGCGGCGGTACAGCGTGGATCGTTCCATCAACGTACGAATGGTCTGCAGGTTTTCAACCGCCCAATCATTGTTTTCCATATGTTTACTTTGAACTACAAAGCCAGCGGCGTCAATTCTGGATATTCGCGCGACGAAGTGCGGCTTCGGCCCGATAACAAGGCAGTATGAAACAATAGCCGCTTCTTAGGTGATGCAGTTTTGCGAACAATTTTGTAGGCGAATATTAAAAAGTATGTTCAGATGATGCTGACCAGCGGTAAAAATCAGTCAACGGGAACCAAAATAAAACCTATGAAACCAAAAAAAGTGCTTTTTATTTCTACCCTGGCGGGAGTTGTTTTGGTCGCGCCCGCCGACATGGCTGTTGCTCAATCTGAACTGATAACGTTCGATGATCTTCCTTTTACTTATTCAATCGCCGGCGATGCTATCTCAAATGGTTATGCAGGCTTGGAATGGAATAATTTTTCACTTTTGGATACGGCATATGATTATGCACATTTTGGCCTTAGTGGCTATTATTATTCCCCGATAAGCCCGTCCAACGTAGCGCTCAATGGTCATGGAAATGCGGCGATGATCAGCGATGGGACGTTCGACTTGAATTCGGCTTACCTGACGGCTGCATGGAATGACGGCTTGCGGGTGGAGGTACAGGGATTTGTCGGCACCACGTTAGCCTACGACAATACCTATACGCTGAGCGCCACCAGTCCCACGCTGATCAATTTTAACTACCTTGGAATTGATGAGGTTAATTTTATTTCTTCAGGCGGAAAGCCCCACGGGTATACCAGCGGAGCCGGCACGCAGTTTGCGATGGACAACCTGAGTGTCACCTTGGTTCCTGAACCGACAGCCTTGGCTCTAATTGGCTTGGGCGGATTGACCTTGCTTCGCTTCCACCGGCGCAAGTAACCGCTTATCATTTCGCCGATATACATTCGCCTCTCGCCAGCTCAGGCTTTTCATGGCTTCCCATGGTGTTGGAGTTCGAAATTTTTTACCTGTGACAGTTAAGACACTGGCGAGTAGCGAAAGTAGCGAAAAATAGTGGTGTCTTCTGACAAATTTACCCTGCGTTACGGGAGTTTCAGCAATTTTTTGATGTTCTGATTGAGGTTTGCAGACTGTGGCTAAAAATAAATTGATTCGATGACCTGCTCGTCAGCTTGCTTTTCCGACCCGTTCCGCCGAACATTCCCAGACATGAGGCCGCCGCCAAAACGCATTCCGCCACGTGGACCGGGCAAAAGTTCCGCCCGCAATCGCGTGCTTGCACAATGGCGCGGTGTGGATGCGGCTCCCCTGGAAAAAGCCCGGCAGACTCCCGCCAAAAATGTAGCCGATCTGCTGCCGAAACTGATGAAGGATCTGAAGCTCGACGCGCGTCGCGATGAGGCGGAAATCGTGAAGGTGTGGAACGCAACGATTGATCCCGAAATCACCAAACACGCCCAACCGGCAAACTTGCATAAAGGCACCCTCTTTGTGAACGTAGATAACAGTGCCTGGCTGGCTGAAATTGTCCGCTACCGCCGCAAGGAAATCCTCGAACGCCTGCAAAACAGCTTCGGAAAAGCCGTTATTGAAAAACTTTCATTAAGAATAGGATAACGTTAACCTTAAACGCCTAATGCTAGGCTTGTTTTAATTATTGCATCACGTTAACGTTTTCGTACTAAAATCAAGTCATCAGCTTGATTTGACCAGGCGTGAGCATCCACGCCAAAGTAGCACAGGCTCCAAAACGTAGTTGATCAACCTCCAATTTGCATAATCCGCTCTTCTTGAAATCAATTTTCATCCGGCTGTTGCCTGTAAGCAGGATCGACATCAAGTGGCTCAGGCTTGGCTCATGCCCCACAAGCAGCAAATGCTTCGGCGCCGGTTTCATCCGTTCCAATTGCCGCAAAAGGAGTTCCAGATCGCCGTCCACGGCCAGTGCGTTGGAAAACTTCAACTTCTTTTTCAATTTCAAGGCTCCCGCCACGATTTCCGCCGTCTGCCGCGCGCGCGCAAAAGGACTCGACAGGATCAGGTCAAATTCCAGTTCCATCTTCTTCATCGCTTTGGCGATCTTCCGCAACTGACGCCGGCCCTTGTGCGTCAGCGCCCGGTCGGCATCCGTCTTGAATCCGGGCGTGCCCGCTTCCACCGCCAGACCATGCCGCATCAGATAAAGCATCATGCGCTGCAAAATACACAATGCCCGCAAGGACGCAACCACCGTCCGGCGGGCCAAATTCAGCTCAGTTTTGACTTTCGATTCGGCACGTTTTCCCTATTGTTCGCGATAATGGAAACCGTCCGGCGAGCGGTCATTGATGTCGGCACCAACTCAATCAAGTTGTTGGTGGCGGACGTCCGCGGACATGAAGCGCATCCCGTCCACGAAGAAAGCCGGCAGACACGACTCGGCAAGGGTTTCTACGAAACGCACCGTCTTCAGCCCGAATCCATCGCCCACACCGCCGAAGCCGTCTGGGAATTTTCTGAGATCGCCCGCGATAAGCTCGCTGTCTCCACCCGCGTCATCGCCACCAGCGCCGCCCGCGATGCGGTGAATCCGGAAGACCTCACCAAATCCATCGAACGCGCCTGCGGCCTGAAAACCGAGATCATCAGCGGCGCACGCGAAGCCGAATTGGCCTTTCGCGGCGTGGCCACCAACCCTGAACTCGCCGGCCACCCGCTCCTCATCCTTGATGTCGGCGGCGGCAGCGCAGAATTCATCCTCGGCCACGGCTCGAAGATAGATTTCGCCCAGAGTTTCCCGCTTGGCACTGTCCGCTTGATGGAAAAATTCCCACACAGCAACCGTCCCACCAAAAAGGAATTCGAGGCCGCGCACGAATGGCTTGATATCTTCCTGCGCTGTGAGATCCGCCCGCAACTGGAACCCGCCCTCAAGCAGGAACCCAGCGCCAGCCTGCTCGTTGGCACCGGCGGCACCACCAGCATCCTGGCGCGCATCGCCGGTCGGATGGATCACTTTGACCGCGACAAGATCGATCGCACCACGCTCAGCTTTGAAAGCGTTCGGGCGCAGCGGAAACTTTTCTGGAGCCTGCCCTTGAGCGAGCGCAAAGCCATCCCCGGCATGTCCAGGGAACGCGCCGATGTCATCCTCGCCGGCGTCCTCATCTACGAAATGGTCATGGCCGAATTTGGCTTTAATCAACTTCGCGTCAGCACCCGCGGCCTTCGGTTCGCTGCCGTGATGGATTGATCATATCCGCTTCATTTTTCGCTTCCGATTCCGTATCGTCTCCTTATGCGCGTTCTCATCGTTGGCACCGGTTACGTTGGCCTGCCTCTGGGCATCGAACTGGTCCGGCAGGGACACGAAGTCTTCGGCCTGCGCCGTAGCGCCCTGGCCGCCGAAGAATTGCAACGCTCAGGCATTCATCCTTTGTTCGCCGACATCACCCAGCCCGAACAATTAAAATCTCTCCCGCGCGATTTCGACTGGGTTGTGAATTGCACCGCCTCCGGTGGCGCCGGGCCGGAGGAATACCGTCGCATCTATCGCGAAGGGAACCAGAATCTCATCGCGTGGCTCACGGGTTCACCGTTAAAGAAATTTCTCTACACCAGCAGCACCAGTGTCTATGGCCAGAACGATGGCTCCGTCGTCACCGAATCCAGCCCCGCCCAGCCGGACGCCAATACCGCGAAGGTTCTCGTGGAAACCGAAAACATCTTGCTCGACGCCGCGCAGAAAAATTTTCCCGCCGTCATCCTTCGCGTCGCCGGCATCTATGGCCCCGCGCGCGGCCATTGGTTCAAAGCTTACTTGCGCGGCGAAGCCCGCATCGAGGGGGAGGGCAGCCGGTTCCTGAACATGATCCATCGCGATGATCTCATCGGCGTCATCATCGCGGCCCTGCAACATGCCCGGCCCGGAACCATCTACAATGCCGTGGATGATGAACCGGTCAGCCAGTTGCAGTTTTTTGAATGGCTGGCCGCCGAGTTAAAACGCCCCATGCCACCCTTCGTTCCTGTGGATGCCGAAGCCTGGCGCAAACGTGGCACCACCAACAAACGCGTCAGCAATGAGCGGCTGCTCGCAGAATTAAAATACCTGTTCCGGTATCCGGATTATCGTTTCGGCTATGGCGCAGAAATCCGCCGCTTGGCCGCCGAATCACCGGAGCATTTCCTCGCTTAAAGTTAAACGGCCGAATCACCACGCTCGTCGGTGCGGATGCGGATCGCCTCTTCGATGGACGTCACGAACACCTTGCCGTCACCGATCTTTCCTGTCTTGGCCGCCTTGATGATCGCCTGCACGGCCGCATCCTTCTGGTTGTCCGCCACGATCGTCTCGATCTTGATCTTTGGCAGGAAATCCACGGTGTATTCGCTGCCGCGATAGATCTCCGTATGGCCTTTTTGCCGGCCAAAGCCCTTGACCTCCGCCACGGTCATGCCCTGGATGCCGATCTCATTCAGCGCGTCTTTGACTTCGGTCAGTTTGAACGGTTTGATGATGGCTTCGATTTTTTTCATAGATTTGTTCGCTATTTATATTTGGCCGGCGGCCGAAAGTCACCTGGACTTTTTCGCCTCCGCCTTCAGCATCTCGACATCCTGCTGGTACAGGTCGGCCAGCGCTGCGCTGATTTCCACAAAGGCGCGCACTTCCTCCGGACGCTGCGAATTGTCCCCCGCGATCTTCGCCAGGTGCCAGCCATAACTCAGCGCATCCACCTGTGTCAACAGCAGGTTAAATTGAAAGTTGTTGCCGGACGAAAAAAGCAACTCATGCTCTTTCGTTTTGGCGATGGCCGCGCGCGTCGCTTTCTCACCCGCTGGTAATTCCAGCGCGTGCAATTTCATCTGCGGGTCCGCTACCGCCAGTTGCTCCAGCCGTGTCCCCGTATCGCGCGTAGTTTGGGCAATTGCCTTGATCAAGGCCTCAAATTCCTTGCTGCCGCCCTTGATGATCAGGATTTTGCTGAGGTTTTTTTCATCCTGGGTCAAATCGTAGAGCAGACTGACAGCATTGTTCCGTGTTTCCAGCTTTCGCATGTCCGACGATGTCGCTGCCGGTACAGCTGCCGTTTCAGTTTTTTGGACATTCGCACAACCGCAGACCATGGCCATCGCGGCGCTACTTAGTAAAATTCCTCCCAGACGTTTCATGGCTTCAATCTAACTCAGGAATGGGTTTTTGCGACGGGTTTCACGGAAAATTTACTCGTTATACGCCCGTTCGCCGTGTTGTGACAGGTCCAGCCCCACACTTTCATCTTCCTGGTCCACCCGTAGACCGATGACCGCATCCACCGCCTTCAGGATGATGAGCGTGCCCACCGCCGCGAGCGCCACCGTGAAGGCCACTCCGATACACTGATTCCAAAACTGCGACATTCCGCCCGCCAACGAAACCGTCACGCCATTTTTTGTGAAGGCCGATGCGATCGCGGGATTGATCTCCGGGTTGGCCAGAAAACCCAGCAACAACATGCCCGCCACGCTGCCCATGCAATGCACGCCAAACACATCCAGCGAATCGTCATAGCGCAGATAAGTTTTCATTTCCGTCACAGCCAAGAAGCAAACCACTCCGCCCGCCAGGCCGATGCAAAATGCCGCCGGAATGCTAACAAAGCCCGAAGCCGGTGTGATCGTCGCCAGTCCCGCCACCATGCCGGCGGCTGTGCCAAGCACACTGGGTTTGCCCTTGAACTTCCATTCCATCAGTGTCCAGCTCAGGGCCGCCGCCGCTGCCGAAAAATGCGTCGCCGCAAAGGCGTTCGTCGCCAGGCCGCCCGCGTTCAACGCGCTGCCCGCGTTGAACCCAAACCAGCCCACCCACAGCAAGCCCGTGCCTGTGAGCGACATCACGACGTTGTGTGGCACCATCGGCTGGCGCGGAAAACCATCGCGCTTGCCAATCATCAAGGCGAATACCAGCGCCGACACGCCCGAGCTGATATGCACCACCGTGCCGCCAGCGAAATCCAGCACCGGGATCTTCCCGCCCAACGCCCAGTTGAAGAATCCACCCTTGCCCCAGACCATATGGCACAATGGCAGATAGATGATCGTCACCCACACCAGCATGAACGTCACATACGCGCTGAACTTCACGCGCTCCGCCACCGCGCCGCTGATGAGCGCCGGCGTGATGATCGCGAACATCATCTGGAACAACATGAACGTCTCCGCCGGGATTGTCGGCGCATAATCTCCATTCGGCGCCGTGCCCACGCCTTTCAAAAACAGATGCGTCAGCGGATTGCCGAAACAGGCGTTCCCTTCCGCAAAAGCCATGCTGTAGCCGTACACCATCCACACCGCCGAGATCAGCGCCATCAGGATCAAGCTGTGCATCATGGTGGAAAGTACGTTCTTGGTGCGCACCAATCCGCCGTAAAACAAGACCAATCCCGGCGCCGTCATCATCAGCACCAGCGCCGAACTCGCCAGCAACCATGCGTTGTCACCGGTGTTCACAGTCAAACTCGGCGTCGTCGCTTCGGCCGCATGACCCTGGGAAATCAGTCCGAACAGGAGGAGCACAATCGCATATGAGCAAGGCAGTGTTTTGCCTCTGAGACGATGAAACGGATTCATGGCTCGATAGTTCACCAAAAATCACCCCGCAAAGCAACGCCGTCCTTGTGCAAAAGTTGTTCGATTTTGCCCGCGTTCATGGTTAGCTTTCCCGCCGTGTCCGCCGAAGCCCAATTGACTCCCATGATGGCGCAGTATCGACGCATCAAAGGCGAACTGCCCAAGGATGCGATACTACTGTTCCGCCTTGGCGATTTTTACGAGATGTTTTTTGAGGACGCCCAGGCCGGCTCGCAGATCCTCAATCTCGCCCTCACCGCGCGCAACGGCATCCCCATGTGCGGCCTGCCGTTCCACGCCGCCAACAATTACATCGCCCGCATCCTCAAAGCCGGACGCAAGGTCGCCATCTGCGAGCAAACCGAGGAAGCGCGCCCGGGCAAACTCGTCAACCGCGAGATCACCCAGATCCTCTCGCCCGGCACGCACTTCGATGAACGCATGCTCGTGGCCGAGCGCAACAACTTCCTTGCCGCCGTCTACCCCGGCGCGAAAACTTCTGCCGGCCGCACCTGCGGCCTCGCGCTCGTGGATCTCACCACCGGCGATTTCCTCGTCACCGAACTGGAGAACGATGCCGCGCTCCTCGCCGAACTGGAACGTCTTCGCCCCGCCGAGATCATCTTCCCCACCGAAGCCGTTGAACTCCGTGAATCACTCCGCGGCGCGTTCCAGATTCTCAGTGGCTACGACGATTGGACCTTCGCGCCCGAGACTGCGCTGTTCACCGTGCGTGAACATTTCAAGGTCGCCTCGCTCGATGGCTTTGGACTGAAGGACAAAGCCGCCGCCATCGGTGCTGCCGGCGGAGCCTTGCATTATCTCGCGCAAAATCTCCGGCGCGACGTCAAGCATCTCACCCGTATCTCGTTCTATCAGCGCAGTGATTATCTCACACTCGATTACACCACGCTGCGCCATCTCGAGATTCTCGAACCGCAACACCATGATGCCCCGCGTAACGCCTGTCTCTATGGCGCATTGAATCGCACCGCCACGCCCATGGGCGCACGCCTGCTGCGCCAATGGCTCTCGCAACCGCTCGCCGCCGTCGAGTCCATTCGCCGCCGGCAGGAAGCCGTGCAGCAGTTCCTCGAGAACACGTTCGGCCTCGACAGTTTCCGCCAGCAACTCGCCAACGTCCGCGATCTCGAACGCACCATCGGCCGTCTCAGTTCTGGCAGCGGCAACGCCCGCGACCTCGTTGCCCTCCGTATCGCGCTCGAACAGATTCCCGCGTTGAAACAAACGCTCACCTCCATCGAGCAAAATCGGCGACCCGATCTGCTCGCCGATGCCGATGGCGATGCTCAGCCGCAGCCGCCTACATTGCTGCCCGATTTGAATCGTCAGGTTTCCGAACTGCCCGACCTCGTCGAACTCGTCCAGCGCGCCATCGTGGATGAACCACCGTTGCCTATCAAGGAAGGTGGCATGATCCGCGACGGTTTCGACGCCGGCCTCGATGAGCTGCGCAACGCCCAGCGTGGCGGCAAGGATTGGATCGCCAAACTGCAGGCCGATGAGATCGAACGCACCGGCATTTCCTCGCTGAAAGTCCGTTTCAATTCCGTCTTCGGCTATTACATCGAGATTACCAGGTCCAATCTCGACAAGGTGCCCGCGCATTACATCCGCAAACAGACCATCGCCAACGGAGAGCGCTTCATCACGCCTGAGTTGAAGGACATGGAGGGCAAAATTCTCGGCGCCGAAGAACGTAGCGTGAAGCTGGAGTATGAAATTTTCCAGCGCGTACGCGAAACCGTGCTCGGCCGGCTCAAGGAAATCCAGCAAACTGCCAGTGCTCTCGCCCAACTCGATGTCCTCGCCGCCTTCGCCGAAACCGCGCGCCTGCACAATTACACCCGCCCGCACATCGCGGACGAAGGCATCTTGAATATTCGCGACGGCCGCCATCCTGTGCTCGAGCAACAACTCGTCGAAGAGCGCTTCGTGCCAAATGACACACAATTGACCTCGTCTGTTACGCCGCCGGAGCAAAGCGAAGGCGTCGCGTCGAAGCGTAGCGAAGACGGACCACAAATCGCCCTCATCACTGGCCCCAACATGGCCGGTAAAAGCACCTACATTCGCCAGGTCGCTTTGCTCACCCTGCTCGCGCACACCGGCAGTTTCCTGCCCGCTGCCGAAGCTCGCGTGGACCTCGTTGACCGTATCTTCACCCGCATTGGCGCCAGCGACGACCTTTCCCGCGGCCAGAGCACGTTCATGGTCGAAATGACCGAGACCGCCAACATCTTGAACAACGCGACCGCGCGCAGCCTCATCGTGCTTGATGAGATCGGCCGTGGCACCAGCACCTTCGATGGCCTCTCGCTCGCCTGGTCTATCGTCGAATACCTGCACAACCAGGCCGGCGCCAAGACCCTTTTCGCCACGCACTATCACGAGCTCACCGAACTCGCCGGCCGTCTCGCGCGTCTCAAAAATTTCAACGTCGCCGTCCGCGAATGGCACGATCAGATCGTCTTCCTGCGCAAGATCGTCGCCGGCGGCACCGACAAGAGCTACGGCATCCAGGTCGCCCGCCTTGCCGGCGTGCCCAAGGAAGTGCTCGAACGCGCCAAGCAGATTTTGTCGAATCTCGAAGATTCCGAACTCACTCCCGAAGGCAACGTCCGCGCCCCGCGCAAACAACAGGACCGCGACAAACTCAAAAAACTCGCCCCTCCCCCGCAGATGGATCTATTCGGCGCATAAACCTGCGCGCCAAATCACGCATCACACTACGGCTCTTTATGGTTGGGAATGGAACAGGTGGCCGGCTCGCTGACCTTCCCGAGCGTATACGTTCCGCCCGCGATGCAAACCGGCATCTGATGATTTTTCAGATACGGCGTCAGGTCGTTTACCGTCGCAATATCCTCCGCCGTTTTGTTGTGCTCCAACGCCCACTGATTTTTCGCCGCGTCAATCTGCCGGAGATTGTTGATGCACGCATTCGTCATCGCCATATCGCGCGCTTTGACAAAATTCGGGATGGCGATGGCCAGCATCATCGGGATGAACACCATTGCCCACGCGATCCCGAGATAGCCCGTGACCAGCCCTGCGATGGCCAGTCCGTTGCCCGTGAGCGTGCCGCCGGAATTTTTGATCCGCGAAAGCGCCTTGTGCCCGCAAATGACACCCGGGATGGCCGCAAAAATCGTGAAACAGAAGAGGCTCAGTATCCCGAGCACCAGGCTCCAGATGGCCAGCGCCGACGTTTTGACCGGATTGGATGCCATGCCGGAGTTTGCAAAAGGCGGAGGTGTTTGTTCGTTCATGATATTTGGTTTGGTTTTTTCCGACCGCGTGAAGCCTTATGGCGTGAAATTGCCCGCCCGCCGGTAAAAGTCAATGGATTAAAATCCTCTCTCCGGCAGGCATCGTTGCCGTAACCTTTGTTTTAAATTAGCCCGCTCTAGTGCGCGCTAAGCCGCTCTAGCCCGCAACTGTTAATTTTTAGCCCTGGGCTTTGGACTTTGGATTTTGGGCTTTAAAATTATCTCCTCATATCCCCTCACAGTCCCTACTGGCTTTTACAACCCATTGATTTCCAACGTTGTCTTTTTTAATTAAACTTCAGAAGACTTCACAAGAGGTAAAAAGACTTCAATGCTCATGGCTTGACCTGTCACATCATCGATCAAGATTGAAACAAAGCGGCCCGCAGAACAGCCGCTTTAAAAGCAACCACCTGCGAGCCAGCCTGCGACCGGGCACGGATTCACGCATTACGTATCACGCATCACAGCTCAAATTGTCAAAGATCATGACCAACCGAACTGCTGCCAATTAGCAGTGGCGGCCACACACCCTCAACCCTGCCACCAATGCCATCATTTGTAAATGAAAATAATATAGTAACTAAAAATCCCGTTCCATTGATCCAGTCCTGATACCCTCCTGATGTTTCCTCTCCATTCGTCATTCGGAATTCGTCATTCGAATTTTAACCTCCTAAAAACTCGCCACACCCACCGTCCAATTAGAAATCCCAGCATCACTAAGCACCCCACCACCAACCCCGTCCGCAACACTGTCGCCACCGAAAACGACAACCCTATCCCCGTCGCCAGCGCCACATACGCCGCCAGGCAGATCGGGCACTTCGGCATCAGCGCCAGGATCGTCCCCGGAATGATCCATCCGTTTGATTCGGATCGTTTTGTGACGGGGGTTTCCTGGGCTTCATGACTTCGTCCCCGCCATCTCGCAGCACGACCCGGCATCCTTCGATCCGTATTCATCATGGCGTTTCCACCAGATGCCCGTCTCGTTCCGACCCTTAGGCGCGCGATCCAGCCACGGATACATGCCCCAGATGGCATCCAGTCCCCGCGCATACGTCGAATAAGCGTGGTAGACCACACCGTCCTCCAGTACAAACGAACTCATGCCCGGCCGCTCGCGGATATAAGTGGCCACATCCGTTTTCGTTGTCGCTGCGATGTCCGCCACCGGTGTGCCCTCCATGCTGGTCGCCATTCCTTCGCCCTCACGCGTCTCCCAGCCCGGCTCGCGCCGGTAATTGTATTCCATCCCCTCGTTCTGCTGTTTCTTCGTATAGCTCGCGCTGAAATCGCCGTTGAATTCGCTGCCGAACGCTGATGCCCAGGGAAACGTCCACCCCATGCGCCGTCGGTACGCCAGCAGTTTGGCCAGCGGCGCGTGCGACACCGCCCACAACATCACGTCATGATTCGCCAGATGCACCGCGATGCCGTTGAACCCGTCCGCGATCGAGGAACAGGACGGACAGCCTCCCGTATAATCCGGCCCATACATGAAATGATACACCAGCAGCTGCGACCGCCCGCGGAACAGGTCCGCCAGCGGAACCTTCCCCTCCTCGGTCTCGAATTTGTAATCCTTCTCGATCCGCACCCACGGCAACTCCATCCGCTGCCGCGCCAGTTCATCACTGCGCCGCGTCAATTCCTTCTCCGCTTCCAACAGACTGAGCCGCGCGGTCAGCCATTCTTTTCGCGAAGCTACTTTGTGATCCACTGTCGTCGTTTTGTTTTTACTCATCGTAGGCATATGAATTTCCTCTCTTTGTTTTTGTTGTTAAGTGATAGTTAAACTGTTCTACATCCTTGCAATTAAAAGCGCAGCTTGTTCAAAGCGCATTATGGATCTGTTGCTCCGGTTCCCCTTGGTGGCCGACTGCTAAGTCCGCCAGCGAGAGCGCGGGGAGAGGGTTAGGGAGAGGAGCCTCTTAGCTATCCAACCCAGCACATTGAAAATCTAAGTGTCACTTCGCCTCATCCTTTCCGCCATTTAATGCTCTAAGATTTAACCCTGCGCACCACGCGTATTTTCCCGCTGGAAGATCCACCACAATAAAATACCCCCGCGCCATCCGTCTCCATCCCGCTGACCGTCACACCCGTCGGCAGCTCCATCTTTTCGAGCACCTTGCCTGTCTTCGGATTGATCCGCCGGATGTCGCTCTTGCCGTCTTCCAAAGTGGCGTGCCAGAGCTCATCATTCGCCCAGGAAACCCCCGTCACAAAACGATCCGAATCAAACGTCCGCAGGATGGCCCCCGTTTCGGCGTCGATCTGCCGTATCTTGCGCGCCCGATATTCCCCCACCCACAGCGTTCCTTCCGCCCACGTCAGCCCCGAGTCCCGCCCATGCGAAGGCGCCGGGATGGTATTGACCACCTTGCCCGAGCGCGGATCGATTTTTTGGATGCGCTCATCCGCGATCTGCCACAAATATTTGCCGTCGTAGGCCGTGCCCGCTTCCGCGATGACCTCAAGCTTGCGTACCCGCTTCCCGTTCTTCGGATCCACCGCCATCAGGCTCTCGCCCGTGGCGAACCAGATGTTCTCGCCGTCATACGTCACGCCGTGGATGTGATCGATGCCCGGATAAGGCCCGTACTCCTGAAGAATTTCCACCGCGCCCGCTCCGGCAGCTTTAGCTTTAGCCTTGGTTCCGCTGGATTTGCTCTTGGTGCTGGTCTTCGTCTTGCGCGTTGTCGTCATATCCCCACACTAGCTCATCGCCAGCGAACCGGGGAGTAACAATGTTGTCGCGAATCCGCCCAACGTCGGCGAGAGCCACCGCCGCGCCCGACCATGCCCCACGCTACGCACCGTGCCTGCTTCCTCGAGATCTTGCAACGCCCGTTGCACCGTCCGCTGACTGGAACCCAGTGCACACGCCAGTGCTGAAGTCGTCCACGATTCGCCGCCCTCCAGCAACGCCAGCACTGCACCCGTGCGCCCATCCACGGGCGGCGCCAGCACCACCACCCCCGAAGCTCTGATTGGAACGAGCGCAAATCCGCGCGGCGTCGCCTGGATCTGCGCCACCGAACGCAACGTCGCGCGCAATCGTCCGATCTCCACCCGCAACCGCGCTCGATGCGACTCATTGATCCGGGTCGCTTGAAAAGCTCGTTCGATAAGCCGGTCTCGCGGCACATCATCCGGCCACGCCTCGGCCAGCGCACTGAACAGGGAAAATAAAACCGGCCGACCATCAAAGGGAATGATGGTCTTCGGACTGCGAACTACCAGCCGGCAGCCATCCGCGATGAGATACCCCGAAGCAAATATCTTTTCGA
>Ga0206902_10101_pt1 | contig 23723 bp, 21 predicted proteins | sample Alteio_BWOrgHeat_44_FD_153242 | JGI IMG/M metagenome (GOLD analysis project Ga0206902, IMG submission 153242) | Enriched cells from forest soil in Barre Woods Harvard Forest LTER site, Petersham, Massachusetts, United States -... | ecosystem: Environmental > Terrestrial > Soil > Temperate forest >... | reverse complement strand
ACAAAACTAGCGCCCCACTTATAATCCCAACTAAGCTACCGGATTCTTTTACCCATACTGCTTCTCCAAACCATTGAACACCAAACGCTTCCCACATTTCATATCCCATAAAAACAGCTACAATAGGCAATATCATCCCTAAAAAACACCCAACAAATCCACGATTGCTACTCCCAATCCACCTTCCCAATAAACGAGGAACAATGAACAAGCCAACAACGCCAACTGCAAGTAATATATAAAATCCATCTGCCCCATATCTCACCCCTAATGCCATTTCCAAAAACCTTAACCATTCATCCGATAAATACTTGATATTCATTTTGCAACAAACTTCCCTTCTGATGTTAATTCGTCATTTATTGATTTTACTTTTTCAAGAATTAGTTCAACAACTCCTTCCTTAGAAAGGTCGGTTGTATCAATCATAACTGCTCCAGGTACTTGTACTAAAGGTGCAGCTTTTCGTGTTGAATCGATCTTGTCACGATGCTCAATAGAGTCCATTTCTCCCTGGTGTGCTCTTCTACGCATTCTGGTTTCCACATCCGCATATAGAAAAACTCTTAAATCTGCATTCCGTAACACCACTGACCCTATATCTCTACCTTCCATAACAATACCACTAAAATGATGGTCACGAGCCACCTTTACCTGCGACCTTTGATATTCTAGTAAAAATTGCCTCACATATGGAATGGCCGCTACAACTGAGACAGCCTGGTTCACATCTTCTGAGCGAACCTCTTTTAAAGAAAATGCTTTCCCATTCAATATCAAATAAGCTGTTTGTCCTTGAACTTCCGTTCCCAGCTCCAACCGCTCAAGGCCTTTTTCAATTGCTTTTTCTGAATCCAAAGCAACTCCTTTTTTCAATAAATAAAAAGTAACTGCCCTATAATGAAATCCTGTATCTACATGTAGAAAATGCAAATTTTCTGCAAGCGTTGCTGATGCCGTGGACTTCCCAGAAGCAGCTCCACCATCAATTGCTATGATCAAAAAAGATTTCATTTTACTGATCTCATTCTTAACTTATCTAACACATCAAAAAAATTTGGAAATGTTTTACTACAACAATGAGGATTATGAATACTCATCCAAGATTTTCCATTCTCAAACAAATCAAAGCAACCCAAAATACCAAAACTCATAGCCATTCTATGGTCCTTATAGGTTTCTATTACACCAGACTGCAGCAGCTGAGGTCTTATTAAAATTGCATCGCTTGTTTGCTTGATAATTTGACCTAATTTCTTCAATTCAGTTGCCACTGCAGAAGGCCTATCCGTTTCCTGCAACCTCGTGTGAGTTATGCCTTTAATATAGGTAGGTGTTCTTAAAAGAGGTGCAATTGCTGTAAGTGTCAAAAACGTATCAGAAATATCATTAAAATCAGTCTCTGGTACTTGCATGAGCGGTTTTTTCGCTCTTTCTACAAACCAAAATTTTTGGGTCTTTCGAACAATAAGCCCTATTTTCTCTACAATATAACTAAAGTCTATATCTCCTTGCTTCATTGGACCCCTTGATAAACCATGTAATGTAATTTGCCCGCCAACGACTAGCGGTAAAACTAAAAAATAACTGGCCGCCGTTGCATCTGGCTCAATCAAATAATATTTTTCCCTAAAATGATATCCGTTATGCCCATTGAAAATATATCTATACCCCCGCTGCTCAACTTGGGGGAGCATTCCCCCAAACTCATTTATCATAGCAAGCGTCATCGTTATAAAAGGTTTTGAAACAATTTCTCCAGAAACATCCACAATGAATCCTCCAGGAACAAGGGGGCCTACCATTAAAAGCGCTGACAAAAATTGTCCGCTTTCAGAAGCATCTATCTTAACTATTCCGGATTTCAATCCTTTCGTCTTGAGTGTAAAAGGAAAGTGCCCGAACTCTCCATGATAATGAACTTCAATAGCCCCAATGCTTTCTAAAGCAGTAAGTAAAGGATTAATTGGACGCTTACGCATACTTTCAGATCCATCTAGCCTATATTCGCCACCTTCCTTTAAACTCAAAAGCGCTACTAAAAATCTAGCAACCGTCCCAGCATTCCCCACATTGATTGTTCCTGTGCTGGAAGGTATTCTGCCCCCTTTACCTTGAATGCTGATCGTTTTTTCCGATAGATTTATTTGAATAGAAAATCCTAACTTTTGAAGCGCTTCCACCATTATTAAAGTGTCTTCACTAAAAAGCGCATTCTGAAGAACGGTGATCTCGGAATTTAAGGCAGCCAAAAGAAGCGCCCGATTCGTAATACTTTTAGAACCTGGAAGGTGTACCTCTCCATATACTGGCTGCGTAAAAGGCAAAATAGGTTGAGTAAAAGGCACTATATTCATAACGCTACTCACCTTAAGTCCTCTCTCACTACTTTACCTTGCTCCAAAAATGCATGCAAGCTTCTGCCATTCTTCATTTGGATAGATTCTATAACCTCCGTTAAAACTTCCTTAAAAGCCTTCAATTGTTGTACTATTGGATTTCTATTCTGTTCAATAATAGCGCGCCAAAGATCAGGATTTCCATCAGCAATACGCGTCATATCTTTAAACCCTTGCCCAACATACTCGCCCCAAGATAAATTTTCTTGCTTTAAATGGACACACAGAATATTCGCTAAAATATGCGGCAAATGACTTACACACGCCACAATTTCGTCATGTTCTTCAGGCGTAACCTCAATGACCCTCATATTAAGCCGTTCCCAAAATAGCTTCGCCTTTTCCTTAGTCTGCATTGTAGTATCGTTTGTGGGTGTTAAAAAACAAACTTTTCCTTTAAATAAATCTTCTTGAGCATGCACAATACCGCTCTTCTCTGATCCAGCCATAGGATGTGCCCCAACAAAACATCCATTTGCTCCCGATATTTTTAAGACCTCATGACAGATTTGTTCCTTCGTACTACCCACATCCATAATAATAGCCCCTGGCTTTAATTCACCTATAAATTCCTGGATAAGTCCAGAAATTACATCTGGAGGCGTACAAACAACGACTACATCAGAACCATTAACAGCTTCTTCTAAATGATTGACGACTCGATTACAAATTCCATGCTGTTCGCAACTAGCCTTTTCTTCCATTTGCTTCGCCCACCCAATAATTCTTACAGAAGAATTTTTACACCGAATGGCCTTAGCAAGCGATCCACCTATCAGCCCCAACCCTATGATAGTAACCTGTTTCACGCTTAAAAATAATCCTCGGTCGTTGTTGTTTTAAGCCCCAATTTGTCCATTTCTTTTAAAAACGTATTCCCATAAGCTTCAAATCCAGGAATGTTGCTCGATGCATCCTTCAAAATAACAAATTTTTCTGCATTTTCATGTCCTAAATGCTTTAAAACATCGTGCATTGTGTTAGCAACACAATGGCTGAGTGCCTCTCCCGCAAATAATACCTCATCGGCTTGAGCAAGCATATCGATTAAATTTAAATCTATATTGGTAGAGGGATCTGCTGGATCCACCACATCTGCTTTAACAGCGCTATAATGTTCGGTAAAAAGATTACTTCCTTTAAAACTAAATTTAACCGAACCAAAAACTTCCTGATATTCCTTCAATGCCCCATTTAAATCAGAATGAACGTTATGCCCCCACGTACCAAAAATGCAATGAGGGGGCCAAATACATAAAGTATAACGACCATTGGCCTCCAGTTGTTTAACATAGTGTTTAGCTCTCTCGCGATAGGCTGCATGCCGGGCCCGCCATAGTGGCTTATCTCCGATAACATCTTCGGATTTTATAAGCGTCAAAGGTTGCGGTGACTTTCCATCTTTGCCTTCCCAAAAAACAGGATGCGCAATATGAACCCAATAATGTGAATCCATCGTGACTTGAATATGATGGATATCCTTTTTATGCTTACAAATCATATCCGCAAGCCGCTGAATATCCTTTTCCGCATTTGGAATATACAAAGCCCCTTTAGGATCACAAAAATCGTTTTGAGGATCGACAATCACTAAATAGATTTTTTTCATGTGTCATTGATTTTAATAGTCGTTAGTTTTGCATAAGCAAAGCAGTAGCACAATCTTAAAAGGAAAATGAAACTTCCAAAGATAAAAAGATTTTATTCCTTAAACCACATCTTTTAAGCAACTGGTTTAATACCTACTAGCAGGAAATAATCGCTTAACTTTAGGAGAATTTTAGACAGCTGAGTCACAATACAAATCAAATGCATATTACTTTTGATAGTATAGCTGGTTCAATTTACTTTCTGGAATCGTTCCTTGAAAGTAAAGGCGTCCACTACTGTTAATGACAAATGAAAACGCAATGTCATGGTCAACATGGATAATTTGCCTATAAGCAAAAACGTTTCTTTTTGCATAATCTCTTTAACCGACAAAATAGAAACGATATTCACCACTTTCTTGCTCTTAAATCAAAGATTATGTAAAATTAGGGAGGACTTCTTCTTACTGAAATGCAATTAGAAACATGCATATGTTATTGTCTTTTATACGGTTTACAACACTATTAACACCCGTCCAAGTTGAAAAATATTTTAGAGATCCATTGCTATTAGTCATTAACGGGTAAGTGCCTTCTTTTAAAGGAATCCTTTGCTCAACTCCATTGCAGTAAACTACTAATTCAAGATTTTTAAGACCCCTCGGCAAAATCTCTGCTTGATGGTACTCTCCTCCTGCTGGCATCTTAATTGCTGGAAAATGTATGAATTTCGATATAGCCTTGTCGAACAAACCTGCCCTAAATCGATACTCAGATTTGGTTATATCCAAAAAATACATCTGGAGCGTGGAAAATTTTTCTCGTTCTGTAAATAAATATTCTTCAGCTTCAGCCAAAATAGATTTTACTGAAAGTATTATTATCAACAACATTAAATTGATTTTTTTCATACATAGCTAATAAACAAACCTTGTTAGTATGCTACAATGCTTTCTAGCTCTTTTTCTTGGTCTATTCTAATTTCTAACCAGTCTTTGTAACCTTTAAAATATACATCCCAATCGGTTTTCCATCCATTTCAATCGGTAATAATGCTACTTTCCCACTTAAGTCCTCATAGAATTTATTGATCGGATAGAGTTTGAGATCCATCGAATATGCAGGCCCTCGATGATCTTCAAAATGAGCTACTCCTTTTTTAGCAACCCTCCACATCTCTCCAGCTAAATGTTTTGCTATCGGAGGATAGAGCGTCGAAAAATATCCCAAAGATATCACTAGATCAAACTCTTTATCCTTGAAAGAAAATGCTTCATCCCAATTAAAGTGCATTACTTTTACGCCATTTTCTTTTAAAATACTCCTGCCAGCTTCAGCTTTTTCCCTATATCGCTCTATTCCAGTTAGCTCCCAATTAGGTCTCAATTTTTTCAAAACTAAAAGGTCTTCGCCCCAATCGGAACCCACCAATAACACCCGTTTAACATCCTTATATTCATCCAATTGCTTGACAAAAAAGTCCATTAAAGGACTTGGCTCTATCCTTTTATCTCTTTCATATCCTCGAACACTGATCAGGGTATTCAAAAATCCCAGCTCCCTCGAAGCCACCGTTTCATAAGGAAACAAAATTGACTGAAGAATAACTGGAGTGGCATCCACACCATAAAAATTAGTTTCTATCGCTTGCTTTTCCTTCGATTGAGGGGATCTCAGTTTAAGAGCAATTACAGGTGCCCCTACTAAATAAGCGTCTCCAATATCTGTTACGCTAATAGCAAAGTTCTTTGCCTTCCACTCTGTCCCTTTATTAGCCCCCCCTGCCTTACAAAATTTGGCAGCCTCTGGCAATAAGACACCCCCAATTGATTCAATCATTATCCCTAAACTCCCAAAATAGGCTATCCAGGACGATAAGTCCATCCTAGCCCACAAGTCCATAGCTCCCGCTAATCGCTGATAGCCCGACGGAACAGGCGGCAATATTCGCTCAATCTCATACAAAGATGCGCTGTTATAAAAAGATATCCATATATGCCCTCCAGGCTTAACTTGGTGCAGAATCTTTTGAAAAACATTTACATTCCCCCTCCAATATTCATGTAGCATATTAAAAATAACAAAATCTAATCCCTTACTGCTTTGGCCCACTTTTTGATAAAATGCCTCATCCCATGGCTCACTCTGGACGCCTCGCTCCTCTTCCAAATAACTGTGCAGCTCCTTACGACTCTCTATAATATAGACATCGACATAAGACCCTATTTTTTCACGTATGGCTCGAACCATACGACCATCTCCAGCTCCTACAACAATTCCACTTCTGACATCAGCGGGTAATTCTTTTAAGATGGCTTCTTCAACAGGGTTTAATCCAACAGGCGCGTTTAAACATTGGGTAATCATTTTTTGGCAACAATTAATTTAATCTCAGCACTGTCATTATTTTTATTGTCAATTTAACAAATGTCTACCATAATCTTTCAAGTTCCATAGGCGCTGTCATTTACACAACATAAATAAAACCACCATAACCGATAGAATCGCTAGCTATCTTCGCCTACTTTACCGCTTCCAAAAAACAAGTTGTTTTTCCTATACGCCAAAGATGAAAAATAATATATTGAATAGATTGCTATGGTTTTAGATATTTTATTATATGACCATCCCATACTGCGCCAAAAAAGTGCACCTGTTACCGATTTTGGGCAGAATTTAAAAGACCTTGCAAAAAATTTAATCGACACACTGGAACATGTTGGTGGATTAGGACTCGCTGCTCCTCAAATTGGCGTCTTACTTCAAGTCTTCATTATCGATTTGCGAAACTCAGGGCCAAATCTTGATTTTCTTTATGACGGTAAGCGCGCTTCTCTTCATCTTTTTAATCCACTTGTTATCATTAACCCCGTCTTAGAAATACTTCCAAGTACTGAAACAACTTACGCCGAAGGCTGCCTCTCCTTACCAGACTTACGTGTCAATATTACACGGCCAACGCACGCTAAAATAACATTCCTTGATCTTAATCAAAAATCCCATACTCTCGAGTGCAAAGGCTATGATGGGCATTGCTTACAGCACGAGATAGACCACTTAAATGGCATTCTTTTTATCGATAGAGCACAGCCCAAAGAATTAGATAAAGTAAAAGCTAAGCTAAAACAACTTAAGCGCGCTACGAAGGATTCCCTAAAAAAGCAGTCAATTAACTAACCACCCATCCACTATTACTTATTGTGAGAGATGGCCAAATAGGGAAACTCCATGTGCATTAAATTTAAAACATTAATCAAGTCCGCTTTGCTCCTAATTATCAGAAGAACTGTATCATCTCCTGCAATTGTCCCCAGAATTCCTGAATCTTTATCACTTTTAGGATTATAATTAACATATTTTTGATCAATAAAATAAGCTAAACTATTGGCATTGCCAGGATGCGTACGTAAAATAATGAGCCCAAATTCTGAAACTTGTATGTTCAAGACAAGGGGCAGATTGGGCATATTTAAGTCAATCATCTTATATATCCCTTCAACTTTTGCAATCTTCAGCTTTTTAAGACGCCTAGAAAGGGTTGCTTGCGGTATAGCATACCCCCGTTCTTTAAGTATTTTTTGTAAGTCTGCTTGTTCTCGTATCTCGTAATTTTGAAGAATACTTAAAATATACCCATCTATAACCGCATTACGTGGCATGCATAACCTCCATAAATGAATTTATAACCATTTATATGAAAATATATTCATTCACGCTTGACAAATCAAGCCAAGGATTTTATATTCACTTTACGAATTAATTTTGGATATAAAACCATTATGAAAAAATACGTAATTAGTCTAATTATCGCCTCTTTGGTCACTTTTTCAGCATGTAAAAAAGACAAAAACACTGATACAATTGTCTTTGGAACATCGGCTGATTATCCTCCATTTGAATATCGTGAAAGTGGAAAAATTATAGGATTTGAGATAGACCTTGTTCATTTAATTACTAAAGAGCTCGGTACAAAAGCAGTCTTTCAAGACATGCAATTCAGCACCATTTTACCAGCTCTTGCTAATAAGCAAATAGATGCTGGGGTTTCAACAATAACTATTACTCCAGAACGTCAAAAGAATTTCGATTTTTCTGACCCTTATCATTTTGGAACGTTAGCAACTGTTTTTAAAACAAGTACTCCTGTTACGGAAACATCACAGTTAATTGGGGAAAAAATAGGCTGCCAGCTAGGCACAACGATGGAAATATGGCTCAAAAAGCAAGTTCCTGAAAAAGACATAATATTGTTTGACAATAACAATTTGGCTATAGAAGCCTTAAAAGCAGGTCACATTGACGTAGTATTAATTGATGGCGCCCAAGCTTCTGCTTTTACAAAGAAAAATTCCGGCTTATCGGATGCTATCATCGCCAAATCCGATGACGCCTACGCAATCGCTTTTAAAAAGGGATCTCCTTTAAAAGAAAAAATTAACCATGCTCTGAAAATATTAATTAAAAAAGGTGAAATCAAAAAACTAGAGCAAAAGTGGCTAGAAGGATCTTCACAATGGAAGGATTAATTAAAGACATACTCTTAATTGGAAGCGGAATACTGCTTACCCTAGAACTTCTGATAGGGGGCCTTTTAATTGGCATCTTATTAGGCACGCTTTGTGCAATATTAAGGTACAAAAAGATTTTCACTCTTGTGATTAATCGTTTCATTTCAATTATGAGGGGGACTCCTCTTATTTTGCAGCTCAGTTTTATATACTTTGCAACACCTGGTTTACTAGGCATCAAATTGAGCATCTTGGCAGCCGGCATAATAACCTTTGGACTTAACAGCTCCGCTTATGTTGCGGAAATTCTTAGGGCAGGTATCGAAAATTTACCAAAGGGACAATTTGAAGCAGCCAAGACACTTCAGATACCTCATTTCTATGCATGGAAAGATATTATCCTTCCACAAGTCATTAAAAACATTCTGCCAGCAATGGTAAATGAGGTGATTGCGCTTCTAAAAGAAACGGCTTTGATATCCACAATTGGCGGCATGGACCTCATGCGTAGAGCACAATCTGTAGCATCAGAACAGTTTACGTATTTTATACCACTCTGTATTGCCGGTGGATACTACTACGGACTCACTTTACTTATTGAATATATCGGCAAAAAAATGGAACAAAAGAAAATGTATGCTTAGTATACATAACCTGTGCAAAAAATTTGGCCTCATCGAAGTACTCCATACTATCTCTCTTAATATAGAGAATGAAAGCATTGTTGGTTTAGCTGGACCTTCCGGAGGAGGTAAATCCACTCTACTTCGCTGCATACAAAGGCTAGAATCACCTAATAGCGGAAGCATTTCCTTCAAGGGGAAAAGTGGATTCATGTTTCAAGACTTCCAGCTTTTTCCTCATATGACGGTGTTAGAAAACCTAACATACGCTCCAAGGATTAACAACAAAACACTCGATCACGCTGCACATGCCATCAGATTATTAACAACTTTGGGAATAGCTAATAAAGCACACTCCTTTCCCCATCAGCTCTCAGGTGGACAAAAACAAAGAGTTGCTCTAGCACGGAGTTTAATGATGCACCCAACACTTCTCCTTTGTGATGAACCTACCTCTGGACTCGATGTCGCAACTATTGATGATGTTGTAGAGCTCCTCAATTTTGTACGAAAGATGGGAGTAACGATGGTCATCGCTTCCCACGATCTAGATTTTCTCACCCGGATTGCTGATCGGATTATCCTATTAAAAGGTGGAGCTATTGTAGTTGATGTTCAGCCTAAAGATCTTACTAATCCTATTCAACATTTAAAAGCTTATTATTAAAAAAAGAAAATTATATGAATCATTCTATAAAAAAAATTGCATTGGCTTATTCTGGAGGGCTCGACACATCTGTAATGATTCCTTGGCTTAAAGAGCATTACCACTCAGCTGAAATTATTGCTGTCATTTGCGATTTAGGGCAAAATGAAGACCTTGCTGCCATTCGACAAAAAGCTTTAAAAAGCGGAGCTTCGGAAGCGTTGGTATTAAATGTGCAGGAAGAATTTATACATGATTATTTATGGCAACTGGTTAAATCAGGGGCTCTCTATGAAGACCAGTATATCCTAGGAACCATTTCGAGGCCGCTCATTGCTAAAAAATTAGTAGAAGTTGCAAAAATCCATCAAGCGCAGGCAATTGCTCATGGCGCAACTGGCAAAGGTAATGATCAAGTACGACTCGAATACACTGTCAAAGCGCTTGCCCCTCATCTTCAAATCATAGCTCCATGGCGGATGTGGGAAATAAAATCCCGGCAAGATGCCATAGCGTATGCTAAAGCGCGCGGTATCGATATTTCGGTGACGTCTAAGGCTCCCTATTCCAGGGACCACAATATTTGGTACATTTCCCATGAGGGTGGCACTTTAGAAGATCCCTCTCAAGGGCAACCCGATAATCTATTATTAATGACAACAGCCCTTGAGAAAACTCCTAACACAGCTGAGTGCATCTCTATTGATTTTGAAAAAGGCGTCCCTGTAGGTTTGAACGGAACCGCTATGAAGCCGGTTGAATTGCTCACAACTCTTAGTCAAAAAGCAGGGGCTCATGGTATTGGAACAGTGGATATGGTGGAAAATCGCTTTGTTGGGATGAAAGTCAGGGGTGTTTATGAATCCCCATGTGGGATAGTCCTTTATAAAGCCCATCAAGCATTGGAAAGCCTTTGCCTAGATAGATACACTCTGCATCTTAAACAATCCTTAAAAAACACGTACGCTAATATCGTTTACGAAGGACGTTGGTTTTCTCAGGCAAAAGAAGCGCTTGATGCTTTAATCGAAGTCACACAAAAATATGTGACGGGGACTGTAAAGCTAAAGTTGTTCAAGGGTAACGTCATCTTCTGCGGCATGACATCTCCTTTTAGTTTGCATAATCCTGACCTAGCTACTTTTGAGGAAGACACTGTCTATAACCAAAAAGATGCCGAAGGATTTATCAATCTCTTTTCACTTTCAGCAAAAGTGTATGGTCTAGTTCACAAAGGAGATAATCATGAAAAATAAACCGTGGGACGGTAGGTTTAAAAAACCCATGAATCCAAGGGTAGAAAAATTTAATGCTTCTCTTGCATTTGATCATATTCTTTACAAGCACGATATTAAAGGCAGCCAAGCACATGCCAAAATGTTAGCGCGGCAGGGTTTGATAAGCCAACACGAGGCTGAAAAACTTTGCAGCGCGTTAGATGAAATACAAGTCGAGCTAGAGCAAAAGTTGCACCCACTAGATCCTTCTTATGAAGATATTCATATGCTTATTGAAGGTCTCCTTATAAAAAAAATTGGAGATATAGGCAAAAAACTCCATACAGGGCGTAGCCGTAACGATCAGGTAGCTGTGGATCTCCGCCTTTATACGAGGGAGGTTTCTTTAAATATAAAGAATCTTTTACAAGAACTAATATCAACGCTTAACACACTAGCACATAAACACAGTAAAGACAGTATGCCCGGGTATACTCATTTACAACAAGCACAGCCTGTTTTTTTAGGACAGTATTTTGAAGCTTACCTTGCAATGTTTCAGCGAGATATCAGTCGTCTCGAAGATGCGTGTAAGCGAATGAACTTTTCCCCACTTGGAGCAGGCGCATTAGCAGGAAGTAGCCTACCTTTAGATAGGCAGTGGGTTGCCAAAGAGCTTGAGTTTGATGGCATCATAAAAAACACTCTAGATGCTGTGAGCGATAGGGATTATATCATGGAACTCTGTAGCATTGCTGCGATCATTATGGTACATCTATCTCGTTTATGTGAAGACCTTATTTTATGGGCGACAACTGAATTTAGTTTCGTGATGCTTGACGATGCTTTTGCAACAGGATCTTCTCTCATGCCTAACAAGAAAAACCCGGATGTATTAGAACTTATTCGTGGCAAAAGTGGCCGTGTTTTTGGACATTTAATAGGAATTTTGACGGTGATGAAAGGGATACCTCTTGCCTACAACAAAGACATGCAAGAAGACAAAGAAGGACTATTTGATACTGTAAACACATTAGCAGCTTGTCTTGAAATAATCTCACCTTTTCTAAAAAGTCTCCAATTTAACACGAAATTAATGCATGAAAAATCAACAATCGGGCACTTATGCGCAACTGCCGCCTTAGAAGCTTTGGTTATGAAAGGCATTCCATTTCGAGACGCCCATCATAAAGTAGGCGAATGGATTAAAGAAGCTGATGAGCATGGCCTGCCACTGGCAGATATCGCTGACAAGGCATTAAAGGCTATAGATTCAGATAGACATTCTTAATGTGAGATAGCTTCAGGCTTTTTTACGTTCTTCGAACTTTGGAGGCAATCAATTCGTCTTTCCCTCTTTTAAACTTGTTGCCTATCTTTTAATGACTAGAATGAGAGGTAAGTATTAAGCAATAAACAAATGTTTCAAGTAACTTTCAGTGATCAAGCAATCGGTGAATTAAACAAACTACCCACTTTGGACCAAGTTCAATTAATTAATCACCTATCCGAAATTACTCATTCAAAGATCAAAAAAAATCCCAATCAAATCGGTTCCTTTAACCGTGACGGGATTATTTACCACCGTTTAAGAGCGGGTGAATTTCGCATTTACTTTGAAGTAAAACCCGAAGATATTCTCTTTACTCATTATATTTTAACTCAACATTCTTTAACCGACTTCTTATTCCGATTCAAGCTACCCATATCCGAAGAAATGCTCTTCGAGCAACATCCATCTTTTTGGAAATATTTAGAGTCCCTCCAATCGAATAATCATGATGAATGAACCTAATTCCCCTATAGAAAATTCTGTAGCAAGAATTTTTATCCTTCCCGCCCTCTTTACAGCCGGCAACTTGTTATTTGGCTTTCTCTCTATCATTCGCTGTATTCAAGCCAAATACGGTCAAGCTGTGGAAGATACACCAACTGCCATTCACTACTACACCCAAGCCGTTTGGCTTATCTTACTCGCCTTTATTTGCGATATAATTGATGGCCGTGTTGCCCGTCTTGTGGGAAAAGAATCTCTCTTTGGAAAGGAACTTGATTCCTTAGCCGATATCGTTTCTTTTGGCGTCGCACCCGCTCTTATGATGTTCTTTCTCATCCTTTCACCCACTGAAGGATTTCCATTTCTCAGACAATTAGGCTGGCTTGTTGGTTTTGTCTACTTACTCTGTGCCGCTGTTCGATTAGCTAGATTCAATGTGATCACACATCCATTGCTCCCAGAAACGCAACGTCAAACTAATTTAAATTACTTCATAGGGCTGCCAGTTCCAGCAGCAGCTGGTTTCATTGCCTCACTTGTTTTAGTGCTCACAAGAATTGATTTGCGTCTTGGTTCCTATTTCACCCCCGGCCTTATGCTCTTTATTGCTTGGCTAATGGTGAGTAAAATTCCTTACCCTACTTTCAAAACTATCGATTGGCGCGCACAAATTCGCTATCGCTCCTTTATTTTAATTGCGATTGCTATTACCTTATTCATTCTCTTTAAAGAGTTTAGCTTTGTCTTTATCTTCCTTGGCTACATCTTTTATGGACTTTTTAGACATCTCCATAAAAAAATTTTAATAAGAAGACTAGCATTGAAAAAATTATCTTCTTCTAAGAAATAGAAAATTACAACCCTAAATGGCGGGCAGGCAAAAAGTAAGAAAGTAGAATGCCCTATTTTTGAAAGATACCATTATCCATTAACCTACGGTCAAATAATGTTATCAAAGCGCCTAAGAGAACTGTGATTATTCCCAAACATTGAAGTAAGTTAATTTTCTCCCCTAATAGGGTCACGCCAAAAATGACAACAAATACAGGTTCTAAAACTGACAAGATGGATGCCTTCTCTGCACTGATGCGCTTCAACCCTTCTAACAGAAGGAGTATAGGCAAAGCCGTACAGATAATTCCTATGCCTAAAATATTAATCCAAACGGATAACGTCATAGGGACAGCAAAACTTTGATCTACCAAAGCTAACATCAAAGAAGCTATTGTACAGCCAATGCATACCATATAGGTGGATACAAGCGCAGAAAGCTTGCTTTTTTTGCTAAATACTATGTAAAAAGCATAAAGAATTGCAGATAAAATGCTCAAGCCAACCCCCACGATATCCAACTTAAATTCACTAATATCCACTAAAAGTATTAGTCCTACAGTTATGATAAAAATTGACAGATAACATGTCTTTATCATTCCTTTTTTGTATAATAGCCAATTTAAAAACATTACCATAGCCGGATATGTAAAAAATATTACCATAGCTAGCCCCGTTCCAATATATTTACTTGAGACAAAGTACATTACTACCCCTACTCCATAGAAAACAGCCCCATAAATGAGCATCTTCAACATCTCTAGAAAGTTTTCATTTATAGCTTTAAATCTCGGTATTAATATAAAACTTATTAATGCACTCGATACTAAAAATCGCCAAAACGTCATGTTTGAAGCAGAATGATCTGCATTGATAACGCTCATACCAAAATATCCCACAAAGCTATAAAAAATTCCCGAAGTTATAGCACACAACGCACCCTTTTGTTCATTTGATAAATATCCCATAGATTATATAGCTATTATACAGTCAACGAATAAATTGGCTATAGAAGGATCCGCAGGCAAGCTCCAAGTCAAGCGAGCGCATTTAAAAGTTAACCTACCCATAGTGACCTTTACGAGCTTTACCAATAAGATGTGAATACTTAGGTAAAAACCTAAAATAACTTAACTTATTCAATTGTTTTAATAATCTTTTCAATAACTATTCACAAAAAATAAGTTTCCTACAAATTGGTTTTGAACGACTTACAAAGTTATTGAAATGCTTTTCAACCATAATAATAAGAATATATTTAAATATAAAAGAAAATATTATTCTATTAACTAGAAAAAAATTTTCCTATTCCTTTAAAAAGATAGAAAAGTACAATAGTGATCAAAGCCGCACAAGGAACTGTAATAACCCAGGCAGCGAATATTTTGATAAATAGGCTTAAGTTAATTCCTTTTAAACCTTTTTCAAGTCCAACTCCCACGACTGATCCTGTAGCTGCATGTGTTGTGCTAACAGGCATTCCTAAAATTGAAGCTAAGGTAACTGTCGTTGCTGTCGAAAAATCGATGCAAAACCCCTTAGAATTGGTAATAAGCGTGATTTTATGCCCAAGGGTTGCCATTACCTTATGTCCAAGGAGCATAATGCCAAAGGACATTCCTAGCCCACCTATCAATAAAACCCATATAGGTATTGTCATAATCTGCCCTCCGAAATTAACACCCTCAAGAACCATCAATATAGCAAGTACGGGACTAATGCTATTTGAGACATCATTGGAACCATGCGCAAAAGCAACATAGCAAGCTGTTCCTACTTGCAATTTTTTAAATATACCCTCAGCGCCTTCAGCGCTAGCTTCAGACTTTTTAATCCACATTCCTATTAACAATCGGACAGTAAAGAAAATAGCAATTGAAAGAAGGATGCTAAGCTGAATTTGAGTAAACCACCCTTGTAAAAAAGGGCTCTTTGATTTTAAAGTCCAGTAATAAACCGTCACAATTGAAGTTAAAGCAATAAGCGCGGGAATCCAATTATGGAGGCGTTTCAGAATTTTTTGTTTATTTTTAGGCTTAAAAATAAACAAACGAATGATTTTAATGGATATCCAACATAGAATTCCTGCTAAAACAGGTGAGATAACCCATGAAAGTGCAATTGTGCCAAGAATCTTCCAATTAACGGTTTTCCAACCTTCAATTGCAATAACAACCCCTGTCAAGCTACCTACAATTGCATGGGTTGAACTTACTGGCATACTAGTGAGAGTGGAGAGCAGTACAAAAAGTCCCGATGCTACTAAACAGGCAATCATCCCCATAATGTAGTAGTTGCCATTTTGAACGACTTCAGGGGGTAGAATCTTATTGATCATGGTAAGCGCCACATTTGAGCCCAGCATAACTGATCCAAAAAGATTAAGAACGGCGGCAATCAACAAAGCCTGTTTTATACTAATAGCCTTTGAGCCAACAGCAGGGGCAAAAGCATTAGAAACATCATTTGCGCCATTATTGAATGCCATAAAAAAGGCTCCAATAGAAGCGATGATCATTATAAAAATACTGTGATCCATGAATTATATCTTTTGCTGATGATACTACTTATTATTAGGGGCTTTTAAAGGTTTTATTTAGGAAATTGCATTGCCTCTCTCTCCAAATTGCATTAACTTATTTCTTTAAGTTATGGAAAATGTAATCATTCTAGGAAGTGGGTGTGCAGGCTTAACAGCCGCTATTTATACAGCGCGTGCAAATTTAAATCCTTTGCTTTTAGAGGGACCCTTACCAGGAGGGCAGCTCACCACAACTTCAGAGGTAGAAAACTTCCCAGGATTTCCTGAAGGTATCAATGGCTTTGAGCTAATGGATAGGCTAAGGAAGCAGGCTATGCGGTTCGGTGCGCGAATTCAAAATGATTGGATTTCTGCTGTAGATCTATATGGACCGGAAAAAAAATTAATATCACAATCTAACCAGTATTCCTCAAAAGCCCTTATTGTTGCAACAGGAGCTTCGCCTAGAATACTCAATGTTCCAGGCGAAAAAGAATTGTTTGGTGGAAAAGGTGTCACAACTTGCGCAACGTGTGATGGTGCGTTTTATAAAAATATGGATGTGGTTGTTATAGGCGGAGGGGATGCTGCTTGCGAAGAAGCTCTTTTCTTAACGCATTTTTGCAGTAAAATTTATCTTATCCATCGGAGAGATCATTTACGGGCATCATCCATTATGGCACAAAGGACCCTTTCTAATCCTAAAATTCATCCTGTATGGAATAGTGTTGTTGAAGAAATTGTAGGTGTGAAGGAGGAGGCCGTTTCAGGCATAAAAATTAAGAATGTTATGAATAATCAGCAGTCAATTCTGCCATGCAAAGGCGTTTTTTTGGCAATTGGCCATATTCCAAATACTCAAGCTTTTAAAAATATTCTCCACCTTGATGAACAAGGTTACATCGTTCCTGAACCAGGTTCGTCTGTGAAAACTAATGTTTCGGGTGTCTTTGTAGCAGGTGATTGCGCTGATCACGTCTATCGTCAAGCTATAACTGCCGCAGGACTTGGGTGCCAAGCAGCTATGCAAGTAGAGCGATGGTTATCATAGCAGTCATCTTAAGAATCGAAGTTTTTCGGGGATTCTATTTTTAAAACAAAAAGCAACTAATTTATTAGCTGCTTTTTGTTTGTAAATTGTTTAAATAAGCTAGAATACTAATTGCAAACGTGCTCTGAAAATGTGATTGTAGGTCTTTTCGTTTTGATAGACTACTATGAATCCTGATTGTTCCCCTGTTCCTATTGTTGTGCCTGTTGGCATTCCAAATCCATTTGGATCTAAAACAACCATTGGCACGCCTTGATAGTTCGTTTGCTTTCCAAGGCCACTATGACGATCCTTGAAGCGGATAAACTCATAACCAGCTGAGAATTTAACTGCACGATTTGCCATATAGTAATTAAACCCTACGTACCAAGCATTGACTTTGTTATACAAATCTCCCCCAGGGAGAGCGATCCAACCTACAGTATTGGGGACAAGACCAACAACTAGAGGATGAGACCCTTGTAACTCAACTGTATCCGGAGCGCAAGGGGCTACATTGGAAATCCTTACACCGCGGTGATCCGTATCAAGATAACTACCACGGAAGACCAATTCAAAACAATCATTCCATGTATAAGTAGGAATAACATTCACGCCGATAGGTTTGGCATCCGTCATACCGTCAACAGCTCCATGTTCTACTTTAGCTCCTATAAACTCTGCTAAAAGGCTCCAACCATTCCAGTTAACTGTTATATACGGATTAACTGCCCATATTGAGCCTCTGTTTAGCTGCCAAGCTGGAAAAGTATTGAATTGGAGGAAGTTCCCATTACCTTTTGGTTGATAACCGGCATTAACGCCTATCTCTATATTCATACAATTGAATTCATTCATGTAATAGAGATTGCCATATACTCCTAGCTCATTATCCCATGAGTCAGAACAGGCTTTTGCACCCATATATCCATTCACAAGCGCTGCGCCATAACCAAGGCACTTATACATACCATCTACGAATAACCCTATGTGGCGTTCACCGAAGTCTAAGGGTCCACCACTCGCAACACCTGTAGAACTGGATGCGTTAGTTCCATTAAAGAATTCTGTGGCTATGCTTCGCTCGATAGTCTTTAGGTCATAGTCTTCGGCGTTTTCTTCACGTACAAAGTTAACTTTCTTATATCCGGCACGGAAGAAATTACCAGCACAGTATTTTTCAATATAGGCTTTGTATAAGCCAAAGATACCATGCTTGTAATCTGTTGTCTGTGTTAAAGGGTCATTAGCCAACAAAGCGCCTCCATTAATAGTGAGATCAGTAAGAAGAATATTGTTAATACTTCCAGCAAAACCAGTAATAAGGCCACCACCTTCGCCAGGATTAATAAACTGGGCGTTACCATTGCTGGTATAAACATTTTGAGTATCCTTGCCAGCAAAGTCGGTAACGATTACGCCCTTCCAGTTGTTACCGAGATCAGCTTCTACTCCAAAACGCACACGGCGCATTAGGAAATTATTCACCTCTGCGGGATCGGGAATATTTGGTGCGCGATCATCCATAACAATGAACTGATAGTCCGTTTGAATCAATCCACTAAAAATTATCTTTTTGGTTTCACACCCTACAGCTCCGAACATTACTCCATAGTTATAAATATCAGGAAGGACGTCACATATACACTCTTGAGGAGGCATGGGACACCCTGGATAAATAACATCAGCAGCACATGCATTTATCATAATTAAGCTTGCTGAAGCCCATAAAAATTTTGAGAATTTCATAATCATAGTTTTTTGTTTTCAGTCTTGGCTGTACTGTTTAAGGCTATTTTAAAAAAAATACCAACAATTACAAGATTAGTTTTTTGACTAAAAATATCTAAAGCTTCTCAGGCTTTAAAAAATATTCGAGTATGGCTCACTAATGAAAACTAGTATGCCAGATATCTTAATTATAAGTGGTTGTATGCTAAATATGCCTATAAGGCCCCTATAACTGCGGAAAGCTATTAACTGCTAAGAAACTTGAAACTATGCAGATGAAAGAGCGATAGCTCTTGAAAAAGTCATGTTAAAAATCAAAACCTTATTCTTTTTAAACTAAAAAAACAGCTAATTTGCTAGTTGCTTTTTTATGCAAATTATTAAGATGAATTAAAATACTAACTGTAAACGTGCTCTAAAGATATGGACATAAGTTTTGTTATTATGGTGAACAGGGGAGGCAGGAAAAGGACTGGGGTTTGTAAATGAAGTAGTACTTACAACGTTTTGACCAAATTGAGGATCAAAAACTGCAAGACCGCTGGAACGATCCTTAAAGCGGATAAATTCATATCCTGCAGAGAACTTGATTGCATGATTTAACATATAATAATTGAATCCAAAATACCAAGCATTTGCTTTGTCGTAAAGGTCTCCACCCGGTAAACTAAAATTGAACACCGTTTGAGTGCCGAGTGCTAGGTCAAATGTATCGCGTGCACATGGAACGACATTAGAAATTCTAAGTCCACGATGATCAGTATCAATATAACTGCCACGGAATACTAACTCCAAACAGTCATTCCATATATAACTAGGAATGATGTTTACTCCTATAGGTTTAGTATCGCTAACACCGTCAACGCTGCCTTTTTGAACTTTAGCTGCCATCACTTCGGCTAAAAGGCTCCAGCCATTCCAATTAATGGTGATGTAAGGATTCACAGCCCAGATGTTACCCCTCTGAAGCTGCCAGGCGCGGGGAGTGTTAAATTGAAGGAAGTCTCCATTACCCTTTGGTTGATAACCGGTATTGACCCCTATCTCTATATCAATGCAATTAAACTCATTCATGTAATAGAGATTGCCGTATATTCCGAGCTCATTATCCCATAGATCAGAGCAAGCTTTTGCTCCCATATATCCATTTACAAGCGCTGCGCCATAGCCAAAGTGGTTATACATACCATCAATAAATAACCCTACATGGCGTTCGCCAAAATCTAAAGGTCCGCCACTTGTAACACCTGTAGAACTCGATGAGTTAGTTCCATTAAAGAATTCGGTAGCCACACTTCGTTCAATCGTCTTTAGATCATAGTCTTCAACGTTTTCTTCACGCACAAAGTTAACTTTCTTGTATCCGACACGGAAAAAGTTTCCTGCACAGTAATATTCAATATACGCTTTGTACAAACCAAAGATGCCATGTTTGTAATCAGTGGTCCGTGTTAGGGGTGCATTAAATAATCTAGCACTCTGCTGGGCTTCGGTACTATTGTTGATAAGGCCTGAAAAACCATCATCATCTTGGCCACTTGCAGTATAAACATTTTGGGTGTCTTTGCCAGCAAAGTCGGTAACAATTACGCCTTTCCAGTTGTTACCAAGATCGGCTTCTACTCCAAAACGCACACGGCGCATTAGGAAGTTGTTCACTTCACTTGGATCTGCAATATCTGATGCACGATCATCCACAGCAATAAATTGATAGTCGGTCTGAATGAGTCCACTGAAAATTATTTTTTTAGTTTCACACCCTACAGTTCCGAACATTACCCCATAGTTGTAAACATCGGGAAGGACATCACATATGCATTCCTGAGGGGGAATTGGACACCCTGGATAAGTAGCAGCAGAACATGTGCTTAATGCAGCTATACAGGCTAAGGCCCATAGAGATTTGGAGAGTTTCATAGTCATAGTTTTTTCAGTAATTTTACTACCCTTTAAAAAATTACTAACGATTGCAAGATTAATTTTTTCTTAAATCCTCTCTAATTCAGGGCCCTCGCATTAAAAAATAACATCTAAGAGCCATCTTAAATTTTTTGAACAGTACACCCAATTGACAAATTCATAATTTGTTGTAGAATGCTTTTTGTAATCCCACATATTTCATTTTCAAAATGTTTTAAACCACCCAAACATTAATTTTAATCACTATCCCCACAATTATGGACATATCTCTGGAGCCTTCTCTTCAATATGCATTACCCAAACTTGTAAACGGCCGTTTCTTCAATAGAATTCTCAAGTACCTCTCCCCCTGTTTGCCTTTATAATATTCTTACCTCTAAATACCCCAAAGTTTATAGAGCGTAGGGCCCCCCTCCCTGTTCTTTGACATCTTCCTTCTAAAAAACTCTATTTATAATTGAGACTATCCACACTCATCCTCTTTTCTACCGGAAAAGTAGTCCGCCCCCCTGCACCATTGGAATAAAACAAATTTTTATCCCAATGGTACAGGAAAGCGAACCTAGGTTTCGATTCGATGAGTTACGATGTACCCCCCCCCGCCTCCCTCATGGACTGTTTTTAGTACGAGAGCCCTAATTTCTAATTCTATAGTTTCTATATTTAATTATTGAATACAATTTTCGAATATAAACGTCCTTCTTAGGGTTTATTGATAGGTTTATATAAGGTATTTATCACAAAGAGGTTATTGAAAGGTAAAATCGATCGAAATGTAACCTTTTGATTATTAAATGGTTAATATGTTCTCGTTATGTTTTTTATCTTGATAAATTAATTATTTGCAATAAACTTATTTACTTACACTAGATGCATGGCTAATTTCAGTTGATCATAAAAACTTATGCCACTTAAAGAAACTATCGTAGCGCAATCGACAGCATATGGGCAAGCAGCTATTGCTATGATCCGTGCCAGTGGGCCTTTGTGTGAATCCCTAGCACAGACTATTTTTAGTAAAGATGCCCCCCCCCCTTATCGCCAAGCAAACGTCGGCTACTATCAAGACATGAAAGGAAATACCATCGACCAAGTAGTGTATTACCTCTACCCTAGTACGAATTCTTATACAGGAGAAAGCATGCTAGAAATTTGTTGTCATGGAAATCCCATCCTAGTGCACAAAATCTTAGAAGACTTAACTCAACGGGGATGCCGTCTAGCACAGGGCGGTGAATTCACAAAGACCGCCTTTTTAAATGGAAAATTAGATTTGGCTCAAGCAGAAGCTGTTTGCGATCTGATTGTAGCAACCAGCGAAGCTGGTATTAAAGCTGCGCATAGGCAGCTAGCAGGAAGATTAGGAGAAAAGATAAATCATTATACAGATGCGCTTATTCAATTGATTGCAGAAGTAGAAGCGTATATTGACTTCCCAGATGAAGATTTGCCAAAAGAGGATCAAAATCGATGGGCCCTTCAAATCAAAAAGTTGATCCATGAACTAACTACTTTAAGCAAAACCAATCGCTACAAAGCTCTTTTACAAGAGGGTATTAAAACAGCCATTGTAGGCCCTCCCAATGCAGGGAAGAGTAGCCTTTTTAATGCGCTTTTAGAAGAGGACAGGGCAATTGTTAGCCATATTCCCGGAACTACACGTGATTTTATAGCGGAAAAAATAAACATAGGCCCTTATTGCCTGCGTATCATGGATACAGCAGGGGTAAGAGATACAGAGGATGCAATTGAATCCTTGGGAATTCAAAAAACGTTGGAAAAAATCAAAGAATGTGACCTTTGCCTCTTGATGCTAGATGCTGTAGCTAATAGGGAATTATCGAATGAATTCTTAAAAAAACTTCCTCCTGATAGAACATTGATTATTGAAAATAAAATAGACCTCGTGCAAAAACTCAAGGATCAAGGTCAGTCACTTTTTCAAAATTACCGCTGCTGCCGTTTGTCTCTTAAAACAAATGAAGGCTTTGATGCATTTAAAAAAGAATTGGAAGATTTTGTAGGGAAAATAGCTGAAACAGAAACAGATGAGGGGATTGTGGTGAATACACGGCACAGTATTGCGCTAAATGATGCTAGCGCTCATTTAGAGTTAGGGTTAAGAGAGCTTGAAGTTAAGGAAAACTTTGAGTTAGCGGCAAATGAACTCCATCAATCTATAGAGGCTTTGGGGGAAATTGTTGGAAAAATTGATAATGAAGCTATATTGGATAAACTCTTTAAAACGTTTTGTATAGGAAAATGAGTAAAAAGGGTATAAAGTTGAGTCGTAATGATCCCTATGATGTAATTGTATGCGGAGCGGGGCATGCAGGATGTGAAGCTGCTTTAGCTGCGGCTAGAATGAGGGCGAATGTTCTGGTGCTTACAGGGAATGCGGATACGGTAGCCCAAATGAGCTGTAATCCCGCAATTGGGGGCCAAGCCAAAGGGCATATTGTGCGGGAGATCGAAGCTTTAGGGGGAGAAATGGGCATTAATGCGGATGTTACAGGAATACAATTTCGATTGCTTAATGAGTCAAAGGGCCCAGCAGTGCAGGCCCCGCGGGCTCAGTGTGATAAAAAAGCTTATCAGTTTAGGATGAAGCATGTCTTAGAGCTGGATCCTCATATCACGCTTTTTCAAGCCATGGTTCAGCAGTTAATTTATGAGAAAGGCAAAGTAGTTGGGGTAAGAACAAATCTAGCTTTAGATTTGTATGGGAAGACGGTGGTTGTAACGACGGGAACGTTCCTGCATGGGCTGATGCATATTGGTAAAAATAAGAATGAAGGGGGAAGGATGGGTGATTTTTCGGCTAAGGGGCTTTCTGCAAGCTTTTTAGAGGCTGGTATTGAATTAAAAAGGCTAAAAACGGGTACACCTCCACGTATTTTGGGTAGCAGTATTGATTTGAGTGTGTGTGAG
>Ga0206902_10099_pt1 | contig 24128 bp, 19 predicted proteins | sample Alteio_BWOrgHeat_44_FD_153242 | JGI IMG/M metagenome (GOLD analysis project Ga0206902, IMG submission 153242) | Enriched cells from forest soil in Barre Woods Harvard Forest LTER site, Petersham, Massachusetts, United States -... | ecosystem: Environmental > Terrestrial > Soil > Temperate forest >... | reverse complement strand
TCATTAAATCAGCCTCCGAACGGATTCACGACGTTCGTCGAAAGGATGAAGAACGCGTTCGGAGCCCTTTGAGTGAATGGATTGCCATCCACCGTCGGCAAATCTTCAGAGGGTAACATGATCCACATGTTGGGACCATATTGTTGGGCCATGCCAAACGGAGACTGGCCATTGTCATAACCACTGTAGAAGGCAGGATTGATCCACTGGCTGGTGGGGATGTTGGTACTGGAGCCGATGTTGAAGCCCACGGCAGGCAACGTCCAGCTCACCCAATAGGCAGGAAAATCATTCGTGGTAGTAACTGCCAGATCGGCAGCAGCGCCAGACATGTTATTCCACTGTCCTGATATATTACGGGTGGATTCAGCGGTAAAGTCCTCGCTCTCATTGACACCGGCCACGCCGGTTACCGAGATGGAGGCCCAGTCCTCGTAAGTTCCTGGCGAGTTATTGCCTTGTAATCCGAAATAGGCAACCAATGGATTGGCGAAGTCCGTTGAAACATTCGCATCAGCAATGTGGAATGGTTGTGACGTGGTGGGCCCTGTCAACGTTCCATCGGCCGGACCGGTGAATTTCAGGGTCCACGTACCGACCGCGGTAGTATTGGTCTCTGTGAGGGCAACGGTGCCCACCTGATAAGCGTTGGCACTGGGCTGATTGACCTTGTAGGACAGAATCGCGACGCCACCCGAGCCGATAGTCAGCCATAGTCCATTGGTCGCCGTGAAATCTACGCCATTATATCCATACGGAGCGGCACCCGGTGTGGAATTCACCGGAATAAGGAAGATGTGCGTTTGATTGATGCTAGCCGGGACATTAAGAATCTTGAATGAATAGCTGACCGGATAGCTTCCACCGATCCAGGATTGATTTTGGTCAACCGTAGCGACCTCCTGCCGGTCGAACTGACCGGCAGAACCGGCAAACAAACGCATGGCCGGAATGGGCTTGGTGATGCTCATCACCGGAGGCGGAATAAAGGTGATGTTCGTATAAGTGAACGACATATTGTCAACCCAAAGGGTTGTCGTCCCTTGCAAATTACCAAAAGATTGACCATCTTCATTTATGATAAGGCCTGAAATGCTCAGAAGATTGGGATCAGTTGACGCATTGAGCGGAAGAGACACGTGAACCCAGCCAGTATTAGTGACTGATACTTGAACTCCGCCGAAGAAGTCTTGCGGGCTGAATGGCGGCACCACACCAAATCGCAAGTTGCCAAAATTGGTCACTCCTCCATTGACCCAGGTCGGAGAACTGGGGTCATAGCGTACATCACATTCGAACGTTAACAAGCCAACACCGTTGGTGATGGGTGGATTGATTCCGGCATAGCTAAAACCAGGCCCCTTGTCCATGAGGGTAAACTGCCCTCCGCCGCCCGTCCCAAAGACGGCAGTGATCTTGAGCGATCCGGAATTCGGATTGCCTTGAGCGTCCATCGTGGCATCCCACGTAGCATTACTGAAAGCACTGCCAAACCAATTCGCGTAAATATTAGTTATATCTCCATTGGCATAAATATTGGTTCCGGCAAAAGGGTTGTTAGTTGGATTAAACTGATCAACAATAATAGAGGGGTTTCCAGGTGCCAGAAAGACCACGTTATTCATGAGAACATTGGTAGGCGCGCCGCCACCGGTCTGGAAAACAAAAGTAAGTTGCAGATAACTAATGCCGGCACTCATAATGTTTGATTTGAAGGCGGTATAATCCCAAGTAACCACTTGGGAACGAGCCGGCGAACTGGTAAAAAAGTGAAAGACCGGCTGGCCGCCCGCATCATCATTCGTCGAGCCAGTCTCGGAAAACCCGTTTGCCGCCCAGCTTCCCGTTATCTGCTGAAATCCAGAACCCGGAGAATTCCGTTGGAACTGGACCAGCTGCATAAAACCAGCGCCAGCGCCCGTATCTGGCGGGCATGAAAAAGTGAATTGCAACTTGGTGCCATTGGTAAAAGCTGCGACCCCGCCAGGGATGGTCGTCAAATTGATCATCAGTCTGGTATTGCCGAATCCGGTCTCGTGAAGCCCAAGACTTTGAGGATAGCCCGCCACGACACCGGTCTCGAACTCATATTTTGTGGGATAATTTGCCGCGTTGGTGATGGATACGCTATTGTTGTCAGTCCATCCGTCACCACTGTTATTTTGCCAGCTGCCAATGACCAACTGTGCTTCCACTACTGTGTTCCAGCCGACAAGCAATGCCATGACGGCAATGATTCTATATAATAATTTGGGTGTTTTCATGGATTCGTTTTTTGGTGTTGTTGCCAGTTGAGAACACCGGCAAATTCGTGAATGTTATGGCTGTTTTTTATCTATATCACCGGTTTAAAGTTTAGGGAATGGACAAAGCTATAATAATTACATATTAATTGATTATTATTCAAAACTAGGATCAGTAGAAATAGCTTGCTTCAGCGCTATATTGCCATGTGATAGTTTGCCGGTTATGGCTCTCCACATGACCGTCGGCAAAGCCCAGATTGATCGAATTTAGCGTATTATTATAGTAATGAGCCTCTCCCTTGGGTATGTCGGTCACATTCGTATCTCCCCGGGTGGTTTCCGCCAGGTCGCTGATGATGGGTTGAGTGGCCGCGCCACGGTCACCCGTTTTTAACGGCCAGCCTGTTGTGTTGTTTGGGTTGGCAAGCGGGTTACCGTTGTTTAAGCCTCCGGTCAATGCCGGAAAATAATAATCCTGGGGAGGATTGGCCCCCAGCATATTGGGACGCGGCACCCACCAGTCATGATACAATTTTGCATACCCCCCGTTCAAGGAACGGCCCGAATATGTGATGCCACCCACACTGACAGACTGTGAGGACGTAAAAAATCTATTCAAGTCGCCAACGGTCAGCAAATTCTTGAAGAAAATTGCCCGATACCACGTTTGCGCATAAGTAATATCAGCCTGCCGGACGGGACAAAAAAACATAGTCACGCTCATGCCGTAGGCAGCTGTATTGGTGACGAAATTGATGGAAACATCGGTGGGATTCGCGCCAGATTGCTGCAAGGAAAATGATGGCATCTTTCCCTGCGGGTCATCCGTCGCATAGATATTGGCCAGGAGACTCCACTGCTTGTAGTTGGATGTGCAATTGATGACCTTGGCCCGGAACTTGGCCTTCGCCAAAGCCGGCAGCAACATGGCTGCAAGTATGGCGATGATGGCGATCACCACGAGCAGCTCGATCAAGGTGAAAGCTGATCGCCGGTTTTGTTTTTTTGTCAATGCGGGTTCGTTCATAATTATTTTTTATTTACGCCCGGACAACGGTTTCTTCAGAAAGAGCCTGCAGGGATGTCCCCCTGCCCAGTCCGGCTTGGGCAGTGCGGTACCGGCTCGGAGGAACCTGGTGCACGGATTTGAAAACGCGGGAAAAGTAGAATGGATCATCATACCCCAGAGCTGCCGCCACCTCCTTGACACTTGCGGAAGTCGAGCCCAACAGATGTCCGGCATGGCACATACGTAGCCGTGTAAAGTAATCCATGGGCGGACACCCAGTTTGTTTCTTGAACAAGGCAAAAAAATGAGAAGGCGAGACATTCGCCATGGCTGCAAGCGTGGCCACCTGCAACGGCTGATTGATATGGTCCGCCATATAAGCGATGCTACGCTCAACCTTGCTTGAAGTGTCTTCACGGTCATCCGGCAACGTGGCGGCAAACGCGCTCCGGCCAGTCAATGCAGACCGGTCAATCAAAGGCATCGTGTAATCGTATTTCATGCTCATTTAGTTCGTGATTAAAACAAATTAAAGCCGTTAAGCGATCATTGGCGCGCCGAAGCGCTTCTGTAACACCAAAGCGATAATGCCGCGGAGACGTGGCAACGGCGCTGGACCACTGGCAGTTACTTCCGTAGTTGCATGAGTAAAAGAACGCTGCTGGATGACCGCATTGACCACAGGACCAACACGTTCCCACAAACGGGTCACTTCACCAACGACCACAATCAAATCTGGCGCCAAGCCGGTCACAAGCATTGCCATGCCCATTCCCAGATGATGAGCCATTTGATCAATAGCCTCCATTGCCTTGGGATTCCCATGCTCCGCCAATCGGACCAGTTCGTCGAAATCGGTTATGGCAGCAGCGTGACGTGCATTGGAGGCTTTACGGGCAGTAAAACCATTTTTTTCGTTGTAAAATCTTAAGGCCGCTGAATTGGAAGCGTAAACCTCCCAACATCCATGATTGCCACAGGCACATTGTGGACCCTCGTCAGAAATTGATACATGGCCGAATTCTCCAGCCAGCCCGGATGGACCACGAACCAACTGGCCGTTCAAAATCATTCCAACACCAATGCCTTCCGACACCGCCACAGCAATCAGATTGCGGACGTTATCCCCCTGCCGGCCAAACCAAAATTCCGATAACGCGCAGGCGTTGGCTTCGTTTTCCAACTCGACCGTCAAGCCGGTGGCGGTTTCGATCTGTTGTTTCAGATCCTCCCGTTCCCAACCCAAGTTGGGCGCAAAAACAAAGCGCTGTGAGGCCAGGTCAACGCGGCCCGGCAAACTCACGCCAATGCCTTCGTAAGCCATCTCCGGATGCAATTTCATCAGGTCCCGGATGCGCTGGCTGATTTTTTCGATAAATTCACCCGCGCTGGAAGGTGTGGGCATGCTTTCCTGCACCAGAAAACGTCCGTCCAGATTAGCCAATGCCATGTTGGTGGTATGCGGGCGAACATTGACGCCAAAAATGCCGGCTCGCTGCGAATTTAGGTGCAAAAACACCGGCTTCCGACCGCGGGGGAGATCGCTGACCGCTCCCTCGGTGACCCATCGTTCAGAAATCAACTCTTCCGTGATGGAGGATACGGTGCTTCGCTGTAAGCCAGAATGACGGGAAAGATCTGCGCGGGATATCGGCTGGTGCTTCCGTATCAGGTTAAGCACAATACGGCGATTGATGTCACGGGCGGTTTCGCTCGTGGCGACGCGAAAATCGTTAAGGTCAATTTTGCGCACAGCCTAAAAGGGGGATTTGTTTTCGAGTCGAACTATATCACCTTGAAAAAAATTTGTCTAGAGGGAATTTGGCTTTTTTGTCAAAAATTCGTAACAAGCCCGTCGCAAACGAAAAAGACGGTCGTTATTTGCTTTACCTTCAAAGATATAGATTCCTATGACTCGTGATACCTTTAGTAAAAGCGTCAAGGCCGCGCAACAAGTTTGCCAGCAGAATTTTAGGACAAAAAAAGCGTGATGCTCGAAAGCATCACGCCTCTTGAAGGAGTTTGGTTCAACTACGGTAAAATCATGCGATAAAATACGGTTCCAACAGAAGGATCCATGGTAATCACATTGGTGCCGACCGTAGTGGTGCCGGGCACATTCACCCAATTAGTGAACAATCCTTTGCCCAAGGTATTCGTCTGCGCCTGCAATTGCCAACCGATATGGTCTGCCGGCCAGGACAAGGTCAACTGATTGCCGCTGACTTGGACAACTATATTGGTAGGATTAGGATTCACACCCTGAATCACGCTTAGTACACCGGTGGTCGGATTAAATGCCCAAGCCAGACCAGGACCGGGTGAACCAGTCACAGCGGTGAAATTGCCGGTGTGGCTGCCGGCGTTATAGATGTTGTAGGTATCAGTTAGCGTCGAGTTACCCGCAATATTTGTGGCAAACAGCGTACCGCTGTAATTGACCGTCGTGGCATTGATTACACTCTTCAAGCTGCCGGTCTTGCTTACCAGGAAGTAATTAGTGCTGCTCTGCATGGTCAAGGTGCCATTGATAGTTAGCGTGCCGATGGCCTGATTGCCCGGCTGGATGGTCGCGCCGTTGGTCAGGGTCACCGGACCGCTGATCGTGCCCGAACCACCTAGGGTGGCATTGGTGCCCACATTCATCGCAAGAGTAGTGAGCGAACTATTCACCAGCAGAGTACCCGCCAGCACTGTGTTGGTTCCCGTGTAAGATTCAGGACTGGTCAAAGCCAGAACGCCATTGCCCGTTTTGGTCACGCTACAAACCTGGCTCCCGTCACTGACAACGCCAGAGAAGGTCGTCAACGCGGTGTTGGTCACTTGGAATGTACGGATGATTGGACCGGTCGAACCGTCAGCGCCGTTCAATTTAATCGTGCCCGACAAGGTCAATGCGTTCGTGCCGCCAATCAACAGCGTCTGGTTGTTTGTGTTGCTGGGATAAACCACCGGGTTGGCAATGGTGTGCGCTCCGCCGGATGCAAAAATTCCACCTGTGCCGTTGCCAGAACCCACTTCCGGACAAATTACAAGGTCACCCGTTCCCAGCGGTCCAGAAGCCAGAGCCGGCGCCGAATCAGCCGCAATGCCGATGTTACCCGCAGTGGTGAAAGTACCGCCCGAAAAGGTATTTTGTCCCGCGTAAATCGATGTGCCGTTGCCGCGTTGCACAATGCCGCCGTTGCCAGAAATCACGCCATTGTAAAGTTGTATGCCGCTGGGCAGATAGGGTGCCCATTGCATTCCATAAAATAACGCCTGGTTTGGAACTGATGGACCATTCAGGGCAATATTTGCGTTATTCGTAGTGCTGGCGCCGTACACACGGATACGATTCGTGACCCCGGCAGTTTTATCAATAAATGTGAGAGTCTTACCAACCTGACCTGCCAGATCACCTAAAAATACGGCCCCAAAAGTTCCCGTGGCATCCACTTGTATCGTATAGTTCGCATTCACGTTCACTGTGCCTTCGACACCAACTGAAGCGCTGCCGGAGTTCGTAAATTCCATTGTGCCACCTTCATCATTCAAATAGACTGGTCCATTGCCCAGGCCGCCGTAATTGTTCACTTGAACGTATGCTCCGTTTGTGATGATAGTGCCGCCTGTATAAGTGTTAATGGCACTCAAGATTAATTCTCCCTGCACCCCACTACCGTTGAAGGTCAAGCTCATCGGCCCTGCCAAGCTGCCACTTCCTTGAATCGTGTAGGCTTGAGCCGTGGTGATCGAGACCGACGACGGACTGATGTACGGACCTGAAAGATTCACGATTTCATTTGGCGCGGTATCGTCCAGGGTAACTGGATCACCAAAGTTAAAGACCAACGCGGTAGTGCTGGGCGGATTCTTCCAGCTCGCCGTGTTATTCACATCCCAAGTATTGCCCCCGGCTGCCGTCCAGACCAGACTGGTGGACGGAATCAGGCTCAAGGAATTCGTGACGGTATTGGTGCTAAAACCTCCGGTGCCGCTGATCTTGCAATAGTAACCGTTGGCGCCAGAAAATACATCACCCGCGCCGGCCGGCGACACCACCAATAAAGAAGAAGTGGCTCCGGAAATATTTCCGCTGTTGGCTAATGCCGTGCCATTTCGAAACCACTGAAAAGTCACCCCAGATCCCACAGCGGCAGTGGAAAACGCGCAGGATCCGGTCGTCACCACCGTTACCGGTTGCGGTTGGACCGTGATTGTCGGCGGCGTGGTTATGGGCGAGCTTTGTCCTATAATGGTGATTGAGGAGATGTCCATCAAAGGATTCAAGCTCGTTCCACTATTGCGCGCACCGATCGCCAAGCCATCAAAACTGCCGGTCAAGTATTCTGAATTGGCGGAAGAAATATTGGTGCTTCCCTGGGCCAAAAGGACGGTCCCGCCGGTCCCAACTCCAACATAGAGAATGTTCGTAACGGATAACACGGCTGCATCCGTCATTGTGAATCTCAACTCCTCCGTATAAACGCCTCCGGTGGTAAGCGAAATAGAAGTTGTTGGCGCAGTTGAAATGGTTGTGGCACCTGGATTATTAAAGGCACCCCCACCTACGTTGTTACCACACAATTCCTGATTTGCCGAAGTGGTTCCTGCTCCATTCTGCAACGGCCGGGTCGTGAGACGAGTAGTTCCTCCGCTCGAAATCTGGGCTACATACCCCACCCAGTTCGCACAGTTCCCAGTCGCAAATGTCGAGCCAGCAGTGGCGCTCAGGCCCGAGTTAGTCAAGCCACCAGCCACTGGCAGGTTGCCGGCGGAATTATACAAGCCCAGCCACAAGAGCGAACTGGTGCCCCCCGCCAGTATTGTCCCGGTCGAATTTGTGAAGACCACTTGGACATCTATATAGTCACCATCCACTGCAAGCGCAATTGCATTGGTCGCAAAAATCGACTGCGTTTCCCAAAACCCGCTGGTCGTGTTGGTGTTTAGGGCTACACGCATGTCATTTGGAGCAATGACCGACAAAGTCGCCGCCTTCGTCGAAGCCACATCGTAGCTCGTGGCGGATGCTGTTGGCGTGCCGGTTCGCACACTGGGTCCGTTGAGTGTGCTCCCGTTGGCAAAGTTGTCGGTGAAAAATGTCGTCTGGGCCACGACTGGGAGACCGCTCAATATCAATGCTCCTATGATTTGGGGTACGAATGTTTTTTTCATGGTAATGGATTAATGACGTTTGAGGACTGGAGTTGACTCACTCGGTGTAAATCGAACGGGTTAAATATGCTTAATTTTGTATCGCCAAGGAGGTCATGGTTATATCCGCTCTGATACAATTAAAATTCAAAACTCACACTGCTATTACGGCTGCCACAGTGACATTTCATACCGGAAATCTACTCCGCTGCTAGCGGCGATCGCCGTCCATACGGTATCGTTGAACGCAGCAGGATTTTGCTTGACCCCCTCCCATTGCACATGTCCGTCGCCAAATACAGCGTTAATGCCCATCGGCGTGTTTCCCAGTTTGTGTGATAGCTGGCTTACAGATCCGTAAACCAGGTCAACACACATGCTTTTGTTCGGGTCAATCGCCGATAACTTGAACAAGGGAACACAATGCCATGAACTGTAAGGAGATTGGGTAGTGGTATACGTTGGCCAGGTCGGAACCGACTTTCGACCCACGGACGTCGAGATGGTTTGTTGATCTTTCGGTTGGGGAAAATAGCTGTATCCCGCGCGCACCCAATCTACATTCATATCCCCTGCTGCCGTCGCCGCAGCCACGTCAACACCTACCGGCCAGGGTGCTTTAACAGTATAATGACCGTAGGTATAATTATCCGCTTTAGTTTCACGGCTTGGGCAATAATACGTTGAACCATTCACGATTGCCCCGCTGGCCCAAAGAATTCCCAAATTGTACGGGCCGCCGCTCGGCTCATATCCCGGAGGAGAAACATTTTGCGGTGAATAGCGCATCATTATATACGGATAATTAGGTTGAGTATCCGTATAGCTCAGTGCGGGCATAATATCCTGGCTATCGCTCGCGTATACGTTGACCGCCAAACCTATTTGCTTGAGATTGTTGGCGCAACTGATCCGCTTGGCCTTTTCCTTGGCCGCTGCCAGCGCTGGCAACAGCATAGCTGCCAGAATGGCGATGATAGCTATCACCACCAGTAGTTCGATCAGCGTGAACCCACCAGTCCGGTTGAGGGCACGGAATGAACGGTTTTGGCGGTAATTCTGGCGCAGGATTGGCGAATTTTGCTTCATGGGTATTATTAATTTACACTACCAGTGAAGCCCCTTTTGTCATCCCTCACGTTCTGCAAATGAATTTGAAAAAAATGCACCGTTCTTTGGCCCAACCTGCACAATACTCTAGATTGCCCCCACAAAATTGCCTTTCCAATTTGAAAATAATTCCCGATACATGACAGAAAGACTTGAATTGCGCGCCAGATTCTATTTAGTAACAGCACATCCAACACATCATGGCCAAAAAACAGAAGCGCGTTTTGCTGGCACTCGGCTGGTATGATTACCGGCTCCATCAAGGCATCGAAAAATACGCCCAGGAACACGGCTGGCATGTCTATGCCGATTATACCCGCGAAAAGGTGATTCCCTGGGGCTGGGAAGGCGATGGCATCCTCGCCTGGCTCGGGGCCGGCGATGACCTGGCCGATTTTGTCAGGTCCGCCCGGTTACCCACCGTGGATTTCAGTTTTCGCCGACCGCAATTGAAATTTCCCCGCGTCCTGGAGGATCACGTTCACGCCGCCAAACTGGCCGCCGAACATTTCCTTACGCGTGGGTTCACCAATTTTTGTTTCTACAGCGACGCCAACAACTGGTCCTACGAGGAGCGCGGTGCCGGTTTCATCAAGGCGCTCGGTGATACCGGGCACGATTGCGCCTGGCTCCGCTGGCTGGAATCTCCGTCCTACGCCACTGGCAAACAGGAATGGCAACGCAAACGCAAATGGCTCGCCGCCCAGATGAAACAGGCCGCCAAGCCCCTGGCTGTTTTTGCCGCCAACGATCAACAGGCGCTCGACGTGCTCGAATCCTGTGAAAGCGCCGGTATCAAAATTCCCGAGGAGGTTGCCATCGTTGGCACCGAAAGTTATTTGCTCGCGCCCGACGCCATGCACACCCCCATCTCCAGCGTGGACACCAATCTTGACGTGCTCGGTTATCGTGGCGCCGAGTTGCTGGATCGCCTGATGAGAGGAGAAAAGCCGCCCACGGAACCCGTGCGCGTTCCGGCTGCCGGCGTTATCGTTCGCAAGAGCAGTGACATCCTTACCATCAACCACCAGGGTGTCGCGCGCAGCCTGAAACATATCTGGGAACACGGTCACGAACCGATTTGCATCAAGGATCTTGTTGGTGTCTCGGCTATGTCCCGGCGCGGGTTGCACAAGGCTTTTCTGGAACATCTGGGTCGCACACCAGGGCAGGAACTCCAGCGTGTCCGCATCGAGCGTGCCAAAAAATTTCTCTCTCGCACTTCGCAAAAAGTTGAGACCATCGCCCACGACTGTGGCTACCAGAGCATCAACAGTTTTTGCGTGGCCTTCAAACGCGCCACCGGCGTATCTGCAAAAAAATTCCGCGAACGCATGAGCCGCTGACCTTTTCGTCGGCGGCCGCAAAACATTTTTCCAACGACTTCCCAGGCGCATTCCGGTCTTTGCGCTCCGCTCAGGCATTGCCTCCACCCTGCCCTGCCACCATAATTCCTGGCGTGAATGAAAAATTTCAGGCTGCCATCCGCCGGTTCGATGAGGAAAATTCCCGCGATCCAAATCAGGAGGATTCGCGGCCGCGGGAACTGCTTTATGCCGAACGGCTGACCGCCTGGGTGCTGCGGCTTTGTCCAAACGCCTCCGAAGCCCTCCGGCTGGCAGCTCGCTGTCAGCACATTTGCCGCTGGGAAAGCCCGCGCGAAAAATATCCCATGACCCGCGCCGGCTATTTGAAATGGCGTGCCGATCTCAAGAAATTCCACGCCGAAAAATCCGGAGCCATCCTCAGCGAGATCGGTTATGATCCCGAGACCATCTGCCGCGTTCAGGATCTGAACCTCAAGAAAAATTTTCCCGCCGATCCCCAAGTCCGCGTGTTGGAAGACGCTCTTTGCCTCGTTTTTCTGGAATTTCAATTTGCTCCGCTCGCCGCCAGGACCAATGACGACAGGATGATCAATGCGCTGCGCAAATCCTGGGAGAAAATGACTGAAACCGCTCGCAATGAAGCTCTTAAACTGAACTACGAGAATCGCGAAAAAAACCTTATACAGCGCGCTCTGGCCAGTTGATCGCAAATCCTGTTTCAAAAATCATTGTCTGCCAGCTTGTTATAGAACCGTAGCCGCGATTTCACATGGCTGTCGCATTTTATGTGTTGTATTTTTAAAGCTGATGGCGTAAAAACGTTTTGCCCGGAAATCAGTTTACGCTGTAATTATGCAGTAATTATGTAATAAGGAAGTCAGTCTGCAACCCCCAATACTTACCCACCCCAATGAAAACCACGCCGTCGTTCAAGGCTTGGATCGTCGTCTGTCTGGCCCTAACCCTGGCCACCTGCCAAGCCACTGTCGCAGCTCCTGTCACTGGGTCTGTTACCATCTCTGGTACCGTTCAGTTGGACAATACCAATCTGAATTTTGCCACAGTTGTGTTGGAATGGACCAATACCGTAGCCGGTGCCACTGGCGCTTTTGCCAGTGCTGCAAATAAACCGGTGGTATTTTCCCCAAACGCCTGGTCCTTCAATTCGGGACCGGTGACCAATCTCTGGTCGGTCGGGGGGTTGACCTACGATCTTGTTTCTTCCACCGTTCAGGCTGACGGGGGCGGATTTTTAAATGTGACACTTAACGGTAGTATTTATGGAAACGGTTTTGCTCGGACGGCGTGTATGGGAAGTTTCTCGGCCTACTTTCCTTATTTAGGCTCATCGTGTTATTTCTCGGCGCTCTCATTGAGTGCTGTGCCAGCACCTCCCCCGCTATCCATTGTCCGCGCCGGCTCCAACATCAAGGTCTGTTGGCCAACCAATACATACAACTATATCCTGCTGCAAAGCAGCAGCAACACCGGCACCAACTGGGTCGCCACCAGCTATGCCATCACCAACGGCTTCGGCACCAATTTCTGCACCATCCCCTGTATGACTAACAGTTTCTTTTTCAAGTTGAGCCAGTAGCCAGAATTACTTCCAGTCCAGATCTACTATCACCGGCGCCCAGGAGATATGCTGCACCACCCGTCGCAGTGGCGGAATGGAATCCGGCGTCGGCACCGCCGCCTGATCACGCACCGTCACTGCGACCAGTTCCGGCCTGGCGCGCAGCTCTTCCACCAGGGGCGCAAAACTTCGGTAATAATCAAACTGTGTCACCACTAGCTTCGCCGGTTTTAACCGGATCAGTGCGTTCATTTCGGCGTTGTTCATCCAATGCGCATGATCAAAATACCAGCCGCAGTCGATCGCATTGCCCACCTTGAACTCCGCTGCGCTGTAAAGATAGGCCGATGATACCAGCACCGGGGTATTCGTCTTCGTGAACGGCTGTAATTCTGAATGCAAAGTCTCTTGTGTTCGCCAGTAACTATTTTTCACCGCACACGCCGCCCCCCACGTGGTCATGCCGATGGCACGGACCGAAACCAGCACCACACAAAACACCAGCACACAACGGAGCCGCTTCTCGCGTCCGGGAAAAATCTTCGGCGCCAGCGCGATCAATCCCGCTGCCAGCATCACTTGCGTGAACAGCACATAGGTCACATAATTGGCCGCCAGCAAGGTCAGGTCTGCCAGCAGCAATCCCCATCCAGCCACCATAATTCCCGCCAGCAGATAAAACCAGGCCTCGTTTCCGCCTGCGAACTCACGCAGATTTCTCCGCCGCGCCACGATCCAGGGTAGCATCAACAGCGCCAGCAGAAAGACCGGCACCGTGCGCACCAGCTTCATCAAATCCAAAAGGTGTGGCGCGTGCAAACCGCTCGTTACCACCGATTGCTGGCGCGAACTTTCCATGAACCCGGCCCACCAGAGCGGTTCCTTCCACGCGATCAGCCAGGTGATGAACACAAATGCTGCCGCCGCGACCACAAACGGAATGATCAATACCGCCCGCCGCTGCCGGCACCACGCCATGCCACTCGCCAGAAATCCCACGCCAAAGAAATAAGCGCCCGGAATGGGCGACGTGTAGAGCGTCAGCAGCAATAGCACGACGATCCCGCCGGCGTTTGCTCCAGACTTGTTGATGTTCGAGATCTGCCGCAGCACCAGCCACAATGATGCCAGCCCAAACACATACGCGAGATCTTCCGGCCGGTCGCCAAAGGTAAAACCAAAAAGCAGCCATGCCGCCAGCGCATAACCTCCTCCGCTCGGAAAGTATTTTTGCACCATCACCACCGTCAGCCACGCCGCCAGCGCGAACAACACCAGATGCAATGCCATCGCCGAAATCACGCTCGTGCCAAATGTTTCCATCCACGGCAGCAACACCGCCTGGTAGCCCGGCGGGTACATCGAAAATACCTGTTGCCCGGAGATCGGAAAGACCAGCGCCAGCGGTGGATTGAAGTAATGCCCTGTTTGCAGATAATGCACCACCGCCCCGTCGTATCCGAACGCATCATTGGCCGGGATCGGCTGGGCCGTGAATACCAGCAGGCTCACCCGCCACAACAGCACGATGCCAAGGATAAAATATGGACCGCGGGCGTTGAAATTCACCGACACAGCCTAGTAGAAGTCTTGCAAACGGCCAACTCAATCCGCCAGCATACGCGCGTGGCAGACACTAAAAACGTTCCACTGGTTGTGGACCTCGATGGCACCCTCTTGCGCACCGACATGATGTGGGAATCACTCGCGCGGCTCCTGCGGCGCAATCCTTTCGCCATCTTCCAGATCCTTTTCTGGTGGACTCGTGGCCGCGCCCGCCTGAAACAAAAACTCGCCGCCCGCGTCCAGATCGATCCCGCCACCCTGCCCTATAATCAAGAATTCCTGAAATGGCTCCAGGCCGAAAAATCATCTGGACGCCGCCTCATCCTTGCCACCGCCTCCGATCTGAAGATGGCCCAGCCCGTCGCCGATTTCACCGGCCTGTTCGATGAAGTTCTCGCCAGCGACGGCCAGACCAATCTGCGCAGCCAAAATAAACTCCGTGCCCTGGAAAAAAAATTCGGCGTGCGCGGTTTCGACTATGCCGGTAATTCATCTGCCGATTTCGCCGTCTGGCGCGGCTCGCATCAGGCCGTGGTCGTCAACGCCAGCCGCTCGGTACGATCGGAAGCCGCCCGATGTACCACTGTGGCCGCCACTTTTTGCGAAGGCTATTCACCTTTCGCCATAATGCGGAGTGTCTGCCAGGAACTGTTCATCCGCAGCGGTTATCTGGTTGCCATCTTTGCCGGGCTATTGCTCGCCATCGCGTTTCCCAAACCCAACTTCGCCGGCTTCGCGTGGATCGCTCCGGCACTGATACTGTTTGCCGCCCGCGGCAAGACCGGCTGGGATGCCACGCGCGTCGGCGGAGTTGCCGGTTTCGCGTTTTGGCTCGCAACACTGTACTGGCTGTTACTGATTCCATATCCGGGCTTTCCCATCCTCGGCTGGCTTTCACTCGCCGGTGTCCTGTCCTTGTTTGTTGCCGCGTGGGTCTGGCTGCTCGCCGGAAAAATTGGTGAAGGCGGTTGGGGCTCGCGAACGTACTGGTCCATCGGTGGCGCCGCTGCGTGGGTCGCCCTGGAAATGATCCGCGCCCGCGTGCTTGGCGGATTCCCCTGGAGCTTCCTCGGCGTCTCACAATACAAGATTGTCCCCCTCATTCAGGTCGCTTCCATCACTGGCGTTTACGGTGTGTCGTTCCTCGTGGCTTGGTTTTCGCTCGCGCTGTACACGGCAGCGCAGATGATCCTGCGCCACCCCAATCAGAAATTCATCTGGCAGGCGGAGATCGCTTTTCCGCTCACCGTCATCCTCGGCTGTTTCATCGGTGGCTTTTTCTGGATGAGCGGCGGCACCGCCACGGAAGATTATCTGCGCGTCACCCTTGTCCAGCCGGCCATCCCGCAAACGGTCATTTGGAATCCCGATGCCGACGAGCAGGTCTTCCAGAAATTCCTCGCGCTGAACGAAGCCGCCCTCACCAATCGCACCGACCTCCTCATCTGGCCCGAATCTGCTGTGCCCGAGATGAGTGCGGAAAACTGCCGCCTCATCAGCGACCTCGCCAACAAACATCACGTCTGGCTCGTTCTCAACGGCGAAGACCTGTCTACTTCACCCGCCACCAATTATTACAACGCCGCCTTCCTCGTGAACCCGGACGGACGGCTCACCACCACCTATCACAAACAGAAGCTCGTCATCTTCGGCGAATACGTTCCGCTCGTCCGCTGGCTGCCATTTCTCAAATGGTTCACACCCATTGTCGGTGGCTGGACGCCCGGCGAAAAGCCCGCGGTCTTTGAGATCACCCGCGCGCAGGACACGCCGGACCAGACCATCACCGTGGGCATCAACAGCGTTCCGCCGCGCGCCACCGTGAAGATGTCCCCGCTCATCTGTTTTGAAGACACCTTCGCCACCGTCGCCCGCACTTCATCGCAGGACGACCTCGATTTCCTCGTCAACCTCACCAACGACGGCTGGTTCGGCAACAGCTCCGAACAATGGCAGCACATGGCCAACTCCGTCTTTCGCGCCGTTGAAAACGGCCTGCCTCTGCTCCGTTGCGCCAACAACGGCATCACCTGCTGGATTGATGGCCACGGCCGCGTCCGGCAGATTTTCCACGACTCGTCCGGCAGCGAATATGGCCACGGCTTCATGACCGCCGAAATCCCCCTGCTTCAAACCTCCGGCAAATCTCCGCCTACCTTTTACAACCGTCACGGCGACTGGTTCGGCTGGGCTTGCGTCGGATTATCAATCCTTTTGCTCGGCCGTAACATCATCCAGCCCAAACATTAAAAATCTGAAATCTGCACAACGGGGCTTTCCATCCGGCTGGCGACCCGCTATCGTTTCCTTCGATTCAGAATGAAAAGAGCAGGTAAACCTGGGATACGGATTTTGGTAGTGGATGATGAGGAATCGGTGTGCAAAGCCATCAAAATGATGCTCGAATTTGATGGCCACACCGTTCAAACCGCTGATGGCGGCGAGAACGCCCTTGCCCTGATCAAAAACGACAACTTCGACCTCGTCATCACCGATTATTCCATGGGCAACATGAAAGGCGACCGCATGGCCGCCCAGATCCGGCAGGACCACCCCAAACTGCCCATCATCATGATCACCGCCTTTGCGGACGATTTTCGCGAATCCGGCAAACCCACCCTCGACGTGGACGCCGTCGTCAACAAGCCCTTTTCTCTGAAAGAACTCCGCGAGACCATCGCCCAGGTCATCGGCTAAGCCGCGGTTTCAAAGCTACTTGATCTTCAATACGTTAATTTTAGGCATAGGACTTTAGATTTTAGACTTTCGGAATTATCCCCTCATAGCCCCGCGCAGCCCCGCAGACTTGCATAACCCGTTGATTTATAAAACCGATTTTATCGACCCTTTTGCGCTAAACTTCAGAAGACTTCAGAAGGGTTCAAGGCTTTACAAGTTTTTGAAGGGGTAGACGAACCGCTCAATGGCGATGAAATTTATCCCGCTCCAGGCCGCTGTAGGCCGCTCTAAGCCATTTCCACCACCACCGGTTTATTCCTTAATAGGCCTTAACAGGGTTTAAAATCTGTCTGAAATCCGGGGCGTGGTAGGGCGGCGTTGCTACGCCGCGTCTGCCACCTGCATCGGCCTTACGATGGCAAAGCTCATTAACGGCTCAGGCCTGAAACCTGAACCCTTGACCCTTAAACCTCGATCAAATATGTCAAAGATCTGCCGCCCACTTGTCGCGCCATAGCGTAGCGACGGCGGATCGGCGGCCACACCCCCAACCCTGCCACTATCCTCGTTTTATGTAAAGCAAAATACTTTAGTATCTAGTAGATGTTCAAGATCACGCATCAATCCTTCGAAACCTGCCAGGTGGAATCCGGATTGTACTCCTTCATGTCCTGCGCCATCTGTTCCGTGTTCGTTCCCAAATCTTTCTCGTAGACCTTGCCCCGCTGATTGACGACGAAAGTCATGATGCCGGACTCGCCATACTCCGCCGGCCATGCCACCAGCCCAAAACCGCCGATCATGTTGCCGTTGATCACATAATCATATTTGCCCCCCGGGACATGTTCGCCTTGCCGCGTCAGGATCTTGAAAAAATATCCGTGGAACGACTGCGGTTCCGCCGCATTGTTCGTATCCTCGCTTTTTTCGTTTTTGAAATAGCCCTCGGCCTGCGCCTCCGCCACCAGCGGCCCCAGGGGACTTTCCTGGCCATTCAACTCCAGCGGCCAGCAAAGCCCGTCGGTCTTGCCCGGTGAACTCCGGATTTTTTGCGCATATTTCCGCACCTGGCTGTCGTCCCGGTCGCTGCTGGCATATTCACGTTGGGCTTCCACATACGCCCGCACCACGGACAGTGTCTCCAGTTCATTGCGCCCGATGCGCCGGTCCAGTATCTCTTCGCGCCCCGCTGCGGCATCGAAATACCAACCGGCGGGCCCCTTCACCAATGGCAGCGGAAACGGCCAGTCATGGGGCCCCACATTCAGTATCATGTTCGTGTCCGAGCTGCGCTCGAGATGATTGGTTTGCTCAAAAGCGTCCTTGAAATTTTCTAGCTCGTGCTCGCCTTGCACCGGGTCCGGATTCACGATCCAATCCGAGTCAGGCCCGAACAACTCCGCCAGCGCGGTCCGATTGGTCGTCGCCACCGCCGCGCCCAGGGCATCGACCGCTTCCTGCGGCGTGGCAAAAGCCTTGCCCGGCTCATCCGCGCGCAGGATCCGCGGCGCTGCCATCAGCAATGAAAACAACGCCACCGCAATGAAGACGCGGCGCCAGCCGCCCGGAAAACCGGTTCCGGCCACCGAAATTTTTGGATTTGGATTTTTCATCAGATTATTTGGATGAAATCAGCGCCTGCGGCCTCCGCCACCTCCACCGCCTCCACGTGGACCACCACCACCTCCACCCCCAATGCCGCCACCAGAACGGCTCGATCTTCCGCGCGAGCTATCCTGACGCGCCGAGGAACCATTGCCTACCCCGCCAAACGCACTGTTTCCGCCGGATGACCGGTTGCCGGCCGAAGGCTGGGATCGCGCATTATTTCCCGTTGTTGGTCGGGCAGCATTGTTTCCCGTCGAAGGTCGTGCCCCCGCCCCGGCACCTGCACCCGCGCCAGTTGAAGCCCGGTTACCTGCGGCAGGCCGCGCACCTGTATTACCTGCGGCCGCCCGGTTGTTCGCTCCCGAACCATATCCTCGCGCCTCCCGCGAAGCCGCTGAACCGCCCGCATTGTTGCGCAGACGTTCTTGATTCGGCTGCCATTTGCTTCTCCCGCCCTGTTGTGAAGCCCGGTTGCCCCGCTCGCCCGTTGTGTTTCTCTCCCGGTTCACATTCCTTTCGCGGTCCACATTCCGATCTATGTCCACGTCCACATCGTTATACACACACCCGCCATGCCAGTCGCAATTGTTGGCGATGATCGCCCCCATCGTGATCCCCACCCCAAAGCTGATCAACGGCGCATAAGGATCATACACGTACGCCGGCGGCGGATAATATACGGTGGGCGGATAGCTTGGCACATAAACCACCTGCGGATTGGCTGGCTGGATGTATACCACTTCCTTCGTCTCGGTCGTCACCTGGGACGAAACGTTCGTCACATAAACAACCTCATTCGTCACCACGATTTTTTGTTGGTCCGAATCCCGGAGCGTGCCGGCGTCATGCGCCTTGGCGCGCAGCGATTGGATGGTGTCCATCAACTCTTTCGGTTGCTCGATAAATGCGTGGCCCAGGTCGATCGTCCAGTTCAAGTCCTGGTTCAACTTGTCGATCGCCTGGGGGAATTTGGCCAACGCCTTCACATTCTCATCCCACGGTTGATCATCCACTTTGGCGATATTGTTCGTGTCTTTGACGAAACGAGCGGCCTGTACCACCTCTATCGGATATGCCGAGGCCGGCAGGATGATGGAGATGAGCGGGTCGGGATACAGCGCGATCGGCATCGCCATTTTTTCCAGTTCAGCCGCGCTGAATTGTGGCGTTGCCGCCGGGGGTGGCACCGATTCCACTGCTGGCGTTGTGGTCGCGTTGGCCGCATTGGTCGCCACTGTCTGACACCGGACCACACCAATCCCGCCAAGCAACACCAGGATGAAAAAGCTATGGGCTTTCATAAGATCATTCTGATTCAAGATTCCCTGCCAACGTTCCCATCAACAGACCGCCGCCTGTCTTTTGATGACGCAACAGCCTGGACAAAAAGACACCCCAACTGACAAACCTATCTCATGAACTTCATTAATCCGACCGACAAGTTTGGGGAAGCCAGCCTCATTGTCGATTCTGCACCATAATCCCCGCTGCACCGATGTCAAGCCACCCAACCATAACCTCCTGACCGCCAAACCGTTCTAACTTGCGCTCAATCGATGCCGCAAAGCGACTTGGGAAAACCTTTGATTTTCAGGATGAGGGCCATTACCAAAAAATCTCCGCTTGTTTTAATTCGCGCAATCCACCTAAATCCTTTATTTAAGATTGCGCCACCATGAATATCCAATCCAGGTGTTCAACAAATGTTATGCGATTTTCATATGTTCCTCTCTTTGCTTTTATGGCGTTGGCCGTATGGCTGCTTGCGGGTTGCACCGGAGTTGAGCCCTATCCCGGCTGGGAAATCAAAAATGTTGCTTTCGGCGATATGCCGGTTGTCTCGCAGAAAGCATTTCATCAGGATTTCCCCGAGGCACATGTCATCAAAATAGAGCGTGGAGTTTTTAAAAGTCCCCTAAACGGATGCCATGAGCTGTTTCGCCTGTCTTTTCGAGCTGCCGCTGGTCAGGTCCAACACGCCGTCTACGACTTGGCGGGCAAACGACAGGACCAATTGGATTTCTGGTTTGAAAGGCAACCCTAGAGCGGCGGCCATTGCATCGAAATATCAAAAACAGAAAGGAAAGGTCAACACGTCTATATCAAGAACGGATCTCTTCCTTATGGATTAATCTTCTGCGGGTATATGCGGTCCAGCGCGGGCGCGGTCTCCTCGTCACATATCCACAATTCCCCTGTGTCCAAACTGATTTCACTATTTCTATGTTCGCTGGTAAAAACAAACTCAAGGTTCCCAATGCAACTGGTTGGATTTGTGGGCGCTCGATAGTCCAAACCTTGCTCAAACGCAATTTTATCAGAAATGCACCAATCACCTTTGTACACGGGGACAACCGTCCCCTTGTAATGATGCAGTGAAAGCTTGTGTGGTCCCCGGTCCTCCCAGTGGTCTTCATAGACGCACACCAGAAGCACATTCGTATAATTATACCATCGAGCTTTCAGATCCTCGGCGTTTTCACAACACCAAGGGTCAAATACCTTCGTGTCGTAATCACTCGAATGGCAACCGGTGGTCAAGGCTAACAGCGCCGCGATGATGAATACACGGGTCATGTCGAATAGGTAGAGAGCGGCGAGTTTTGTTTCCTTTCTTTACGCATTAGTGAGAATTAGGATGGGCAGAATTGGTTGTCGAGAACAAAAGGGTCTTGGATTTGCGCCAGTCCCTCATGAAAAGCGGAGTTCTTACTTCAGCATCGGTGCCCATCCCAAATACGAAAGAAAAAGGTCACTGCTTCAACATCTCCACCTCATCTATCGCTAGCGGTCGCGCGAATGCGCCATAGCGCTATCGCGCAACCGGGCACGCATATGATCAGAAACGATGCCCAATTCTTAAAGCTCAGGCTTAACCCGATCATGGCCAGCAGACCTCCCACGGCAGCCAAACGTCTGGGTCGAATGTTCGCGTACCATTGCAGCGCCAACCCCAAGCCAAACAGGAGGATCGCCACTGGAATGACGATGTCGGGCCATGTTGCTTTGGCGGCAGGCAGTCGAAGCGCGGCCAAGACACCCAGCGCGACGATGATCAAACTCATCATTGTGATGAATCCTGCCCCGCGGTTGTGCCCGGCGGTACTTGGATTGAAACGCTTCACCACGCTCAGGCCGAGCCCGGACACGATCCAAAGCAATAACATAGCTGCACCCGGAGTTCGAATCATAGTATGCGGCCTTAGCAGATAAGCCATCGCGGGCGAGAGTTGTGGAACAGGTGGGAGCTTGCCCGGGTCCAGGGTTTCTTGAGGCTCCGGCATGGAGGGATGAGTGGCCCAATAATGTTTTGCCGAAAGTACGGCGGCTTCCACCGCCAGGTTGTCATAATACTCGTGGCAGTTGAGAACGGCGTTGGCCACCATGTGATAAAATTCGTGGTCGAGCACGGACATTTCAATCCATTCGATTTCCAGAAACTCCCGTTCATGGCGGCGCGGGGTGCTGACGCCGTTGACCTGGCCGGCGAAATGGTTTGTGCCGTGGTACATCACAAAACACGCCGTGTTGATGAGGCGTTGCATCTGCAATCGTGTGGGACCGAGATTCGCCTGATAGGCCCTAAAGATGAACATGTCATAATCTGCTTCGGTGGTGACCTCCGGCGAGGCGGTGGGGTCCAACGTCGCCACGTAAGCCCAGTCGTAACAAACCCGGTTATGCGCGCTCACCGGCATGGCGGTGGCAAAAAACCAATTCGCCGTGTCCGCCGTGATCTTTTCGTAATAAGCGATGTTGGTATTCCCATCATTGAGCAGGCGATGGCACTGCGCCAACCGAAGCAGCGCGCCCACAAGTTCCTGTTGTTGATTCCACGGTATCGGGCCGCTGTCACCGCAATATTTGAGGTAGGCTGCCGACTCCGGATGATAAAGCCGGTAGCCCTCCTTCGTGTCGCGGACAAACCACGGGACGATCGTGGTTTCGGCGCTACGTTGACATTCGCGGACATAAGTTTTGGCACGGTCAAGATACGTTGTGCCAAAACTGAACCGGTCTGGCGGTGCGGTTTGGTCCCAGATTGCCGGGTTTTCCAAAATCAATCTCGCTGTGTTGACGATGTGCTCGATGACGTCGCCATTTTCCGTGGTGCTATGTAACGGTTGGGCATCGTTGGTCGCCTTGTTGGGCCAACACAAATCGCGTCGGCCCGTCCAGATGATGCGACCGCTGACCGGATCGTTGCGGGCTTGAAGAAAAGCGTCCGACCAGAGGACCGCCATGTCCAGATTGCGGCGATCATGAGTGAATTCATAAAACGTCTGCATTCCGTGGAGTCGAGCGCCATCGCGTTCGTCCACCATGAGGTTGCCGATATTATTTGTCGGCGGTGGTGGCAGGTATTGGAGTTTCTGGATGAAAGCCTGGTATTCATTGGTGGTCACCTCACCATCCATTCCATCAAAGACCATGTCCTCCTCCCGGCCATGAGCGGCGATTTCAAGCAGGAACAATGCGGCACAAATGCCCGCTGCCGAAAAAATCGAGGTGAAAATGGATGGGCACGGTTTCATGTTCCGATGTCGTCTGACCTTCAAATCCCGCGCCGCGGAACACGCCGGCGCGCCAGTTCATCTGAAAAGTGGATGACAGTTGTGATACTGCAATCCCTGCGCTGCTTCAATCACCTCTTCTGTGGATAAGGACAACACAACGGATCACCAATGACCACATCCTCCCACCCCACAAAACGCGAGGCTGCATAGAAACTCTCCGCCATCGTCCAGCCGGAGGTATATCGATCTAAGACGATCGTTGGCGATGCATTGGCCTGCAACAGCGGTTCATCCACATATCCTTTCCCGCAGGTCAATCCATGGGCGATGAGATCTTCCAGCAATGATTGCCCACCTTTGGTCGGCAGGAACGTGCGACCGCTGGTGGAGACCGCCGTATCACCCAGCGATCCTGGCGCGAAGTATAGTGATTGATACGCCGCCGCGGAATACTTCGCGTCATTGCTGCCCCATGAAAAATATCCCAGAAGATTCGTACGCCCGCCGATAAATGTCTCACTCAGGTCCAGTTCATTCGAAATTCTCCGTTGCTCCATCAATTCATGCGCACGTTGCATGTCCGCATTGTATTCGCCCCACGGAGATTCCGAAGGAATGATCACTCCAGTGATTGGCTGTGGTGGAACTGTCTTGTCTCCCAACCCGAAGATTGGTTGCACATCGAATAAAATCTTTCCCGCCCCCAGCCCCTGCTCTGCTTCCATCGCCCGGTGCACGAGCGCCTTCGCATCCGCTTCCGTGTAACCGTCCAGCCGCGTGACCAGATAACCGCCATAGCGCGCGTGCGAAAATGGTTCCGTGGCATTCCAATAACGATTGGAATACGCACATCCCACCGCTCCGGAACCGGTGATATCAATTTTCAGCGTATCCAGCCGGTTGGCATAATCCAAAGCCGCGAGGCAACTGTCCACCGACGGATGACCCCGGACGGCCTTGGGCGTTTTGCTGTGCTCATCACAACTTCCCATCGAAGAGCCCGCCACACGGATCGGAACTCCCTTGGTCAAAACGATGAAATCAATGTTGGTGTGGACGGCCAGATACTTGCGGAGAGGTTTTTCGATTTGCTGCACATAGTTCGACTGCGAAATAGTTTCGTTCCGTGTGCTTACTGCTGAATCCGCGGATTGGATGACGAAAATATTCGTCACCTGCCGTGCCTGGGCATAATCATCAGCTACCGATTTTGAAATGGGACTGTTTGAATTATAGACGAGCAGGACTTCGTCAGCGCTGCGCCGAATTCCGTCTCCTGCTTCGCAAACGCAGGCAATTAGAAGGAAAAAGATGGCTGATACAAAAATCCCCGTGGATACTTGATAA
>Ga0206902_10098_pt1 | contig 24241 bp, 22 predicted proteins | sample Alteio_BWOrgHeat_44_FD_153242 | JGI IMG/M metagenome (GOLD analysis project Ga0206902, IMG submission 153242) | Enriched cells from forest soil in Barre Woods Harvard Forest LTER site, Petersham, Massachusetts, United States -... | ecosystem: Environmental > Terrestrial > Soil > Temperate forest >... | reverse complement strand
GCGATGCTACAGTGTTATTAGAAAAATTTATTACTGCAGCTCGCCATGTAGAAGTGCAAATTATGGCAGATAACTATGGCAATATAGTACATTTATTTGACAGAGATTGTTCTATTCAACGACGCCATCAAAAAATTATTGAAGAGGCACCAGCACCAAATTTATCTGCTGCAGTACGCGAAATTTTATATACTGCAGCAATAGAAGTTGCACGTTCTATAGATTATCGCGGGGCTGGTACAGTTGAGTTTTTAGTAACACAAGATAATCAAGTGTATTTTATGGAAATGAATACACGCTTACAAGTTGAGCACCCGGTGACTGAGTGTATTACGGGGCTAGACCTTGTAGAGTGGCAATTGCGTATAGCAGCTAACTCCCATTTGCCATGTATGCAGGATGCGATTACATCTACTGGGCATGCTATTGAATGTCGCATTTATGCTGAAGATCCACGGCGTGATTTTTTGCCATCTATAGGCAAGATTAATTTTTTACAAGAACCAGCCGGTGCTGGCATCAGATTAGATACTGGTGTGACCGTACATAGCGCAATTCTGCAGTATTACGATCCAATGGTGGCGAAATTAATAGCTTTAGGGAGCTCCCGCAATGAGGCGTTGCAGAGAATGCAGCAAGCTTTGCAGCATTATTATGTGGGCGGAGTTAAAACTAATATAGATTTTTTGCAGAGTATCTTATTACACCAAGAGTTTATAGCTGCGACTTTACGCACAGACTTCTTAACAGTTTTCCCTATCACCTTACTACTGCCAGATAAACAATTAGCTATATTGATCGCTGCTAGTATGGATTATTTAAGTTTATGCGCTTCTAAAGATAATTTGTTGTTACAAGATACATTAGCTTGGCAAATGCACTTACAAGGTTATTGGTATGTTAATTATATTGTCGATAGTGAGTACCTGACAGTTAAAGTTACTCCTGTCGCTACAAATCATTTGACATTGACATATGCAGAGCATACAACAACTTTTCATGTGCATTATGTTAATTCGGAGTGCATTCTTGAGAATGATAGTGAACGGTATAAAACATTAGTACAACCATATGGTGATGGTTGGATAGTGTGTGTGGATAATGGCCCAGTAATTGTCGAGCGACATTATGGAAATTCCAGCGATTTAAGAAATACACTGCACGCACAAGCTAAATTAACCGCCCCCATGCCTGCAACTGTTGTTGCGGTATTAAAGAACATAGGTGATGTAATTAAAGCAGGAGAGCGCCTGATGGTGCTTGAAGCGATGAAAATGGAGCATGTTATTTGTGCGCCGCATGATGGTGTGTTGGCAGAGATTTTTTATGAAGTAGGTAGTCAGGTGCAGGAAGGAGACGAGGTTGCTAACATTTCTACTATCTTGGCTGAAACGCGTTGATTTTCTGTGCTCAAAGCTCACATACTAGCATGTATGCTGTTGGGACACTCGAAAATCAACGCGTTTCAGCGGAAGCTTGCCGAAATGTTAACAACCTCTAGTTTTGGAAGAAAATGGATGAATAACCTATCACACGTTACTTTAATTGAAGTTGGCCCACGTGATGGCTTGCAAAATGAAGCAGTATTTGTGCCAACTCCAATTAAAATTGCTTTAATCAATTTATTAAGTCACAGTGGTTTGACCAATATTGAAACCACTAGTTTTGTTTCTCCAAAAGCTATACCGCAATTGGTAGATAACGAAGCGGTTTTTTTGGCAATTGATAAACCTGCAGGAGTGAATTTTTCGGCATTGGTGCCTAATGTAATTGGTATGGAGCGGGCGTTACGTGCCGGAGTGCAACATATTGCAATTTTTACCGCTGCAAGTGAAGCATTTAATCAACGTAATATTCGTTGTTCTATTGCCGAAAGTATTATAAGATGTGCGCCGGTTATCGAATTAGCGCGCGCCAATAATGTTACAATTCGTGCGTATATCTCATGTGCGCTAGGATGCCCATATGAAGGGAGCATATCACCGCAACAAGTATGTGCGGTTGTGCAGAAAATAATAGCGTTGGGCGTTGATGAGGTGAGTTTTGGTGATACCATTGGGGTTGGCACACCAAAACAAACCATAGAGTTAATTAACGCAGTTGCTGATTTGCTGCCTTTATCGCAAGTTGCCATGCATTTTCACGATACTTATGGGCAAGCGGTAGCAAATATTTACGCGGCTTTAGCGCATGGCGTGTATCGGTTTGATAGTTCGGTTGCTGGTATTGGCGGTTGTCCATATGCACAGGGTGCAAGTGGCAATGTAGCAACAGAAGATGTGTTGTATTTAATGCATGGTTTAGGTGTTGCTACTGGGGTGGATATTTTTAAAATAGTGATGGCTGGAGACATGATTTGTAAAGCATTAGGTCGCAAAAATCAATCCAAAGTAGCTACGGCATTGTTGGGGAACATAAATACGTGCAATCGTCTCTGATCAGGGGATAAATTAAAATCTCGGAGAGCCAAAAATATGGCTGTTCCTGTGTGCGGAGTGAGGAGTTACATGCAATCAAAATTAATAGTTGGTGTTGTCCAAGAACAATGGCACTCATCGCGTGAGGTGCATCAAGAGCACTTAGCTAATGGTATTTTTGCCGCAGCAAAGCAAGGTGCAGAGCTAGTATGTCTGCAAGAATTAACCTTGTCTCCGTATTTCTGTACCCGTCCTGATGTAGATCCTGTACCATATATGGAAGATATATATACTGGCCCTACAGCACAATTCGTGAGTGCGTGCGCCAAGAAAGCCCATGTTGCTATTACTGCATCATTGTTTGATGTTGCAGGGTATAATACCGCGGTTGCTTTTGATGCTACAGGACAGTGTGTAGCCGTGACGCGTAAACAACATATCCCGAGTGGTGAAAAATATCATGAAGATCATTATTTTAAGCCAGGCGATTCTAATTATCCAGTGCATACCTTAGCAGAGCACCGAGTTGGTCTGCCTACGTGTTATGATCAATGGTTTCCTGAGTTATCACGGATCTACGGCTTAAAAGATACCGAGATTTTGATTTATCCAACAGCCATTGGTGGGGAACCGACAGCGCCGCATATTGATACAGCACCAATGTGGCAAAAAGTTATGGTAGCGCAAGGTATTATGGCAAATACCTTTATAATTGCTGTTAATCGTATTGGCTGTGAAGATGATTTAGCATTTTATGGCAGCAGCTTTATTAGTACCCCACTAGGAGAGATTTTAGCTATGGCACCGCGTGATAAGCCGGCGGTATTGGTAGCTACTCTTGATTTTAGTGAGCGTGAATTATGGGGTCGGTTATTTCCATTTGCGCAACAACGCCAGCCAGGAACATATCAGGATTTAGTTAAACCTATTGATGATTTTTCAAAATGATTCAAAATTTGAACGTCCAGATTTGGATCCTATTTTTCAAACACGCCAAGCCATCCATGGGGCTCTTGAAAGGCATCCATGCCTTTCAAAGGTTCGAAAAATAGGATCCAAATCTGGACGTTCAAATTTTGAATCATTTTTAAACTGGATCTATTTAGTAGCGAGTACAATATGCACGATAAGAATGTATACAATATTGATAACTGGGGTGAGGGTTATTTCACAGTAAATAGCCGTGGATATATTGAGATATGCAAAACTGTAGGTGAGAGAGGCGTTGAATTAGAATCTATTGTCCAAGCTGCATGTCGGGCTGGCTTACATTTACCTTTATTATTACGGTTTACTGATATTTTATACGAACGGGTAATAACACTGTACGGGGCATTTGCGAATGCTATTACTGATACTGGGTACACGGGCAATTATCAATTAGTCTACCCTATTAAAGTCAACCAAGAATATTGTGTGGTACGTGAATTGTTGAAAGCGCCCGGGCATACTATTGGCCTAGAAGCTGGTAGTAAACCAGAGCTTATGGCAGTTATGGGCCTACTGGAACATAAGCAGGGTACTATTGTTTGTAATGGCTATAAAGATAGTGATTACATTCGCGCCACCTTAATCGCACAACAGATGGGACATAAAGTTTTTATTATTATTGAAAAACCTTCAGAATTAGAGATTATTTTGCGCGAGTCAGAGCGTTTACAAGTTACCCCACAGTTAGGAGTGCGCGTACGCTTAGTGACTACAGGAGCTGGGAAATGGGAAAATACTAGTGGTCCGAAATCAAAATTTGGTTTAAATGCCGATCAGATCTTAGAGTTAATTAGTAAATTAAAACAACATGGTTTCTTAGAGTGTTTACAGTTAATACATTGTAATTTAGGTTCGCAAATAGCTAACATTCATGATATTCGTGACTGTATGAAAGAAGTGGCACGTTATTATGTAGAGCTACGGCATTTAGAGGCACCAATTAATACTATTGATATTGGTGGAGGGCTGGCTGTTGATTATAATGGCACGCATTCTAATACCGACTGCTCGATGAATTATAGTTTGAAAGAATATGCTATGCACGTATTGTTAGCCATCCAATATGTGTGCAACGAAGCTAATATGCCAGAGCCCAATGTTATCTCTGAATCCGGACGTGCCTTGACTGCGCACCATGCAGTGTTGGTGACTAACATCACAGATATAGATAAAATTGACATGGCGCCACAATTACCGCAATTAGATAGTAATGATTCACATGTAGTACGCGATATTTTAGACACCTATCAAGCTATTCCTGTAAGCGAACCAACAGAAATTTATCATTACGCCGCGCAGGCTTTGAAAGAAGCGCATTCTTTATTTAAGCATGGGGTGATAACTTTATCTGAAAAAGTTAAAGTTGAACAGTTATATACTACTATTTGCATGGAAATACGCCAATATTTAGATCCATCTAATCCAGGTGATGCTGAACTATTGGAGATTATTAATGTACGATTGGCCGCAAAAATTTTTTGTAATGTATCATTTTTTCAATCTCTACCTGATGCCTGGGCCATTGGGCAAATTTTCCCTGTTGCACCTATCTCACAGTTAGATAAGCCGTTATGCATGCATAGTATTTTACAAGACTTAACTTGTGATTCAGATGGCACCTTAAAACAATATACTGGTAGTGATTATATTAGCTCTACTTTGTTGTTACCACCATATGAGCCGAAAAATCCCTATAATCTCGCTTTCTTTTTAGTTGGAGCTTATCAAGAAATTCTAGGAAATTTACATAATTTATTTGGTGATACCAATTCTATGGATGTAACCTTAACTGCTGATGGTAAATTTGAGATTAATGATTTGGTAAGTGGCGATACAGTAAGTCATGTTTTGCATCTTGCACATTATGATACAAAACAATTATTACAGTCTTATAAAAAACAATTAATTCGTACTAAATTATCTAACGAGCAAATTCAAGCATATTTAGACGAGTTACGTAGTGTGTTTGCGCATTTAACTTATTTAGGGCATTAAATATTCAATATAAACTCTTTTAGTTTAGAGTGACTCTTCATCCTGAACGAAGAAGCGCTAAATTAGTAAAAATAAAGACATAATATTACGTTAAGAATAATGTGCTATTATTATAGTCATAACGATATTGATTCAAATGAGGTGTTATGATGAAATCAAAAATTGATGCATCCTTGCCATTTTTGTTGCCGCTGTTACATGGCGTGCAAGATTATAAAACTCCCATAGAACAATTATTCCTTGGCAGAGCATCAAGCGACCCTAGTGAATATCGTGCCCAATTGGCCGCTAATATTAGGTTTATGCGGGAAGCAAAATTAGCTGACATTGCAGTCAGAGAAGACGACAACGATGATTATTACAGTATAACCGCGCGTGGTGCTACCATTCAGATACAAAAAAGTTCCACTCTTGCAGACAGTATTTATGCTTTATTACGCAATAAAGATATATTAGGGGGGGACCAAACTTTATATGACGCTGTAGTCGCTGAGATTAAACAGCATCCAGAGCATGCTTTATCGTTATATAATGGTGCGCGCCATACGATTATCCCAATGTATGGCTATAATCCCACAATCCTTGATAAGTTTATGTATGAAATATCGGTAATGGCAGAAAAGCAGGCAATCATATTGCCAGACAATGTTATAGATGAGAATTGTCCAGCAGAGACATTCACTAAAGCAAGGCAAGTTTTGATAGCTATAGCATATGCAGAGGCTAAGCGTGCAGAGTTTCAAAGAGAGCTTGATAGTTTGCAACGAAAAATAGCGTTAGTTACTGCAGAGGCAGATAGAACTGAACTGACGAATTTTCACGAATCCTTACAAGCATTGGTCACTACCTACTTTGCTGCAAATACTTTAGAGCAAATGTCGGAGGCTACTACCTTAAATACCTTTATCAAAGATTGCCATACATTATTAGCAGCTCAAGTTGGTACAGGGCAATGGAAGTTAAAAATAATTGCACCACTTATGTCATTAGTACTGTCAATTGGCGCAGCACTTGGTATAGTTGCACCAGAAACTGTGGCTGGACATGAGGCAAAACGTGATTATTTGGCTACAGCTACGCGCGGACTCAGTGGCCAATTTGGTTTGTTTGCAGGTAGGGATCGAGTAACTGAAGCACAGTTAGAGCAAACAGTTTTCCCAGATCTTATTGCGAGTGTATCAGATGTGTCGGATGATGCCGATAGCAGTCCATATCAACCACCGCATAATAGCCGTATACGTGCTGATGATAGCGGTGATGTGAGTGATGATGAACCAAGAACTCCTAGATCAGGAATGCCTAGCCAGTCATGATAACGTGATCCTCAACTTTTGCAAACTCGCGCATTGTCGCGACGTGACCGCGGCATCCATTAATAAGCACTATTCAATGGACTCCATGGTTGAGCCATGGGGACGTCCAAAGTTAAGAATGTCCATACTTAATAATTTTTAATCACTTAATTTTATGTTAAGTATAGGATGTTAACATTATCATCTGAGTGATATTTAATGTAAGAGGTAATGAATGATGCCAGGTGATGTTGATGGTGATTTGCAATATTTATTATGTTTAGTCGCAGTCAAGGATTCTAGCCAAACTTTATCAATTTATGCTAGTGTCCGTATTGACTTGATTAAATCAGCTAGCAATCCTAACGGCTATAATCCAATAATCTTAGACAAATTTATGCATGAAATAGCTAGTATGGCACAAAATAATGCAATATTACTAACGAAAGATAGCGCAGGCAACTTTACTAGCGCAACGCTCATTAAAGCGCAACAAACATTTCTGGCTATAGCGTATGCAGAGAGCAAGCGTATACAGTTTCAAAATGCGCTTAACGTGTTAGCTCAAGACAAAAATAGTCTAGCGCCAGGAAAATATAAAACCGAACTTGATGAGTTTCACAGGCGCTTGCAAAACTTGGCTAATACATACTTTGAGGCAAATGTCTTAAATCATATGTCTGCAAATACTACCTTGCATGCATTTATCCAAGGTAGTCAAGACTTATTAGCAGACAAGGTTGGTAACTGGCAATGGAAATTAAAAATAGCGCCATTAGTGTCATTAATAATGTCGATTGGTGCATTGCTTGGCATAGTTACTGCGCAGACTGTGCATGATAGTAAGATACGATACAATTATTTGGTTACAGCTAGCCAAGGTGCAGTTGGTCAATTTACTTTATTTTTAGCGAACAAAAAGAGATTAGTTGCCGGACAGTCAGATCCAGTGATTTGGCCTGCTCAACTACCTAGCATTGTACCGCCCGCATTTCTTGATCGTATGGACAGTGTGTTGAGAAGAGGTGAGACCGATTCTTCTGCACCTAATTCAGCTGCGCGTAGTCTCGGAGCAGGGATAGATACAGGTGAAGCCCCATGGTCTGCGTATGCTGACCCTGATGCAGATGGTAATAGAGTAAATGATGGACCACCATTTACAATATAAAATGAGGTAAATGTTATGCCAAGAGCAAATGATTCTTTTATAGATGTAACGTTACTAAACCATCTTGAACTGGTTAAAACGAGTACTGCAGTAGCAGAAAAACAAAGTCTATTTGGATTGACTGAAACACAAGCTATGTCAGATACTCAGAATGCGTTTATGGAGATGTCATTACGAGATCTTGAATTTTTTACAAGACCGATTCTTGTGTCACCTAATGAGTCTCAATTAGTCGCTAGGAATATCCATTCGAGACAAGAACTAGATTTTTATAATAGGTTACCAGCAGATATGCTCATAGAGCCATTGCATGCTCAGCCCCAAGATATCACTTTGCGCGCAGCTCTAGATGAGCTCCTTTCATTACCAAGTGCATCACTAACATATAGAGCAACGAGGACAGCTTATATACCACCAATGGGGAGAGTCAATCCCACAATATTTGATAGACTTTGCCAAGAGTTAGTAGTTTTAGCCAAACAGAGCAAAATATCATTGACTAGTGACTCTACTGTGCAACAAGCGAAAGACCTTTACTCAGCAATTGTACATGTTGAAAATACCATGAATATTTTAGATAGAGCGCTTGCAGGTTTACAACAACATATTAATTCTATGAGAGCAGGTGCGCGTCATGAAGAGTTTGCAACATTATACATGACTCTTAAAGGTGCAAGAGATAGATATTTTGCTGCAGCATCGCTTGAGAATATGAATAAAGATACTACGCTATCGGTGCTTATTAATACATATAATCAAGCTTTGGCGCCATTCCAATTTCCAGCACAATCAAAAATACCATTATGCATCACCAAGCTAATCTCTTGGATAGTATCAGTCATGGCCACATTACATTTATGTAAAGAAGAAACTGCACAAAATTATAAAGAAACAGTAACACTAGGTTATTTACAGCAAGGTTTGTTTGGTAGCATAAAGGATCCTAAAACCGCCGCAGTACCTAGCGATGATGTAATGCCGCCAGCAACACCAGGAGCTTTACCATAAGTATGTGTGGTAGCCAGTATTACTCTAACGTTGCATACTGGCTACGGCATAAATTACCGTTGTGGGAAAATATGCGTAAATTGATTATGCTGCTCATAAGTGGCTAAAAGTTGTTTGCGGCGCACATCCAGTCTGAATAATTTGTAAATTAGAATAGGCGCAATGAAGCTAATCGAACCAATAACGAACGCTATTTTATAAGTTGGATCTTGATTCATTATGAGACAAATTAAGCATATTACCATTAAAATAATTGCAATGATGCCAGTATATGGCGAATAAGGAGCTGTATATTGTAGATCGTCTGTAGTATAGCCAGCTTTATATAATAATTTACGAAAATTAATTTGTGACCAACATAGTGAAATCCAGGCAATGGCACCAGTGAAGCCGGAGACTAATAGTAATGCAATATAGAGCATTGATTGCCCAAAAAAATAACTAGCTAATAGTACAATCCAAATAGCAAACAGTGTAACAATGCCTGCATTCTGTGGCACAGCATGATGATTAAGCTTGGCTAATGCTTTTGGTGCCATGCCATTACGTGCTAGAGCATGTAAAGAACGTACAATACCGTATACACCAGAATTAGAGCATGATAAAGCTGCTGTTAAGGTCACGAAACTAGTTGCAGCGCCAGCCCATTTTAAACCATAAAAATTTAATGCCTCAGCAAACACAGAATTAGATAAATTTGCTTGCTGCCATGGGAAAATTAACACTAAACAAAAAACTGGTATGATATACACAAACAAGATACGCAATGTAACATTTCTGACAGCGCTTGGGATCATACGCGCAGGATCTACTGATTCACCAGCGGCTAAGCCGATAATTTCTGAACCTTGGTAGTTTACTAATAATAATACCATGGCACTTAAGAGTGGCATAATGCCATTAGGTAATAATCCTCCTTGATTGAAAATGAAGCGACTACCAATGAATCCAGCAGGCTGAGCACCGTGAATGAGCCCAAAGAAAATTAACACAGATAAGATAATAAAGCCAAATAAGGCTACTATTTTAATGAGAGCCAACCAAAATTCAATCTCGCCAAATGTACCGACCTTGGAAATGTTAATATAAGTAATTAATAAACCAAAGCCAACCGCCCATACATAGCCATTCACTCCAGTAAAATGCTCCATAATAATACCACCAGCCATACACTCGGCAGGAATATAGGCTACCCAACTAATCCAATAAGACCACCCGACACCACATGCAAATGCCGGTGAAATAAAGTCAGCGGTATAATTAATAAAAGAACCAGAGATAGGAATCGCAATAGCTAATTCCCCTAGACATAACATAGTTAGATATATAATCAGCCCACCAAATATATACGCTAAAAATACTGATGGCCCAACTTGGTTGACTACAGCGCCTGTACCTAAAAAATATCCAGAACCAATAATGCCTCCTAAGGCAATTAATTGTATATGGCGCTCTTTGAGGGCCCGACAAAATTCATCATCTTGTAATGTCTTAATATTTTTGGTCTTTGTTGTGGTCACAGATTTTTAGCCCTCTCAGTTAATTTGTTTATCTCTGCTTGCAAGATTGTCTCTATATCAAATGGCACTAAGTTAAACTGTTATGTACGTCATTGCGAACCGCAGGTGAAGCAATCCAGAGTGCAGCGCTCCGTCCATAGATTGCTTCACCTGCGGTTCGCAATGACGTAGGAATTAGCTTAGTGCCATTTTAGACTACGCTAAAGAGTCTCATCTTTGCGCGGTGGCCTATTCATTAGATGTGTCACTGCTTGCTGCGCTGTAATTTCCCCTTTTAACAGAGCATGAATTTCTTGACAGATAGGTAACTCAATATGACAATGTTTAGCTAAATAACATACTTGCGCTGCATTGTACTTACCTTCAACAACTTGTCCAATATGTTTTTCAGCTTCGTCTATGGTAAATCCGCGGCCGAGTAATATACCAAAGCGGCGATTACGTGATTGGGAATCTGTAGATGTTAGTACTAGATCTCCAAGTCCTGCAAGGCCCATAAATGTTTCCAGCTTGGCTCCTAAGCACATGCCCAATCTACTCATTTCTGCGAGTCCGCGAGTAATGATGGCAGCTTGCGCATTAGAGCCATATTGTAATCCATCACTGATGCCACAGGCAATTGCTAATACATTTTTCACCGCGCCACATAACTGTACGCCTATAATGTCATGAGATAAATAAATACGCATATTGCCATGATGAAACAGAGCACGCATGGCATTTAAGTAATCTTTATTTTGTCCTGCAAAGACTAATGCAGTTGGCATGAATGTTGCGACTTCACGTGCAAAAGAAGGGCCAGAAATAATTATCATGGGAAAGTCCTCTCCCCATTTTTCTTGCACTAACTGACTAAAAAATTTATGTGTGCTTGGATCAATGCCCTTAGTCAGCCAGGTTAAGCCGTTGCTTGGCTTAGGTATCATATGCAACAACTCTGCAAATGCATGTGATGGCACGGCAATAATTATTTGTGATGCTTGTGCTACACATGTTGCTAATGATGAACATATAGTGATTTTATCATCTAAGAGAATATTGGGTAAATAACGTTTATTACAGCGTTCCGCTTGCATTTCTTGCATATGCGCAAGATCCCGTCCCCATAACATGACATCATGCCCTGCATGAGCAAGATGAATGGCAACGGCAGTACCCCAGGATCCTGCGCCTAATATAGCAATACTTTTATTATCCATTCGTAACTGTTTACTCCGTACTGCGGAGGACAAGAGGACGAAGACAGAATGTTATTAGAGCTTGTTTTTCTCTGTCTTTGTCCTCTGTTTTCTGTCTTCTTAGCCATCAATGGGTTGTTGATTCTTGATCAGTTGTTGATGGTTTTTGTTGTTCTTGCAGTTTTTGCATATAGATAGCATCAAAATTAATTGGCGCTAAAACTAATTGTGGGAAACTACCACGTGTAGCTTCTGCAGTAATAGCTTCGCGCGCATAAGGAAACAGAATGCTCGGGCAGAAGCTACCTAAGAGATGGCCCAATTGTTCTGTAGGCGCGCCTTGGATAGCAAAGATCCCAGCTTGCTGTACTTCAATTAAAAACGCTGTAGTTTGTTTATTTTTAACTGTAGCGGTGACGGTTAATACCACTTCATAAAGATTTTGCTCTAGTTCTTCATAATTGGTATTGATATCTAATGATAATTCTGGCTCCCATTGTTGTTTAAAAATAAGAGGTGTATTGGTCGTTTCATAAGAAAGACCTTTTACATAAATACGTTGAATCATAAATTGAGCGTCATTAACTGCAGATTCTGTATTTGCTGCTTCATTATTAATTACTTCTGTAGTCATATTGCTATTATCCTTTTTTAATTAATGGTAGATTTGCAGCAAGCCATGCTTGTATGCCGCCGGTTAACGCCATAGGCTCAGTAAACCCTTCTGTACGTAATTTACTTGCCAATGTTGTAGATTGTACCCCGCGCTCACATACTAGAATAATAGGCTTGGTTTTATATTTTGCCATACGCGGCGTAGAAAAATCTTGCACGCTTGCTCTGATGGCATTAATAATATGCCCGGTATTAAATAATGTTTCATCGCGCAAATCAATAACTATTGCATTATTATTATTTATTAAATCTACTGCAGATGCTGGAGTAAGAGATTGCGGACGTTTTTTTTGCTCAAAAATTTCAAAAATAAATAATGCAATAATGATTATAATTAATGATACACACAGTCCAATATGATTAGAAATAAATTGTATAAGTTGATCCATTGTAACTACTCACTCCGGTATGGCCATATTTTTTGATCTGAGCCGCGACTGTTAAGGAGCGTTCACTGTACTCCGCAATGCAGATAAGGCCAGTAAACACTCCTTAACAGTCGCGGCTCGGATCAAACTTGACCGTTCAGATTTTAATGTATCCATTGACAGATACGACCCATTGTTATTTTAACTCGCTACTAATTGATGGTCTGGTAAGTGTAGAGTGATGAATAAACCAGTATAAGGCTGCTACAAAAACTCCACCAACCAGGGTGGCAAATGCCCAAGTTGCGGCAGACACCAAGGCTGTGCGCTGTCCCAATCTGTATACTTGGCCTGCGTCGCGTGCAACAGCGCCGGCAAAGACAACATGTAAAATAGCATTTATTATGAGTAATAACAAAGAAAAAGTTTGAATTTGATTGCTATACTGTTGTACGAACTCTGGTAACATATGGTTTTCTCTATTAGTGGCTGTTAACATAAGGAACAAACATTATATGATGTCCGGTCATCCTATGCAATTATCTAACGTGCCAGTACCGCTATTAACTACAGCGTATAAAGGGCCATTAAATTATATAGAAAAGGTTATCTTAGCCAATATGCATCTTATAGAAAGTTGGTTTCGAGATCAATGGCAAAAAACTCCTGCGTCGATTACTTCTTCAGTTGATTTACGGAATGCAGCATATAAATTAGCTCCCGTGGATACGAATTTATTTCCAGCAGGGTTTAATAATTTAAATCGTGCTTTTTTGCCACTATGCGTGCAGGCAATGCAATCAGTCATTGGTGGAATCATGCCTACTTGCACAAAAATATTAACTATTCCAGAGAGCCATACAAGGAATCAATATTATTTACAAAGTTTAAATATGTTACGTACAATTTTATTGAATGCTGGTTTTATGGTACGTATTGGTAGTTTAGATCCTACAGTTCTTGCGCCTGTTGAGATTAATGTTGCTAACGAATCATATTTAATTGAGCCATTACGTCGTTTAGGTTCGCGAGTAGGTTTAGATGATTTTGACCCATGCTTTTTATTATTAAATAATGATTTGTCACTTGGGATCCCTGAGATTTTATCTGGTATAGAGCAAGCAATTTATCCAACAGAGAAGATTGGTTGGAGTTCACGCCTTAAATCTAGTCACTTTCAGTTTTTTAATGCGGTATCGTCTGAGTTTGCACAACTAGTGCAAATAGATCCATGGCTAATTAACCCATTATTTGCGGCAGTAGACTCGCTGGATTTTATGACACAAACAGGTTTGGAGAGCTTAGCAGACGTAATTGATGAGATGCTCGTGAAATTACGTCAATATTATGCTAAGTATGAGATTACAGATCGGCCTTTTATTGCTATTAAAGCAGATAATGGAACTTATGGCATGGGCGTGATGATGGTGCATTCTGGGCAAGATGTATTAACATTAAATCGTCGTGCACGTACAAATATGTCTGGTAGCAAAGGCGGTCGTCGTGTGTCTAGGGTGATAGTACAAGAGGGGATCTATAGTTGTGAACGTATGCTAACTGGTGCGGTAGCAGAGCCTGTTGTATATATGATAGGGCAATTTGTGGTAGGCGGGTTTTATCGTGTGCATAATGATATGGGTAATGGAGATAATTTAAACTCTCCGGGCATGCATTTTGAACCACTAGCATTTGCTGATGTATGCAATATGCCATGTGCAAATTTTAATCACATGAGCTATACCAATAGATTTTATGTTTATGGTGTAATAGCGCGCTTAGCAGCTCTTGCTGCAGCGCGTGAAATTGCGGCGCTTGGGAGTAAGGTATGAGGCTTGGTATTTTAATGGATCCTTTGCATGTGTTACATCCACTTAAGGATTCCACTATTACAATGATCACAGCTGCCCAAAACATGGGTTGGGAATGCGCTTATTTCACCCAACATGATTTGTCTTTTACACATAGCAGCGTTTCTGCCAAATTAAAGTCAATATACATTAACGATAAAAAGAGCGCTAATTGGGCAACGACTGCTGAGTTAGGCGAGCTGCCATTGACGTGGTGTGATATTTTATTAATGCGGAAAGATCCACCGTTTAACATGGAATATATTGTTGCGACCTATGCGCTAGAGCTTGCAGAACGTGCAGGGGTGTTGGTCGCCAATCGTCCACAAAGTTTGCGCGATGCAAATGAAAAAATATTTACACTGCGTTTCCCGCAGTGTTGTCCACAAACGTTAGTTAGCCAAAATATTACATACTTACGTGACTTCTGGGTGACACATCGACAGGTAATATATAAACCGCTTACTGGTATGGGAGGGCATTCTATATTTTATGTCGATGAACATGGCCAAAATTTACCAGTGATTTTGGAGGAGTTAACATGTAATGGCACTGTAACTATTATGGCGCAACAATACATTCCAGACATCAAGACTGTAGGTGATAAACGTATTTTACTCATTAATGGTGAACCAATACCATATGCATTAGCACGGATCCCAGCAGCAGATGATTTTCGTGGTAATTTAGTGGCAGGTGCTGATGGTCACGTAGTAAAAATCACTGAGCATGATCGGTGGATTTGTCAAGAAATAGCCACAACCCTTAAAGAGCGTGGGTTATATTTTGTCGGTATTGATATTATTGGTGACTATTTAACGGAAATTAATGTTACCAGCCCAACGTGTATCTGTGAAATTTCTGCAGCTACTGGCTTAGATATTGCAGGGGATTATTTACGTGTTTTAGCAGGTATGGTATCTGGGCTACATCTCTGATTCATCTACGTACAGCTCACCAGTATCTTGTTGTTGTTCACCTGTAATTAAATAGTTACGATGTTGTAAGTATGCATCACGCATAAATGCATATTTATCAATGGCGTCATGCATTAATTTCTCAGGTTCAAACATTTGCACACGTAAATCTATATAGCGTATGCCTAATAAACTGTATACTACTTTATCTGATGGGATCCATGGATATGGGGTGAACAGTGCATAATCAAACATCATGCCCATCCCGTCGCGAAATGTACTAGGGCCAAGTAATGGGATCATAAGATAGGGGGAGTTTTTGTCACCCCACTTGGCAAATGTTATCCCTAAATCAGTGTAATGTACTGGCAAACCCCAGTGACTTGCTGCATCAAAAATACCAGCGATGCCAAAGATGGAATTAATTAAGAAACGCCAAGTGTCTTTGATAGCATAGTTCCATTCAGCTTGGAGTAGATCATTAGCGACTGTTGGCAACATGTCTATATTATTGTAGGCATTATTAATGCCATGCTGGACTGCCTGAGGTAAAATAGCTTGATATAATTTTGCGACTGGTTTTAACATGGTCGCATCAAATGCGGAATTAAATTTATAAATTTTACGATTCATATTTTCATATGGATCAGATGGATTTATAGCTGCATATACATTGTTTAATAACAACATACCTGATGCTGCGATAGTTATAAGATGGTGTTTATTAAATTTCATAATATGATAGTAGTATGAAACACAGGGATTGTAAACAGTGATAATCCAGGTTAGTATAAATATAAGGTTAGTATAAAAGTAATAGTATGTCATGCTTAATTTTTGCAAACTTGCGTAATGCTGCGGCTTGACCGCGGTATTGATTAATACTCGCTATGCAATGGTCCCAGTGGTCAAGCCATGGGGATGTGAAAAGTTGATAATGGCATCAATAGTATAAAATTTAGGAGTTAGTGATTGAATAAAATATCTGTGATCTTGCTGATATTAAGCCAAATAATGCAAAATGTTTATGCTGATGTAGTGAGTGACGCTAATGCAGAAAATAAGACTGATAAGAGCACGGTAGCGCTGGTAGCTGGATTATTGAAAAGCTCATTTATTGGTTCGCACCAGAATTCCGTTGATGAAGGCAAGCAATATATAGGGCGTGATGTAGATCCTGCTGCGTTATTTTCAGTGTTAGGTGGCTATACTTTGGCTACTAATAGTGCATGGTTACCGTTTTATACATTTAGCACGGGCTATCATCCGTATGGTGCACGAGTCAAGAGTGCTATTTTGCAGTATGGTTTACCGCAACAAGATGCGTATGATTACCAGTATAAGTTACAACAAAAAACGTTGTCAGCACATATGAAGGCTAACGTATATCGTTATCATAATGTAATGCCGTTTGTTTCTTTATCTATGGGCCTGCAGTCTACACAATATCATCGTTATCAAGAAGATGTGGCGCGTGCGACTACTGCTCATGCTGATAGTTTTATGCCGAATTTTAATGATAAAACTATAAACCAGCTGTCATATGTTGTTGGTGCTGGTATAGATTATATGTTACGTGATAATTTATGGATCGGGTTTGAGTATGGTCGTGGTGATTTTAGCGATATGCGCATGGGCAGTGGGCGTGGCTTATTTTCTGCAGATTACTTAAAAAATACATCTACAGCAAGTACTCTGGCTTTGAATATCCATTATTTTTTGGATAAGCAGTAGAGGAAATTCTGTCGAACTTAATGGTACTAAGTTCAGCTTTTATGGACGTCATTGCGAGTGCAGCGAAGCAATCCAGACCGGATGTGAATTGGGGTACTGAACTGGATTGCTTCGCTGCGCTCGCAATGACGTAGTCTTAACTTAGTGCCATTAAGTTCGATGCAGCAGTAGGGCTGTTAACATTTTGGTTAGAGGTGTAGATGCACGCCTTATTTCCTGCGATTAAACCATATGCACAGCATAAATTAGCAGTTGACGCTTCCCATGTTATTTATGTAGAAGAAACAGGCTCTGCCTCTGGGATGCCTGTTATTGTCGTGCATTCTGGCCCTGGTGGTGGCGGTGATGTTTATGGACGGCGTTTTTTCGATCCACAGCGCTATAGGATTATTCTCTTTGATCAACGTGGGTGTGGTAGATCGGTACCACATGCAACAGTACAAAATAATACTACCCAAGATTTAATTGATGACATTGAAGCAATACGCGCATATTTGCAACTGGATCGCTTTGTACTATTTGGTGGTGGGTGGGGAGCTTTGCTAGCATTGCTTTATGCGCAAACCTATCCGCATTATGTAAAAGCACTGTTACTATATCAAATTTTTTTAGGCAGGCAGGCGGATATTCAGTGGTTTTATCAGTATGGCGCATCACAGATTTATCCAGATTATTGGTCTGAATTTACCGATCTTGTTATCAATTATTCTTCTGATACTGTACCTGCAGGATATCTACAATGTTTACGTGGTGATAATGAATTAGTGAGAATGTCTGCTGCTAAAAATTGGGCATTATGGCGCGCACGCTGTAGTAGTATGCAACCACATTCCATGATAATGGATCAACATGCTGATCCACATTTTGCATTGGCACTGGCAACATTAGAGTCACATTATGTTGCACATAATTATTTTATTAAAGAAAATCAGGTGGTTGATAACGCACATAAAATTCGCCATATTCCTTGTTATATGGTGCATGGTCGCTATGATATAATTTATCCATTAATGGGCGCTTGGGAATTACACCAAGTGTTACCTAGTTCATCCTTACGCATCGTGCGTGATGCTGGCCATTCAGATCGCGAGAAAAGTATGATTGATGCATTGATTCAATTAGGTAAGACATTAATACACAATGATTTAGATGCAGGTTAGATTGGGTCGTGGCTTTTTGCACCCAACAATCATGATCAAGTCTGCTAAAAGCTGCGGAATCGAGTGGTTACTGACGATCGTGCTTTTGCTCAAGTTGCAGGTTTGAAAATTGTAGATTGGATGTGACCTTGTTTCAAGGCCAAAATTCTCTCATAAGATGCATCAATTAGCGCATGGTCTATCGCACCAGAATGGACTTTATTTTCAATAATATCAATTAGTTGTGACGAATCTTGCGCTGGCAAACCTAAATTATTACCAAAAATAAACATATCAGCTCCTGCATTAATAGCAAGCACGAGCGCTTGATCTAGCCCATAATGGTCACTGATAGCTTTCATTTGCATATCGTCAGTGATAATAACTCCAGTAAATTTTAATTCATGGCGCAAGAGCTCAGTTAACATTTTATGTGACAATGTTGCAGGTAAGCCGGAAGCATCTAAATTACGATTGATGATATGGGCAGTCATCACCATTTGGCAGGTATGTTTTTTGTTTGCAAATAATATTTTATATGGATCTAATTCATATGGTTGCCAGGTATCAGTAACATCAACAAAACCTAAATGTGAATCAGCAGTAGAGCTGCCATGCCCAGGAAAATGTTTATAAGCACATTGAATATTGTGTTGTAAAAATTGCTTTGCATAAATCTCAGCATATAAGGCTACTGTTTTGGGATTGGCCGAAAAACTACGTTCTATAGCGCCAACAATGGGATTTTCTGGGTTCACATTGACATCTAGCATTGGGGCAAAGTTTAAATTAAAGCCTGACATCTGCAAAGTAGCTGCCATTGCAGCGGCTTGTTGCTTGGCGGCATCGACACTTAATTGCGCTACTTTAGCTGCGGATTTTGTCTCCGGAAAGCCATAATTAGTTTTCAAGCGATTGACCATGCCACCTTCATAATCAACACTAATTAATAGTGGTAAAGCAGGGCGCTGATGTTTCAGATTCGCTACTTTAGTAAAATCTTGTAACTTGCTATTTAATAAGGTAACTTGCTTGGGATCGGTAATATTTTTATTAAATTGCTTAGTGTCATTATCATAGTCAAATAAAATGACGCCACCAATATTGTCGTTATCAATAGCGTGTACTATTTTAGAATGATCATCAATGTGTGTACCAGCAAACCCCATGATTAGCATTTGCCCAATTTTTTCTCTTAAACTAACCTCATTTAGTGCCATGATAATTTTTTACCTGTTGTGTTAACGATTTTTAATTATACTGGCCAAGACCACAAAATAAAATTATAAAATGTGCTTGACTCTCTAAACTAATTAGATATCATATTTCAAACCCAGTTGTATTGGAACCTACGCAGAGCTCTATATAATAATAAAAACTTGGAGAAAAAGTATGTTTTCTGGAGAAAAAAATAAGTTTAGTCTAAAAAAGTCTGTAATAACTATGCTCGCTTTAAGTAGTAGTGTAGTATTTGCCGGCACTATGGGTTCTGTATGCACTCCTGGTGATGTGACTGTGCCTTGTAAGAATTCGAGCTGGGAATTTGGAGTGCAAGCATTGTATTTGCAACCTAGTTATTCGATAGGGTCTTTCTTGAACATTGGTCATCAGATTAGTGAAACGTCATTTGCATCTAGTAATTTCAATCCCAATTGGGGCTTTGGCTTTAAGCTGGATGGCGCATATCATTTTAGCAGTGGTAATGATGTGGACGTAAATTGGTATCACTATCAACAGACCACCAGCTTAACCTTGAGTGCTGGCTCTGGAGGTTACATTTATGATAGTTTCATTGGTGAGGAGTTTGCTACAACTATTCTCGCGAGTATTAAACCACAATGGGATGCAGTTAATCTGGAATTGGGTCAACTGGTTAATTTAGGTGATGTAAGAAGCGTGCGTTTTCATGGTGGACTCCAATATGCTAACATCAAGACGTTGACTGCCAATAAAAATTTAGCAATTAATGATATTAGCAATGTTATAGACGATTTTGGCGGCATCGTTGTATTTAATTCCACGAATACTATGCAATTTCATGGTTTGGGGCCGCGTATTGGTGCTGATTTACACTATGATTGGCACTATGGTTTTGCGTTCTACGCAAATGGTGCTGCGGCACTGTTGGTCGGCAGTCAAAAATTTAGCCCTGCTGCTGTTGGCAAAGCCATCTCTTTTGACCCGTTTGACCCGAATGGCGCCATTGTCCTTAGCCCTTACTCGCTCAATATTTCAGGTTCTACGACAGTCATTGTCCCAGAACTCGAAGCTAAAGTTGGCGCCACCTATAGTTATACTTTAGCCCAAGGTAATTTGAGTATAGATGCTGGCTGGATGTGGGTTAACTATTTTAATGGGCAGCAAGCTAATAGTTACGTGCAGAATAGACCAACTGATTTTAGTGTGCAAGGTCCTTATATTGGTTTGAAATGGCTTGGCACCATATAGCTTGTGTCTTAGTTATTGATTGCATAAAAATGGATAATAATAAAAAATTGGAGAAACATATGTTAAGTATGAAAAAAATAGCCATAGCCATGCTGGCTTTAGGCGGCCACTCTGTATTTGCCGGCACCATGGGCTCTGTATGTACTCAGGATACCGTAACAGTTCCATGCACCTCTTCAGGATGGGGCTTTGGCATACAAGCATTGTATTTACAGCCAAGTTATTCGATTGGTTCTTTCCTGCAACATTCTAATAATGCTGAGACTGTATATACATACATTAACCCAAAGTATAATTGGGGTTGGGGCTTTAAGCTAGACGGATCTTATCATTTCAGCAGTATGAACGATTTAAATTTGAGTTGGACTCATTACCATAGCACAAATAGTCAAGTGTTAAGTAATGGTTCGCTAGGTTCAAATTTTTTTGATGTTTTCACGGACTCTACCATTTACGCCAACATTGTCGCTAGCGTAAAACCTGAGTGGGATGCAGTGAATCTAGAATTTGGTCAGCCCATGCATTTCGGTGAATGGAATAATCTACGTATTCATGGTGGCGTGCAATATGCCAACATACGTACGACTAGTGCGAATACCGTGGTTTCCAAGGACATGGCGAATAACCCAGTGATTGATTCTTGGTATGATATAACTGGCACCAGTAATAATATGCAGTATTGGGGTGTTGGTCCACGACTTGGGATGGATTTACACTATGGTATTGGTAATGGATGGAACTTATATGCAAATGGCGCTACTGCGTTATTGGTTGGTACACAAAAGTTTAATACTGCTGCTGTTGGTACGACGACCAATAATTTGAATAATGATTCTTTTCCATTTCCAGCTAGCTACCCTCCCATGAGCCCTATTTCTTTTGTACAAACCGGTTCAAGAACAGCGATTGTACCTGAGCTAGAACTTAAAGTTGGAGCAAGCTATCTCTACACTATGTCACAGGGCAATTTGAGTTTGGATGTTGGCTGGATGTTGGTTAATTATTTTAATGCCCTACAAACTTCAATTGGCGCGCCATCAACATACTTTGGCTTCAATAATAGCAGTAATCCGACAATAAAAACTGGCTTTGGTGTGCAAGGCCCATATTTAGGCTTAAATTGGGTGGGTAACGTCGTATAACATTGGTAGGTTTGCCAAAAAATGGAACTAATCATATTATTAGTATGGAGAAAAGAATGTTAACTCTGAAAAAAACAGTTGTGATGGCTTTAGTGTTTGGTAGCGGCGTTGCTGTTGCCGGTACCATGGGTGCGGTATGTAGTGTTAATAATGTGACTTTCCCCTGTGCGCCTGCATGGGGTATTGCGCTACAAGCCTTGTATTTGCAACCTATCTATTCTATGGGTTCCCTCACCCAAAGTTCTAATGTTACTGATAGTATTGTGGATGCATCTGGTTCTAATCCTAACTTAGCTACTAGCAGTGTAGGTACTTATAATTCTGCCAATCTTAATTGGGATTTTGGGTTTAAGCTAGAGGGTGTTTATCGCTTACAAAGCAGAAATGATCTCAATCTAAATTGGTATCATTTTAAAAATTCCACAAATAAAACCTTAATCAATGGCACAAATGGTGTGGTAGATAGTTATTGGGACAATATTTTTGATAATATTAACAACGTGAATTTTTATGGCGATGTTGCTACACAGTTTAAATCGCAATGGGATGCGGTGAATTTAGAATTTGGGCATCCTATGAATATCGGCGCTTCGACAGCACTGCGTTTGCACGGTGGGTTTCAATACGTCAATTTGCATACTGCTACCACTAATACGGTGGTTGCTAATGACATGGCAGTAGCCGCCGGAGTGTTTGATGATTATACTGGTAGCGCGAATCTTATGCGTTACTATGGTTTTGGCCCACGCCTAGGCACTGATTTACGTTATGTTTGGCATAATGGTTTATCACTGTATGCCAATGGTGCCGGTGCTTTGTTGTTTGGCGCATACAAATATAACACGTCCGTTGTAGGTACCTCCATTTTTACCGGAAGTAGTTTTGCTTATGCTCAATCGCTGTCAAACACAGGTGTTGTGCCTGAGCTTGAAGTTAAAGCCGGAGCCAGTTATATCTATTCTCTAGCACAAGGTGATTTAATTATAGATGCTGGCTGGATGTGGGTGAATTATTTTAATATACAACAGATGACTGGAGTTTCGACTGGAACTTTTTACAACACAGAAACCGATTTTGGAGTCCAGGGTCCATATCTGGGTTTGAAGTGGGTTGGTAATGTGGTGTAGTGCAATTTGTTGAGCTAGCTGTGATTCACTGCCATTAAGAATCAGGGTTTTTCTGAAACCCGTTTGGGTCTCTGAGGAGGAGCGCAAGCTCCGTCTCGAAGGCTCTATACTAAGGCTTCAAGATGGAGCTTGCGCTCCTCCTCAGGCCGAACGGTACAGGGAACATTCCTTAACCTACGGGCAGTAATTGCCGTAACACATATTGCAAAATTCCGCCATGTAAATAATACTCAAGCTCATTCGCCGTATCAATCCTACAGAGTACTTGCACACTTTCCTCGTTACCATTAGCGCGACGTATTTTTAATGCCAAATGCTCTTTGGGTTTAATATGTTCACTAATATCAATGCTAATAGTTTCAGCACCAGTTAATTTTAGTGTATGGCGCGTGATCCCATCTACAAATTGTAGTGGCAAAATACCCATACCAACTAGATTAGAGCGGTGAATACGCTCAAAGCTCTCAGCAATCACAGCGCGTACACCAAGTAACATCGTCCCTTTTGCAGCCCAATCTCTTGATGAACCGGTACCATATTCTTTACCAGCAATAATCACTAATGGCGTACAATATGCCTATCCTGATACATTAGTTGGCACCGACTCGCATACCACCATGGTCAATGGTTTGAGTGTATTAGGCTGGGGTGTAGGTGGCATTGAAGCAGAAGCCGCCATGTTAGGGCAACCTATCTCTATGTTAATCCCAGAGGTAATCGGCTTTAAACTAACTGGCCAATTAAAAGAAGGCATCACTGCTACTGACTTAGTTTTAACTATCACCCAAATGTTACGGCAAAAAGGTGTAGTCGGTAAATTTGTTGAGTTTTATGGCCCAGGTTTAACAACATTACCGCTAGCGGATCGCGCGACTATTGCCAACATGGCACCTGAATACGGAGCTACCTGTGGATTTTTCCCCGTGGATAAAGAAACATTAGCGTATTTATCATTATCTGGTCGTGATGCGCAAACTATCGCATTAGTTGAAGCATACAGTAAAGCGCAAGGTCTATGGCATGATCAAAATACTCCTGATCCACTATTTACCGATACATTAATCTTAAGCCTTGATACTATCGAACCATCACTTGCCGGTCCCAAACGCCCACAAGATAAAGTAAATTTACGTACTATTGCAACAGCATTTGAGAATTTATTAACTGACAATAAAAAAATAGCGGAAAAAAATACCGCCTTTACAGTGCAAAATCAAAATTATCAGTTACATCATGGCGATGTGGTCATTGTCGCTATTACTAGTTGCACCAACAC
>Ga0206902_10097_pt1 | contig 24247 bp, 21 predicted proteins | sample Alteio_BWOrgHeat_44_FD_153242 | JGI IMG/M metagenome (GOLD analysis project Ga0206902, IMG submission 153242) | Enriched cells from forest soil in Barre Woods Harvard Forest LTER site, Petersham, Massachusetts, United States -... | ecosystem: Environmental > Terrestrial > Soil > Temperate forest >... | reverse complement strand
CACAATTTTTGAAAGAATCGCCCGGCTCGTGCGTATTACCTCCAAGGGCAGTCACCCGCAGGGCGCGGATGACGTTTAATATAGGGGCGTCAATGACCTTTTGGCGGTCATTCATTGAACCTTGAAACTGGAGTTTGATGTTGAAAACACCGATCATAATCAATGGATGGCTGATTGAGGCCACTTCAAAATTTCTGCGCATCGAATCGCCCGGGTTATGCGCCTACCTAACCAGTACGCTGGCGCGGCCACCGGTGAAAACGGCATTTCACGATGGTCGCGATACCGCGCTCGCCTCCTATGAACTGATAATGGGTTACGGGGAGGCGTTTGCGATCTATTCTACGCTGGAACTGGGCCGGCAAAAGTTTGGCAATAACCGGGTCTTCGAAGGAATGCACCTCCATACCATAACTGAACTGTGGCGGGATTATGTAGCAAAGCTCACGCCGGTTGAAAATGGCATCCGAACGGGTATCGCGGCGTTCCAATCGCAGAGTGGCGAAGTGCGTGATGCGTGAATGTTGGCCGAGCTGAAGACGGTTTGAAAACGGACTGGTGGATTGATGGATTTTTGGATGATGGCTGACAAGTCGGCGGGCGTGACGAAATTTTTGGCTCAGAGACTCCTCTCTTTGGGTTTGAAGGGTAAGCTTGAAAAATGGTTAGAAAATAAAGTATTTTTCTTTACAGATTGAAGACAAGATGAAAAGGTTAAAGGGTGTGCAGCCCGCCTTCGCTAAAGCCAGGTGTGACAAGCCGACAGCAGATCTTTGAAATCTTGTAGGCAGGGCAGGTTTCAGGGTCAAGGGGTCAGGTTTCAGACCCCTTGGCCCTGGCGGTCCATATTTTCGCGGTCGTTGGTGGTTACCAAAAAAAAACGTTTAACCACGAAATACACAAAATACGCGAACGACCGACAGTAGGAAATTATCACTCCGGGATGGCGCCTTATGGAGGCTTATGGAAGTTACGGCGAATAATGTCCGTGACCGACTTTCCCGCAGATGCCGCTCCTGACGGAGCTAAAATTCTTTTTGGATGATCATCTACAAAGATGCCGCACCTACGGTGCTCCGGCCTCTGGACCGTATGTCAGAGGTTGACGGTCTTTGAGCGGCTGGGTTGAGACCGAATGTCTATTACCGGTCAATGAACATTCGAAAGCGGCGTCGACGCTGTCGCTTTGCCGCCGCAGTCCAAATTGCAACAGCGGGTTCAGGTGCCCCTAGGACTGAATCTGCCGCCAAGGCTTGTCATTATCGCAAGCAATTTATCCATAATGATATATTCAGGTGAGAGGGCGTATGAGGGGCTATGAGGGGATAAATTTATTGAAAGCGCAGGTTTCTGTGGATGAGCACTTTGCACGAAAAATGGAACCCTTCTGAACCCTTCTGAAGTTTAGCAAAAATTGGTGTTGGGAATCAACGGGTTATGAGGTGACAAGCAGCTTCTGGCACCTTTTGGCACTTAAGCCGGTGACCGCAGACTCGCCGCAAGCCAATGACTGGCTACAGGACATCGCAGCGCGACGTCCTTACCTTATTTGACCTCGAAGGTATCGCTCAGGCGCAAGTCGCGACCCGCCTTCGCTAAGAGCTTCGGCGCGGCTGGTCCAACCTCGTCCTATTGTCTTATCTCAAAAGAGTCAGTCAACGGTAGCTCGCGGGAGGAGGAGCCGACGGAGATAATGTATTTGCCGGGGGCGATCTTCCAGTCATGGGCGGCGATGGACCAGTAGGAGAGAGCGCGGGCGTCGAGGGTCAGGGTGACGTGGGCGGATTTGCCGGGGGCGAGTTCCACGCGGCGGAAACCTTTCAACACGCGCGGCGGCTGAGGGGCATCGGGTGTGGAGGGCAGGCTGAGATAAAGCTGGGCCACTTCGGCGCCGGCGACATCGCCGGTATTGGTGACGGTGAACTTGACGGTCACGCTGCGATCGCGCGCCGGGCGCGAAACTTTGAGGTCTTTATAACCGAAGGTGGTGTAAGAAAGTCCATAGCCGAAAGGAAAGAGCGGTTCGATGTTCTTCGCATCGTACCAGCGGTAGCCGACGAGCAGGCCTTCCGAATAATGCACGACACCATCCACGCCGGGATATTGATCGGGTGATTGTTGCGGCAGGTCGGCTCCACTTTTCGGAAAGGTGATGGGTAGTTTGCCGGAGGGATTGACCTGGCCGAAGAGCACAGAGGCGACGACATCGCCATCTTCTTCGCCGGGATACCAGGCTTCAAGAACGGCGGGGGCTTGCGCGAGCCAGGGCATGAGGATGGGTCCGCCGGTCTTCAACACGACGACGGTATGCGGATTGGCGGTGAGCACGGCGGCGGCGAGCGCATCCTGATTGCCGCCCAGAGTGATGGGATGATCCCGGCCTTCGGTCTGGCGGTCGCCGAGCATGAGAATCACGGTGTCGGCGGTTTTGGCGAGGGCGACAGCCTGGTCAATGTCCTTGCCGTCGTCTTCCTGAACGGTGGCGGAGTTGCCGACGAGGTTCTGGATGCCGGTGACGGGGTCAACGGTCACGAAGGGGATGACCTGGGAACTGCCGGCGCCACCGGTCATGGCCCGGCCGGCGAACGGACCAATAAGCGCGATGGTATGGCTGGCATTGAGCGGCAGCAGGCCGGTGGTGTTCTTGAGCAGAACAACGCCTTCCGCGCCGAGTTGCCGGGCCAGATCAGCGTGTGCCGGTGGAATATCGCCGCGCGCGGGTGATTTATCCCAGACGCCAAAGCGCATCATGGTGCGGAACCGGCGGACGAGCTTGTCATCGAGCAACGACTGGGGTATCTCGCCGGATTGCACGGCGCGTTCGAGCGGACCGTCAAAATAAATGCCGCCGGGCATCTCCAGGTCGAGACCGTTTTTGGCGGAAGGCACGGCGCTGTGGACCGCGCCGTAATCGGAGAGGATAAAGCCGTCGAAACCCCATTCCTTTTTGAGCACCTGGTTCTGCAGGAAATCGTTTTCGCAGCAGAAGTCGCCGTTGACCTTGTTGTAGGCGGACATCACAGAGCCGACCCGGCCTTCCTTGACGGAAGCTTCGAAGGCGGGGAGATAGAGTTCACGCAGGGTGCGTTCATCAATGAGCTCGTTGATCTTGAGGCGGTCGGTTTCCTGGTTGTTGGCGGCGTAGTGTTTGACATTGGCGATGATGCCGCAGCTTTGGATGCCCTGGATGTCGGCAACGGAGAGGCGCCCGGCGAGAAACGGGTCTTCGCCGAAACTCTCGAAAGTGCGGCCGTTGTACGGCGTGCGGGCGATGTTGATATCGGGCGCTTCGAGGAGGGTGTTGCCGAGGAGCGCGGTTTCGCGGCCGGAGATTTTGCCGAAAAGACCAGCGGCGTTGGTGTCCCAGGTGGCGGCGAGGGCGATGGGTGCGGGCAGCGCGGTGGCAGGACCGCCATGACCGGGACCGGCGGGGCCGACGCCGGCGGGGCCGTTGCAAACGGGCAGATCAGGAATGCCGAGACGCGGAAGGCCGAGGACGATGCGGAAATTGGTCTTGTTCTGGGTGCCGTGCAGTTCGGCGATCTTTTCGTCGAGGGTCATCTGCGCGACAATCTTGCGGGCGCGGGCATCGACGTCATCGGCTGGCGAGGCGAACGCAGGCAAAACATTGACCAGAAAGGCCAGAAAGACGGCGGCGACGACCAGATTTTTTGCCGACGATACAACGGTTTTGCCAGCTCCACTCAATTTAGAATTCATGTTCAAATACTCACTCCCAGAGGGAAAAATGAGGGGCGAGGATACACAAAGAATGCGGCAGTCCTCCAGCAATTCTTTGAAGGAGGACAACGAGGATATAGATGAGGGCCGTCGCCTGACGCTTCGCTCGGCGACAGGGACAGCGCAGCGCGCCAGTCCCTACCACTCAGGAGACTAGCGGATGGTGACGGTGGCGTTGGTGTAATTCAACTGGTTCACGCCCGAAGAGGTGACAAAGTGTGAATCCACGACCCGAACATCGTCCGCGAAGTAGATGCCAAAAGGTTTGTCGGCGGTGATGTTCACCTTTTGCAAGAGCACGTTGCTGACGGTCATCTCGGGCAAACCCCAGATCAAGCCGGCACGGCGACCGGGAGAAACCGTGGCGGTGATGTTGCTGAAAGTGATGTCGCGGTAGATGGGCGTGCGACGACCGACGGGGGCGGCGGGATAGGTGGCAGCGATCTCAGGAGTGAGTTTATCAAGCGCGCGATACTCGCGATTGGTGGCCATGTAGGCGCTGTAGATGAGGATGGGGCAATCCACATTGGTCATGCACAGGTTCAGGTAGGAGAGATTGTGCAGGTAGCCGCCGCGGTCGCGGTCGGACTTGATGCGGATGCCGGCCTCGGTGTGGTTGAAGGTGCAGTTGATGACGGTGAGGTTGGAGATGCCGCCGGAAGTGGGGCTGCCGATGGACACGCCGTGACCGTAACCGTAGGTGCAATTGGTGATGAGAACATCCGACGTTCCACCGCCGCAGGTGAAATCATCGTCGCCCACGCTGACATCACAATTCTCGACGAGCACGTTTTTGCCGCTCACATCGCAGGCATCGGTATTGTGGCCGGGATTGACGGGATCGGTGGAGGGATTGGCGCGGATAGTCACGCCACGCACGGTGACATCCTGGGAATGGCCGCTGATGGCGATGTGAAACATGGGCGAATTGTGGAGCTTAATCTGTTCGATCAATACGCGCTGGCAGCCGGACAGCGCAATCATACGCGGACGCCGCGCGCCACGGATGCGGGCGTACGGCCACCAGGGAGTGCCCTGCCCTTCGATCATGCCCGGGCCGCTGATGACCACGTCGTGCAATCCAGAGCCGCCGATGAAGGTATCAGGATTTTCCGTGCCGCCGGGATATTTCTCCAGCGGAAGCATCTCGAGGGTCGCACCATCGGAAAGATGCAGGTTGATCTGGCTGGCCAGATGAATGGGGCCGCTCAGGAAAGTTCCGGCGGGCACAATGACCATTCCACCGCCGGCGGCAGTGGCGGCATCAATGGCCGACTGGATGGCGGTGGTGTTCGTAGCCACGCCGTCACCGACGGCACCATAGCTGGTGATGTCAAAGGTCTTGTCCGGGACGACGGGCAAGGGCGGATTGATCGCAAGATTGGCCTGGGCGGCGGTGCCGAACAGCAGCAGTGCCGAGGAGAGAAGGATGGTTCGCATCATTAGGTGTAATCAGTCTGCCAGAAATCCCGAGCTGGAGAATACCCAGTTTTTGGCCAAGTACTTTGAAAATTGTGCAAACTGCGCGTATGGTATCCGCGGGGAGATGAACAACAGGACTGGCGAATGACACGATGAAACCGGCGCACAAGATGATTAGCGGATGGTTTATCGGGTGTGTGTTGACGAGCACACCACTCTTTCCGCAAACTATCCCGGTCACCGACACTCTGTGGCGGCTAGCCGCCCAGGAGGACACCGATGGTGACCAGAAAATCACCATTCATGATCACGTCACGCCTTTCGTCATCCGCGACCAGTCCGGCGCGGAGGTGCGCATCCTCACCAATTTTTATGAGATGTCGGTGCTGCTGCAGGAATTGAAGCGCGCCGGAGACCTTCACACCAACGAAATCAACATGGACCACCTTGGACTCGATGAATCGGTCGTGGAACGCACCCACCGGCTGATCAAGGACAAATTCTGGAACGCGCTGACCCGGCGCATCGACGCCGCGAGCCTTGACGAGGTAGAGCGCGATAGCAAGTCCGACGCGAAACACGATTATCTCTACGTTCCCGGCAATGATCCGGTGGCGGTGAAATACTTCGAAGATCTGGCAAAGGTCAGCCGGGAGAAACATCACTCGCCACCGCTCAAGGTTGTGTTGCTGCCGACCCCGGACAAATTCACGAGCGATTTCGTGCGCAATCTGGATGGCGAGCACGGGCTATTGACACTCAAGCTGGAAGTGGATGCCCACGGTCATCCGACCGGCGGCGTGCCTTACGTGGTGCCCGGTGGACGTTTCAATGAGCTTTACTGTTGGGACAGCTATTTCATCGTGCTGGGCCTGGTGCAAGACCAGCGGGCCGACCTGGCGCGCGGCATGGCGGACAATCTCCTTTATCAAGTGCAGCATTACGGCATGGTGCCGAATGCCAACCGCACGTATTACCTGACGCGTTCGCAACCGCCGTTTCTCACGTCCATCATCCGTGCCCTGTCCGATGCCGGCATGGTGGATAAAAAGTGGGTAGCCAATGCGCTCAAGATCACGCTGATCGAATATCAAAACGTGTGGCTGGGCAAAGACCGGCTGGTGAAGATCGGCCCGTATGCATTAAGCCGTTATTACGATATGGGCAATGGTCCGTGCCCGGAAGTGGAACCGGGGCATTACGACGAGAAGATGTTGCCGTGGCTGAAACAATTGCCCGTGACCGATGCGGCGCAGCCTTTGACGCCGTTCCGTTTCATCAACGAATATCTCTATGCCGGGAAATTCACGGACCTCCGCGCCGATGGCATGACCCTGGACGAATTCTTCAAAAGCGACCGTGCGTTGCGCGAATCCGGGCATGACACCACGCACCGGTTTGATGATCGCACGGTGGATTTCGTTTCCGTGGACCTCAATTCGCTGCTGTACAAATATGAGATGGATTTTGCAGAACTGCTGGAAAAGGATTTTGGCGGCCGGCTGCCCGAGCTGGGCGGGGAATTTGCCGAGGCGTCGTACTGGCGGCAGCGCACCGCCGCCCGCAAAGAGGCGATGCTGGCGTTGATGTGGGACGATGAGCGCGGCTATTTCTTCGACTACGATTACGTGAATGGGAAACGTTCGACCTACATCAGCGCCACGGGTTTGTATCCGCTGTGGGCAAAGATGCTGGACGCGAACAATCCAATCGATCTGGCCCGCGCCAAACAGGCGGCGGATTATGCGTGCCGAAAACTCGAACAACCCACCGGCCTTTCCGCCACCGCAAAGGAGTCAGTGACCGCCGCACGACGAAAGGACGAGCGGCAGTGGGATTATCCGTACGGCTGGGCGCCGCACCAGATGCTGGCGTGGCGCGGGTTGAAAAATTACGGACTGGATGACACCGCTTCCCGCCTGGCTTATCGCTGGTTGTATGTCATCGCCAAGAACGCGCACGATTACAACGGCATGATCACCGAGAAATACAACGTGGTGACGGGGTCGCATGAGGTGTTCGCGGAATACGGCAACGTGGGAACGAAATTCGCGTACATCGCCACGGAAGGTTTCGGCTGGATGAATGCGTCGTTTGAAGTGGGCTTGAACTATCTGACGCCAAAACAACTGGCCGATCTGAACCAGTTGAAGCCCCCGCCAAAATAAAAAACGGAAGGCGTGGTGGTGTTCGTTGAACTCGTTTTAAGTCTGGCGTAACCAGATTCCAAGTTCTTCTACTTTCCGCGCCTTCCGAAACTCTTAATAGCTTGAAGCCTGCCAATCTGAAATCATCGGATTAACTGGATTTGCGGGAAAAATCAGGGCGCGACCTGGCAGGCGGGGATGCAAAAGGCGGGGCACTTGATTGCATAGTGCATTTTTACTATTTGAGATGGCGTGGCATTTCCACTGCTAAGGGCAATAGGTTATGAGTGGCATTTATATCGGCACGAGTGGATGGGTTTACAAGGAATGGGCGAATGATTTCTATAAAGATCTAAAACCGAAAGAGCACTTCCCCTATTACATCACGCAGTTTCCGACAGTCGAGATCAATGCGACATTTTATCGGCTGCCACAATTGTCCATGGTACACGGCTGGCAGAAAAAAGCGCCCAAAGGTTTTATTTTTGCGGTGAAGGGCAGCCGATTCATCACGCACATCAAACGCCTGAACAATCTGGAACGTTCGGTGGGAAATTTCATGCGACGTATTCGTCCGTTAAAAGAGAAACTGGGGCCATTGCTGTGGCAATTGCCACCCAATTTCAAGCCGGACCGGCCAAGGCTGGAAAGCTTTCTCAAGCGGCTGCCAGCATCATATCGCCATGCACTGGAGTTCCGGCATCCGGACTGGTTTACAGCGAATACTTTTGAATTGTTGCGAAAGCATGGCGTGGCTTCGGTTTCGATGAGTTCAATGCGCATGCCGATGAATTTTGAAGTGACGGCGGATTTTGTCTACATCCGGTTCCACGGACTGGCGGGCGGTCCGCACCATGATTACACGCGCGAGGAGATGCTGCCGTGGGCGCGGCATATCCGCAAGCAGGCCGACGCGGGAAAGGATGTGTTTGTCTATTTCAACAACGACCTGAACGTGCGCGCGCCAAAAAATGCAAAGTTATTAATGGAAATGTGCGGCAAACGGGTGGTGCAACCACTTTCGACTTAACGGGCGTTTTGCATTGAAGGCCAGGTCGGGGCTGTGCAAGGCGCACAGACGATTTGCGGAAACACTGAATCCGCAGCAAAAGACAACGTCAGGGCATTGGCATAGACCAAGCTAAAAAACATTCAGAGGGGTTACCTGAAACGATTCAACCTGCATCAATTTAAGGAGCAATTATGAGAGCCATCTGGAAAGGCGCCATTAGTTTTGGTCTGGTATCCATACCGATCTCCCTTTTCCCAGCCACACGGCGGGAAGAGCTGAAATTCCGGCTCCTGCGGTCATCCGACCTCAGTCCGGTGAATTATAAACGGGTGGCGGAGGCGGATGGCAAGGAAGTGCCCTGGGACAAGATCGTGAAGGGTTACGAATATGAAAAAGGCAAGTTTGTGGTGATCAAGGAGGAAGATTTTTCGCGGGTGGACGTGGAAGCCACCCAAACGGTGGACATTTTGAATGTGGTCAAGCTGGCAGACATCAATCCCCTGCTCTTTTCCAAGCCGTATTTTATGCAGGTGGAACGGGGTGGCGAAAAAGCCTATGCCCTGCTGCAGGAATCGCTGGAAAGTTCAGGCAAGGTGGGGATCTCCAAAGTGGTTATCAAGGAGCGGCAACATCTGGCAGCCATCAAACCGCAACACGGCGGACTAATGCTGGAGTTGATGCGGTTTCCGGATGAGATCGTGGATTCAGACGAATTCAAGCCGCCACAAGCCCGCGCCACTAGCGCGCAGGAAAAGCGCATGGCGGCGCAGCTGATCGAAAGCATGTCCGTGAAATGGAACCCGGAGGCGTATCATGATGATTATCGCGAGGCCTTGCAGGCGTTGATCGAGAAGAAGATCAAAAAAGGCGAAGAAGATTTGCCGGCCCCGAAGAAAGCGAAACGACCGACGCAGGCCATTGACCTGGTGTCGGTGCTACAACAGAGTATCCAACACGCAGCCAAGGGCAGAAACGGAATGCAGCAAGCCACGCCATTGGCCGCCAAAAAACGGCGAGGCGGAATGACACGTCATGTCACTCACCGAATACGCTAAGAAACGGGATTTCAGAAAAACGGTCGAGCCCAAGGGAGTTGTGGACAAGGGCCGGGCGAACCGCTTTGTCATCCAGAAGCACGCGGCTTCGCATCTGCATTACGACTTCCGCCTGGAGATGGATGGCGTGCTGAAATCATGGGCGGTGCCAAAGGGTGTTCCTTTTGCGCGCGGGGAAAAACGGCTGGCGATGGAAGTGGAAGATCATCCGGTGTCCTATATCAATTTCGAGGGCACAATCCCCAAGGGGCAATATGGCGGCGGCACGGTGATGGTCTGGGACCGGGGATATTTCGTGAGCCAGTCGCCGAATCCGTCCAGAGAATTAAAAAACGGCAAACTGCATTTCACCCTGCACGGAAAAAAGCTCGAAGGCGAATGGTATCTGGTGAACATGAGGCATTCGCGCCAATGGCTGTTGATCAAAGGCGGCGAAGGCATGAAACCAATTTCGAAAAAATTGGATGATACCTCGGCCATCTCGGGCAAAAGCATGGCGCAGCTTTCGGCGAATGGAGCCGTATGGGAATCCAAGCCACGCGACACGAAGCCGGTGATGCGCAAGACTTCCAAACCTGTGCCGAAAGCTGCAAAGGCCTCCACCAAAAAAACCATGCGAGCGATGTTCATCGAGCCGATGAAGGCGCGACTGGTGGATACGCCGCCAGAAGATGGCGGCTGGATCTATGAGATCAAGTTTGACGGCTTTCGGGCGCAGGCATACAAAACGACTGAGGGCGTGAGCCTGCTCTCGCGCAACGAAAAGGATTTTGCGCAGAAATTTCCCGAGGTAGTGAATGCCATCAGCAATCTTGACGCGAAAGAAGCATTGATTGATGGTGAAATCGTGGCCTTGAACAAGAACGGCGCGTCGTCGTTCCAATTGTTGCAAGCGTTCGAATTGGGCGAAAAACGGCCACCAATCTATTTTTACGCGTTTGATCTATTGAGGTTGAATGGACGGGATCTGAAAAACGAGCCCTTGGCCGAACGAAAGGCGCAATTGGAAAAAATCCTGCGTGGGCAGGACGAAGTGTTGCGGTATTCGGCGTCACTGGGTGAGGACGCCAGGAAACTACTGAAATACGCGGAGAAGCTCGGGTTGGAGGGATTGATCGGCAAGCAGAGGGAATCGGTCTATGAACCCGGCCGGCGCGGCGGCGCGTGGATCAAACTGAAACTACACACGGAACAGGAATTCGTGATCGGCGGCTATACGCCGCCGGAAGGCAGCCGGAAATATTTTGGCGCGTTGTTGATCGGTTTTTACGCGGACAAAAAATTGATGTTTTGCGGCAAGGTGGGCACGGGTTTTGACACGAAACTACTGAAAAATTTGTATGATAAGTTCCAAAAGATGCGGCGGGAAGATTGTCCGTTCGCGAACCTGCCCGAACCGCGCGGCAGCCGGTACAGCATCACCATGACGGCCACTGAAATGCGCAAGTGTCATTGGTTGGATCAGAAGCTGGTGTGCCAGGTTAAATTTTCCGAGTGGACGCGGGATGACAAGCTGCGGCAGCCGGTGTTCCTGGGATTGCGCGAGGACAAGGACGCCCAAGACGTGGTAAAAGAGAAAGCAAGTTGATGGGCACGACATCACAACTGGAGATTGAAGGGACACAGGTGGCGGTCTCGAACCTGGACAAGGTGCTGTATCCAAAAACCGGCTTCACCAAAGGACAGATCATTGATTATTACGTCAAGGTGTCTCCATACCTGCTGCCCCACCTGAAATCCCGGCCCATCACACTCAAACGCTATCCGAATGGCGTGGAAGGTTTTTTCTTTTATGAACGGCAATGTCCGCCGCATAGGCCCAAATGGGTGAAAACGGCGGATGTGCCGCGCAAGGAAGGCGGCGAGATCCATTGCTGCGTGATGGACAGCCTGGCGGCGCTGGTCTGGGCGGCGAACCTGGCCGACCTGGAAATGCACACGTTTTTGCACAAAGCGCCGGCGTTCACCAAACCCACGGCCATCGCTTTCGACCTGGACCCCGGGGCACCTGCGAACATCGTGCAATGTTGCCAGGTGGCGTTACAGTTGAAGGATGTTTTTTCACGTTTGAAGCTGAAATGTTTTCCCAAAACGTCGGGATCGAAAGGTTTGCAAATCTATGTGCCGCTGAACACACCGACTTCATATGAAAAGACCAAGCCATTCGCGCATGCCATCGCCGAAGGCCTGGAGCGAGAGTTGCCCGATCTGGTGGTGTCTAAAATGACCAAGAACCTGCGCGGCGGGAAGGTGCTGGTGGATTGGAGCCAGAACGACGCGCACAAGACGACGGTGTGCGTCTATTCCTTGCGCGCAAAAGAACATCCGACAGTGTCCACGCCGGTGTCATGGGAGGAAGTCGAGGCGGCGGCAAAGAAAAAGACACCGCTGGTGTTTGAGGCGGAGGATGTCTTCAAACGGCTGAAGAAACATGGCGATTTGTTTGCGCCGGTGCTGAAATTGAAGCAAACACTGCCGCGCTTAGGTGGTGCACCCATCAGGAGTTGAACCTGAAACCTGCTGATCCGTAGTCAGCCGCTCTATCCAATTGAGCTATGGGTGCAGCCAGAAGGACAGATACAATATCCACTGGACGCTAAAGTGCAAGATTTTTCGGCGGGGGAAATGGGTTGGAGACAGCCGGGAATGCAGTGAGACGAATTCGATAAAAAAGGTGTTATTGAATAGCCACAACGTTGACGTTATGGTTGCGGTATATGGCAAACATCGCCCGAAAAGCCGTGAGCCGGCGGGAGCGGACATTCCAAATTGATGCCGCGCTGACAACCAAGCGGGATCAAAAATGGATTGATGGGGCTATTGCCAGTGGGCCGGAAACACCGTTGACTAAAAAGGAAATGGATGCCATCCGTGACCGGGTTTTGAAGGGCAAAAAGTGAGCGTCGCCAAATACCCCCCCTACTAAAATTTAATTTTAGCTTTTGCGCAAAGCTCACTTAACATTTCACGATCTGTCGGTCCAAGTCTTTCATCTCGAATCTGTTTATACCATCTAACATTCCCGCCAAACCTACCTCTTTGTCCATTCATATTTGGAGCAATCCCATCAGGAGTTGAACCTGAAACCTGCTGATCCGTAGTCCTGCCATTGACAATTGTCTTAGGTTGCCTCAAAGTGCTTCAAGCCGCAGTAAACATTAGCTAAATCTGCAATGAAATCAATATCATATCGCAACTCGTCACAACCCATTACCGCCCTTGAAAACCTTGAAAGTGGCTCAGAAGTGGCTCAGTCAAATCGCACTGAGCCATATTTCAAACCTAAGACCGAAACGCCCAAAGCGAAGCGTTCGCTTGCGCGGACTCACACTGATTACTGGAAGTCCCGCCTGTTCCGCCGCACCTACGAGCAGGATGGCCAGAATAGGGAAGTGAACGACCTCTATGTTCGCATCCAGCACGGAGGCAGGCGGGAGTTCTTTGGTTTGAATACGACAAATCAGGAAGCCGCCGCCATAAAGGCGCGTGACATATTCACGTTTCTGAAGGCAAATGGCTGGGAAGCCACGCTTACAAAGTTTAAGCCCGATGCAGACGGCCAAGCCAAGCTGGACGTGACAATCGGCGATTACCTGACCGCAGTGGAAAATATCCGCAAACTACGCGCCCGGACGTTTGACAACTACCGCAGATGTCTCCGCACCATCGTAGCCGAGGCGTTTGGCATTCGGCTCAAGAAAGGTGAAAGCAAATATGATTACCGCACTGGCGGTCATCAGGCGTGGTCCGAGCGGATTGATGAAATCCGCCTTGAACGCCTGACACCTGATCGGGTGAACCAGTGGAAGCGCGACCGCGTTGCCATCGCGAATAACGCACCCGCCGCCATTGCCTCCGCCCGCCGCACTGTAAACACCTATATTCGGTGTGCCCGCTCACTTTTCAGTCCGGCACTGATCCGTGAACTCAAGGCGTTGAAGCTCCCGTCGCTACTGCCGTTCACCGGCGTTGAACTGGAGGAATCCGGTTCGCAGAAATATGTCTCCAAGATAAATGCACAGACTCTCATCACCGAGGCCCGTACTGAACTCGGGACATCCGACCCCGAAGCCTATAAAGCCTTTTTGCTAGGGTTATTCGTCGGACTGCGGAAAGCCGAAATTGATTCTGCCGAATGGCGGATGCTCAATTTCACCACCAACATCCTACGGCTGGAAGAAACTGAATGGCTCCAACTCAAAACGCGTGATTCCGCCGCCGACATCAGCATTGACCCGGAAGTCATGGCTGAACTCCGTGCCCTACAACCAGTTCAAGAGAAAAAACCTGCACCCTGGTCACAATTCATCCTTAAAAGCCTTCACGCTCCGCGACCAGCTTCGTTGCGACCGTTTTATCGCTGCGAGGACACTTTTCACAGTCTGTACGCTTGGTTACGCAGTAAAGGCATCCGGTCGAACAAGCCGCTTCACGAACTCCGCAAGGAAGTCGGCGCGGTCATCGCCACGGAGCAAGGCATATACGCCGCGTCAAAGTTCCTGCGGCATTCCGACATCACCACTACTGCCCGCCATTATGCCGACCAGAAGGCCCGCATCAACGTAGGGCTAGGCAAGTTCCTCAATCCCACGCCTGACACCAAACCCTCCACCCCAGCCGCCAAGTGCTAATCCCCTGCCCCCTCCAATTTCGTTTTGCTGCGTTTCGCCAGGAAGAAAATGGGTAGTGGTGAACTTCCGCTACCACCTGGCGTGACGTTTGTGACTGCGGCTTAAGGCTTCATCGACCTCGCTCGGTTTGAACCGAAGATTGCGTCCACTCAATCTGATGTGGGGAACCATCCCTTTCTTTATCCAATTATCCACCGTGCGTAGGCTGACATTGTAGTGCAAGGCCAATTGCTTTTTCCTCACCCACCCCTCCAATGCGGCTGGCTGAGTCGGATTGGAAGGCGTCTCGGCCTGCACAGTCCCACGGGCTTCGGTGGCCAACTTCACCTTCTCGTTCACAATTTCCAGGATTGTTCCAGCCAAAGCCGTTACAGCTTCCGCCAACCTTTCAGATTCTGATTTTTTGCTCATGGTAAATTTGAGCGATTTCGCCATATTAAATCAAATATTTCAAGTTCAAGCGCAGTTGAGATCCAGGAATTGATTCATGTGAAACCGCTCCACCCATTTTGTGATTTATGACAAGCCTCAAAAAAGATAAGGAACGTGTCCTGCGCGTGGCCGAGCAAATCATTTTAGCGCTGCAAGAACAAGGCCACGCTTGCCACTTCAACGGGCAGGGCCCACGGGCCAAAAAGACGAACACGGATGGCTGGAAGGTCCGGCTCGCTCGTCTTGGGCCAGGCTTTCCATCAATGGAATTGTGGCTTGATCGGTATCCAGCGCCAGATCGCAGACGCTTCTGGTGGGGATTCTATGCCACCAATCCAAAAGCAATGCCGTGGCTAATGGAAAGATTACCAAATTCCCTGCAACCAAGGCTCCCTGTTTTGACGAAGAGTCATTATAAGCCTGTCGGCAATCGGAGCTGGCTTTTAAGAAAGCCGCTCACGCGCCGGGAATTTGCTCAACCTATCGAAGAACGGTACAGGGTCGATCGCTTTTATGGCATTTATGACAGCACGCCAGCCAGTGATAAAATTGTCACTTGGCGGGCGCTAGATTTCTATACGCGTATCTTGAGCCATTTATATGGGGCTACGCCGGTTGCCAGCGACATCGTTTGTGACGGAGTGCCTCCGCGCGTGGAACAAACGACATTTCGTATAGTGCGAGATACGAAAATATCGCAAGAAATCAAGCGGCTGTATGGGTTTCGGTGTCAGGTTTGCCGAAAGCGAATGGAAATTGAGCCGGGCGAGTTTTACGCCGAAGGACATCATCTGAAGCCTCTCGGCGGTGAGCATCAAGGGCCAGATGTTCGAGGCAATCTGCTGTGTCTGTGTCCTAATCATCATGCCTTATTCGATTACTTCGCCATCCCGCTCGATCCAGCGCTTCTGAAATTGAACCGCCACAACTTGCGGAAATCGTTCGTTGACTACCACAATGCGCGGGCACGCAGACGCCGGATTATGTAAATACGACACTTCAACCGTTTCGAGCACCACACGACACCAATCCACCTGTTTTACATTGCGCTAAAAATGCACCCAGAGCACCTGCCCACGACCGAATGGCCCGCGTCATCCGCCATAAATGACGCCGTCATTGCGTTGCGCAGCCATCGCGAAAAACTAGCGGCAACGCCTGCAACCGATGAACAATTAAAGCAAATCTGGCCGCCGTGGAACGCGCTGCCGGATGACATGCTACCGGGTGAAAAAAGACGGATTTTGACCCTCGATGAAGAAAGCGAGCACCATCGAAATTCATCGCAATTTGCGCCGTTTAAAAAGTTACAGAAGCAATTCAAGTATCTCCCCTTCGACCGTCACGAGTATAATCAGGCGTTGAATCAAGCGTACTGGTGGGCAACACTTTCTGACTTCATTCAATCAACCCGGAAATACCACAAAGACCTGGTTGAGAGGCAATGGACATTTGCGGACGCCGATAACCAAGCCACCGGTCGTGTGGCCATCTCCCGCGCAGTTCTAGAAATCAACATAACTCACCCTGGTCTGCTTGAGTCTAAAAGTCCGACCCTGAAGAACATTAAAATTCTTAAACACCATTACGTAGCGTATTTTAAAGCTCGTAAGCGCGCACTTACGGCATTGGCCAAATTGGTGTTTATTCCAGAATTAAGAACGGGAAAGCGATTGCCGATAGATCAAGTCGCCCTCGGTGTGCCGCGTCCCCCAAAGGATGTGCCCCGCTACCTTTACATTGCGCGCCTTGATGCACTTGCGGTTTGCAGCCCAAAACGCTTGAATGATTTCATTCGCGAGGATTTGCCCAATCTTAGTCGACCTCAACGGATGAAGTTCGACAAAATTCGCAGGAAACCAAAATTCGGCAAGAATCCTTATGCTGGTTTCTTGGTCTGGGTATTGGAAAATCGGCCCATTTTTGAAAACGCACAGTTTGGCTGGCAATGGAAGGACATCTTAAAAGCGGCTGAGGAAAGAAACATTGAATGTCCAAAAACGGGACTAAAGGAGTGGGCTTACCGCAGCACTGTCCACCTAAAAGTTAAACTAGGTCAGCCACATGGAGACGAACGTGAAATCAAGCGTTCCTCTTCCCTCCTCTCCCCTGCGCCAATCTTTGGCGAATCCCTTCAAACGGCGACCGTTTAGCTCACTTCAGGTCGGGGCCTTACCCCCTTCGAATCGTCACCATTGGCCGCTGTTAAGCCGCGCCAAGTTTTACCAATGTCACCAAGCCAGCTCATGTTGGCCTTCGTTGCATGTGGCAGCGATGAACTGGAGCACGTTTCAGATGATTGACCAAATCGAAAAAATGGCAGGCAAAAAGTCTGCTAGGACAAAAATATCTCGTAAAACCGACGGCAGTAAATTCCTCACTCCTCACCAAATCGCTGACCGATGGGGCTGGCACCCAGAATCAATCCGCCGGGCTATCCGCGAACGGCGTATTGAATCCGCAATAATCTCCCGCCGCCGTCTGGTACCCCTCACGGAGATTGAGCGGATTGAGACCGAAGGACACATGGCTCGCATCCCTTGAGAAAAAGGAAAAAACGCATGACTCATTCCTACGATCCAAAAGATTGCCCGCTGCCGCTAGATTTTTTCCTGCGGCGGTACCACATCTCACGCACGACCGCCTGGCGTTGGCGTAAAAATGGCCTACCCGCGCTTCAAGTCGGCGCGAAAATCTTCTGCCGTGAATCGGAGTTCGTTCGTTTCATGGAAACACAGACTGCCATAAATCAGCAAAGGGGCGCACAGTGAGCCAAGATTTACTCCTGCAAGCCAAGCAACGTCTGCCGCTGTCCGTGCTCATGGCGCAACTCGGGTTCGGCGACCGCGCCAAAAAATCTGCGCGCTGTCCGTTTCACGAAGATTCATCGGCCAGCTTCAGTCTCTACGTCGGTGATGACCGTGAAGAACGCTGGAAATGTTTTGCTGGCTGTGGCCAGGGCGACGTGATTGATTTTTTCGCCAAGCATCGTGGCTTAAATAACGCGGACGCTTGCCGCGAATACATCCGCCTGGCCGATGTACCCTCACCGCCAGCGTTACCGTCGAGTTCCCACCAGTCTCCCCCCGTTCAACCGCCGTTTGACTGGCAATCGTGCGTTGCCGCGCTGACGCCTGAACACCGCGTCAACTTCGCCGCATGGCGCGGGTACGCACCCAAGTTTGTGGCGTGGTTGCACGCAGAAAATCTCATCGGCCTGTTCGACGGTGAACACATTGCGTTCCCGGTCCACGATGCCAGGCACAACATTACCGGCTGTCATTACCGGATCAAGAGGGACGGTTCGTGGCGCTACCATCCCACCGGCACACGTACCGCACCGTTGATCGTGGGCGATATTGCCAAAGCTAAAACCGTTCTCGCGTTCGAGAGCCAATGGGATTTGCTGACCGTGCTGGACCGTCTGGACCATCACATTCAACCGCTGACCGACACCGCCGCCATCGCGACGCGCGGCGCGAGCAACGCCCGCTTACTGGCGGGCTTGTGCGCTCCGGATGCTGTGGTGTATGCGTTTGGTCAGAACGACGATGCCGGGGCGAAATGGCTTGCTGCCATTGCAGCCAGTAGCGGACGCATTACGTTTCAGGTCGACACGCCTTCGCCTCACAAAGACGTGAATGACTGGACACGCGCAGGCGCAACCAGCCAAGAAATCGAAGCCGCCATCGCCGCCGCACAACCCATCGCGGTGGCCAGCACCGCTGATCACCGTGTACCTGCTCATAAGCCGGTCATCGAGGTGCCCGATGAACCAGAGGAGCCGGAAGCTGCGACATTCCCGCTGGAGGCGCTCCCATCAGCCATGGCGGAGATGATTGCCGCCGTATCCCGGACCGAGCGCGTACCACTTGCTCTGCCCGCCGTATGCGCGCTGGGGGTGGTTGCCGCCGCCCTCGGTGCCGGCCTGGAAGTCACCAGCGGTCCCAACCGGGCCACACGTGGCAATCTCTACCTGATTGCCAGCGCGGAGAGCGGCAGCGGCAAATCCGAGACATTCCGTCTCATCGCGGCTCCACTCCTCGACCACCAGACGCGCCTGATTGAAACTTGGAAATTAAAAACTTCCCCCCAGCTTCAATCTGAAATTCGTGTGCTTGACAAGGAAATCGCCGCCCTCGAACGCAAAGCCGCAAAGGCCGGTGAACCGATGGAACGTGAGCGGTTACGCGGTGAATTGGAATATAAACTCGCCCGTAAGGACGAAATGACCGCCCGCGCCGCAATGCCTTGTACCATCGCACAGGACGTGACAACAGAACGTCTCGCTGTCCTGCTACATGACAATCGGGAAGTGGTGTTTTCCGCCAGCGCCGATGCCCGGAAACTGATTGATAATTTGATGGGACGATATAATCCCGGCAAGACCACGGACGAATCACTTTATCTTTCGGCTTATTCCGGGGATTTCGTCCGCGTTGACCGTCAGGGCCGTGATGCTGTGGTACTCAACAAGCCCTGCCTCTCCCTGTGCTGGTTCATCCAGCCAGATTTACTGGCACACATCCTTGGCGAGGAAAGCCTTTCCGCCAGCGGCTTCCTGCCCCGCCTGCTGATCTGCCACACCAACGCTGTACCCCGCCGCATTGATGGCGAAGCGGAAATTCTTTCCGAATCCGTTCGCGGCCAATGGACGCAGCTCGTCGGCGACCTGCTGGCCACTTTTCATGCCGCCGACAAGCTGCACAGCATCACGCCGACACCGGAAGCGACGGTGATGTTCACAAATTTTCACAACCGCATTGTTGACCGCCGCGCCGTCGATCTCGCCGACGTGGGCGCTTTTGCCGCGCGTTACGCGGAAAACGCCTGGCGGCTCGCCGTGGTACTCCACGCGGCGCAGTGGGCGGGCGAGGCTGGGAGCGAACCAATGACCGCCGTAACCGCCGCCAACGCCGTGCGCGTCGTCGAATGGTTCGTCGCGTCGCAACTGGATATTCTGGCCAAGGGCCGTCACACCGCCGCCGCCAAAGTTCAGGATGAAATCCTTGAACTTCTCGAATCTAATCGCCAGCGCAAGTCTCAGGACTTCATTACGGTGCGCGAAGTCCACCGCGCCCGCATCACGGCCACGGCGGATGCCGCACGGGCACTGCTGGCACGGATGGAAGCCGACGGCCTGCTGACCAGCGAGGACACCACCCCGGCCCGGGGAGGTAAAACCACCAGAATTTTCCGGCGCATTCAAAATCCTGTGCCGGAATAGAAAGCCCACTATGAACGCAAACGATAACGCTGACTCAATTTTTGAATATTGCTGTAAAGCTGACGAGGCCGAGCGCCAGTTTGAAATCTTCGCTCCTCTGCTCTCTTGGGCGATGCTGGCGGCTTTGGAACCGAAGTTCGCGGAATTATTCACGGCTGCCCCCCTTGCCGATGCTGGTCGCCGAGACGAATATTTCTGCGGTCAACACTACTGGCACAACAAGCTGAAGCCACAGATGCTGCCGCTGGTGGGCCCCAGTCGGCCAGATTTCCATCCCGTCCTTGGCACCAGCGCCGCCTACGATCTCGCATACGACACGCTGCAAGGGGCTCTGCCGCCGTGCCGCCAGCCTTGCCCGTGGTGTGATGCAGAGTAAGGCCACCCTGCCCGTGACGACCGTGACAACCGAGACAATCGCCCAGGCCGATTGCCACAAATGTCGCGGTCGTCACCGGCCCATTCGGAAAATCCTCTTTTTTAAGGAAGATAAAATAATCGGATTCTTCTCCTCCCTTTGTGTCAATCGTGACGACCGTGACAATCGACCCGGCTTCTCCGACCAGTAGTCCGCCCATTCGCCGGGCCATGCCGCCGCTTCCATGGGTAATTTTTCCCTTCGCGCCAACCGGTCAAAGGCGGTGGTCTTTGGGGTTTAACGTTGAGTTCTCCCCCTATAGTGGTCGGATTCAGTCGGTATGCTCTCCCCCCTTACGTCCGGTGTTACTGGCGGCAGTTTACCTTTTGACCCTTGCTTCACTTCCGGTTTCCCTTCCCGGCGATTGAATTTGAAACGTCGGCGCGGCGATAAGGGTCCAGCAGGAAGGCAGACATTATTATATTTTTTGGTTTCCTTGAAGTTGTGCAATCCTCCTGTTCATTTCCCCATGTTCAGGGTGCAATAGGCAATAGTGATCTGCGCAAAGATGATAGCCATCGTGCAGATGATAGCCGAGCGACTTTGCAAACACAGGGAACAATTCCTCTGCTAGCGTAGTGGCGACAGCTATGGCGAGTTCAGCCTCGTCCTTTGTTGCAATTTCGGCCCTGTGCATTATCTGGTCACGGCGTGCTTGGATCTCCATGATTTCGTCCCAAAGCGCTTTCGTACCCTTATTTCGGCGATGGGTCATCAAGTCGAGCTTGCATACATCCTGAAAAATCTTGACCAGGAGCTTTTTAACTCTTCCTAGACCTGATGAACTAAACGCCAGTTCAACAATTAAAGGTGCAATTGAATCGCTGTGGACGAAACCTTGAAGAATCGGCTTGAGTATAACGCCCTTGAGCATCACTTCACTGGCAATTACAGCATGGATAAATGCTGCTGTGTGGTGTGGTGTGTGAAGAAGCAACCTCGCCTCTGTCAGCGTTTTGAATGGCTTCTCTGCTATTGCAGGTTCCTTGTTGTATAAAGCACAAAGTCGTTCGGCGGTAAAATTCTCAACTGCTTCTCTGCTTACATTTTCCACAATTTCGTTGTAATAAGCGGAATCTGTAAAATCTTCGTCTTGCATAAGTCAATTCGTTCCCGTGATTAAAAAACTACAGCCTAGCCGAACTTGAGACAAATATGAAACTTCGCGCATCGTCCGGCGAATCACCTGGCGTTGCTTCTTGTCAGCCTTCGTACCGGAATCCGCGGTTTTGCCCTTCATCGGTTCACGTTCTATCTTGTAAATTTCGGGCTCGGTCAACTGTGGCGGCAATTTCATGATTTCCATGTGAGTAATTTTCACAATTTCATGCTTTATCTGGTTCAAAAACGAGAGCGGCTCTTGTGCTTTGGCTTTTTCAACCGCCCCACTTAACTCTCTAGCAAAATTCTTCGCATCAAACCGTCCCGCAAGAAGATGTGGTTTTGAATGGCGCCAGGCAACCCCGTTCCCTGGGCGATAAGCAACGTAGTGCGGTTGATCGTCAAGAGTCCCAATTCGCGCTGGCGAAAAATACCAAGAACGCTCATGCACAATTCCGTTCGTAAAATGCTCGTCTAGTTCGCGAGTTCTCCAAAAATCCGGTGCCGCATAGTAAACCAGCTTACCTGTGGACTCTAACGCCAAGAGTAATTGGTGTTGGTTGGGACGTTTTGTTCGGAGATGCATCCGCAGATAGGGAATGTCGAAGCCCGGCGGCATTTGAGTATTCCGACGACGCACCACTTGTGGGATTTTGAATTGCAGGAAGATCGGGACCGGCTTTAGCGGGATTTGCACATCGTATCCTCCACCAGGCGATCCTTCAGCGAACAATGATGGAAACACTGGGGCGTGTGACGAATGCGGCAGACCCGAATGCAAAATATTATCCGTCAGAGCATAGCCATAACTAAATTCAGTAAAAAGCGCGGAATACATAACATTTTTATTTGAGTGTACCTGCGCGCTGTAAGAAAATTACGCGGGTGACTTCGTTCAAGGGCGTGATTGAACCTTTGTGGTGTGCTGTGATTTCTGCCACTTCGGTTGAATGGCGTCCAGCTTTGTAATCGCCGACATATTCCCATTCGTTTGCACGGCGCTTGATGAAGATGGGGACGGGATAATCTTGTGCACAAAAAAGTTTAGCTTCACGCTCAATGGCTTCGCCGGTGCCTGGGATGACGATGGCTGGTGCTTCAGGATTGTGTTCTAGGGTGAAACATCCGCACACGACATGCTTGTTTTCCGTCGGAAGATACTTAATTTCGCTGCCGCCAAGAGCCGCGCTGATTTCCTTGCGGGAATAATTTTTGCCGATGGTAAAAGTCGGGGCGTCATCCCAAAAGATTAAAGCAGTACCGCCATTCTCTCTGCTTCCCGTTACAACGCCGCGACTTTTGCCGCAAGTTGGGCATTTGCGCTCGCCATGAATATTTTCGATCACAATGTACACGTCACCGCATACGGGGCAGGAAAACGCGATGCTATTGCCTACCCAATCTTCCTTTGAACCGAGATTTTTTTGGTCGAGCTTTATAGTTTTCATTGGTTCCCCTTAGTCGTTAATAGGAATGGCTTTTGGTTCCACTTGTTCGGGTCGCCGAGAACAAATTCGGCGATGCACTGTGACGGGTGTGCTGTTGCGATCATAAATGATTATTTGTGGTGGCGCGACAGGCGGCAGGAGTGGCGGCATTCACACCTTCGGCAACGGGGGGCAAGTTGGTGCGAATACAGTCTATTCGTTCAAAAGTCGGCAACCGTTTGCTGGTATATCATGAACTGGTTTTTTGGCAAGTTTGCGGAAATTTACCCCTCAATATTAAACAATACCTAGCATTTTATGCCTGCGACACATCTGAAACGAATTTTGGCTCGAATTTTCTGATTTAGAGCATCAGGTAAACTCTCCATGGAGTTCATAAGTTTCGATCCCTCAAAACTTTCAGTTCAAATCAGTTTTCTTTGACGATTGCCGCTTGGCGCAAAATGCATCTATAATCAAATACTTGGCCGATGATTTATTTGGATAACAACGCAACGACGCCGGTTTTGCCTGAAATTTTTGAGGCGATGCAACCTTATTTCTGTGAAGATTGGGGAAATCCCTCCAGCACTTACAGTTTCGGGTCAAAAATTAAATCCGTGATTGCAAATGCCCGCGACCAAGTCGCGACACTTATTGGAGCAAATCCGCGCGAACTGCTTTTCACTTCCTGCGCGACTGAAAGCAACAATACTGCGATTCAAGCAGCCCTCCATGTGAATCCGGGCAAACGCCATATCATCACTTCGGCGGTCGAGCATTCTTCCATTCTCAATTATTGCGCTGCCTTAGCAAAAGACGGCGTGCGAGTCACCTGCTTGCCCGTTGACAGGGATGGACTGATAAGAATTGCTGATTTGGAAGCCGCGATTTCGGATCACACAGCGCTTGTCTCACTTATGTGGGCAAATAATGAAACCGGCGTAATTTTTCCTGTCGCAAAAATAGCTCAGGTCTGCAAAGCGCGTGGCGTCCTTTTTCACTGCGATGCTGTTCAGGCAGTTGGAAAGTTGCCAATTGATGTTCGCGCACTATCAGTGGATTACCTTTCAATCACCGGCCACAAACTTAATGCTCCAAAAGGAATTGGCGCACTCTATATTCGCCGCAAATCGCCATTCACCCCAATGATTTACGGGGGTCATCAAGAACGTGGATTGCGGGGCGGCACTGAAAATGTGCCGCTTATTGTGGGCTTCGGTAAAGCCGCCGCTATCGCTCAAAAGCATTTGCCAGCGTATGAGCAAAGAGTTCGCCCACTTCGAGACGCGTTGGAAAGCGGAATACTCGAAACCATACAAAATACAGAACTCAATGGGCATCGCGACCAACGACTTGCAAACACAAGCAACATTACCTTCCAGGGAATTGATTCCGAAGCATTGCTCTTGCTGCTCGACAAAGAAGGCATCTGTGCTTCTTCTGGTTCAGCTTGCCTTGCTGATTCAGATGAGCCATCGCATGTGGTAAAAGCTATGAAGCCCGAATCCAGCGCATCTCGCCAGATGGTTCGGTTTTCGCTGGGGGTTCAAACTAATAGTGCACAGGTTCGTGAAACTGTTGCATCGCTGCAACGCGTGATACTAAACCTTCGCGGTTAGGATGATTTGAAAAGC
>Ga0206902_10093_pt1 | contig 24624 bp, 9 predicted proteins | sample Alteio_BWOrgHeat_44_FD_153242 | JGI IMG/M metagenome (GOLD analysis project Ga0206902, IMG submission 153242) | Enriched cells from forest soil in Barre Woods Harvard Forest LTER site, Petersham, Massachusetts, United States -... | ecosystem: Environmental > Terrestrial > Soil > Temperate forest >... | reverse complement strand
GATGTTCGCAAATGCTCTCAAAATTTTTCGATAAATCTGCTCAAAAAGCATCAATTTTTCAAGCAAAGCTAATTACGCAAGAAGTCTATTTATTTTTTTGCATCGCTCTGTTTCATATGCTCCGACAGCACTTTGACAACTTCAGTTTCTCCTGCTAATTCAGCCAACTGCATCGCGGTCTTGCCATCTTCATACGTTGCCTTTGGATCAGCCCCTGCTTCCAAAAGAACTTTACATACCTCAAGATGTCCACGTTGTGCTGCTAACATAAGCGGGGTATGACCAGATTTGATTTTTGAATTAAGCAATTGTTTATGAGCAGAGAGCAACCGGACGATTTCGCTTTTTCCATTTCCGGCAGAATAGTGCATCGCATTCCAACCATTTTCATCTGTTATGAGTGGACTAGCGCCCGCATTTAATAAGAGCTCACACGCCGCTGAAGAACCTTGTCCTACAGCTAATAAAAGAGGGATTTCCCCTTTTTTGCTTTTTGAATCAATGAGTTGTTTGTAAGCTGAAAAGAGCCTAATAATTTCAGTTTTCCCAAGGCCTGCAGCCCAGTGCATAGCATTTCGTCCATTCTCATCTGTTGCAAGTGGATTAGCACCTACCTTCAAAAGGAGCTCACACACTGCTGAACGACTTTGTTGTGCCGCTAACGTAAGTGGGGTATGTCCACTTTTGCTTTTTGAATCAATCAGCTCTTTATGAGCTAAAAGCAGTTGGACGATCGCAGTTTTTCCAAGGCCAGCTGCCAAGTGCATCGCATTTTGTCCATCCTCATCTGTTACCTTTGGATCAGCTCCTGCCTGAATAAGAGCTTCAAATGCTTCCGGATGACCATGGTATGCTGCTAACGTTAGGGGGGTATGACCGTCCTCATCTTTTGTATCAATTAGCTGTTTATGTCGTGTTAGCAACCGGATAACTTCAGCACATCCTGCTTGGGCTGCTGCATGCATAGCATTTCTGTGTTTAAGATCCACTAGACTAGGATTTGCACCTATAGACAAAAGGAGTGCGCATATTTCAAAATGCCTCAACTCAGTTGCTATGATCAGAGGTGTTTTTCCTTCGTTCGATACCGAATCAATCAACTTATTGAAACCTACGAACAGTTGGACAGTCGGTTTATTTCCTTTTTCAACTGCCAAGTGAAGAGCATTCCGTCCAAGAAGATCTTTTACAGTATAGTCAGCACCTGCTTTCAACAGGACTTGACATGCCTGATAATGCCCGCCCTTAGCGGCTAAAAGTAACATGGCATTCTTCTCTTTCTCATCTGTAGCCACCGGATCTGCACCAGCCTTCAAAAGTACTTCACAAGTATCTAGATGACCTTCTTGTGCAGCAAGCGTAAGAGACGAATTCCCTTTTTTTGTTTTTGAATTCATGAGCTGTTTATCAACTGAAAGGAATTGCACGATTTCGGTTTTTCCTTTATTTGCAGCCCAATGCATAGCATTCCAGCCATTTTCTTGTGTGGCAAGTGGATTAGCACCTTCCTTCAAAAGTAGTTCACACACTTCTTTATGACCTTCCTGTGCAGCAAGCATAAGAGACGTATTACCGGCTTTGATTTTTGAATCAATGAGCTGTTTATGCACTGAAAGGAATTGCACGATTTCGGTTTTTCCTTTATATGCAGCCCAATGCATAGCATTCCAGCCATTTTCTCCTGTGGCAAGTGGATTAGCACCAGCTTTCAAAAGGGCTTCACACACTTCTTTAAGACCTTCCTGTGCAGAAAGCATAAGAGACGTATTACCGGTTTTGATTTTTGAATCAATGAGCTGTTTATGCACTGAAAGGAATTGCACGATTTCGGTTTTTCCTTTATATGCGGCCCAATGCATAGCGTTCCAGCCATTTTCTCCTGTGGCAAGTGGATTAGCACCTTCCTTCAAAAGCAGTTCACACACCTCCTTATGACCTTCCTGTGCAGCAAGCATAAGAGATGTACGACCGGTTTTGGTTTTTGAATCAATGAGCTGTTTATGCGCTGAAAGGAATTGCACGATTTCGGTTTTTCCTTTATTTGCAGCCAAATGCATAGCGTTCCAGCCATTTTCTTCCGTGGCAAGTGGATTAGCACCAGTTTTCAAAAGGGCTTCACACACCTCCTTATGACCTTCCTGTGCAGCAAGCATAAGAGATGTATGACCGGTTTTGATTTTTGAATCAATGAGCTGTATATGCGCTGAAAGGAATTGCACTATTCCGGTTTTCTTATAATATGCTGCATAGTGCATAGGATTCCAGCCACTCTCATTTGTTGCGAGTGGATTAGCACCTTCCTTAAAAAGCAGTTCACACACTTCTAGAAAGCCTGTTTCTGCTGTACACATAAGTGGGGTAACGCCTTCTTTGTCTTTCGCCTCAATGAGCTGTTTATGAACTGCAAGCATGCGAACGATTGCTGTTTTTCCTTCCTGTGCAGCGTAGTGCATAGCAGTCCTTCCATTCTCATTTGCTGCGAGTGGATTAGCCCCTGCCTTTAAAAGAAGTTCATAGGCTTCTAGATGACCGTATTGTGATGCTAATATCAACGGGGTATTACCTGCTCCGGTTTTTGAATCAATAAGCTGTTTATGAGCTGCAAGTATCCGCACAATTTCAGTTTTTCCTATTTCGGCAGCATAGTGCATAGCGTTGAAGCCATCCTCATCCGTTGCGAGCGGATTAGCCTCTGCCTTTAAAAGGAGTTCACACATCTCTAGATCACCACTTAAAGCCGCGAACATAAGTGGCGTAAAACCAGCGCTGGTTTTTGAACTGATGAGTTGCTTATAAATTAAAAGCATTCGGACGATTTCTCTTTTTCCATTTTTGGCAGCGCAGTGCATAGCGTTGAGGCCATCCTCATCCGTTGCGAGTGGATTAGCTCCCGCCTTTAAAAGGAGCTCACACACTTCTATAGAACCTTTTTCTGATGCTAATAAAAGAGGGATTTCGTCTTTTTTGCTTTTTGAATCTATGAGCTGTTTATAAACTAAAAGAAACCTAACAATTTCAGTTAGCCCAATGGCAGCAGCCCAGTGCATGGCGTTTCGTCCATCCTCATCTGTTGCGAGTGGATTAGCACCCACCTTCAAAAGGAGCTCACACACTGCTGAACGACGTTGTTGTGATGCCAATGTAAGTGGGGTATGACCACTTTTGCTTTTTGAATCAATCAGCTCTTTATGAGCGGAAAGCAATTGGACGATAGCAATCTCCCCATTACCGGCAGCCCAGTGCATAGCATTAAAACCCATCTTATTTCTTGCCATTGGATCAGCGCCAGCCTTCAAAAGCAGTTCACATATTTCTAAATCACCATTTATTGCGGCAATCATAAGTGGTGTGGCGCCATCATGCGATTCACCGCCATCTTTGCCTTTTGCATTAATAAGCTCCTTATGAACTAAAAGTAACCGCACAATTGCCGCTTTCCTATTTCCAGCTGCCTTGTGCATGGCACTCCAGCCATCTTCATTTGTGCTAAGTGGATTAGCACCTGCCTTCAAAAGCAGTTCACACACTTCCAGATGACCTTTTTGTGCTGCTAACAAAAGAGGAGTACACTCTTTTTTGTCTTTTGCATCAAGAAGCTGTTTATGAACTAAAAGCATGCTGACGATTTGAACTTTTCCTTCTCGCGCAGCAAAGTGCATAGCGTTCCGGCCTTCTTCATCTGTTGCTAGGGGATTAGCTCCGGCTTTTATAAGGATTTCGCATGCCTCTAGATTCCCTCTTAATACAGCAAACATAAATGGGGTACCACCCTCTTTGGCTTTTGCGTCTATAAGCTGCTTATGAACTAAAAGAGTTTTGATGATTTTGGTTTTTCCAAAACCTGCAGCTGAATGCATCACACTGAAGCCATCTTCAGAGATTGTAGTGAGTGGGTTAGCGCCAGATTTTAAAAGAAGTTCGAACACCTCTTCATTTCCTGCCCCTGCCGCATACAAAAGAGGGGTCCATCCTAATTTGTCTTTTGCATCAAGAAGCTGTTTATGAACCAAAAGCAATCGGATGATCACAACGCTTCCTGCTTTTACAGCTGCGTGCACGCAATTCCTGCCATCCTCATCCGTTGCGCTTGGATTTGCTCCGGCGGCTAAAAGGGTTTCGCATATCTCAGAATAGCCTTCCATTGCTGCCAGGATCAGAGGGACACTGCCTTGATGCGATTTTGAATCAAGCAACCCTTTATATGCTGATAATAATTGGACAACCCGGATATTTCCTTTTTCTACTGCTGTGTGAAGGGCATTGTTACCAAGAAGATCGTTCACCGCAGGATTAGCACCTGCTTTCAATAGTGCCTCGCAAACCTGATGGTGTCCATTCTGAGTTGCTAACAGCAATGCTGTATTACCGGCTTCATCTTTGTCATCAAGCTGTGTCTTATTCACAGTCCCAATGTGCTTAATCAAAAGATTGGCTATAGCAATGTTTCCCTTTGCAGCAGTAATGTGGAGTGCCTTTGGCCCTTTTTGGTCTACACCATCGGCTTGACGTTCTAACAAAACTCCGCAAATTGTCGCATGACCTTGCTCAGCCGCTAGCACAAGAGGCGTTTTATTATTATCATCCAGAGCGCTCAACAAGGTTTTATCAGACGCAAATAGTTTTACAATTTCAATGTTTCCTGCTGCTGCTGCACTGTGAAGGGCGTTGCGAAAATTTGCCCCTCTGGTCACTGGGCTAGCTCCGGCTTCCATAAGGATTTCGCAAATTTTAAGATGTCCTTTGCTAGCCGCTAGAATAAGGGTGGTATTGCCCTTAAAATCCTTGGAGTTAACCAACTCCTTATTGTGAGAAATGGTCTTCTGAACGTTCGCGAAGTCTCCTTTAATGACAGCTTTGTGAAAATCGCTCATGGGTTCTTCTTTGGTTATAGCAGCTTCCACCACAGCTGTGGATGCTGTCTGTTTGATGTCTTTCTCCTTGTCATTTTGTTGCTTTTGCGGAAGAAGGCTGTTTTCATTAATTTTTATTGACATAGAAGAAAAATGCGTTGAGATTAAAGTGGCCTTTGATATGTGTTGAAACAGCTTTGTGGTAGAAGATTGTGGAGTGTTTGCTTTTACGATTGCCAAGAGGGGATGATTTTGAGCATTTTTTGAAAGTGAAAGAGGAAGACAATAATCCGTTATACGCTTTGCTCCTTCAGATGTCACATAAAGCTTTCTGATCAGTAGTGTGCACAGTTCTTTTGCCTTGCTCTGGATGGCACTGTCCGCTTTTTTGTCCTCTTTTGTTGCTATTTTTGCTTCTGTAGTAAAATTGTTAAATTGTAAAAACTCCACCGCTCCTGGGTATTTGGGAACCACTGAGCGCGCTGCCGCTGCACCTAATGATGCAGTCTCTTTTCGCATGCCCATAGAGGGTACTGCAGTCATATCAATCTCGGTGGGAGAATGACCAAATAAGGCTGCTGAAAGTACTTTGACGTCTTGAGTTTGCGAAATCACCTCTCCTAAGTTGTCTAGAGCCCCATAAATAAATTTCCAATCGTAACTAGTTTTTTTAGTTGCTAATAAAGTTTGGATGGCAATGACTTTCTTCATTTTATCAGGGGCTTTTTGCACTTGATTCCGCAGCATAAATAATGCCTCGAACCACTCTCCTTTAAATTTATGCTCCAGCCCTTGAAATGCCTCTATCATTTCTGAAAAAAAACCGGAAACGTCTTTGTTGTAGGCGTTTCCTACCGCAGTAGCACAGTGAATAAATCTCTTAAAAAATTCCCTAAAAGCTGTGAGATCAGACGTAAACCTTCTACTCGCTTGCATTGCCATCTGAGTTGCATACACAATATCGCTATCATCCTGTCTATTCAATTTGGTAAAACTATCTGCAGTATCTAATAACCCTTTCTTTCGCTCTTGCATGATCGCATTAACGTGTTTCATGCTGTAATGACGAAGATAAAGCTCTACCGCGGCACTGAAAGCTCTAACAAGCTTTTTCTGGAATCGTATCGTGAGCATCTGGACATCCATGACAGCAAGAGCGTTATTTAAGTCGAACACAATTCCCAAGATGCCCTCTGCGGTGTGTGGAGCAATCGGATCGCTTTCCATAAGATGAATAAGTAAATTAAAGACCTCTTCTTTTAGATCGGGATAATGCGTGCTTGAAATTCCACTTAATTTACACAGGTCGGATCGTACTGAGGCCAGCTTGTAAGGATCTTTTGCACTCTCGCGTAAATCTTGAATTTTCTGAGAAATAGTCGCTCTTATCTCATCCATAGAAGCGTGTATTGTTCCCCCTGTTTTCCCTAACTCTACCAAGGTGTCAATTTCAGAAGCCACCTTGACATCCGCTTGAAGACGTAGTGCCGACGGAGAACCCCCTGACAATGGGCTGGAGGCATGCGGCGACCCCAAAGCTGTAAAAGCCGGAGCCGCTGTCGCGGTAATTAATGAGGCCAACCCACTAGCCTGAGCGGCATTAGTGGGTTGTTGAGTGTTTGTAGAGGCTGTTGCAGCGCCTGTTTTTGCAATTGGACTTGTCATAAACAATCCTTTGTTTGATCTGTAATAATTTTGTTATTTTTTTGAAGCTAGTTGTTTCATATGCTCAGAAAGCAATTTGACAACCTCCTCTTTCCCAGTAGCTTCAGCCGATTTTATTGCGTTCTGACCATCCGCATTCGTTACGTTTCCACTGTTTAGAAGGAGTTTACATACTTCTAAGTGACCTTGCTCTGCTGCTAACATAAGCGGGGTATAACCCGATTTGGTTGTTGAATCAAGCAACTGCTTATAAGTTAAGAGCATTTCGACGATCTCAGGTTTTTCAAAATATGCAGCATAATGCATGACATTCCAACCTGCATTATCAGTTACAAAAATCTCACTTTTGCTCAGAAGCAACCGACATATTTCAGTAAATCCTTTATTGGCTGCAATCATAAGTGGAGTACGACCCTCCTTGGTTTTAGAATCAATGAGAAGCTTATGTTTTATGAAAATCTCGATGACTGCCGTTTTCTGCTTTAGTGTGGCAAAATGCATCGCATTCCAACCTACATTATCTGCTAGAGTGGAATTAGGTATTGCTTTTATAAGTTCCTCACAGGTCTTAGGGTGTCCTCTTTCAGCAGCTAAGATCAACGGTGTTTTCCCATCTTTTGCCTTGGAATTAATAAGATCATTGCACTTTAAAAGTGGCACGAAAACTGGCCATTTTCCATAGTATGCTGCAAGGTGTAAGGCATTCCAGCCTTTATCATTTACTGCATGTGGGTCAGCCCCGTACTTTAAAAGAGCCTCACATGTTTGTCGGTGTCCACGTGCCGCTGAATTCAACAAAGCTGAATTTAGATTAGCTCCAGCTTGTTTTAACATATCGTATATTGTTAGAGTGCTGTGCTGTAATGCAAGAGAAAGGGGGGTATCCCCAGCATCAGTTACTGAATCAAAAAGTTCTGAATCAATAAGTTTTGGGATTCGTAAAAGCATTTTGATAATTTCGGTTTGCTCTTTAAGAACTGCTAAATGCAGGGCATTCCAGCCCGTTTGGTCTGATGTATTGCAGTCAGCATCAGCCTCTAGAAGTACTTTACAGATGTCATGATGGCCTAGTTCTGCTGCAATCATCAATGCCGTTTTTCCATCGCTCGTCTTTGAATCGATAGGTTGTGTTTGTGTACCGAATAAATTTTTGACTTCATTTAAGGCAGCAGCGTATGTAGAAATATTTTTCATCTGCTTTATCAGCTCTTCAACAACTACTTTTGACCCTTTCTCTGCTGCGTAATGTAGGGCCGTTTTGCCGCCATCCTTTTTGTTGTCAGATTTAACTAATTCTTTTGTTGTATCCCGTTCGGCAAATATTTTAACAATAACACTTTGTCCGTTTCTAGCCGCCAAATGTAGGGCATTACGACCATTAAGATCGAGTGTCTGCAGATCTGCACCTCCCTTCAAAAGCACTTGACATGCCTCTTGGTGACCTTGAGCTGCTGCGTAATGTAGGGCATTCCGACCTTTAAGATCGATTGTATGAAGATCTGCACCTACATGCAAAAGCATTCGACATGCCTCTTGGTGACCTTGAGCTGCTGCTAACATTAGCGGTGTTTGACCGCTCTTACTCGTGGAATCAATCAATCTAATTTTCCCTCCACATGCTGCAAAATACCTAATGATTTCGGCTTTGCCATTCCATGCAGCAAAGTGCATAGCGTTAATTCCTGAGTGATTTTTTGCTAGTAGCAGTTCATCTAGCCTACGAGCTTTTGTATACTCCTCCACAAAAGCTGCACATGCCTTCTCGTGACCTTTGGCTGCTGCTAACATTAGCGGAGTTTCACCGGTCTTGCTCGGAGCATTGATCAAATTTTCTACCTTTTGCCTTAGCCCAAAATCGCTAATAATCTCGCTTCGTCCAGAGTCGGCTGCATAATGTACAGCATTCCTTCCGTCATTGTCTGTTGCTTGTAGCATCTCATCAAGTATACCCGCTTTATTAGCTTTACCCGCTTTATCAGCTGCTTCCACAAGCTCTGTACATATTCTTTGATGGCCACGCTCTGACGCTAACATGAGCGGGGTAACTCCATTATAATTTTTAGAATTCACTAATTTCATTGTTGCTTTCGATGCGGCAAGATAACTAACGAGCGCCTCGTGTCCACCTTGTGCGGCAAAGTGCATCACATTACAGCCAGTGATTGTATCCACTTCATCAGAAGTTGCGCCAACTTTTAGTAGAGCTTCATACGACTCTCGATGCCCTTCTCGTACTGCGATTAAAAGTGGTGTCAACCCCAATTTGTTGGGAGACTTAACTAATAGGTTTAACTGTAGCTTTACCTGATTGTTTAAAGCCAACACTCTGATGCAATCACTTTTTCCAGAGCGCGCAGCATGGTGCATGACGTTCGATCCGTCTTTGTCTACTAGACATGGATCAGAACCCGCACGTAAAAGTTTGTCACAAATTGCGGTTAGGTCCCTGGCTGCTGCTAGCATGAGAGCTGTTGCTTGATCTTGAGTGGTCGCCATCTTCAATAATTTTGGCGATTGATTGACAACCTGTTCAACGATCGTAAAGTTCTCGCTCAGAACAGCTAAATGCAAAGCAGTATACTCATTAGGCAATGGTCCTCTTTGTGCAGCGCAAGAAGGGAACTTCTCTAAAAGATAGCTGCACACTTCTGAATGCCCGCCTTTTGCGGCTAAAAGTAAGGGAGTATTGCCCTCTTGATCTGTTTCTTTTAGATCCTGTTCGTTAGCAAAGAGTTTCACAATTTCTGTATGGCCAGCTGCTGCTGCATTGTGAAGGGCATCTCTGGCAATTTCTCCTCTTGTAATGGGAATTGCTTTGGCATTTAGTAACATTTTACAGATTTCTAAATGTCCATATCTAGCCGCCAAAATCAGAGGAGTATTGCGCTGAGAATCCGTGGCATTTACGAGCTTTTTATTTTGTTTGATTATTGTTTGTACATATGCGATGTTGCCATCGATCACAGCTTGGAAAAAAGCAGAATCAGTGCTAGATATTGCAATAGGATTTATTGTCAGCGATGCCGATTGTGTTTTTACCTCTATCTCATTGTTTTGCAGGTTTTGCTCAGGATCTGTCTTTCTAACTACGGCCGCGATGAGAGATATAGTTTGCACTGTCTTCGATGCCGTACCGGTATCAGCGATGGCATATCTGGAAGAGTCCACTTTTTTATCGCGCAAAGCAGATGTATGTTTTTCATCGGTCTCATTTTTAGATGAAGGACTCGTTGTTAGGATTACGCAGGGTGTTGACGCAGTATCTGCTGTGGGAACAACAGTAACAGAAAGCATTTTATTATCCCTCTCATCATGTTTTGGTTTAAAAAGAGTAACATTATCGATCTTTGCTGCTGTTGTCGAGGCATTATCCATACTTGACACATTAGCGCGAGCGGGTACAATCCTTTTATTTGATATGGAAAGAGGTCCTACCCACTTTTTTTGCTCTTTGAGATCAGAAGGAATGTCCGACAAAAACTCCTTAACTGTTTTTTTGTTTTGATTTATAGCCATTGACTTCCGGCACGACAGGATATGGCGTCCATCCTCTGTAGCCTTCAATTTTGTACGGATTTCGACAGAGAGCTTGTGTGCCTTTTGTCGAATGGCTTCGTCAGCTTTTTTGTCGTCTTCAGTCGCAAACGCTTTAGCTTTTTTTGTATAGCCACGAAAGTTACAAAATTTTATTGTCCCAGGCAATTTGATTACTTTAGGCTGAGCAGCTGAAGTCGTAGTTTGTTCCACTGGTTGGCCAAATAAAGCAAATTCCAAAACTCTAACATTATCAGTTCTAGAAATGACATCTTCTAAAATTTCCAAAGCCCCGTAAATAAATTCCCAGTCATAACTGGTTTGTTTAGCATCTAGTATGGTCTGAATAATCGTGACCTTCATCGTAGTGTTTGGGGCTTTTTGTACCTCTCTCCGCAGCAAAAATATGGCCTCGAACCACTTTTCTTTAAATTTATGTTCCAGTCCTTTAAATGCTAGTACAATTTCTGAAATAAACCCCGAAGCATCTTTGTTGGAAGCATTTACCATCGCAGTGACGCCGTGTATAAATCTGTTAAAAAACTCCCTATAAGCTGTGAGAGTAGATGTAAATCTTCTGCTCGCTTGCTCGGCCATTGCAGTTGCGTACTTTATATCAACATCTTCCTGACTATTCAATTCCCTAAAACTACCTGTAGCGTCTAATAATGCTGTTTTTTGTGCCTCCGTTACAGCATTCACGGTGTGCACACTGTAATGACGAAGATAGAGTTCCACCGCAGTGCTAAACGTCCTAACGAGCTTTTGTTGAAATTTTATTGAGAGCGCTTCTGAGCCAAGTACAGCAAGATCGTTCTTTACAGCAAGATCGTTATTTAAGTCGATTACAACCTCTAATACGCCTTCTGCAGTACACTGAAGAATGGGGTCGTTCTCCATAAGAAAAATAAGTAAATTATATATATCCTCTTTAAGAGCAGGGTAATGTTTGCTTGAAATCCTACTTAGATTGCAAAGATCAGATCTAGCCGATGTCAGGTCGCTAACATCTATTTCACTTTCGCACAATGTTTTATCTGCAATTTCGCGCAATGTTTTATTTGCAATTTCGCGCAATGTACGGATTTTATCTGCAATAAGTAATCGAATTTCTGCTTTATTAAACGTGATTCCTGACGAAAACGTGATTCCTGACGTTTTCCCAAATTCAACAAGAAGATCTACCTCGGGACGTTTTTCCAGCGAAGTTAAGGATTGGATCTTTGCTTTTAATTCGCTTATCGACCGCATCGGAGTCGCAGCACTTGCAGAAGCCGCGGCTGTTGCTGTTTTCCCCGATTCAACTAACTTGTCGATTTCAGAAGACACCTTGCCATCGGCTTGAAGACGCAGTGCTGTCTGTGCCCCTGACAGCGGACTGGAGGCATGCGGCGACCCAAGTGCAGTGAATGCCGGAGCCGCTGTCGCGGTAATTAATGAGGCCAACCCACTTGCCTGAGCGGCATTAGTGGGTTGTAGCATATTTGTAGAGGCTGCTGTTGAAGGGCCTGCTTTAGTTGTAGAACTTGCCATAAAAAAACTCCTTTTTTTGATCTGTAATAATTTTGTTATTTTTTTGCATCACTCTGTTTCATATGCTTCGACAGCAACTTAATGATTTCATCCTTAGAGCTATTTGTGGATTCATGAGCTAAATCAAGAGCACTATGGCGAAAAATAATCGCCCCTTTAGTAATAGAGGGATCAGCACCAGCTTTAAGTAAAGCTTCACAGACTTTGAGATGACCGTTCTTAGCAGCTCGCATCAATGGAGTGTCGCTATTGGTATCTTGTGCATTAAGCAGTTGTTTGTGAAGTGCAAAAAGTTGAATGACATCGTGATGTCCTTTGATAGCAGCACGATGAAGAACATTCCCACCATTTTTATTAACAACCAGGGGATTCGCACCGGCTTTAAGTAAAGCTTCACAGGCTTTAGCATGACCTTTCCAAGCAGCTAGATGCAGAGGTGTGTTGCCGTTTGGAGTTTTTGCATTAAGCAGTTGTTTGTAAGTTGCAAAGAGCGGAATGACTTCATGCTTTCCATATTCTGCAGCACAATGAAGAGCATTCCAACCATCTTTATTAACAACAAGGGGATTCGCACCGGCTTTAAGTAAAGCTTCACAGGCTTTGGGATGGCCATCGATAGCAGCTACAAGCAAAGGTGTGTTGCCATTTGTAGCTTTTGCATTAAGCAGTTGTTTGTAAGCTGCAAAGACCGGGATGACTTCATGCCTTCCATATCCTGCAGCAGAATGAAGAGCATTCCAACCATTTTTATTAACAACAAGGGGATTCGCACCGGCTTTAAGTAAAGCTTCACAGGCTTTAGGATGACCATTCCAAGCAGCTAGATTCAATGGTGCGTCGCCATCGCCATTTACTTTTTCATTGAGCGGTAGTTTGTGATCTACCAAGACCTGAATGACTTCATGCTTTCCATATCCTGCAGCACAATGAAGAGCATTCCAACCATTTGTATCTACAACAAGGGGATCCGCACCGGCTTTAAGTAAAGCTTCACAGGCTTTAGAATGACCATCCCAAGCAGCTAGAAGCAAAGGTGTGTAGCCGTCTGCAGTTTTTGCATTTAGCAGTTGTTTGTAAGTTGCAAAGAGCGGAATGACTTCATGCTTTCCCCACCAAGCAGCAAGATGAAGAACATTTAAGCCGTTTTTAACAACGGCATTAGGGTTAGCACCGGCTGCAAGTAAAGTTTTGCAAAGTCCTACATTTCCAGCTTTGGCAGCATGAAGGAGTGGAGTGCACCCATCAGCATCGGTTTTCTCCAACGTTTTTGGATCTACACTCACTGAGGCAGAAACATCATCCCCTGTTTTTTGATTGAGAATTTCTCCGCGTGAAGAAACTGCTGTGGCTGCCGTAGCGGTTATTTCATTCTTTTTGATTTTGACAAGTGATGGAGGGTTTTCTTTTGCGTTAGGTTTTTCTGTTGCAGATTGTAAGTTTGTGGGTTGTTGTATGTTATTGGTCACGGATGCCGTCTGTTTGACATCATTCTCTTTGTCATCTTGTTGCTTTTGCTGAAGTGGGTTGCTTTCAGCAATTTTTGCAGCTGTGGCAGAGGAATTTGATGAAACTTTATTCGAAGTTGTCTTAGGAGTCACTGAAGTGTCTTTACTCCGTGACATCATAGAAATTGCCTTTCTTGGTTTTTTTTTCGGAACAGAAATCCCGTGATCTTCTAAACCCTTTTTAAGTGTCAGCTGTTTATTAGTGATAGCATACTCTTCAAGGCCTTGAGCCGCTTTTTCCCCCTCGGGAGTAGACTTTAATTTTGTAGTTATCAATAAAAAAACCATTTTGGCCTTCTTTTGAATAGCTTTATCAGCCTGTTTTGCAGCACTCTTGCTAAGTGTAGCTTGTTGATAATAACGTGAAAATTTAACAAACTTTTTAACGCCGTGATATTTTATTTTCTTGGGTTGAGAAGCAGTTGCGGCTGATTGAGAGGGATCACTTTGCACAGTTTTCCCATTTAATACCTGAAGGAAAAGAACCCTTTCATTTGCTGAGGTTTTAGAGATTACATCCTGCAGAATATCAAGGGCACCATAGATGAATTGCCACTCATGACTTACTTTTTTCTCAGGATCAGGTAGCATTTTTTGAACAATACGCACTTTATCTATACTTTTTGGAGCCTTCTGCACAAGTTCCCGCATTACAAATAATGATGAGAACCATTCATTTTTGATTTTATCTCTCAATCTCACGAAGGATGCCAACTTTGACAAGCCAGCAGCAAAATCCTTATTCCAAATGTTCCCTGCAGCACTGAGCACATCGGAGAGCAATAGAAAAGTTTCCTTCGTGGCAGAGAGATTATCAGTCAATCTTTTACTGCCTTCAATGGCCAAACCATTAACAAAATCAAGCTCGGAATCTTTATTGGTATTAAAATCTTTGATGCTCCTTTGAGTATCGATTAATGCTTGCTTTAGCTTGTCACTGATCGCAGGAAGATGTCCGAGTGTGTAGTGGCGAAGGTAAAGCTCGACAGCAGCACTAAAAGCTCTCACTAGTTTTCTTTGAAGTAGAATTGAGAAATATGATGCTTTTGATTCTTCAAGATCTTTATTGAATGTTTCAATAATTTCTAATAGATTTCCTTCGGTTTTTTCGACTGCAGGATCGGACTCCAGAAGCTCAGTCAGCACAACCAAAATCTCCATTTTTTGATTTGGATAATGTGCGACTGCAATTCTGGTCAATTTATGTAAGTCCGATCGCACAGACGTCAGGGGGCGCTGATTGCTTTCTTTCTCAGAAAGGAGCTTTTTGGTGTGTAGCGCAATAAGTCGGTCTATATCATTTAGGCCAAAATCTGGCCTGTCCCCAGATTGTCCCCATTTAACAAGTTCATCTATCACAGCACCAGGATCATTATCCTTCAAATATTTGTCGAACTTACTTTGTAATTCGCTATCTGAAAGAGACTGCACTGCAGATAATGCCGCTGAGGTTACTGCTATCTTCCCCGATGCCATCAACGTGCTGCTTGCAGAAGACTTGACACCCGCTTGGAGTTGAAGAGCGGATTGCCCTCCTGATAAAGCGCTTGCAGCATGAGGCGATCCCAACACTGTCAAAGCCGGAGCCGCTGTCGCGGTAATTAATGGCGCCAACCCACTAGCCTGAGCGGCATTAGTAGGTTGTAGAGTGCTTGTAGAGGCTACTCCTATCGAAGAACTTGTTTTTGATAGTGAACTTGCCATAAAAAATCCTTTTTTTGTTCTGCAGTGATTTTGTTATTTTTTGAAGCTAACCTAAGTTTTACCTAGTTAAGAAAAATCCTAAAATATCCCTAAACAGTTACTTATGCAAGAAGTCTAATCATTTAAAACACTTGATGTGCTCCCATACAATTCCGGAAGCGTCTCAAACGATCACACAGGATTTATCTTCATTCACATAGGGTTTTACTCTCTCATCCAAAGAGAGCAACTGCACAACTTCACTTTTCTCATGTTTTCGAGCGAGTTGTAGTGCATTCCTATTACCACCGGAAGTTGCCAGTGGGTCAGCGCCCACACGCGTTAAGCTAAGGATCTTAATCTCGATCTTGATCATGATCTTAATCGGTGTTGTTTCATAAATGTGTCGCCACTTCGTGGCTCAATGTTTAATGGTAACATACCGTAGGCTCCCTCGCTGCGCTCGGTCTCCTACGGCTAGCCTATGTCGTTGCTTCGCAACTATTTATCGCTTCGCGATTTTAATAATAGCCTTGAGCTATACCACGAAGTGGTAATTAGTCGCGGAGCGACGACATAGGCTAGCCGTAGGAGACCGAGCGCAGCGAGAGAGCCTACGGTACATTCACAAAAAACATTGAGCCACGAAGTGGCGAAACATTCACAACAAACGTCATCTTGATATCAAAAAACCCTTCAAATAATCAACAAGACCTTGTTTGAAGCGAAATGTGTAAGAAGGAAGATCAAGATTATGATCAAGATCGAGATTAAGATTCTTAGCTTAACGCGTATGGGTCAGCGCCCGCCTCTAAAAGAATTTTGCACTATCGCGTAGTCCACTGATCTTTTGTAAAATGGACGCTTTTATTTTTTCTTTAGGGACTTGTGTCGTGCCTCCCGTTTTTCCCAACTCTACCAAAATACCCACTTCAGAAGATATTTTGAGGGCACTTTCCAAAGATACATCTACCATCAAACGCTCTGATGCCTGCGTCTGAGTCGCAGCTACTGCAGAAGCCGCGGATGTCGTAGTTTTCCCCGACACAACTAACTTGTCGATGTCAGAAGACATCTTGACATCCTCTTGAAGACGTAATACTGACTGCGCCTCTGATAGTGTGCCGGGGGCATGGGGTGACCCCAGTGCCGTCAAAGCCGGAGCCGCTGTCGAGGTAATTAATGAAGCTAACCCATTAGCCTGAGCGGCATTAGTTGGTTGTAGAGTACTTGTAGAGGCTGTCGCAGCGCCTGTTTTTGCAATTTGACTTGTCATAAAAAAATCCTTTTTTTTCTGCAAGAAGTCTAATAATATCCTCTTTTTCCTGTTTAGAAAATTGAAGAAAAAAAAAGATTAAGATCATGATCAAGATCGAGATTAAGATCAAGATTTGGGTTTGCAATTATTTTTTATTTATTATATTACTCATAACAACTTTTTTTGAAAAAGTTTAACCTTTATACACCTGTTATTTTAGTTAATTTAGCAAACGATAAAACAACACCTTTTTCCTTTATCGGCTGTGTTGAAAATATTCCTAAACATAAAAAAATAACTGTTTTTTATACTTAAAGAGGATATTACGATATGTCTTTAAAAGATGCTGTAGGGCGATATGTTGATCTCTATCATGACTTTTATAATGAGTGTTTGGAGTTAGCATCAACTGTTCCTGATGTATCTGGTGGGAATCACTGCATTAGCGCTGCAGCGACAAAAGTAATTCAGACTTTATTCGAAAATTCAAATAAGAAAAGTCCAGGATGCGGTCTAGATTCTTATGTTTTCGTCGTTATGAAGCATGCAAATGATTCAAAACCGTCTGCTGATAAAATTGTAAGCATGTTAGAAGATAAGGCGACTTCTTCTATTTTAGGAACTATAGAAAAGTTTAAATATCAAACATATGGTTGCTTCATCGGGGGTGTTGCAGCAAGCGGTGTGGGATCTTTAATTGGGTTGGAGGGAGGACCAGGAGGTGCTGGTATAGGAGCTGCTCTTTCATTTCCGTTAGGCTGCAGACTCGGAATGCAGGCCGGTAGTGAAATCTATGTGCTAAAAAAAGGTCTAAAAAGAATTGATGCTACTATAGAGATTTACAATCGAGTTAAAGCCAAAGCATTCAAAATCTGGGAAGAAGCAGATGCCCATTATGCAGCTTGTAATACTAGTACTACATTAACCAATAGACTGCAGCAAACACCGATATTTTGGGAAAGGACAGCGCCAAAATCAACGACAATTAAAACCTATCTGGGAGAAAAATCAAAACCGTCTACAATTGTGTACGAGTACGATAAGCCGCATCTTTTTATTCAACCTACAAAACAAATTGCTAAAGGATGTAGTTCATCAACAGCATTAGTTCCTATTCCAAATTCTCAAACTGTTGTAGCCCCCGTCATTGTTGCATCTCCACCAGCCCCATTGTCAATTCTTCCTGTTGAAGAAACAGCTCTTAAGTTGTTGACAATTGCTGGCAATTTGTCTGGAATAGCTCCTGCTATCGATCAAGCACATGATTTAAGAAAGCTTTTTGTCACTGTGCTTTCTGATCCGGTCAAAGCCCCTGAGTTACTGATGAAACAATTTTATAAAGGACCTCAGGAAATTTTTCAGAACATCATCACCACACCGAAACAGATGTTAAGTAAATTAGCAGCACTCAACGCAGACCCCAATTTGAATCACGCAATGGGAGTAGCTGGCGGTATTCTTTCCATCATGTCGCTTACCATAGAAGTCTTGCCTATGATTCAAAAAATTTCACTAGAAGCCTCCAGAAATCCTTTACAACTCCCTATCGTTATTCCTAAAGAACTTCTTAGGCTTACATTCAACAAAATTCTGGGCGTCGTTCAGCTAGGTAAAGATTTTATTAATGATCCATTCAAGGCAGCAGGAAATCTCGTAAAAGGTGTTTTGCGAACGCCTGAAAATTTTTGCAGAGCAATTAGAGATTTTTTCACCGGGGGACGCAAAGCGAAACGAAAGAGACGCAGACTTGAGGAGGCCATTCGTCAGCAACAGCTTCAGGAAGAAAAATTAAGAAAAGAGGCCATGGAAAAAATCTCTCACGCTGTTGGAGAATGTTTTGAAACTGCAAACAGGCAATGGATGAAGCTTCCAGATCAACCCATCAGTAGTTACTTTACTCAGCTTTTTCAAGATTGGAAGCGAGCTGTTGAAAAAAAACTTCTCGTCGTAGATTTTCTTCAATATGTAAATAAGATTAAAGCAGAACTTGAGAAAGGCAACTTTTCAGATGTTTATTGGCTAAGCCCTACAGCTCATGCAAAGGAGCTTATAGCACCTCCTATGGTTGCTCACGCATTTCGTGAACTTGTTTTGTCAGGTATTAAACTGCAGGTCGAATTAGTGCGTCTTGAAGGGGCTATAAAAGCTGATGAAGAGGCAACAAAAGGTTTAGCAATCGCTACAAAAGAATTGCAAAAACAAAATCAGCAATTTGTGAGCTTCTTAGATACAAATAGTGATGCATTAAAATCGGCTCTTCAAGCAATGCAGGGTGCATATTTAAGTGCTAAAAAATAAGGAAAAAAATGCAAATATCAAACATATGGTACAGAATCCATGTAGGTTATGAAGGATATATCGATCGTGAAGATATTATTTATGATCGTAAAAATGCAGATGGTTCTATAGATCGTGTAACACGCGCGTGCAGAAGATATCTTCATCATGAAAGATATAAGGATGAGGAGAGGTATGGTTTAAGCATAAGATCTGTTATTGAGAAACCCCAAATCAATGAGATAAATGAATTACAGCAGTTTGCGATTAATTGTGAAAAAGCTCCTCAAGGAGAGTTAACAAGAATAGGTCTGCTTATCTCAACAATTAATTTATCATCAAAACCCAAACCTCTGCCTGTCTCAAAACCTGTTTCTCAACCTGTTCAGAAGCCAGTACCACAACCTCCACTATTGCTAAAACCAACACAAAACCTTCAAGGACAAGTAGAGGCTTTGAGAGCTAAAGTAGGAGAACTGACTCAAAAATTAGCTGCGGTAACAGCAGCAAAGGAAGCGAAGAAGAAAGAGTTGGGTAACATTAAAGCGAAACTGCAAGAAGTTGAAAATCTTTTACGAGAAAACATGATTGTACATCAACAATCAAAGAAGTAAAAAGTCTATTATAAAAGGGAGATTAATATGACGATATCAAATATACAGGTAGCAGTTAACTGTGCCAATGGAGGGGTCACAGGTAAGTTGATTGTTTACGATGTCACTCGTGGGGATGGTTCTATTGATCGAGTACACCGCACATGGCATGTATATGGTGTATTGCAAGAAAAAGGAAAAAGACCTGGAGTAAATGGGCAGGTTATTGAAAAAGCTCCACCCAATCTTCTTCCTATCTTACAAAAATTTGCTGTGCATTGTGAATCAAAAGTTGGTGATAAGCGTTTTTCTAATGTCAATATTCACCTTTGTGGAGCTTTAGTTGGAAAAAAGCAAATAAAAGCACCGCCAGCAAAACCTCCTTATGTGACTGCAACACAAATGGTAAGTGTGCAACAAATGAATGAAGCACAAGTAAAGCAGTTGCAAGTTCAAGTCGATGATCTTAATAAAAAACTGGCTGCAGAACAAGCTTCAGATGCAGCAATTTTGCATGAATTGAAAATTACTAAAGAAAGGCTAGCAGATCTCGAAGGGTTTCTAAGAGAAGGTTTAAAAGTCTATAAACAAGCAAAAGTCGCAGCTATCGCACAATAAAATGCTCGGGAATGCGTTTGCGTAAAATGAGTTAAAGATTTTAACGAAAGTAAGCTTAGATTCTCAACCCACACTAATTGGCACAAGTCTGGAGAAATTAGCGTGGCCAACCCTGTACCCTGAGCGGCATTTGTGGGCTGTAGAGTACTTGTAGAGGCTGTCGCAGCGCCTGTTTTTGCAATTGGACTTGTCATCAAAAAATCCTTTTTTGTTCTGCAAGAAGTCTAATAATATCCTCTTTTTTACTGCCGGTGGCCAGAAACGCTGCATTGCTCTGATTGTTATCTGTTGCCAATGGGTCAGCGCCAGCTTTTAAGAGGAGCTCACAAACCGCAAAATAACCGTAAAATGCCGCTAACATTAGCGGAGTTCTACCGCTCTTAGTTTTTGAATCGATGAGTTGTTTATAGGTTAGAAGAAGTGTGACAACTTCGCTCTGTCCAAACATTGAAGCCAAATGGAAAACATTAGAACCATCCATAGTTGTTGCAAAAGGATCAGCGCCAGCCGTTAAGAGGAGTTTGCAATTTTCTAAGATTCCTTTTTCTGCTGCTATGCTCAATGGAGTTCTACCACTCTTAGTTTTTGAATCGATGAGTTGTTTATAGGTTGAAAGCATTTTGACGATTTCTATTGAACCATGCCGAACAGCAAAGTGCATGGCATTCCATCCATCATTATCTATCACAAGTGGATCAGCTCCTGACTTTAAAAGGATTTCGCAAATCTCTAAACTGCCTTGCGCAACTGCAAGAGTAAATGGAGTTCCACCACTCTTAGTTTTTGAATCGATCAGCGGTTTATATTGCAGTAGCATTCTAACAACTTCCGTTTTCCCCTGTTCTGCAGCAAAATGCATGGCATTCCGGCCTTCAAGAGTAGTTGCAAGTGGATCAGCGCCGGCTCGTACAAAAAGTTCACAAACGTCTAGATGTCCAGCTGCTGCAGCTATCCCTAGAGAAGTAGCCCCATACTTATTCCTTGAGTCGATAAGCGGCTTATATGCTAAAAGCGTTTTGACGATTTCAGTTGTTCCTTTTGCTGATGCAAGATGCATGACATTGCTGCCTTCATAACTAGCTGTAAGTGGATCGGCCCCAGCCTTAAGAAGAAGTTCACATACTTCCAAATGAACTTGTTCTGACGCGACCATTAATGGGGTATGCCCATCGCTGCGTTTCGCATCGATAAGCTGTTTAAACTCTAAAAGAATCTTCACGAGTTGAGCATTGCCATTTGATGCCGCATAGTGCATGGCACTCCACCCATGAAAATTAGTCACAACCGGGTCTGCACCACCCTTTAAAAGCATCTCACAAGCCTGCAGATCATTTTTTTGCGCGGCTAAGAGAAAGGGCGTAGAAGCAGACCTACCCACAGCATTAATAAGTTGTTTATGTGCTAAAAGCATTCTAATGATCTCGATTTTCCGGTTAGAGACAGCAATGTGCATAGCATTGTTGCCGTAATCACCTCGTAAAAATGGATCAGCTCCTCCCTTTAAAAGCAATTCACATACTTCAATCTGTCCATGCTCTGATGCTAATATGAGCGGGGTTTCACCATAATTGGTTTTGGAATCAATAAGCTGTTTGTGGACTAAAAGCATTTTGACGATTTCTGTTTTTCCTGCCGCGGCAGCATAATGCATGGCATTCCCGCCCAGTTGATCTGTTAACCGCGGATTGGCTCCCGCCTTTAAAAGCAATTCACATACTTCAATCTGTCCATGCTCTGATGCTAGTATGAGCGGGGTTTTACCATAATTGGTTTTGGAATCAGTAAGCGGTTTGTGGACTAAAAGCATTTTGACGATTTCGGTTTTGCCATTGCTTGCCGCATAATGCAAGGCATTCCAGCCAGTAATATTGGTTGCAAGTGGGTCGGCTCCTGCTTTAAGAAGGAGTTCACATACCTCCAGATGACCTTTGAATGCTGCTAGACTCAGAACAGTTCTACCATAGTTGTCTTTCGAATCAATCAGCTGTTTATGAACTGAAAGCATTTTGATAACTTCCATTTTCGACTGTTCTACAGCGCCATGCATGGCACTATAGCCATTCTTATCTGTTGCTAGTGGGTCTGCACCAACCTTTAAAAGCAGTTCACAGGCTTTAATCTGTCCTTCCTCTGCTGCCAATCGAAATGGTGTCTTACCATCGTTTTCTTGTGAATCGATAAGCTGCGGATAAGCTAAAAGCATTTTGATGACTTCAGTTTTCCCATGTTTTGCAGCCATATGCATGGCATTGCGACCAGCACAATCCGTTGCAAGTGCATTGGCCCCGGCCTTTAATAGGACTTCACATATTTCTAGACAACCTTTCATTGCAGCAATGTCAAGTGGATTTGAACCATATGTGGTTTTTGAGTCTATTAGCGGTTTGTACACTAAAAGCATCTTGACCAGTTCCAGGTTTTCATAAAGTGCAGCATTATGCATCACATTCCAGCCATCATTATCTCCTAAGAGTGGATCAGCTCCTGCCTTCAAGAGTACTTCACAGGCCTCTGAATAATCTGCTTGCACAGCTTTTATAAGGGGTGTACAGCCTGTTGTTTCTTGTGAATTTACCAGTTGTTTATAGTATGACAGTGCTCTAATGATTTCGCTTTTGCCTTGATGCGCCGCAAAATGCATAGCATTCCACTTACTCGCTTCGTTTTCCGCAAACGGATCAGCACCTGCTTTGATTAGGATAGAAAACATTTGGTAATTGCCTAGTTTTGCTGTGACCATTAGTGGAGTCAATCCGTCCGAAGTGCGTGCATCAATAAGATTCTTATAGACTACAAGTAGATCATTTCTCTTCTCACCCACTACTCTAGAAGGTGATTTTACACTTTTGTTATCCACAATTGTGGCATGAGGATTAGCTCCCGCCTCTAGTAATGTTTTCCATATGTCGATGTGTCCATGTTCTGCCGCAAGTGTAAGGGCTGTGTGACCATTTTTAGTTTTTGAATCAAGGAGCTGCTTATTTTCTAAGAAGAGATCTACAATAGCTTCCTTGCCAGCCTGAACCGCTAAATGCATCACATTCATGCCCTCAGCAGTAACGAGGAGAGGATTGGCTCCTGCTTTTAGCAGTGCTTCACACACTTCCCTTGGTTGAAGATATCCCGATTGAACAACCACCATTAAAGGCGTCATCCCTAATTTGTTCGTAGAATCAATAAGCTGCTGACAATGACTGAGAAAAAATTCTACAGTATGACTGAGACTATACTGAGCCGCTACATGCAGCACATTCATACCGTCTGCGTCAGTAACAAGTGGATCTGCTCCCGCTTTTAACAAAGCTTCACAAATGCCAACGTCACCTTGTTGAGCTGATTGCATCAAGGGAGTCATTCCAAATTTGTTTTTAGCATCGAGTAGTTGCTTGTATGTTGAGAATAATGAAATAATCTCTCTAAATTTGTTGTGAAGTGCATTGTAACCATTTCCATCGACTTCAAGGGGGTTGGCACCCGCTTTCAATAACAATTCACAGATTGTGAGGTTACCTTTGAATGCTGCTACCAATAATGGAGTTTTCCCATCTCTGTCCTTACTTTCAATAAGCTGTTTATATGTTGAAAGCAACTTGACGACTGCGGTTTTTCCAGTCAACACAGCGATGTGCATGACATTCTGTTCTTCATGATTTTTGATAGCGGGGTTAGCTCCGGCTTTTAAAAGTACTTGACATATCTCAACACAGCCTTCCTGTACTGCCAGCATTAGAGGTGTTGTTTTACTGGATTTGTCTTGCTGATCGAGCAGTTGCTTATAGGCAGACAATATTTTAACAACTTCGCTTTTTCTTTTTAGCTCTGCCTCAGTAAGCATATAGGAGCAATTTGGAATTGCATAGTGTAGGACATTCCTACACCAGGCATCTATAGCAAGCGGGTCAGCACCGGCTTTCAAAAGCGCTTCACATATCTCTGCAGAGCCTTGTTTTGCGGCATCCATAAGTGGAGTCATACCATTTTTGTCTTTTGAATCTACAAGCTGCTTATGGGTCGACAGCATTCTGACAATCGCCGGATTTTTGCCCATTACGGCATTGTGCAAGGCATTACGCCCCTGTGAATCTTCTGCAAGGGGATTGGCTCCTGCTTTTAGTAGAATTTCACATGCTTCTAAACTTCTTCCAAACCACGCCGCAAACATTAACGGAGTGTCACCACTGCTCCGCTGATTCATTTCTAAAAGAGTTTTATTTTTAAGAAGTAATGTGATAACTCCAGGACTTCCGCCTGCAGCAGCTGCAAACAAGGCGTTTCTACGTGAAGGTGCTACATCATGGTTTGAAAAATCTTTGGTGGGGTCTACACCGGCATTTAAAAGGATTTCGCATATTTCAGTCAGACCACGTTCAGCTGCCTTAATAATCGGCGGAACCCCATAGTGAGTTTTTTCTAGCTGCTCTTTGAATACTGACAAGAGTTGAACTGTTCTGATATTCTTGCTGTCAATTGCCAGGAGCAGAGCGCTCTCTCTCCAATACCTTTCTGCGCGAGGATTTGCCCCTGCCTTCAAAAGCACGTCGCATACCTGATGATGACCGCACTTGATTGCTAAAAGCAAAGGCGTATAGTCTTCCTTGTTTTTGCTCTCTAGATCTAACTTCTTCGGCTTGACCAAGCGTTCTAGCAACAAATTCATTACTTCTACACGTCCGGCCGCCGCTGCTATGTGCAAAAGAGGATTCCCTTCTGAATCATTCGTTTCATAATTTGCGCTTCGATCCAACAACATCGCACACACATCAGCATGACCATATTCAGCTGCCAACATCAACGCTGTTTTGTTATCATTATCAATGGAATCTAGTAAGATGTTTTCCGCAATAAATAACGCAACAATTTTCCCATGGCCAGCTGCTGCAGCATTGTGGAGCGCGTTTCTAAAGTTTTCTCCTCTTGTAATAGGGCTAGAACCTGCTAACAGTAACATCTGACACATTTCTAGATGCCCCGCCCTTGCAGCTAAAATCAGAGCTGTATTACCCTTAACATCCTTTGTATTCGCTAACTCTTTATTGTCCACAATACACTTACCAATGTACTCTACCTTTCCATCTTTCACTGCTTGGAAAAATTCAGAATGTGGATCT
>Ga0206902_10094_pt1 | contig 24830 bp, 27 predicted proteins | sample Alteio_BWOrgHeat_44_FD_153242 | JGI IMG/M metagenome (GOLD analysis project Ga0206902, IMG submission 153242) | Enriched cells from forest soil in Barre Woods Harvard Forest LTER site, Petersham, Massachusetts, United States -... | ecosystem: Environmental > Terrestrial > Soil > Temperate forest >... | reverse complement strand
TGGTAACAAATTTAAAGCAAACTGGTTTATTTCGTGCAGTGACCTACGGACCATATACCGGCAAAACTGACTATCGTCTTGACTCGCAATTAATTGAATTATATCAGAATTTTTTAACGCGGCCTAGCAAGTTAATTTTCACTATCAATATAGTCTTAAGCCGTAGCACTGATAATTACGTTATTGCATCTAAACTCATTCACCAAGAAATAAACTGCCAAGAAGATTCTCCTTATGGGGGTGTCCTTGCAGCCAATCAAGTGGTACAATCGTTTGAAAAAGCTCTATCAAATTTTGTGCTACATAATATAGCAGTTTCTGGATGATATTTGCTATAAAATCTGATAGAATAGACGTATTTTGGTACTTATCTGAGCCGCGACTGTAAAGGAGCGTTCACTGACCGTATCTGCATCGCGAAGTTCAGTGAACGCTCCTTTACAGTCGCGGCTCAGATAAGCAGTACTACAATAAAAACCAAGGGGCAAATAGATGAAAATTAAATCAATGATAGTATCCTGCGGACTGATTACCGCAAGTATAGTACTGCTCGCTTCATGTTCAAAAGCACCTGGCAGGGCAGATATTAATGGTGAAGGAGATAGTTTGTCAGCACACGGTCTTGGCAAAGCTACCCGCTTTGCTGGTCAAGAAGCTGGTGAATCATACACTACACAAGCCCCACATAATCAAATATATTTATTTGCTTATGATAGTAGTGTGCTTAAATCAAAGTATGTGCCGTCTGTTAATGCACAAGCTGAATATTTGCAAGCGCATCCCAGTGCACGCATTCTACTTGCAGGACACACCGATGAGCGCGGTAGCCGTGAATACAATATTGCTCTAGGTGAACATAGAGCCGATACTGTCGCACAACTAATGCGTATGGCAGGCGTGAATAGTCACCAATTGCGTGTAGTTAGCTATGGCAAAGAACGCCCAATTAATTTTGGTCACGATGAAGCATCACATTTGCAAAATCGCCGCGTTGAACTAACCTATGAGGCAACTAGCTAATATGCTTAAGCTCACAAAATGGCATTCTTGCAGCTTACCAACTAACGCGATTCTCAACTTTTTCAAACTCGCGCATTACCGCGGCTTGACCGCGGTATCCATCAATACGTGCTATTCAATGGACCCCGTGGTCAAGCCACGGGGATTCGGAATCGGCAAATTGAGAATGGCATTAACTATCTCCTTATTGGCTGTGTTACCACACACAGCCTTAAGCGTAGCTCCTGTAGTTGACGACAGCGAAAATTTCACCATGCTTGATGAACAACAATCTGATTTTGATCACCCAGTTGCACGCAAACACCGGAAAGAATTATATCAAGACGATGATACAGAGCGCCCTCTCGCACAAGAAACACCAGTAACGCGCAACGTTCCAGTAAGTCAAGCCACCTTACTAGATAAAATCCAAGGCTTACAACAAGAAGTACAAGAGCTACGCGGTCAACTTGAAGTGCAATCTCATGAACTACAAAAGCTTAAAGACCAACAATTAGCATTTTATAAAGATTTGGATGCAAGGTTACCAACTACTACGGCTGCCAATCACAGCGCTACACCAACAACATCGCTCTCAGCACCAGTTCCTTCCATGAAACAAGATAAGACTGCGGCAGCGATTATACCAGCCCCTGCCTTAAAGAATAACCTAAAAACAGTCGCAACCAAATCTCTACACACAAATAATCCAGCAGATGAACAAATTAGCTACCTTGCAGCCTACGAATTGGTCAAAAACAAACGCTTTGATCAAGCACTGCCAGCCATGCAATCTTTTACCGAGCAATACCCACAAGGCGGCTATACTGCCAATGCGTTTTATTGGATGGGTGAAATATATATGCAACAACAAGATTATCCACACGCCATTGATCACTTTGAAACTGTTGTGCAACAGTTTCCTTCATCTAACAAATCAGCAGCAAGTCTATTAAAAATTGGTTACGCATTAGCAGCCTCAGGCAAACCCGTGGAAGCAAAGCAACGTTTATTACAAGTAGTACGCAACTATCCAAATACTAACACTGCACAGCTTGCTGCCGTAAAGTTAAAAACTCTCTCTATATGAAAGGCTTTATGGCTCAAGCTAGCGAATTGTCGACAGCTTCTAATTCTAACTCTAGTGACCAATTAATACGCATTACTGAGATCTTTCATTCCCTACAGGGTGAATCAGTGACTATGGGACTGCCAACGGTGTTTATACGCTTAACTGGTTGCCCGTTACGCTGCCAATACTGTGATACTGCCTACGCATTTAGCGGCGGCAATCGCTTGAAACTTACAGATATTCTCTCACGCACACAAAATTTTAACTGTAAATATGTTTGTGTCACCGGTGGCGAGCCACTGGCACAACCAAATTGTCTGATCTTATTAAAAGAATTATGTGACTTGAGATATTATGTATCACTAGAAACTAGCGGCGCTATTAGTATCGCTGATGTGGATCCTAGAGTAATAATTGTCATGGATCTAAAAACACCAGATTCAGCTGAATGTGACAAAAATCTCCTATCGAATATACCGTTATTAAAACAGCAAGATCAAATTAAATTTGTACTATGTAGTCGAGAAGATTATGAATGGTCTTGTAACATACTTAAAACTATAGCCGCGCAGACACCTGCACAGATTTTATTTTCTCCAAGCTACAATCAACTCGATCCTGCAACTCTTGCCAATTGGATAATAGAAGATAAACTATCCGTGCGTTTTCAAATACAATTGCATAAATTGCTCTGGCATGATGCACCTGGGCATTAGGAAAAATACACTATGTCATGGTCTGCACATGCTCCAGCGAATATTGCACTAATTAAATATATGGGTAAGCTGGATAAAGCGACTAATATCCCACTGAACGCGTCATTGTCATATACATTAGAACACTTACAAAGTCACGTATCGCTCACTCCGCACACCGGCAGCGCAGATAAATGGGAGCCACTAGAGCTAGCAAATGTACCACCTATAAGCTTATCGCCTACCGCGCAAACACGATTTTTACACCACTTATCACGGCTAAAAACATATTTTAATTATCCAGGCACATTTATAGTACGTTCTGCTAATACATTCCCACATGGCGCAGGATTGGCAAGCTCAGCATCTAGTTTTGCAGCGCTTACCAAATGTGCAATACTTGCTTTAAGTGAGCTAACACAAACACCACAACCTACTAATTCATTACAAGCCGCACTCAGCCGTTTAGGATCTGGCTCTTCCTGCCGTTCATTTTTTTCACCTTGGAGCTTATGGGAAAATGACAATGTTCGTGCAATAGATTTGCCTTATGCAAATTTATTGCACCAAGTAATTTTAATCAATGAAAGTGAAAAACACATTACCTCGAGCTTAGCACATCAATATGTCACTACAAGCCCACACTATGCTGATCGCGCAACTCGTGCACAACAAAGATTAACCCAACTAATCACCGCATTTACACAAAACAATTGGGCAACAGCCTATCAACTATGCTGGGATGAATTTCAAGATATGCATGATTTATTTGTAACATCATTTCCAAGTTTTTCTTATATGACACAAGAAAGTGGCCATATTCTTACTATCTTAACAAAATTATGGCAACAAATAGGCGATGGGCCGTTAATTACTATGGATGCAGGGCCTAATATTCACTTACTATACCGCGCAGATCAACAAGAACTAGCACATAAAATTTACCACGATTATTTACGGCAACATCATGACATTCTCTCCATTTAATACAGAAACTCATGCCAAATGGATCTTAGCTGGTGAACATGCTGTATTACGCGGTCACGCAGCGTTAGTGTTCCCCAACACAAAAAAAACACTTACCCTAACTTATACACCCACTAACTATGCTGTAGAAACCAGCTTTGCTGGCAGCGAAATAGCTAAACTGCAGCAACCTTTGTTAACCGTACTCAATTATAGCTATACTCTCTTTGCAGGCAAGCTACCACCAATAACTGGACATTTTCATATTACTAATAACATACCTCTTGGTGCTGGCATGGGAGCTTCTGCTGCATTATGCGTAGCCATAGCACGCTGGTTTCATCATCAATTCCCGCATCTCAATATTAACACTAGCCAATTAGGGCAAAAATTTGAAGATCTATTTCATGGTAAAAGCAGTGGACTAGATATTGCAGGAGCAGCTGCAGAAACTGGCCTATATTTTTTACAAGGCATCACTACACCCATTCAACAAATATGGTCACCAATCTGGGCTCTCTCATTCTCTGGGCAGATGGGTAAGACTGCAACATGCATTCAACACGTACAACAACTATGGCAAAAAAATCACACACTAGCAGCAAGTATTGACCTTGATATGGCTAAAAGTGTTGCACAAGCGCATGATGCATTAACGCACACGCAATCACTACAACAATTGACTGATGCCATTAAACTCGGCATGCGGTGTTTTGAAAATTGGGGCTTAATAACTCCGACACTACAAGAACACATGAATTATCTAACAAACGCTGGGGCTATAGCAACAAAACCAACAGGCTCTGGCGGCGGCGGTTATGTGTTAAGTTTATGGGATAAATCACCTATCAATGTTTCAGGATTAATATTGCAAGAAAGTTGACTAGTTGAAATTGAAGGACCTCAAGGTTTAAGGCTCATTAAAGGCTTCCATGATGAAGCATTACAAGGCAAATGGAAAAGCTATAGATCGTCTCGCTTGTCTTTGCAATGGCGCGTCATTTATAAAGTGGAGCAATATCAGTTACAAATATATGTCATTGACATTAATCCACATGATTATTAACGAGGAAGTAATATGAATTTCGAAAAAGCTAAAGTACATGAAATAGTAACGCCAGGTGAAGCATTGAGAATGATTCGTGAATTACAAGGGTTAAGTCAAAATGACTTGTCTCAATTAACGCATATGAATCAATCCAATATTTCTGCCATTGAAAATGGCTCAAGGCAAATGGGCAGAGAGCGTGCTATTATATTAGCCAGAGCATTGCATGTACATCCCGCAGTATTGTTGTTTCCAGATTTTGACATGGCAGATGTAGCTTAATGACATTAAACGACTATCGCCCTAGGGGAGCAATGGAACAGCCAACCGACTTAAGGATGCTTCATGCCTGGGTACCTATCTTTTTAATAATTTTATTTAAACCAAGCTAAACATTCGTCTGGATTAGTTTCCCATTTTGACTTATCGAGTACAAACTGTTTAATTGGCAACAACTTTTCTTGGTATGGGTAGTATGTTATTATTTTTATCGCTTGTTCCTCTTTTACAGTGATTCTTATCTTTTTTGAAATATCATCTGGATGTTCTTCAATAGAAATTAAAATTTGCTTATCTCTTAAGCCTGCGCTAAATGCTTTGCCATTTAAATCAACAGAAGTAATGACATGTTTTTCTTTAGAGGTGTATACATCAAAACCTGGATTGTATGGCGCCAACATTTTGGTGATTTGATATACACAAGGTCCGAGGGAGTGCTCATCAGGGTTGACTGGATCGCCAAAATAAATATGATGAATATCATCAATAAGGTTTTCTTTTCTATACTTAGATGCAATGTCATTCATTTTCTCAAGATTTAATTTTGAATGTTCTTTAGAAAAAAGAACAATGTCACGCATTAAATTATCAAGAGACTGTTGATTATTAGTTTTATTTTTAATGAAAGCGTTCCAATTATGAGCCAATATTTTTCCTTGTTGATATGGAAGTTTCTCAACTGCAAAATTTCCCCAAAAATTTTCTTTGACTTCTTCTATAGTTGAAGCTTTAGCTGGTGAACTGAAATAATTAACTAACATTTCGTTATATTCTTTAATGTAATCAGGTAAGAGAATCAACCCTATTCTTAAATTCAATAAATCTGCATAATAATCAGTAAATCCTTCTGTAAACCAATAATAATAGACCTGGTTGCCTTTATCTGTTACGTCAAAAATATCTGGGCTATTCCACTGATGAAAAGCTTCGTGGGATATTACCGACCACATTGGATAATTAGGGAAATAATTGGATTTCAAAGCAGTAGCGAAACCATTAGTAAGGCCTGTACCAACCATGCCTGTCTTATTGGTTTTAATAGGAATTAAGCTAATAAGATAATGAGGTGAATCATTGTCATTCCAAAATTCTCGTTCATTGTTAATTATATTTGCCACTATTTTATTAAATACTTCTTCTTGAAATGGCCACTTACCTCGAATAGCGCTCCATACATCCCCGCCTACAATATGAGTTTGAGAAAGTGTAAATTTTCCGCTGAGAAATAAACTATTTATAACATCATTAAAGCTTGCAAAAAATTCTTGATGTAAATTATTAGTGCCGTAACTATTTGCTACCTTCCATCCATTGGGTACATTCCAATCGAATACCCACTTTAAATTGCTGCTTTCATTTTTATAAGATTGAGGATAAATTAAAATGCCATTGCCAATAAATTGGAAATAGTTTTTTTGAAAAATTGGTGCAAGAAAATTATCAAAATTACTTAATGGGCCATCCCAACTTTGCCTGACATTATAACTCAAAATAATCTTACTACTTGGCGCATGATACAACGTCAGAAGAGCTGGAGTATTTGTCTTTTCTATGGTTGCTCCGATCACTTGAATATCAGTTATATTTTTATATAATTCATTAATCCCCCCATACTGAGAAGGAAGCTCAATAATTGTCTCTTTTTCTTGGCGCCCAGTGAATTCCAGTAAAACATTTAAAGTTGATTTGTCATTTTTATTAAAATATGTAAAGGTATACTTAAGTTGCTTAGGTGCGTTGTAATTTTCTGCATAAGATATTTTTGCAACAGTCTGTAATGTAATACAGAACACAACAATAATAGAAGTTATAACAGTTCGAAACACACTCATTAATAATAATCCTGCTAATTTACTAATAATTTAATAAGCTTGGATACAGCCCTGCCTTATAGACGATAAATAGTTGCTTTATGAACATTAAAAGTTTTGGCTATTTCACTAACTGATTTATTTTCTTCTAATAATCGCTTTGCTAATAATTTCTGTTCATCATTCATTTTAGTAGGACGCCCAAATCGAATCCCTCGTTGTTTAGCAGCAGCACGTCCTGCGGATGTACGCTCACGGATTAAGTCTCGCTCAAATTCAGCAATCCCTGCAAATATGGTCATGATCATTTTACCTGTATGAGAGGTTGTATCTGCCCAGGGTTCAGAAAGCGAACAAAATGACGCCTCAGCCATTCTGATTTCTTCTACTAACTCCAGTAAATGGTGAGTAGACCGGGCTAATCTATCCAACTTCCAAACGACTACTACATCATCAGGGCGTAACTGATCAAGTAAACATTGTAATTCAGGACGCTCTCTTTTTGATCCTGAAATTTTTTCTTGAAAAATATAGTAAATTAAAATTTAAATGATCCCTTGAAATGCTGCATCTATTGCTTCGCTTAATGAGGAAAATTCTCTAATTGTTTTTTTGATTTTTTCTTTTAAATTAGCCCAGAATTTTTCTATGGGATTTAGATCTGGTGAATATGGCGGCAGAAAAATTATATTGCAATTTGCGCTGTAAATTATCTGTTTTGTCTCTTCAGACTTATGAAATGTTGCATTATCCATAACCATAGTGCTTCCTGGAGAAACTTCCGGCAGCAGGAAGTTGACCAACCAAAAATTGAACAGTGTCGAGTCCATAGTGCCATGATAACAGAATGGCGACATAACTTGATTGCCGTTTAGAGCTGCGACAAAACTCTCTCGGGCAAATCTTTTTCCTACTATCTCGCCTAAAACAATTTCCCCTCGCGGGCTCCTGGCAAATTCTCTGGAAATAAAGCTATCAATTCCTGATTCATCAATGTAGAACAGTGTTGCAGGGTCTATTGCTCTTATTTGGCTTATATATTCAATCCGTTTGCTCTCATTTCTTTCTTTGTAGAGAGTCGACTTTTTTTTCGAGTAATGTTTAAGCGCTTTAATGCTGCAAATATACCAGGAGCAGTGACCTCAAAGTGCCACGCAATCTCATCCAAAAATGCATCAGGATGTTCTTTAATATATTGTTTTAGTTTTATATCATCAATTTTATACGGTTTACATGGACGCCCCATACCCATTACACGACCAGTCTTTTTGCGACTACGCTTCCAGCGCTTGATTGTTGAAGTACCAACTGAAAATATTTTACTTACTTGCTCAATTGTTGAACCAAGATCAATATGAGACAAAACTTGCTTCCTGAAATCTTCTGAATAACTCATAGCCTCTCTAAAAAGCTAAATTATATCATGTAAAAAGGACCATTTAAATTTTAATTTACTATACGATTGCATCCAGCGTCTTTTAGAGCAGTTAACTGCAACTCTAAATTTTGATCAATGGTTGAAACACGAGCATATCCTATTTTCATAGCAAATTCCAAAAATGTTGTTGCAAATTATATCGCAAAACAATAGACTTTTGCATCTAATATTTGCGACAAATTTAATCCAGTAATTTTGATGATGTAATATAAGTTGCAAAACTTAGAAGTTATGCGAAAATACTTAAGCTTACTGTTTTAGGGATTATTTGCCGAGAGGTTTTTAATTATTTGTTTTGTTTACTTAGTTTTTATAAGGAATTACATAATGTATAAGTTTATTTTTGCAATTACAATGATAATGACTATGACAGCATATGCATTAGAACTCCATAATGCGTGGTTTTAGATCATCAATCATGGGTTAGCGGCGGAAACAACAGAGGGATCGCCATTACAGGACATATAGTAGAAAATAAATCTGATACTTTCTTCCCCTCTTTCTCCTCATCAACAGCGAGAGCGAGTACAAGTAGTGTAAGTGGTACGGTAAACACGAACATTTATACTCAAGGATCTCACGGTTATTCTGTAAACAATACTTCCGGCACATACCAAACCTACACAGTAGATATAAAATTATGTGCTGACTCAACTTACTGTTTTTATGATCGCTCACACATTGGCGTAGAAAAGGGAGGTTATTTTTCAAGTTCTGCTACCAGTTATTTAACTTGTATGTTTTCTTATGTGGGAGATTACAGTTTAGAAGCTACAACATCTATTTCAGGTGATACATCAGCTAGTGATGTAGGACGAGCTACTATCTATGTTAGGAGGTAATCTTAACTTTTTAATCATCATTTAATTATAACCACACATATTTATTTAGGCATGTATGTACTTTGTTTAAATTTGAGGAAAATTATATGAATAAATTTCTAACAATTATTCTGCTCTTCTCAGCATCATCTTGTTATGCTATAGAGCTGCACAACGCTATTGTTCTTGAGCATCAATCAGGAATTAGTGGGGGAGATGATATGGGTCATCCTGTTGACGGGCATCTTGAGGAAAATGGGAAAGAAAAACCAGTTTTAAAATTACAAAAAAAATCTACAGTAAAAAATATCAAACAACAACAATTAAAGGAAAAAATTAATTGACTATAGCGAGCGCCTACTGATTTTTGCGACTGCAGCCCCTATGCTTATAAATTTGGGAAGAGTTAGCACATTTTAATCAGTCTCTATTTACAGAGATATATATACATTTGTATGGAGAAAGGAACTGCATTGTGGTATTGATCAAATGGCAATGTTGTTTTATATGGATCAAATATTAGCGCCTCAGGTGACTTAGAGTGCCCATCGCCAATCTGGGATGGGTATGCTGAATTTCCTAATTAACAATTTCCACCCCTACTTATTGTTTCTCCTATATACATCACCATCATTTCTCTTGCCGACGATTTCAATATTAACGATAGCATCATTAAATGTATAGACAATGCGATACTCACCAATATCGGCTCTGTATTTGTCATCAAACCCAGTTAGTTTAATGCTATCATTCGGACGAGGGTTGCCCCTCAAATCCCAAAGCTTAGTAAACACCTGTTTAAATTGCTTAGGTGGTAACGTCTTTAAGAAATCATCTACAGACTTTGAAGTATTAATCAACCTATGCTTTGGCGTTTGCTTCGTCATTAATATTTATTCCAGCTTTATTCGCATATTCCCTGAGTCTTCTTTCACTTTCTTCTGCGCCAAGGAACCCTTCTCTTGCTGCTTTATCGGCTTTCATACCCCAATAGAAATCTTCAAGATTAGATAGCTGTTCAAATGTATCGTAGGAGATAAGAACGGCTGATGGCTTACCAGACTTCTCAACGATAACAGGCTCTTGATACACCTTCTGCATGTATTCGCCAAAGTGGTTCTTAAATTGAGTTGCATTAGTTTTCATAACTCCACCCATGTATTAATCATCTATATTGTATATTTTAGCTAATTTATACAAAATAGCAAGTGTTAGACCTTATATATTGGAGTAACAGCCCCATTAGTGTCAAAATTTACGGTTTTAAGAAGTCGATGCATCTCCAGTGCACATCGACTATCCTCTATGTCTGCGTCACTGCATATTTTGTGCAGTGACGCAGGACTTTTATGCAAAATTTAACATATAAAAACAATACATTACTATGCATTTTTCAATCCTGCGCCACGCGATTGAACAAATATTGTATATATTATGGCCTATTGTAGCAGAATTATTCTTTAGAGATTTTTACTTATAACCATAGCTATATTAGCTAATTAGAGTTATATGCCGTAGTGCAATGACATATTTCTTTCCTAGATGTAAAATATAATTATTGTGTTGACCACGGATAAATAACACAAATTTAACACTAATAACGAGGTCAATATGCGCAAAAACTCATTAAGACAAGCAGCCAATATTTATCTTACGTCTAATCAAGGCAGTCATCGCTATAAAAAATATCGCCGTTATGTCATTCTTAAAATGATTAACGACTTATTTATTACAGGCAAGGTGCCTACACATTGGAAAGCTATAAATGCAACACACCTACAATTATTAGTAACCCATTGGCAAAAACAAAGGCTGCAACCAACTACCATAATGAATTACATGACTATCATCAGAAAATTTTTACTAAGCGTAAACAATTGTACAACTAATATCGATAATCAAAATTTAGGCATTACTGTTAATAAAGTTCCCAGAAAACCTATAAAAATTCCGTTGGAACAATGGCAGAAAATACAATGCCCTGTGGTAAGGTTACTCCTGAATCTACAAATCTATTTTGGACTTACATTGAGTGAGGCTATGCGCATTATGCCAAGTGTGCATGTGCGAGGGCATCAAATATTTATAACACGAGAAATTGCATTTAATAGTCAAGATAGAGTAATCCCTATCCGTACTGAGGCGCAAAGAAATATTATCGATGAGTTTAATTTAGGGTTATCCCGCATATCTGGGTGAAATCGGCCATGGCACATGATTTTTGGTCAACTACAAATCTAATCGTAAATTATTCTTTCTTGTTTTAATACTTAACAATAAAAATCACAAGCATATCTTCATATGCAGTACCATACTAATATTAGCTAACACTATGATAATTAGCTGTTTAAAAAAGACATGGCCGATTTAACCCAGATATGCGGGATAACCCAAAGTACGTTTGTTAATAATGTTAATACTATTGATGATTGTGATGAACCACAAAATGAACTTGAGCAAGTTAATAACATACGAGCAAATAATCCCGAGCTTGCACATTTTAGATATTGGCCTTTATTTTTTGCAATTGGTAGTTACTCTGAAGATGTATACGCTGTTAGCTGGGCGGAGTGGATCGTGGGTAGGAACACTGGTTTATAGGTGGTAGGGAGTAATGGAACGGTCAACCGACTTAAGCAATAAACACTAATATAAACAATGCATTACTAATGGAGAGTTGATTAGTGCATCTTGGTATTCCAACTGTACAACCATGTCTAATGATCTATTTTTAAGACAATCAGCACCATTATAATCAATTTCCCCTCCTTAAGTCGGTTGACCGTTCCATTACTCCCCAAGGGCCACTATGAGCTATTTAATCCTGCGGATTATATTGATAACTCTATTGCGCTAGCGCGGATTAATGCAGGTATACTCAAGAAAAATTAGCCAAGAAAATGGCCGTATATCAAGCTTATATTAGTAAAATTGAGACTCAAGCTAAAGTTTCAGAAAAAATGTTATAAAAAGTACTACTGGCTTTAAACTCATAAGCTTGGCTCTACCCCAATAACGGGGGCACTTTAATCAAGTTAGTATAAACTAACACCTTGATTTGACGGTCAAAAGGAGATTAAAGTGCCGAAGAAAGATATTATACTAAATTTGCCTGGGTTTACTATAGGCAAAGTGACAGGAAATAACCAGATATACATAGAAGTCAGTTATAACCGAGTGGTTAGGTGTATTTATTGCGAAAATAAGAAATTACGAAAGAAAGACAGCTTTATGCGCAAGATACGCCATGAGTCGATAGGATTGCGTTATACCTATCTTTGTATTAAGGCTCATAAGTTTTATTGCTATTCGTGTAAGAGATATTTTAATCAAAGATTCCCAGGGGTAGGTAAGTATCAGCGAGCAACTGAGAGCGGACGTCGAGAGGTGTTTCATCAACATACGCAAGGAGTAAGCCAGAAGGACTTAGCTCGTCATTACCATACAGGTAAATCAACCATTGAACGCTGGTATCACAATGGTTATGAGCGCCAGGAAAAGCGCATCACATTGCCTTTATGCCCTCGTGTATTAGGTATTGATGAGCATTCATTTACAAAGAAGCAAGGCTATGCAACTACCTTATGTGACTTAGGCAAGCATAAGGTATTCGACGTTGTGCAAGGACGCTCCGGGCAAGATTTAGAATCGTATTTTAAAAATCTAGCAGGCAAAGAGCGCGTTAAAGTGGTATGTATTGATTTAAGCAGTAGCTATCGTTCCTTAGTTAAGCGGCACTTTCCCAATGCTAAAATTGTGGCTGATCGCTTTCATGTGATTCGTTTAATCAACCAATTAAGCTTACAAACCTTTCACCAAATTGACCCATCTATGAAGTATAAGCGCGGCTTGTTAGCTGCTCTCAAAACTAAGCCTGAAAACCTGTCTCCTATGCGGTTAAATAAACGCAATACTTACTTCCAACAACATCCAGCCATTGCAACCATTTATGATTTTAAACAAGAGTTACATCAACTTTTATTGAAAAAGCATTGTAATGCAAAAGAATGCAAGCGCTTATTACCACACTTTTTGGAAATGGTGAAAGAGCTTAAACAAAGCCCTTTTGAACATCTTAGAACATTGGGAAATACATTATTTAATTGGAGAGATGAGGTAGTGAGGATGCTACGATTTACGAAGAATAATGGAATAACTGAGGGGTTTCATCGTAAGATGAAACTGATACAACGAAGAGCTTATGGCTTTAGAAATTTTGAAAATTACAGATTAAGAGTTAGAGTACTATGTGCTTGATTAAGTGCCCCCGGATTTGGGGAAGAGCCATAAGCTTACGAAAAAACTGATAAGAAATGGTGCCCAGGGCCGGAATCGAACCGGCATGGGAGTTGAATCCCGAGGGATTTTAAGTCCCTTGCGTCTACCTGTTTCGCCACCTGGGCAATTGGAGGCTGAGGCCGGAATCGAACCGGCGTACACGGCTTTGCAGGCCGCTGCATAACCACTCTGCCACACAGCCGTATCTTTATAGAAGGCCTGTCTACTGGCCCTAAAAAAAAAGCGACCTACATGTCGCCTATACTATGGAGCGGGAAACGAGGCTCGAACTCGCGACCCCAACCTTGGCAAGGTTGTGCTCTACCACTGAGCTATTCCCGCAGCACATCACGAAGTCAGATTTTACCGAAAACTACATTCCTGTCAACTAATATTTTAAAAATCTTGTCAGCTACTACCAAATTCAAATATAATAGCTAATTGCTTTTACGATTTTACTCAATCTGAACTGAAATTATGCATAAACTTAAATGCGCCGTAATTGGCGCAGGTTATCTCGGCCGCTTTCATGCCCAAAAATATCAATTGCTTGAAGATGTCGAACTCATTGCTATATGTGATGTAAATTCTAATACATGTACAACTGTTGCCAACGAATTACATGTGGCAGCATATCTTGACTATCATGAGTTACTAAATAGTGTCGATGCTGTCAGTATCGCAGCCACAACCACAGCACATTACGAGATCGCCAAGCAATTTCTACAAAACGGCATTCATGTATTACTCGAAAAACCTATGACAGAAACCATTGCGCAAGCTGAAGAACTTATTGCACTTGCCAAAAAACATAATGCAAAATTGCAAATCGGCCATCTTGAACGCTTTAATGCAGCACGTCTTGCCTTAACTACACACATTCATGAGCCACTTTTTATTGAATCACATCGCTTAGCTCCATTTAATCCACGCGGTGCCGATGTGAACGTCATCTTAGATTTAATGATCCACGACATTGATATCATTCAAACCTTAGTACATTCTAAAATACAACACATCGCCGCACAAGGAGCGCCAATCTTATCGCAATCCATAGACATAGCCAATGCACGTATTACGTTTGCTAATCGCTGTGTCGCCAATGTTACGGCGAGCCGTATAAGTTTTAAAACAGAACGTAAAACGCGAATTTTTCAAAAAGATACTTATATTTCTATAGATTATCAAAATAAACAATTCGCCGTATTTGAAAAAGGCTCTGGCGAAATGTTCCCCGGCATTCCAGATGTCATACGCCATCAATCAGTATTTGAACAAAGTGATGCGTTACTTGAAGAGATCAAAGCCTTTATCCACTGCATTCGCAATGATACAACTCCTATAGTGTCTGGAGAGGAAGGATGTGCGGCACTTACCACAGCTGAAACAATAACTGCTCTAATCAACGATGACTTACAGATCCGTAATGCTAACATCAACTAATAAACTAGAATCACATAAGATCGTCATAATTGCTGGAGAGGAATCTGGTGATCAACATGCAGCTATTGTCATCAAACAATTACAAGCTCGGCATCCACAAATCCATATCACTGGTATAGGCGGCATACATATGCAAAATGCTGGTGCGCAATTACTCTGCTCGCTGGCACAATATGGTATTACCGGCCTCTCAGGCGTATTACGCCATATGCCAATTATTCGTAATGCTTTTCGTGCTATACAAGCGCATTTAACTGCCACCAAGCCCGATTTATTAATTCTAGTAGATTATCCAGGATTTAACCTACGGCTTGCAAAATGGGCTAAAAAAAACCTCAAGATCAAGATATTATATTACATTAGCCCACAAATTTGGGCTTGGAAAGCACAACGCATGAAGACTATTCGCGCTTGTGTAGATCATATGGCAGTCATTTTACCATTTGAAAAAATTTTATATGAACGCGCCAAAGTGCCTGTCTCATTTGTAAATCACCCATTAGTAGACCAAGTAGCAGCGTACCTGCAAGCTCCGCTCTCCCGTCTTACGCTTGGTCTACCAGCACAGCACCCTCTACTATGCATATTACCTGGTAGCCGCATACATGAAATCAAACACCATATGCCAGTTTTATTAACTACAATAACGCGCTTACAAAAACAAATACCTAAGCTACATGTCACTATACCATTAGCCAAAACTATCCCTAAGCACGTATTATATAACTATCTACGTCATACTAAAGTTCCGTATACCATAATAGATGGACAGGCCATGGCAACCATGGCATGTAGTGATGCCATCATTGTTGCCAGTGGCACTGCATCATTAGAATGCGCGTTACTTGGGAAACCAATGTGTATAATCTACAAAGTCTCTACCCTAACTTCTATGGTAGCGGCCAAAGTGATCCGTGTGCGCTATCTGGGATTATGTAATTTATTACAAAATAAGATGATTGTGCCTGAACTCATACAATACGACTGTAATCCACAAGAGTTAACTCGTGTTGCCTATAATCTATTAACTAACCATACCATCAGACACAACATAGCAGCAAATTTACAACAACTACGAATCTCCTTATCAGCACAACAAGCAGACTGCAGTTTATATACAATAATTGAGCGTGAATTAAGACTAGACCTAGCCGCGACTGTTAGGGAGAGTTCACCGGCTGCTGTGAGCACTCCCTAACAGTCGCGGCTCGGATCTTTAAACTGCAAACACCCCATGACTTTAAAGACTCTGTTGCGCCATTCTGTAACCATTCACCAATACCAAGTGCCGTAAATAACACAAGTAGATAACCAGTAGCAGAAATAGATAACCATATATCATCAAACAAACAACCAGCTAAAAAAGATAAGAGTAATCCTTGCATTGGTACGCGCATCTCAACAATATGCAGCGAAATATAGAATAACATTACAAAAAATAGCAAAAATAGAATTAGGCCCAATAAGCCATGTTCAACGGCAATAAACCAAAACTCGCTATGAGGCTGCAACGCACCATCCCAAGTCAGTATTGGCTTGTCTAAAACAAAATGACTCGCATACCCGCCAGTTCCAAGTCCTATCAATGGATTCTTTAAAAATAAATTGTATGAATATTTATAAAACTGTAGCCGATATCCCAATGACGTATCTTGATTACTGCCTACATAGTCTTGCGCCTCTTGATGTAACCTATTAAAATTTACATGTATCATATTACTGCTCCAACCGAGCAAAACTAACAATGGTAGGACATATAAAATTTTTCTATAATTCCTTCCATAATATGCAAAAAATAATAATGACAAAAGCACAAATACCGCGATCCCCGTATGGCTGGTATTGATAAACAAGATATCTAGGCTAAAGATTAATGACAATATGCTATATAAATATTTGTAATTACCTTTGCTTTGCACCGCGTATACTGCAGATAAAAAAGCCGCAAAAGCTATAAAATAACCAGTAACAATATGATTGAAAAAGCATGCGCCTGGATCACCTGGATATTTAAATTGCACAATATCAAAATATTTTAACGCACATCCAGCCACTGTAATCAGTATAGCCAATAAAAAAGCTTGCACTGCCCAGAAACGCAGACGCGCATTTTGTAACCCAAATGCCAATAGAGGTAAAAACAACAGTTTAATATAACTGTTAATCAATCCTAACTTTGCTGCAAAACCCGCAATACCACGTAAACTATCGCAACACACCAGTAAAAATAACATGACAATAATAATCGACCAAGGCGCACTATAAATATTGTAAATTTGCAAACGATAGGAATAAATTAATCCAGCAACCACAATTGGTACAATAATAGATTTTAATGTCAAACTAATTGGCAGAACAAAAAAACACGCGATCAACAACACGCTCGTAAGTCGTCGTATTACGTTACTAATACGTTGCTCATCTAATTTTATCCCGCAGCATTCCATCTTGTATTCACCTTACTCGGCATTTTTTTCTAAATACATCAACTTAATGTAACCATAAAAACTACCCTCGGCACTCATCAACGCACATAATAAGCCTGGCAACCCATCTAAAAAACCAAGACGCAATACATAACTACGCATAAAGCGCCACATTGCAGATAATAAAGCATGCAACAGAGAAAAGCGCTTACCATTATTATGGCGCATCTCTGCTTTAATAGTACTGTAAGTATTCATTTTCGTGATGGCAACCGCAAGGCTATCATACGAATTATGATATAACAATCCACTAATATGTCCTACTTTACCATTTACGACAATATGCTCATGTATTGGAACATCAGTAAATTTAGCATGCTTATTTTTGAATAAGCGCAAACAATAATCACGCGACCAATCACCATGCTTTATGTAACGTCCGCAAAAAGATGTTAGCCGTCGCATTTTATATCCATCCATGGCCTGTGATTGTGCAATCACCATTTTAATTTGTGTTGCAAGCTCTGGTGATACAATCTCATCTGCATCAAGCGATAATACCCAGTCCCCTGTTGCCTTAGCGAGCGCCCGATTCTTTTGCACCCCGAAACCAGGCCAATCCGTCTCATATACCAGTGCAGTATAACATTTACATATAGCCACGGTTGCATCCGTACTACCTGAGTCAAGCACAATAATTTCATCAGCAAATCTTACAGACTCTAGACAAGCTTTAATATGACTCTCAACATTGAGAGTAATGATAATAACACTTAACCGATGAATAGAACTTACACATGCTGCATCTGTTTTAGATAACACAGTGGGGGAAGCTATATCAGACATCTTGTGCTCATAACTTTTAGAAATTGCAAATGGTGGCCAGAGGCAGAATCGAACTGCCGACACGAGGATTTTCAGTCCTCTGCTCTACCGACTGAGCTATCTGGCCCAAGCAAAAGATGTTATTTAACGAAATTAATGCACTATAGTCAAGTATATTCCCTAACTATATTATATTTTTCATCCAATCCTTTTCCTCTTCCCGCAACGTCAATACCTCAAACCCCGTCGGTAAGACTAAAATTGTATGCTCCCATTGTGCAGACAACATACGATCTTTAGTAATGGCAATACGCCACCCATCTTTAGTGATATGTTTGACATCAGCCTTACCTTGATTGATCATCGGCTCAATAGTAAAAATCATGCCAGGTTGCACTGTTTCTCCAACTCCTGGTCTACCATAATGCATTACCTGTGGATCTTCGTGCATACTACGCCCAATCCCATGACCACAATATTCGCGCACAACCGAGTAATGATTTTTTTCGGCATAACTTTGCACGGCATAACCAATATCACCTAAAGTAGCGCCTGGCTTAATAGCCAATATACCTTGATACATACACTGTTGAGTGACATCTACTAAACGCTTGGCATGCGGAGCAACTGTCCCTATACAAAACATTTTACTACTATCACCATAATAGCCTTCATATATCACTGTAACGTCAACATTAACAATATCACCAGATTTTAAAATCTGCGCTATAGATGGCATACCATGACAAATCACGTGATTCACAGAAGTATTCACACTATACGGATAACCATATTGCCCTTTGCTGCCAGGTATAGCTCCAAGAATATCTCTAATATAACTCTCGCAAAAACAATCAATATCCATAGTAGTAATGCCAGGATGAATCATATCGCTCACAGCTTCTAAGACTCGTGCTGTTAAGCGCCCAGCCTCGCGCATTTTGTCTATTTGCTCTGGAGTTTTTATTAAACTATCAATTGCTTTGATCATATTGGAATATTAATAATAGATTTACATCAGACGAGTATAACATAAGACCTTGGCCAGAAGACATGAAAAAACTCATGTCTTCTGGCCAAGTAATTTGAATGCTGAATTAGGGAAGTAATCTACTGACATACAACCCTTGGTTCATGAAATATATAAGTTTAAAGTAAGATTACGCAGCTTCTTCTCTAGAGCCGCAATATCTATCTCCAAAATACTTGATTAACTTAGTGCGGCATGTTCCGCGGCTAAGACCGAGCATTGCAGCAGCTTTACTTTGATTGTAACGACAATGCTCAATTACAGCTCTAAACAAAGATGGTTCAATTTGCTCTAAAACCATATCATACAAATTAGTAATCTTATCCTTGCTCATAGAGCCTAAATAATCACGAATTAATGTGTCAATAGTCGCTGTTAAACCAACTTGTTTTATCTCTACTATGCTCTCAGGCATTTTCTTCTCCTCTTATATTTTAGTCAATAAAAAATCTAATCTCTTGCGTTAGGAACAATGTAAATAATCACTTGTTAAATGCAAAACACGCAATCATACATCAAAAATAGTCAAATGTAAAGTCATATAACAAAAAATTTATCTAAAACATAAAATCGTAACAAAACTGCCACAATTGTTGTCAACGAATAATTTTTGCTCACCTAGCGTTCGAGTTGTTAATGCATGTGTAAGCTAGAAACAAAGATCTCAACCAGATCTTATAGTAAATCATCTTCAAGCGTAGGTAAATATACAGTTTTCGTCTTGTATAATTTTTGCTATACTGCTGCACAATCATAAATAAGAGTAATGCTATTCTCAACTTTTCAAATCCATGTGGCTTGACAATGTGGTCTATTTAATGACGCATATTTAAAAGTTGAGAATCGAGTAAGAGTATTAATGTATATGGCCAGTAAACGTGATGCAGAACAACCTATAACTCAACAAAATAATTCCAAATATTTACCTTGGATTGTATGGAGCTTAAGTTCAATATTCTATTTTTATGAATTTTTATTACAAGTCTCTCCCGGTGTAATGAGTTCCGAACTCATGCACGATTTCTCCGTAACCAGTGAAACGTTAGGAATTTTATCTGGTATTTACTTTTACTCTTATGCAGCTATGCAATTGCCTGGCGGCATTTTAATGGATCATTTTGGACCACGCCGTTTACTAACATTAGCTACCACTATTTGTGCATTAAGTACCATAGCATTTGGATTAACTGACCATTTTTACATGGCCTGTTTAGCGAGATTAATGATTGGATTTGGATCCTCTTTTGCCTGTGTAGGCACTATGAAAATAGCAGCCAATTGGTTCCCTGCTTCACGCTTTGCATTCTTAACCGGCATTTTGGTAACTATTGGCATGATGGGTGCAATAGGTGGTGAAGCGCCACTAGCATTGTTAGTAGATGATGTAGGCTGGCGGGACAGTATGCTATTCATGGGTGGTGCTGGGTTAATCATCACAATTTTGATGCATATCATAATAAAAGACTCACCTATAGTTTACAAAAAGCTACATACAAACCAAGGATCTGTAACCGAAGAACCGCTATGGCCTAGCTTAAGAACACTATTAAAAAATCGACAACTATGGTTAATTGCCATATATGGTGGACTCATATATATGACAACACCAGTTTTTTGTGGTTTATGGGGTGTGCCATTCCTGATGTTAAAACTGCATTTAACGAAAGCTGCTGCAGCTAACTATATTTCATTAGTCTTCATTGGTTGGGCGGTTGCTAGCCCAGTATGGGGAATCTTCTCAAGCCGTATTGGTCGTCGCAAACCTCCATTATACATAAGCGCTATCGGCAGTATCATAACTAGCCTATTATTCATTTATGCACCACTACACAGCGGGTTAGTTTTACAAGTATTATTATTTGCTTTTGGCGTATGTTCAGCGGCATTTCTGCCAGCATTTGCGGTTGCCAAAGAATTATGCAATTCTCGCTATGTTGCAACCGGCCTTAGTTTTATGAATATGATGAATATGCTTGGCGTTGCTCTAGCGCAGCCACTAATTGGCTATATACTTGACAGACTATGGCAAGGGACTATAGCAAATCACATACGCATTTACCCTCTGAGTGCATATTATGCGGCTCTATCTATTTTACCTATCGGCATGCTAGTTGCCTTATTGATCTTGCCCAAAGTGCGTGAAACATATTGTACCGCACTAGATGATATTAGTTAAAGGATCCGAGCCGCGACTATAAAGGAGCGTTAACGAAACTTTGCGATGCAGTTAAGTTCAGTGAACGCTCCTTTATAGTCGCGGCTCGGATCAAAAAATTGCCGGAATCCGCGGTGCAAAAAAGAGTAATTACGGAGATTGAGAAACAATGTTAAAGAAGTTATATATAAAAACTCATGGTTGCCAAATGAATGAATATGATTCTAGTAAAATGGCAGATATATTATTAGAATCACACCAACTAGAAAAGACTGATGATGTCAATGAAGCTGATGTCATTCTATTAAATACTTGTTCAATACGTGAAAAAGCACAAGAAAAAGTATTTTCTCAATTGGGTCATTGGCGTGAATATAAACAAAATAATCCGCATGTCATGATCGGTGTTGGTGGCTGTGTTGCGAGTCAAGAAGGGGCGGCAATCATCAAACGTGCGCCATTCGTAGATTTTGTATTTGGGCCACAAACTCTCCATAGGCTACCAAGTTTATTAAATGAACGTATAGCTAGTCGTAAACCGGTGGTAGATATTAGTTTTCCTGAAATTGAAAAATTTGATCATTTACCTGAGCCAAGAGCCGATGGCCCAGTCGCTTTTGTTTCTATTATGGAAGGCTGTAATAAATACTGCAGCTTTTGTGTAGTACCATATACACGTGGCGAAGAAATCAGCCGACCATTTGATGATGTATTAACTGAATGCTATCAATTAGCAGCGCAAGGCGTGCGTGAAATAAACCTACTTGGTCAAAATGTCAATGATTATCGTGGTCCTATGCATTCAGGCGCAATTGCTGATTTAGCACTACTGATTCGTTATCTATCAGCTATTGATGGCATCGGCCGCATCCGTTTTACTACATCGCATCCGCTCGCATTTTCTGATTCACTAATCAGTGCTTATCAAGATGTACCTGAGCTGGCTAATCATCTGCATTTGCCTGTACAAAGTGGTTCTGATCGCATTCTAGCGCTCATGAAAAGAAACTACACTAATTTAGAGTTTCGCTCAAAAATTCGTAAACTTAAGATAGTCCGCCCCGATATTAAAGTCTCTACAGATATTATCGTCGGTTTCCCTGGTGAATCTGAACAGGATTTTCAAGAGACATTAAAGTTAGTAGCAGACATAGGTTTTGATACTTCCTATAGTTTTATCTATAGTCCAAGACCTGGTACTCCTGCGGCAAATTTACCAGATCTTATAACAGAAGATGTAAAAAAAGAGCGCTTACAGCGTCTGCAAGCTTTGTTATTATCACAAGCAGCGTGTTATAGTAAAATGCTTGTTGGTACATCACAGCGTATTTTAGTAACAGGTATCGCAAAGAAGCGTGCCACCCAACTCACTGGAAGAACTGAATGCAATCGTGTAGTAAATTTTGACGGACCACCTGAACTAATAGGGCAGTTTGTATCTATCTATATCGCCGAAGCTCTACCTAACTCATTGCGAGGCAGGATTGAATCTATACATGCATGAGATCCCAGCAGACTACTGCGGAGCTAGGTTAGATGTGGCGCTCGCCAAACTATTGCCGCAATTTTCACGTACACAATTAAGTCTTTGGTTAACACAAGGACAGATTACAATTAATGGAATTGTGCAAAAACCAAACTATAAAGTGCATGGCGGTGAAAGCATTATCTGTAATATCATTGAAACAAACCGAGTCCATGAACTGTGCGCTGAAGAGATCCCGCTGGATATAATTTTTGAAGATCCCGAATTAATTATTATTAATAAACCAGCCGGTTTAATTGTCCATCCTGGAGCTGGTAACCCATCCCATACTTTAGTAAATGCACTATTACATCATGATAAGACATTAGCGCAACTACCACGTGCTGGCATTATCCATCGCCTTGATAAAGATACAACTGGCTTGTTAATCATCGCGAAAACTCTTACCGCACACACCAATTTAATCAGACAAATGCAAGATCACACAATTAAGCGCCACTACTTAGCGTTAGTATATGGCAAATTAGTTGCCGGAGGCACTATAGATACTGAGTATGGCCGTGACCCACGTAATCGCTTAAAAATGGCGGTACGCTCACAAGGCAGGCAAGCAATTACTCATTATACCATCAGTAAACGCTATAGCGAGTTTACTTTACTAGATGTATACCTAATAACTGGTAGAACACACCAAATCCGTGTACATATGGCGCATATTGGGCACCCAATAGTTGGCGATCCACTATACGGTGGGCGTGCTCGTTATCCAGCAAACATTACTAGTACATTACGAGAAACATTATCACATTGGCAAAGACAAGCGTTACATGCACATACATTGTCATTCAATCATCCTATTACCCAAAAACCTATGTCTGTGACTGCTAAGTGCCCAGAGGATTTACAGCAATTATTAATGGAAATTGAGCGCTCTTAAGTGATCTGCGCAATATGTTTAAAGTTGATAAGGTCAAATGATTCAATGTTTTGTTCTCGTAGGCCTGCATAAATAGGAGGGCTGTAACAACTTTGAACTCTCAGGAGTGCACATGATGAGCAATATATGATATAATATTGCATTTAAAGATAATGGAGTATTGGTAGATGTATGCTGACTATTTAAATCATAACGTATCAATTAAACAAATGATTGCGAGTATTGTGCTTTTCACTTGTGCTACATCCTACGCCATGGACGTGCCTATTGAAGATTTCTCAATTGCACCATATAGCCAAACCATCAGCGACTACTTATCGCCTCTTGCCCAAGATTATACAAAATCTTTATTAAAGCCAGAATACCAAAAAACACAATTACAGCAATTTTATACACATTATTACTCAAGTGACACAACAGGACTATCTCCTTGGAGTGAGCAATTCGTTAAAGCCATTTTCCCAATTGTGAAACCAATAGAATTACAAATATTAAATGACTTTAATAATCAAAATAAACCCGTGGAATTACGACATTATGGTGAGAATTTTAAAGAACATGATGCGCCTTGGTGGAGCAAGATAAGACAAAATATGAATCTCAATGCATTAGATGCCCTTGTATTCAATGCTGACAATAGAGCCATTACGGTGAATAATACCATGGCTCGCATTCTCCCAGAGCTAGCACCAGATTTTTATTCTCCGACAATTCCCGGGCAAGGATTTCCTTTTGATAATATACAAGAGTCTGCACTTTGGTCAGGTACGCCACTATATGTCATTAGTACATCACAAGATAAAGCCTGGGTATTAGTGCTAACACCAGATGCATATTTTGCCTGGGTTAAAAGTAATGACATTGCCTATGTAACCAATGATTTCATGCATAAATGGCAAACACAAGCACAAAATGGTCTAGTTGCCATTAGCAAAACTGAAGAGAGTATAGTTGACCTCGAGCAGCGTTTTCAACTTACAGGTTATATTGGTGCAATATTTCCACTAGTGGAGCGCCAAGATGACAACACTACTATTTTGATCCCAGCTAAAAATACCACAGATCATGCGGTGATTAAAACAGCACTGGTCCATTCGAACGCTGCAAGTATTATGCCACTT
>Ga0206902_10092_pt1 | contig 25447 bp, 21 predicted proteins | sample Alteio_BWOrgHeat_44_FD_153242 | JGI IMG/M metagenome (GOLD analysis project Ga0206902, IMG submission 153242) | Enriched cells from forest soil in Barre Woods Harvard Forest LTER site, Petersham, Massachusetts, United States -... | ecosystem: Environmental > Terrestrial > Soil > Temperate forest >... | reverse complement strand
ATAAAATCGTACGTACAGGAAAAAGCGATGTTGAAAGCTTTCGATGGTAACAGTGAAGAATATCGCAAAAATGCCACCAACCTCGCCAAGGTCGAGTCCATCTATTTTCCATCCATGGGGTTAATGATCGGTTTGAGCACTTTGCTTACCATAATGATTGGGGGATTTTATGTTATCTATGGCAAACACAACACGGACCTTGGAACAATAACAGAATTTATACTCTACATCACCATGCTCACGTTCCCCGTGAGTGCTATTGGCTGGGTGGCAAGTATGATTCAGCGGGCCGCAGCATCCCAAAAAAGATTGAATGAATTCTTGCTGACTGCACCAGAAATTCGCAATCCTCCGGAACCCCTAATAAAAAAGCTGGAAGGGAACATTCAGTTCAAAAACGTTGAATTCATTTATCCCAATACCGGAATTCATGCCCTAATACATTTCAACCTTCAAATAACTAAAGGACAGAAAGTGGCAATCATTGGCAGGACTGGAAGCGGCAAGACCACGATAGCACAACTACTTTTGCGAATGTATGATCCAACAGAAGGCAGCATCTCCATCGATGGCACCAATTTGACAGAACTGAACTTGCAGGACCTGCGAAGACAGATCAGTTATGTGCCCCAAGATGTGTTCCTGTTCAGCGAAACGGTGACCAATAACATCCGCTTCGGTGTTGAAAATGCGGACGACAAGCAAGTTCAGCAAGCCGCACAATATGCTAGTGTGGACAAGGAAATCCTTGGGTTTTCGGAAAATTACGCAACCATGATAGGCGAACGCGGCGTAACCCTGAGTGGAGGTCAAAAACAAAGGATTTCCATTGCACGCGCGCTCATTAAAGATCCTGAAATTGTGATTTTTGACGATTGTCTCAGTGCTGTCGACACAAAAACCGAAAAAGAAATTATTGAAAACCTGTACAGATACCTTCAACAAAAAACCGCCATAATCATCACCCACCGCATCTTTTCGCTGTTTAATTTTGACAATATCATCGTTATGGACGAAGGTAAAATAGTTGAAACAGGCACCCACGAACGGCTACTTGCAAATAATGGCTATTATACATATCTTTATGAGCAACAGCAGCAACAGGAAAAAGAGCAGCAAGTTGAATCCTGAAAACATGAAGATTTTTAGTTTTTCCGGTAGGCAATTGAGCATCCAAATTTTGTCAGTTCAAAAACAATATTATATTTGTCTTTGAAAATTAACTGCATTATAAATCCTAAACAAACTATTTGTGACGTACGAGAATAACGAAAAGAGAATGGAAAGCGTTTTCAGCAAACGCATAAGAGCCGGCAAAAGAAGAACATATTTTTTTGACGTCAGGGCTACCAGAGGTAATGACTACTACATTACCATTACAGAAAGCCGTAAAAAATTTAATGAAGATGGTTATGACAGGCACAAGATATTCCTGTATAAAGAAGACTTCAACAAATTTATCAAGGCGCTCGGTGAAACGGTTGATTATGTTAAAACTGATTTGATGCCCGATTTTGATTTCGACGCATTCAATCATGACACCCTTCCTGAGACTGAGCATACGGCAGCTATCGAGCACGGAGAAAATGGAGAACAGAAATTGGTGGACCCAGTTATTCCGGAAGCTATAACTGAAATACCGCCGGCGCCGGCTGCGGCAGCGATAACCGAGGTGCCGCCAACTTCGTCGGAAGAAGTTGACAAATGGTAGGTAAGCCTCTAAGAAATTATCAACAGATCTGGAAGTTCAAAATCCAGGTCTTTTTTTTTGCATGGCCCGTACGAATTTTCCTGAAGGAAGTCAAGGATAAGACCATAAGCTGGCTCGATTCTGACGGTCCGTCTGGACGCGATAGCTGAGTCCAGGAAACAAGGTTCCTAATATCGGGAACTCGATTTTTTTGCCAGGGCGCTTGCCTTATGGTCATTGAAGGCGTTTCAGGGCTAGGTGTTCTCTTCAATATTTGCTGTCGCCTGGCTTTTCAATTTTTCGAGTTCGCCCTTGCCATAAGAGAGTTTGGTAATTACCACGAACAATACAGGTACTATAAAGATGGCGAGCCCGGTCGCGGCAATCATTCCGCCCAAAACCGTCCATCCGATTGTGTTTCGAGCGACTGAACTTGCGCCTGTTGCCAATGCCAGCGGAAGAACCCCGAGAATAAAGGCAACCGAAGTCATCAATATGGGTCGCAAGCGAAGCTTGACTGCATCTAAGGTTGCGGTGACAACGTCCATTCCCCGATCCACCCTTTCTTTCGCAAATTCAACGATCAGGATTGCATTTTTCGCAGACAATCCGATTAACGTAATTAAGCCGATTTGCGCATATACATTATTGGACAGGCTTTTTTCGAACGTCAATGCCGTAATCGCTCCAAGGACTCCTACAGGTACAGCCAGCAAAACTGAAAATGGAACTGACCAGCTTTCATACAATGCAGCCAGGAAAAGAAACACAAATACAATCGACAACGCAAAAATATACACGGCACTTGACCCGGATTTTAATTCCTGCAGGCTCAGCCCGGAGAATTCATAGCCATAGCCTTCCGGCAAAGTGAGCGCTGCCCGCTGCAAAGCTTGTATTGCCTGGCCGCTGCTGTAACCTTGTTTAGCGTTTCCATCTACTTCTGCACTTCTGTAGATATTAAAATGAGAAATAAGCGGAGCAGATTCAGTTAATTTATAACTCACCACTGCGCTCAATGGAATCATTGCTCCTTCGACGTTTTTTACATAATATTTCCCAATGCTCTGAATATCGTTTCTGAAATTTGTATCTGCTTGTGCAACAACATAAAAATTTCTTCCATATATTGTTAACTGGTTAATGTACGTGCTCCCCATATACATTTGCATGGTATTGTAAACGTCTGCGATGTTTAAACCCAGCTTTTTTGCCTTGTCCCGGTCAACATCAACTTCATACCCCGGCGTATGCGCAGAAAAGAAGGTGAAAGCCCCCGCAATTTCTGGTTGCTTGTTTGCTTCAGCCACAAAATTATTTACGACCCTTTCAAAAGTCTTTATGTCGTCGTTAGATTGGCGTTGCTCAACCTGGATGCTGAAACCTCCGGCATTCCCCAGACCAGGGATCGCCGGGGGAGGTATGACTACAATTTTTGCTTCCTTGATCACCGACAACCGTTTGTTCAGCTCCCTGATAATTTCCTGTTCATTTTCTTTCCTTTCATCCCAAGGTTTTAACTGCATGAAAATGGAAGCGCTATTGGACTTGATACCAAACGTCAGTACATTCAAGCCTCCAAGCGCCGCGTAATGTCCTACTCCAGGCACATCTTTCACAATACGCATCATGCTGTCGAGAACGGTTAAACTTCTTGTTGTTGCGGCGGCTTCGGGAATCTCAAATGTTATGTATACACGACCTTCATCTTCTGTCGGAATAAAACCGGTAGGTTTATTCTTAAATAATAATACGTCTCCAACGATAATACAGGCCAGCAGTACCACGACCAGGGGTGCTTTTCTTATCCAGGCCTTCACCGCTGAACCATAGCCGTCATTCATTTTATAAAACCCTTTGTCAAACAAATAAAAAAATTTGTTCAGGCCGCGCGAATTTTTATCGATATGCTGGGGTTTTAACAAAAGAGAACACAAAGCAGGCGTCAACGAAAGGGCGACGAAAGCAGAAATTAAAACTGAAATTGCAATGGTAATCGCAAACTGCTGGTACAACCTTCCCACGATCCCCGGAATAAAACCGACCGGTACAAACACGGATGCAAGGATCAAGGCAATTGCGATTACGGGTCCGGTGATATCGGCCAGTGCCTTGGAGGTAGCTTCTTTTGCTGATAAGCCTTCCACATCAATATAATGTTGGACGGCTTCGACTACAACAATGGCATCATCAACAACTATCCCAATGGCTAACACAAAGCCGAACATGGTGAGGGTATTTATCGTAAACCCTAGAGGAATAAAGAAAATAAAAGTCCCTACGATAGAAACAGGAATTGCCAGTACAGGAATTAATGTCGAACGCCAATTCTGGAGGAACAGGAATACCACGACGGTTACGAGGCCCAAGGCAATCAGCAGCGTTTTCACGACATCCTGGATTGAAACTTTTACGACGGAAACGGATTCAAAAGGCACTCGGTAATCAATATCAGCCGGAAAATATTTCTTCATTTCATCCATGGCCTTGTATACCCCTTCGGCGGTAGCTAAGGCGTTGCTTCCGGGAGCCTGGTAAACAAGAAGATAAGACGCCCGCTTCCCATCGACAAAAGAGTTCGCTGCGTAACTGATTTTGCCCAATTGTATACGGGCCACGTCTTTTAGGTAAACCAGCGAACCGGCCTGAGGGTTTGACCGTATGACAATATTTCCAAAATCTTCTTCTGTGGTAAGACGACTGTTTGTAAATACGGTGAATTCAAATGCCGAGGAAGAATTCTGGGGCGGCGTCGCCACTGAACCCGCAGCAACCTGTAAATTTTGTTCGTTGATCGCGTTTTGAACATCGTTGGAAGTCAGCCCCAATTGCGCAAGTTTATCTGTTTTCAGCCAAATTCTCATGCTAAAATTATCCGCTCGGCTGAAGACATCACCCACTCCGGGTACCCGCAACAATTGGTCACGGACGTAAATATTTGCATAGTTATCGGTAAAGGGAATGGTATGTGTCCCGCTTGGCGAATAAATGGCAACCAGCATTAAAATACTTGGATTACGCTTTAAGGTAGTAATCCCCAGGCGCTGGACCTGAGAGGGTAACGCAGGCGTTGCAATGCCGACCCGGTTCTGAATATCGAGTGCAACAACATTGGGATCCGCGTCAACATTTAAAGTAGCCGTAATGGTCGACGCGCCATTGTTTGCGCTGTTGCTTTGCAAGTAAGCCATTCCCGGAACACCGTTTACCTGCGTTTCAATGGCGGTGGTAGTAGTTTGCTCAACAGTTTGTGCATCTGCGCCCGTAAAATTGCTGGATATCTGTACCGTAGGCGGAGTTATGTTCGGATACTGGCTTATGGGCATATTGATAATTGCCAAAGTCCCTACCATTACAATTACGATTGAAATTACAATTGCCGTTACCGGTCTTCGGAGAAATATATTTGACGACTTCATTATTGTGTGCGATTTACGATATTATGTTATTTTGACTGAACGGTGAAGCGGTAAACTTTTCTTTGCTTTTTCCCTCAGTTTTCGTTTTCCAAAACAGTTTCCTTGTTAGTCACTTTTCTAAACTTCCCCCAAATGTGCCTTCAGGCGTGCTTAGGCCAGAACGGGTTCACATCTCTCCATACTTTTGAAGCCCATTGACCTTAGCATAAACTATTGGCGGCAACTTATTTTATTGCTTGGGAGCGGCTGCCGGCTTCGGCGAACCCACCTGTATGGCCACGCTGTCTCTTAGTTTTTGCACGCCTTCCGTGATCACACTGTCTCCCGCCTGCAAACCACTTTTGACAACTACGTTTCCGCTTATTTTTGTTCCGAGACTTACCTTGTGCTGTTTTGCCCGGTTGTTGTTTGCCGTATACACAAAATATTCGCCCAATTGCTCAATAACTGCTTTATAGGGAATCAGCAGGGTGTTCTCACCGGCGCTGTGCTTGACGCGTATGTTTGCTGTTATGCCGGGTCTAAGCAATTTTTTTGCATTAGGAAAAACCAATCTCGCCTTGATGGTACCAGTTTGTGGATCAACGGAGCGGTCCAGCAAAACCAGATGACCTGGGTTTTCATAGATCGATCCATCTGGCAGCGTCAGCGTGAAAATAGAATCCTTATCCTTAGTTCCCTTTTCCAGGTATTCAGTGAATTTTGGAATTTCAATTTGATCCACAGCAACATCTACGGCCATAGGATTATCGGAAGAAATACTGTTAAGCAAGGTTTGCGGATAGACACCCGTGCCGATTTTAACAGAAGATATTCCAATGGTACCGTCAAATGGGGCGCTGATGATAGAATATTTAAGGTTTGTGGCCACGCTGGCAACATTTGCCTGAGCCGCTTCAACTTGCTTCTTACTGCTCTCCAAATCAGCAACAGCGTGATCGAGCGTCTGTTTGGCAATAGCGTCCTGCTTGGCCAACTCAGCGTATCGATCAGCATCCTGCTGCGCCTTTGACTGATTGGCTTCGGCAACATGGACATTGGCAATCGCCTGGTCATAAGCGGCTTTATATTGCTGCTGATCTATTTCATATAGCTTCATGCCTTTCTTCACATACTGCCCGTCTTTAAAAAAGATGCCTGTAATATTACCGGAGACCTGCGGCTTGATATCAACCTGATTTAAAGCGGTAACGGTAGCAGGATAATTATCAAAATATGTTGCACTTCCTTGTTTCACGATTTGAACTCCGACAGGAACTGGCGGCAGTGTCTGCTGCACGGGCTTGTTATCGCCACAGGAAGTGAGTCCTGCTGCAAGAATCATTGTTCCAAACCATCCGATTTTTATTTTCATCTGCATATTTTTATTTTTTAGTCACCGCCGTCAAAGGCATGGTGAGATCAATAGGTTATTGTTCCCAAAGATTTCTGTACGTCGATTTTGCTGCTTAGTAATTGAAATAGGGCGTTCGTATAATTTACCTGGGTAGTACGCAAATTGGTTTCCGCGTTAATCACGTCAAGATATGCTTTAACTCCTGATCGGTATTGCAATTCGACCGTATTGTACACTTCCTTTGCCAGATCAAGATTTTCCTTGAGGATATTATATTCACTAAGGTTCCCTTTATAGACAGCAATCGATTGCGCATATTGGGAATTGATATTTGTTTTCAGAGAAATAATATCCCAATCCACTGTCTTGACCTGCAGCTCGGCTGTCCTGATATCGTGCACCCTCTTGCCACCCTGGAAAATGGGAAATGACAATTGCAATCCAATATTTGATGTCGGGAAGTTATTGTCAAACAACGGCGAAAATTCATTGTTCATGTAATTAAGATTATAATTCCCGATGGCTGATACACTAGGAATATAACTCCATTTATTATATTTAAGATTATCAATTTGCAGCTTCTTTTGGGTTTGCAGCAATTGGTATTCGATGCGGTTATCATAATTAACCACCTGGTTGGTGTCTATCAAAGCCTCCTGCTGCATTTTTGCACTGTCGAACAGAAGATTGATATCATTGGGGGCGGTGTAACCCATTTGTTGTTTTAAATACACAAACTTTGCCTTCACCAATTCGATATCGGATTTTCTTTCTGCTTTGGAATTGTTTAAAGTGATTGTTGCGGTTTTATAATCCGTCTTATCCACTATACCTCCCTGGTATTGATTATAAGCATCCTTTAAATTCCGCTCCAGGCGGACAATATCATCGTCAAGCAATGCAATTTGCTGCTGTGTCAGCAACACATCATAAAATGCCTTGGTGACATTTGCCACTACATCAATTTTGTTGCTCGCTGTGTTTTGCTTTGCCTGGTTGCGGACATCGTTTGCAGAATTGCTTGCCAGTAAAACATCACGGTTAAAAATATTTTGGGTCAGGCCAATCCCGACTGATGAAACATTGTGCGTGCCACTGGGTGAGACTGAATTGTTAAATTCAACCGCTGCCAATTGAAAAATGTGTTGATAATAAGCATTAAGGTTCAGTTGAGGGTACCATTCAGACAACTTACTTTTTATTTGCTGCTCAGTAATTTCCTCGTTTAGCAGGGATTGTTGGACGAGAGGATAATGCTTGAGTGCGTATTGAATACAGCTTTGCAAAGAAGCGTCCTGCAGAATAGTATCTTTGTTGTTGGTTTGGGCATAAACATGTGATGAAAACGAACTAATTACAATACAAGTTGAAAAGGTGTTAAGAATCTTCCTTTTAAGATTATTCATCATAAAAAATTTAGTGAAACTTCTGACAGTTAGAAACAAGAGGCAAAAATCGTTATAAATGATCTTCAAGGTTAGCAGTAAATAAAGTTATTCAACGAATTCACATTTTGCGCCGCAAAGTTAAACAAACGTTTGAATTAAACAAATGTTTAATTTTTACTCAAAATTAATATCAAATACTTTAATTCATGAAATAAAGTTGATGAATGGGCTAAACGAGGAATATGTTATCTAACCCACGAGCAGGGAAAGTTATTGTGCAAAACCGTTATTCGCAAGAAGCGGGCATTATCGAATCGAGCGCTTCTTTGAATTTTTTGTAGAAACCTTTTGGGGGATCACTCAATATGTCTTTGGTAAAAAAGACTACTGCATAATTCCTGCACTTGTCAATATAAACAAATGAGCCGGCAAAATCAGGACAAGCAATAACGGAAGCCTCCCCTTTGACATTCGTCTCTTGTATCCACTCGCCCAAGCCATAATGCCATCCTGTTGCAGGCTTTGGGATAAACTTAACCGGTAGATCAGGAAACTGCAACTTTTCCATTTCTCCAATTGCCTGTTCGCTCAGAACTCTTTTCCCTTCAAACATTCCTTTACTCATGAGCATGATAAGAAAACTGACATAATCATTCACCGTGGATCTTGCACCCAGGGATGGGTCAATGGCGCCGCCTTCATCGTTTGTAAATGTTGTTGACCGCATTTTTAAAGGATGTGTAATCCTTTCCTGCATTAAGCGGTCAAATGGTTTTTTCCCGACTATCTCCAAAACCCTCCCGACAATGTCAGGACCGATGTTGCTATAATAAAATTCTGAACCAGGGTTTGCCTGAATTTCATGCTTGGATGCAAAACTATTCACCAGATCCTCTAAAGTTTCAAACTTACTTTTTTCCAGCGCCTTGACAAACGTTGTATTTGTCTGAATTCCGCTTGTATTGGTCAAACAATTTCTGATGGTAATATATCCTTTCATATAGGTGGAGAATATCGGGATATACTTGCTGATCTTGTCATCCAGTGATAATTTTCCCTGATCCACGAATGTCATGACCAATGCTGCGGTGAGCCAATTGCCGCAACCTTGTATATAGGTTTGAGTCTTTGCGTTAAAATCGCCCTGCTCCTTTTCTATTTGCTTCTGAAAAACTATTTTTCCGTCTTTCCAAACAGCGGCTGCGAGATTATTTCCCAGCATTTTTTGATTCTGTTTAAGCAACTGTTCAACCTGGCTGAAATCGCTTTGCGCGCAAACTGGCAGCCAGAATAGCAGGTAAGTGCCTAAAATGCTGCATAACAGGCAGATTGATTTAATTTTATGTGACATTCTTACTAAATTATTTATTTGGTTTAGTGTTTGAAGCTTAATGTCTATAAGGAAAAATTATTATGAATTTAAACAACTTTACTATAAAAGCTGCTGAAGTTGTTCAGCAGGCCCAGCAATTGGCTTTTAACTTACAAAATCCAAATATAGAAACGGAGCATATATTAAAAGCGTTGCTTGAACAGCAGGATTCTCCGGTGGAATATTTGCTGAAAAAAAACAATGTTACAGTTAATCTTGTGGATAGTAAACTGGATGAACTGATAAAAAAGCTTCCTAAAACTGCCGGCGAGCCGGCTCAATCGATCAGCCGTGACGGGAATAATGTAATGCTAAGGGCTGGTTCTGTACTCAAGACTTTTGGTGACGAATTTGTTACTCCTGAGCACTTGTTGCTTTCCATCATTCAGGGTAATGACAGTGCTGCAAAATTGCTGAAAGACGCAGGCCTTTCTGAAAAAGGATTGGTCAGTGCCATAAAGGATTTACGCAAGGGAGACACAGTTAAATCACAAACGCAGGAGACCCAGTTGCATGCGCTCAATAAATACGCTCGCAATCTCAATGAATTGGCTGGTCTGGGGAAACTGGATCCGGTCATCGGACGCGACGAAGAAATTCGCAGGACTTTGCACATCCTTTCACGCAGAAGCAAGAATAACCCAATACTCGTAGGCGAACCAGGGGTTGGTAAAACCGCTATTGCCGAAGGATTGGCCCATCGGATCGTGAATGGGGATGTGCCGGAAAATCTAAAATCTAAAATCATTTATGCGCTAGACATGGGTCAACTCATTGCCGGGGCTAAATATAAAGGTGAATTTGAAGAACGCTTAAAAAGTGTCGTTAAAGAAGTGGCGTCGAGCGATGGAGAAATTGTATTGTTTATTGACGAGATTCATACCCTGGTCGGCGCCGGCGGAGGCGATGGGGCAATGGACGCTGCCAATATCTTAAAACCTGCACTGGCGCGAGGCGAACTGCGGGCAATAGGGGCAACGACTTTGAACGAATACCAGAAATTTTTTGAAAAGGATAAAGCCCTTGAACGTCGCTTTCAGAAGGTTTTGATTGACGAACCCAACGTTGAGGATGCAATTTCTATTTTGCGGGGTTTGAAAGACCGGTATGAAGCCCATCATCACGTCCGCATCAAAGACGAAGCCATTATCGCAGCTGTGGAACTATCCCATCGATATATCACCGATCGTTTCTTACCGGATAAGGCTATTGATTTGATTGATGAGAGCGCCGCCAAGCTAAGGCTGGAAATGAATTCTATGCCCGAAGAACTGGACCAGTTGGAACGACAAATTCGTCAGCTTGAAATTGAACGGGAGGCGATCAAAAGAGAAAATGACGAGCTTAAATTAAGGGAGCTCAGCGCCGAAATTGGTAACTTATCCGTTGAAAGAGACACCCTAAAATCAAAATGGAAAGCAGAGAAAGAACTTGTTGAAAAAGTTCAAAATGCGAAAGCAGAAATTGACAACCTAAAATTGCAGGCAGAAAAAGCCGAACGGGAAGGCAATTACGGACTTGTAGCAGAAATCCGGTACGGCAAAATGAAACAACAGGAAAAAACAATAAGCGAATATTCTTCCAAGCTTGATGCTATCAGTGAAAAAAGATTGTTGAAGGAAGAGGTAGACGCCGAAGACATTGCAGCAGCTGTTGCTAAATCTACCGGAATACCGGTTACAAAAATGCTTCAGGGTGAAAAAGAAAAATTGCTCAATCTCGAAGATGAACTGCATAAACGCGTAGTTGGACAGGACGAAGCAATAACTGCAGTGGCGGACGCCATCCGCCGGAGCAGGGCTGGTTTGCATGACCCCAAAAAACCAATTGGTTCGTTCATTTTCCTGGGAACAACTGGCGTTGGTAAGACCGAGCTTGCAAAGGCTCTTGCAGGATATCTTTTTGATGATGAAAGCATGATGACACGTATAGATATGAGTGAATATCAGGAAAAACATACTGTCTCCAGGTTGGTGGGAGCACCTCCCGGATATGTAGGTTACGATGAAGGCGGCCAGCTGACAGAATCCGTGAGACGTAAACCTTACAGCGTGGTACTGCTTGACGAGATAGAGAAAGCGCATCCTGACGTATGGAATGTATTGCTCCAAGTTTTGGATGATGGACGTTTGACAGATAATAAAGGCCGCGTGGTAAATTTTAAGAATACGATTATCATCATGACGAGTAACATTGGAAGCAATATTATCCAGGACGCCTTTGAAAATGTTAGTGAACACAACGTTGAAAAGATCACTGAAAAAGCAAAAGTTGAGGTGATGAGTTTGTTGCGTCAAACAATTCGACCCGAATTTTTAAATCGAGTAGATGATATCATTATGTTCAGGCCCCTGCTCAAAAATGAAATCAAGGGTATTGTCAATATTCAGCTAAACACGTTAAAACAATTGGTGGCCCCAACCGGGATTCAATTAACCTTTAGTGACTATGTTGTAGACTACCTTGCGGAAAATGGCTTTGACCCACAGTTTGGAGCCAGGCCTTTGAAACGCCTGATTCAAAAAGAAATAGTCAATTCCCTTTCCAAGAAAATTCTGGCAGGTGACATTGACAGGTCCCACCCCGTCCTGATAGATGTGTTCGACGGAGTTGTAGTATTCAGGAATGATTCAAGTTCTGCACCATCAACTCAGACCAAAACAAAAGACAAGAAAATGTCAACGAAATAATAGTGAAGTGCCAATAATAGGTCTCTATCATCAGGCAAATCAACAATAAATTGTACCAAAAGCCTTGGCCGCTGCCGGGGCTTTTGTATTTTTATTTATCAAAACCTCATTATGCCTGGCAAACTTTTTACCCTTCCGACCTTTTTGCTGTTTTTAATAATTTCCTGCAACAGTGCATCAATTAATGGTAATTCGCCCTATGCAGACGAGAAAGCTTCCTTAGGTTTTAACGTGCAGTTTGACACCAGTGTGAATAATGCAGGCGCTCAAATGAAAAAATATAAAGACAGTCTTATCATTACTTCTTCAAAGGAAACAGACTTTTTCATTGAGCCTGGGGGAGGTTACGAAAAATCAGATGCGCCTTTGCTGCTGCAAAAGGTCGATAACAGTAAGCCATTTACATTTACGGCTGAATTAAAGCCTGAACATATTGTAAAATATGATGCCGGCATGGTTTTTATTTTTGTTGATGAAAAACACTGGCTCAAATTTGCTTTTGAAGCAGATGAACGCATGAATACCAGAGTTGTCACCGTAAGGACAAACGGAACCTCTGACGATAATAATCACGAGGTAGTCAAGGATTCAATCATCTTTCTGAAAATTTCTTCAGATGCTAAATCGGTGGGATTTTATTATTCATTAGATAATAAAGTATGGAACCTGGTCAGGGTTTTTAAAAATGAATATCCGCAGAATATTTATGTTGGAATTGGTACTCAATCTCCGGCTGGAAATGGAAACAAAACTATTTTCTATGGGGTACAAATTTCCCATACAGCGGTAAACGACTTCAGAAGCGGGATTTAAGCAATACGTTGAAGTTTGAAAAACTCCCGATGGTCTATAGATGAAATTCTATGAAAAAATGAAGTTCATGTATTCATTCACAACCGCATAAATCATTTGAATTTTGGCAATGATTCAATTATCTGCAGTATTAAAGCAGTTTGGAGTGCAGGGAGAAAAAACCGGCTGGACATACATTGAAATTCCCGCGGAATCAGCTCAAAAATTAAAACCGAATAATAAGAAATCATTTCGGGTAAAAGGTAAACTCGATGATTATAAGATAAAATCAGTTGCTCTTATACCAATGGGTGGTGGAAACTTTATTATGGCAGTTAATGCCTCCATGCGAAAAGGAATCGGCAAAAGAAAAGGAGCATCAGTCCAGGTTCAATTGGAAGCAGACAACAAAGTCATTCCGCTTTCAAAAGAGCTTATGGAATGTCTCAAAGATGAGCCTCGCGCACTGGCTTTCTTTAAAACCCTGGCTCCCTCACATCAGCATTATTTTAGCAAATGGATTGAAGATGCAAAAACAGAGCAAACTAAAACAAAGCGAATTGTTCAGGCGGTTAACGGTTTGTCGAAAAAACTAAATTTTGGTTTAATGATCCGGGCATTGAAAGAAAATAAAGATGATCGGTTATAATAAATGCGGCCTGGAATTGTCCATAATAACAATCAAGTCAGACTACGGCCACTTTAAAGGGAAACACCTCAAATCTTTCCCAAACTTTATTGACAATGTAGGGCTCTGTATTTAACCATTCCTGTAATTCCTCATCGGTTTCAAATTGTACGATCATATTTGAGCCAATCATTCTACCATTTTTATCTAATATTGCGCCCCCGATTATAAAATTTCCATTTGCCTTAAGCTCACGCGCCTTTTCAAAATGAAAAGGGCGCACCATCATCCGTTTTTGCAGTGCATTTTTGCCAATTCCATCCCAAGCGTATATCAAGTATTGCTTCATATAGGATCTATTATCACATAAAAGTGAGCAAAGAATTCTACATTAAATCCGTTTTCGCCTGTTTTTTTCCTTTAAAAGCACGGGTTCACTACTGGCATTTTATTTGGTTTATACAACTATAGATTTCACAATAAAATTAAATCGTATGAATCAAAAATTATCAAGAATACTCTTTGGGTCAGCATTATTCGTGTATTGCTCCGTGATGATATTCTCCTATACCGCTTGCAATTCGGACAGCACCAATGATAAAACTTCTGCAGCGCCCGCAACAGACAGCACCAACATGACCCCGCCTGATACTTCAGCCAATAAAGCTGACGCGGCAAAAAAGGTAAAAAAAGGGAAGGCCTCCGTGGTCAATTCTGCAACGGCTAGCAGCAAAATGTCAAAAGACAAAGACGGAATTTACACCAATCCTCAAACGATGCCGGAATATCCGGGTGGACAGTCCGCGCTTTCGCAATACGTGGAAAATCATTTGGATTATCCCACACAGGCCCTTAATGATAACAAAGAAGGGACCGTTAGTGTATCATTCGTAATTGATGAAAATGGCAACGTCATGAACGCGGAAATTAGCGGAAATAAATTGGGGGACGGTTTGGACGAAGAAGCGGTAAATGTCATCAAAAATATGCCTAAATGGAAACCCGGAACCGTTAAAGGAAAAAACGTGAAAACAAGGCTGGATTTGCCAATAAAATTCAAGGTAGACCAACAATCGTGAAACAGTTTATTAGTTGATTATAAAATCTGTCATATGAAAAAGGTTAATTCGTCTAAAACCGCAAGAAGCAAGGACAAGAACCTGGATAAGAATATGAATAACAACAAGATGGATGATAAGTCTGCGGATCTCACTATTGGTGACGATTTGGGAACCATGAAAATAGGAAAAGCCCATTCGATGAATGACGATGATAAAGTAACTATATCAAGAAAACAGGGAGATCCCAAATAGCATTCATACCTTAAATAAAAAAATAATGGCTCACCAATTCAGATGAGCCATTTCATTTTAATAAACAATCAAAAGCTATTTGCGAATATTTAAGTAAGCAGTTGTTTTTGGAGTTACTTCAGATATTTTTTTGTTGTAGGTCGGAACTGAGCTCTTTGCCTGCTTTTCAGAAAAACTGGTTTTTTTCACACCGATTACAATCGATGCCAGGATTACCAGTACAGCTACCGCAGTCAAGCCCTTTTTTGCATAATTGTTCTGCCCGCTTTGATACAGGGATTCAGCAAATGAATTAAGCCCTTTATCTGTAATCTGGACCAGCATTCCATATGGTTCAAAATCATCACCGTAAATATCAAGGTCGCTATTGGTCTTCAACAGGTAACAAGCGTCTTTTAAAGTCGCTATTTCATACGCGTCAGAAACGAGAGAAATATCAATCAAAGGGATGTAGTGGTATTTTTTCTGGAACTCTTTCCTGCCTGCCAGTCTTATTTCATCAAACCAGGCAATATTGGTAGAGAGTGACTTTAAAATCCAGGCAGCAGCGTGCTCGACATGGTCTTTCTGATTAATAGTGTTCATGTTATACGAAATTGGATTATTGGAGCTCCCCAGGAGCGTTTCAGCTTAATATAACGGCAGATTTTGGAGTTTATTGCCGGCCCTGGAAAATTTTATACAGGGAAATACTTATAATAATTTGCTTCGCCAAAAGCACTGTTCCGTCTTTTTTGTAGCTTCACTTAATAAGCCAATGGTTATTTACCGAATTAACATAAAAAACAGCACAGAAAGTTCAATTTTCATCAACCGGCTTTTAAAATTCCTTGTGGCTGTATATATAATCGGAGCTTCAGGATATCTGGTGTATAAATTTTACACTTTATCCTTTCGCCATACTTCGGACAAAGAATGGGCTGCCATAATTATCAATTTCCTGATTATAATTATTCTGGCGCTACAGTTGATAAAGACAATTAATAGAAAATATATCCTTATCACCGATGAGTTTGTAAAATACCGCTGGCGTTTTCCATGGTCTTCCCAAATTCCCTGGGACAACATAAAAATAATCCAGCTTGGATATTCCAGCGTGAGATTTATCACAAAAACAGAAAAAAAATACCGGTTCTATTTTTCAAAGGCCACGGAAATGGAGAAAACTAAACTTCAGGAGGCTCTGACCGACGTGGCCAAAAAAAAGGAAATTGAGTTAATGCAGCCATTATAAGATTTTAAAGGAATGATTTTATCAAAACAAAACCTCCCGCAATTACCATCCACTATTGAAGTTCCCCGATCTGAATATTTTGATTTGCCAGAAAAGGTCTTGCAGTTCGGAACCGGAGTCTTACTAAGAGCGCTCGCTGACTTTTTTATTGACAAAGCAAATAAAAAAAATATTTTCAATGGAAGAATCGTTGTGGTAAAATCTACCGCACATGGATCCATCGATGCCTTTAGCGCGCAGGACGCGTTATACACACTTTGTGTAAAAGGGATTGAAAAAGACAAAATAATAGATGAAACAAGTATAAATGCGTCAATTAGCAGGGTGCTAGCCGCAAGCGAACAATGGGAGGAAATATTATCTTGTGCGACGAATGAAAATCTGGAAATCATTATTTCAAATACAACGGAAGTCGGCCTTACTTTGTTGGAAAACGACAATATATTTTCAAATCCTCCGAGCTCATTTCCGGGAAAATTGCTGTCGTTCCTTCATAAACGATTTACCTTTTTTAAAGGCAGCCACCAAAGTGGCCTTGTCATCATCCCCACAGAGTTAATTCCCGATAATGCAGCAAAATTAAAAAACATCTTACTTAGGCTTGCTAGGCAAAATAACCTAAAGGATGAATTTGTGGAATGGATCGAAAATCACAATAGCTTTTGCAACTCGCTTGTTGACAGGATCGTTCCCGGAAAATTAAATCCTGTTGATCAAGAATTGATTGAAACCAGAAACGGCTATCAGGATGAATTGATGATAATGGCCGAACCTTACTGCCTTTGGGCGATCGAAACGACAAATGAATCAGTAGTAGCAAAATTATCATTTTCACAATGCGATAAAGGAGTGGTTGTCGCGCCCGACATCAGCAAGTTCAGGGAACTTAAACTTAGGCTATTAAACGGGACGCATTCATTAAATTGCGGACTGGCGGTTATTGCAGGTTTTCAAACAGTAAGGGACGCTATGAAAAATCAATATTTCAAGCGTTATGTAACCCATTTGATGCTGGGTGAAATAGCAGGATCGGTAATAAATGACCAAATACACTATGATGAAGCGCAGGAATTTGGTCATGCTGTTATCGATCGTTTTTCGAACCCTTTTATAGAGCATTTGTGGCTAAACATAACACTGCAGTACACTTCAAAAATGCTGATGCGTAACGTTCCTATACTGGAAAAGCATTACCTCAAAACGGATAAACCCCCGGAGTACATCTCATTAGGTTTCGCTGGTTATATGTTGTTTATGAAAAGTAGAAAAATCGGAGATAATAAATTTGTTGGAAATAATGGAATTTCGGACTATGCCATAAACGATGATAAAGCCTTCGTGCTTAATACAAGTTGGAATGAGAATGATATCCCTGGGACTGTCAAAAGAATCCTTGCAGACGAAAGTCTTTGGAACAAAAATCTCTCCCTGTTGCCGGGATTTACCGACGCTGTGACCAGGAGCGTTATTTCCGTAATGAAAAATGGCGTAAAAGAAACAATCGAAGAACTATTGAGCAATCCAAAAGCTAGTCAAAAATGAAGTTGACTCCATACCTCATGCAGCAATCCATGCGATGGTTTGGGCCACAGGACCCGGTAAGTCTTTGGGATATCAGGCAGGCCGGGTGTACTGGCGTTGTTACTGCGCTGCACCAAATTGCTAATGGTCAAATATGGTCCAAAGAAAAAATTCTGAAAAGAAAAAAAACCATTGAAAAAGCAGGCCTGGTTTGGAATGTAGTTGAAAGTGTACCAGTTCATGAGGATATAAAAACGCAAAAAGGCCAATACAAATACTACATAAACAACTACAAGGAAACCCTGAAGAATCTGGCGGACAGCGGGATTACAACCATTACTTACAACTTTATGCCGGTGGTAGACTGGACAAGGACAAATTTAAGTTATACCCTACCCGACAGATCCAGGGCTTTATACTTTGAAAAAGCGGCATTTATCGCTTTTGATGTGTTTATTTTAGGAAGAAAAGATGCCAAGAAGCATTATACCAAAGATGAATTGGCAAGCGCAAAAAAAAGGTTTTCAGAAATGACTGAAAAAGAAAGGAAATTGCTGAAAAAAAATATTCTGGCAGGCTTGCCGGGAAGCGAAGAAAGTTTCTCCCTGGATCAATTCCACTTAGCTTTGGATAAATATAAAAATATTGATGCCGATGCCTTTCGCAATCATTTGTTTCATTTCTTAAAAGAAATTATCCCAGTCGCCGATGAACACGGTTTGACCATGGCAATTCATCCGGATGATCCTCCTTTTTCCTTGTTTAACCTGCCCCGGATCGTCAGCACCGCTGATGATGTTACTAAAATACTGGCTGCGGTCCCTTCCCCAAGCAATGGGTTATGTTTTTGTACGGGCTCTTTCGGGGTACTCATAGAGAATAACTTAGCCAAGATGGTAAAACAATTTGGTGATCGTATCCATTTTGTTCACCTGCGGAGTACTTCAAGAAATAATTCGGGTGATTTTTTTGAAGCTGACCATTTGAATGGCGATGTGGACATGTATGCTGTCATTCTGGAATTATTACAAATAATGCAACGTCGGAAAATATCCATTCCGATGCGTCCGGATCATGGGCACCAAATGCTTGACGATTTAAAAAAGAAAATAAATCCCGGATATTCAGCGATTGGAAGATTACGGGGACTGGCCGAAATAAGAGGAATGGAAATGGGAATTTTTAAATCTTTACTAACCATAAACTGATGAAGAAATTTCTAGATGAAGACTTCTTGCTACAATCAGAGATTGCAAAATATTTATATCATGAAATCGCCGCTCCTTTACCGGTAATTGATTATCACTGCCATTTAAATCCAGAAACTATTGCGAACAATACACATTTTGAAAACCTGACGAGGATCTGGCTTTCTGGTGATCACTATAAATGGCGGGCAATGCGTGCGAATGGCGTGGATGAATCGTACTGTACCGGAAATAGAACTGATTCCGAAAAATTTGAAAAATGGGCAGAAACAGTTCCATACACCTTAAGAAATCCTTTATTTCATTGGACGCACCTTGAACTTCAGCGATACTTCAATATTGATGAATTGTTAACTCCTTCCTCTGCCAAAAAGATTTATGATGAATGCAATCAAAAACTTGCGAAAGCTGATTTCGCTGTCCAGAATTTATTGAAGAAAATGAAGGTTGAAGTTATCTGTACCACAGACGATCCTGTTGATTCTTTAGAACACCACGCAAAATTAAAGCTTGCAAACTTCGAAATCAAAATATTACCGGCATTCCGGCCAGACAAAGCCATGAATGTTGATGACTCCTACAATTTTAATGAATATATAAATAAGCTGGAATCTGCCGCGAATATCTCCATTGGTAATTACGACGAATATTTGCAGGCACTAAAAAAGCGCCACAATTTTTTTGCTGCCTCTGGATGTTCTGTCTCAGATCACGGTTTGGCTTATATCTTCGCTGAAGACTATACAGAAAAAGAGATAAAAGACATTTTTTTGAAAATCCGGTCCGGCAAGAATATAGACGTCCTCGAAAAATTACAATTTAAATCGGCACTTCTCTATGAGTTCGCATTATGGGACTATGAAAAAAACTGGGTGCAGCAATTTCATCTTGGAGCGATGAGAAATAACAATTTCCGAATGATGCAATCCATGGGTCCCGATACCGGATGGGATTCCATCGGAGATTTTCCACAAGCCCAATCGCTGGCAAAATTCCTAAGCAGGCTAGATTCAAATGATAAACTGGCAAAAACAATTCTTTATAATCTGAATCCCTCTGACAATGAAATTATGGCAACCATGATCGGAAATTTCAATGACGGATCAATGGCTGGAAAAATTCAATGGGGCTCAGCATGGTGGTTTTTAGACCAAAAAAATGGGATGACCAACCAACTAAACACCCTCTCTACTATGGGTTTGCTTAGCCGGTTTGTGGGTATGATTACCGATTCGAGAAGTTTTATGTCTTACCCGCGGCATGAATATTTCAGAAGAATTTTATGCAATTTGTTTGGCGAGGAAATTGAAAAGGGGGAACTCCCAAACGACTTGGAGTGGACGGCAAAAATAGTTCAGGACATATGTTACTACAACGCCAAAAATTACTTTCAGTGGTAAGCTTTTAAAGAAAGGGGTCGCGGATGATCGATCAGCCAACCATCAGTCGAAGTAATGGTTGCATATTATATGATAACATAAAATAATTGAAAGGAAATGAATGCCATTCTATGCTTTGGCGAATTTTTGATTCGGTTTTCGCCCGATACGGAAGGTAAATGGTTGGAAAGAAATAACCTGACTTTTTATGTGGGGGGGGCCGAACTAAACGTAGCTGCTGCCTTGGGACAATGGGGATTACCTGTCCAATTTTGTTCCGCCCTTCCGGAAAACTATTTGACGCATCAAATAACTGAATACCTGAACCAAAAACAAATTGATGCTTCGAAAGTATTATTTCACGGGAACCGCATAGGAACCTATTATCTGCCAGCAGACGCAGATCTCAAACACCAAAGCGTTATATACGACAGAAGTAATTCTTCCTTTTCGACACTTGAGCCGGGGATGATCGACTGGGATCTAATTTTAGACGGAGTTACCTGGTTTCATTTCAGCGCGATCTCTCCTGCCCTTTCCAAAAGTGTTGCCGACGTTTGCGAAGAAGGGTTGGCTGCGGCTGCGAACAAAAAAATTACCATTTCTGTTGACCTGAACTTCAGAAACAAACTCTGGCAATATGGTTATGATTCTGGTAAAATAATGCCCCGCCTCGTTAAATATTGCGATATCGTCATGGGCAATGTCTGGTCTGCCGCTACCATGCTGAACATTCCGATCGATGAGCTGCTAACAAAAAAAAATAAAAAAGAAGCATATATTGAGCAATCTGCGCAAACTTCCGGGCACATCATGGAAAATTTCCCACGCTGTAAAGCCGTCGCCAACACTTTTAGGTTTGAAGAAGGTGTAAAAATAAATTATTATGCTACCTTGTTTTGCGAAAAGCAGTTGCATGTATCTCAGGAATATTTATCCGATAAAGTTGTGGACAAAGTCGGCAGCGGTGATTGTTTTATGGCAGGATTGATATATGGTTACCTGCATCAATTAAATCCGCAGGATATACTAGAATTTGCTACTTCGGCCGCTTTTGAAAAACTTTTTGTGAAAGGTGATTCAACAAATAAAACGGTCGAAGAAATAAAAGCTGCAATTAAAAAATGACTGGAAAAGACGACATAAAAACCCAGATTATTCAGCAAGGATTGTTACCGTTGTATTACCATGACAGCGCTGAAGTGAGTTTCAATATTTTAAAGGCTCTTTACAAGGCCGGAGTCCGTATAATAGAATTCACGAATCGTGGAGAAAATGCATTGGATAACTTCCTATTCCTTCAAAAAGCGGTTAAGTCAGAAATGACCGATATGAAAATTGGTATCGGAACCATCACTTCACAAACTGATGCTGAGATTTTTATTGCAGCAGGCGCTCATTTTATTGTTTGTCCAATTATGGATAATTCAGTCGCAGCATGTGCCAACAAAAAGGATTTGCTGTGGATTCCTGGCTGCATGACGCCCACTGAAATTAACGCCGCCCGCGATAATGGAGCATCTTTGGTAAAAATCTTCCCTGCAAACATTTTGGGTCCGGCGTATATTTCATCAATAAAAGAAATCTTCAGAGATCTCTTATTTATCCCTACCGGCGGTGTGGAAATGAACAAAGACAATATCCAATCCTGGTTTGATGCCGGCGTCGCGGCTGTTGGAATTGGAAGCAGACTTTTCACAAAATCCATACTATCAAATCATGACTATGATTCGTTGACCGATGATTGCGCCGATTTGCTGATGATAGTTAAGGATGCAAAACAGCATAAGAAATGATGACATAAGAGTTACTGCCTGAAATTCTTACCGAACCATACCAGGGGCACCAGCAACAGCATTCCTACAAACAGGAAGGCTGGCAAATGAATTGAAGTAGGATATCTATACCACAAGGAAGCACCGAACACGGTAAAAGTAAGTCCGATAAAAACAGCCTGCAACCATGCTTTCCTGCTGAATTTTTTTAAATCACCGGAAAGGAATAAAAGCCAAACAGCGGTACCAAAAAGCAATGTGGCGCTTAATATTCCATCGATCAAAACCGTATTGGAAAAATGTTTACCGATATCTCCCGTATTTTCAGCGACTATGAGGTTATTAATGCTCAATCCCCTGTACAACGCGGCAATTATAAGTAAAAAGGAACATGCTATTGTGCACCGGTATACAATCCTGGATTGTTTCATTTTAACATTTTTTACAAGGGCAATGAAGGGAGAATTCCCATATAATATCAGTAAGACCCTTATAATTTTTAGTTTCCTGCGCCATTCATTCCAATGCATCCACCAGCGCATCTTTTCTTTTCTTCCCTTTCCAACAATTCAATATTATAAAAATAAGTTCTGATGGTGAAGAGAAATGAATTAATTTTTGGGAATCCTATCAGATTTTATCTTTCTACGTGCAAAAAGAACCTAGACTTTGCAAATTCACCTTTTCTTCCATGCATATTGACCAAACCGGAAGCCGTGGAATATTATTACTGTTTATTATCGTAACCTTGTAGAAAGACTTTATTTGCAAAATAATCATATTCATGCCGCTAATAAATTTCGAATTTAAAGCTAGGGCAAGCTCATTAGAAGAATACATAAAACAATTGGAAAATCTTAACCCCAGGTTTGTCGGGGAAGACACCCAAATAGACACCTATTTTAATGTAGCTAATGGGAGATTAAAAATACGCGAAGGCAATATAGAAAATGCTTTAATATGGTATGAAAGAGGAAACACGCCAAATTCAAAACAATCTGACATCCTTCTTTACAAACACGATCCTCAAAGCGACCTAAAAGATATCCTGGCAAATTCCCTGGGCATAAAAGTTGTTGTGTCAAAAAAAAGAAAAATTTATTTTGTCAATAATGTAAAAATTCATTTTGATACGATTAAAGAATTGGGAAATTTCATTGAAGTAGAAGCGATCAATGAAGGCGGAAAATTTGCAATTCATTCGTTACAAGAACAATGTGCGTTTTATGCAGATTTCTTCCGAATCAAATCTGACGATTATATCAGCGCTTCATACAGTGACTTAATAATGAATAAGGATGAAATCGCTCATCAATTCTGATGCTTTTTGTTCTACGAAAACGTTTCAAATGTCATAGATACCGCTTGATCTGACAACTAATAAATGCGGGTCAGGATTTAATATGTCAATTATCAAATTGTAGATAGATTTACATTACTCTGCTCGAAGGCATTTTACCGGGTTCATAAGGGCTGCCTTCAATGATTGATAGCTCACGGTCCCTAGCGTGATCAGCAAAGCCCCCAGTCCGGCCGCCACAAAGATCCACCAGCCAATGCTAGTCCGGTATGTATAATGCATTAGCCAGTTGTGCATAAAATAGCCCGCCAGGGGGAAAGCCAGCAACAACGATAGCGCCACAAGTTCCACGAAATCCTTGCTCAGCAAACCCCAGAGAGTGAACACGGAAGCACCCAATACCTTTCGTACGCCGATCTCCTTCACCCGTTGCTCCGCCATAAACGCCGCCATCCCAAACAACCCAAGACAACTTATGAAAATGGCCAGGAGCGCAAAAACCCCCGCCATCTTTCCCATCCTTTCTTCCGCCTCGAATTTGTTCGCATATCGCTGATCGGCAAAATTGAAGACAAAAGGAACCGATGGAGCGTAGACCTTACAGATACGCTGGACCTTATCCATTGCGTCATGAACACTAACCATCGGGTTGATCCTGATATTTAAAAACGTCTTAGCGTCTGTCAAGTAATAAACCGATTGCTTCACAGGTTCATAGGGGGAACTCACGACCACATCTTTTATTACTCCGATGATTAGCTTGTCTTTGCCCCACAATTGTATGGTCTGTCCCACGGGATTGGTAAGGCCCATAAAGCGAATTGCCGTCTCATTCATAATAACAGCATCGGAATCCGAATGCATCTGGCCTGAGAAATCCCGTCCTTCTACAACCTGCCAACCCACCGTCTTCCCATAGGCCGCCGTCACCCCGACATCAGCGAACGACACTGAACGATTCGGGTCCATCCCCTTCCAGCTCAAATTGCCGGTGTTGCCGTTGTTGCCCGTGATTGGACCCGTAGCTTCCGCTACTGCCGTCACGACGCCGGATTTTAGCATATCCTCCTGTACAGCATTAAAGTGATCATGGATGTCATTTGTCGGCATGTATATGTTCAGCAGCCCCCTGCTTGTGTATCCCACGGGTCTGTCTTTGGCGAATTGGATCTGTTGGAACACGACCACCGTGCCTATGATGAGGATCACTGAAACGGAGAATTGCATCACGACGAGCACCTTTCGCGGAATGGCTGCAAACCGTCCAGCCCGGTAAATGCCTTTTAGCACCTTCACCGGCCGGAACGCCGAAAGGAAAATGGCTGGATAGCTCCCTGCTATAACACCTGTAAACAAAGTGAACAATCCTCCCAACCCCCAAAAAACGGGACTGTCCCAGGGAATAATAATGTTCTTATCTGCCAACTCATTGAAAAAGTTGAGTAGGAGATTAGCCAGCAGGAGCGAGAACGCAAAAGCCAGTGCGGAAATAAATATTGATTCACAAAAGAACTGGCTTACGAGTTGGCCCCGACCGGAACCGACCGTCTTCCGGATTCCAACCTCCTTTGCCCGTTTTTCGCTGCGCGCCGTGCTAAGGTTCATAAAATTGATACAGGCCAAGAGCAATACAAATCCGCCGATTATTCCAAAGAGCCAGACATACTCTATCCTTCCCCCAACCGCACGGCCATTCTTAAAGTCCGAATACAGATGCCAGTCAGCCATCGCCTGCAGGAACAGCTCGGCCTTGTTGGTATCACCCGGGTCCATATTCTTTCGCTTGGCATTCTTTATTTTTAATGACGCTGCCTTCAGGTCCACATGATCGGCCAATTGTACATACAATTGATAGGAATTACTGCCCCAACTGCTGCGGTTCTTTGTAGGGACAATATGATTGAAATAATAATCCCAAGGGCCCATGAATTCCGCCCAGTCCTGATGCAATGTCGAATTCTCCGGAAGGTCTTTGTAGACACCTCTTACGGTAAAATTAGCGGTGTCATCCATCCGGATCGTTTTGCCGATCGCATCCACATCGCCAAAAAGTTTTTTCGCGAGCGACTGCGACAACAGGATAGCCGTTGGATCCTTCAAAGCTCCCTTGTACCCCTCGATCATCGTCAAACCCAGCACTTCGGGACCATCTGGTTCGACAAATGGTCCCGTGGGGAAAAGTTTTTTCTCGCCGACCGACAACACATCATCCTGCGACCAGGACGATAACACGACATGCTTGAAATCACTGCCATAGTTCTTCCGCAGTTCCCCACCCAGCAGGATAGGAATCGCAGGCCCGGTCTCTATTTCTCCATTGAAAGTCTGGTTCTGCATGACCCGCGCTACCCGTCTGTAATTCGGATCATACTGGTCAAAGGTCAGTTCATCCCAAATCCACA
>Ga0206902_10089_pt1 | contig 26124 bp, 22 predicted proteins | sample Alteio_BWOrgHeat_44_FD_153242 | JGI IMG/M metagenome (GOLD analysis project Ga0206902, IMG submission 153242) | Enriched cells from forest soil in Barre Woods Harvard Forest LTER site, Petersham, Massachusetts, United States -... | ecosystem: Environmental > Terrestrial > Soil > Temperate forest >... | reverse complement strand
AATGATTCAGGAAACGCAAACCATTGAGCAAATGCTGGTAGGTGAGTTTTCATCGGAGCTTACGCAGTCTTTGAGCTGGGCTAATCAATTGAGGTAAGTAAAATGTTGTTGCATGTGTATACGATTACTGGAGGTGAGTTACTCAAGACATTTTATAACGCAATGGCGGCTATGTTTCATGTGAGTGGGATTAGTGGGATTTTTCGTATTGCACTGATGATTGGTAGCGTATGGACGGCTGGGCAATTTATTGTCAAGCGCGATATACGCACGATGTTTTTCTTTATTCTTAAATATGCGTTTGTTATTGCCTTTATTTTGCATCCCACTTGCAACGTGCAAATTCATGACAGAACCGATCCAATGCGCTCAGATCTTACCGTTGATAATGTACCGTTGGTGCTCGGTTTTGTGGGGAGCTTAAGTAGTATGTTAAGTGACGGAGTTACAGAGATGTTTGAGCTATATTTTCATACGCCTAATGACATGGACTATAGCCATACGGGCATGATTATGGGGGCAAAACTATTTTTGTCGGCGAGTAATATAAAAATTACCGATCCGGTATTTAACGCGAATATGCAGAAATTTATGCAGCAATGCGTGTTTTATGATGTTATGTACAATCGCTATAGTTTAAAGGACATTAACGAAGCTACTGATATTTGGGGCTTAGTTAAGGCCAATGCTTCGGTGGCTCGTGGGTTTATTTATGATGGGAAATTTCAATCGTGTGCAGAAGCTGCAACGCTACTGGATAACGCATGGGAGAGTGTGATTCTTGATGCGAAATCCAAGTATGCGGGCTTTGCATTTGGTAATCATTCTGATGCTATAGCTAATTTCGAAAAATATTTACCCCAGTCTTATAATCACCTTAATGCTATGTCTGGTGATGCGGCAGCACTCATTCGTCAAAACATGGTAGCAAATGCTATTCGTGATGGCGTGTTTGCGATGGGAGCACGGGTTAATTCTAAAGCTGCCATTGATAGTTTTGCGGCAAGCCGTACTCAAGAGAAAATTCCAGCCGCGTTAAGTAATATTGGACTAATGGCTGCGTATTGGTTGCCAATATTACACAGTTTATTGTTTTGCATAGTCATTGGCTGTTTTATTTTTGTCTTGTTCTTCTTGCCATTTCCGTGTGGTATCGCATTTTTGCAGTTCTATGTAACCTTATACGTTTGGCTTGCACTATGGCCGCCGATGTTTACATTGATTAACTATGCGATGACAAGTGTTACACAGTTTGGTCTTTCCTTTGTCGCAAAAGGTGCCACAACATTAAGCTATCAAACTGGTATTAATCAAGTATATGAAAACATGGCGGCATTAGGTGGCTATTTATTGTTAGCGACTACTACGTTAAGTTATATGCTGATTAGTCGCCAGGCAGGTAGTTTACTCTCAGTTGCCCAACAACCTGCTAATGTTGCGCAAAATGCAGCAACATCAGCCGCCGAAGAAGCGCAAGCTGGCAACTACAGCTATGGCAATACTAGCTTTGCTAATCATCATGGCTTTAATACTAACTCATATCATAACGATCAAAATGCCCGGGTTTCTTTAGGCGGTGTTGAAGAGAGCCTTGATAGTGGTTCTATTGCACGAATTTCGCGCGATGGCAGTGAAACCTTATCTATGGCGACTGCCATGTCGCATACACCACTTGGTATTCAGCTTGGTGAAAGCAAACGTACCGCGTTTTCGGAATTATCGGATAGTGCAAGAAGCGCGGCGTTTAATAAATCAGAAGCTTCGTCTGAACAATATGGCGCGTCATTGCGTAGCTTGATAGAGCTTGGTGAAACACAAGCACACAATGATCAAAGTGGTGAGGGACATCAAATCTCAAACTCGGCCGGGTTTAATGCTGCTGCATCGAAGATATCTAATTTAGTCGATACCTTTGCTAAAGATCATAACATTTCGCATGACGAGGCGACTAAATATTTAAGTGCTTGGCACTATAATTTTGGAGGTAGTGTTAGTGGTGGAGCTGGAACTGGCTCAGCAATTCCTGGTTGGCGTGCAAACGTCAATGTAGAGGCTGGTGGTGGTTATCGACACGAAAAGGATACGACGGAATCTCATCAAGATGCTCATTTGATTAATGAAGCGCGTCGCTTTAGCGAAGAAAATCACTTTACCGATGTTGTAAATCAAGCACGTCAAGCAACCAAAGATGAACACTTTAGAACTTCTGATGATGTGAACAATCGTTTAGCTAATAATTTCTCATCAGGCTATGACAAATCCATGCATTATCGTGATGAAGCTATGGCGAGTCTTACTGAGTCAGAAAATTATCACCAACAAGCCAATATATCAAATGAACAAGTAGCCGCAATTAATTTAGATGCACAAACTGACTTTATTGATTGGCTATCACATCATCGTGCACCAAATAGTGGCGGTAATATAGGCTTGCAACAAGCCGAGTGGTTGATTCGTCATGATCCAGAAATGGCGCAAGCTTATGCACGACAATATGTTGGTGAGAAAACCGAGCAATCTATAGCGCAGTTTAAGCACGATCATCCGATTAATGCACAACATATACAGCAAAAGCATGATGAGTTTAGAGCGCACATACCAGGTAAAGAGGCTGTTGATCATGCACTGACAGACTATAACCACACTTTAGATAGCCGAACTCAAGGAGTGAATGTTGGTCATGTGAATCGTAATGCAGTAACAGTAGTAAACCATGAATTTGTTGAGAGACAAGAGGATATATTTGCGCGTACCAACGCTCTTGATTTACAGGGATTGCAAGTCATTCAGGATGTGAAAGACGAACAGGCTAAAAAGGATACGAAGTCATGACCGCCATGAGCTTGTACCAAAGGGATTACCACTGGCATCCACACCACTACTACCAGACATGGGTAACCCTGATCCTGGGTTTACACTTGTGTAACTATCGTGCCAACTGGAAGATGGGTAATGTGTCACATCACTTGTATAAAATGCTTGACCTTGAGAGATATGGTTCTCCCAAACTTGCTGTTGAGTTGGCAATGCATAACCTAAAGCATATATCGCTATACGTAGACCTACGTAAGAAGCAAGGCCAATTGCAATACATGACATGGCTGAGATCATTATCCAGTCTTCCGCAAAAACGGATAGCATATGATTTTCTTCCGCAGCGATTTCAAGTGAAAGAATTAGAAAACCTGAGATTACCAGAGCAAGAGCGCCCATGCCAGCAGCACACTGATAAGCTTTCTTTCTTGCAGAGTGAGGCAAATCCTTCACCGAGCGGATCATTATTTGTCCTTTATCATTTTTTTGCATGGGCATTCCTCCTTTTCTGTAATTGTAGCGTAAATCTCATGTTTTTTATAGGTAGAAGGAGATTTATATGAGTATGAATGCAACCAAAGCATTTATGCAGGGCGGCCTAAATATATTACAAAACCTTAATATATTTAACCGTGTTAGTAAAAATTTAAGTATAGCTATGCTGTTAATTTTTGTTGTTCTAGTAGGCATAATCTTTTATCTAAATACTAGTATGTATCAACGCTATATTAGTCAGGTATTCATTAAAGCGCATGTACTGACATTAGTACAAAGCAAGGCAAAACAAGTAGTGCAGATGCCAACTGGCGAAGCATATCCTGTATATTCTGCACAAATTATTAAGGCACCTATGGTGCTTAATATTATAGAGGAGCTTAAACAAGCATTAATTATGAGTGTGGTAGAAGCATTACTTGCTACTGTAGTAACGCTGATTGTGATAGTGAAGTATATGCAAAATAGAGGTGAAGAGCAAAATAAGACTAAAATTATCCGTGGTAGCGAAGAATTAGTAGATGGAGAACAGTTAAAAAAACAAATTAAAAAATCCGGCAAAGTCTCACCCTATAGCATTTGTGGCGTACCTTTACCGCTTGGTTCTGAAAGACAACATATACAAATAGTTGGGACAACAGGTGGCGGGAAAACCATGGCTATCTGTGAGCTATTAACTACTATTCGTGCGCGAGGCGAGCGCGCCATTGTTTATGATAAAGGTGGTACGTATTTATCGCGATTTTATCGTGAAGGCCAAGATATTATTTTAAACCCTTTGGATAATCGCGGCCGTGCCTGGAATGTGTGGGCAGAATGTGAAGATAAAGCTGATTTAGAAGCACTTGCTGAGGCTATCATGCCGATGCCTCTGAATAGCGCTATGGATCCCTTTTGGATCCATGCCGCGCGTATGATTTTTGTGTCTACTGCTTATCAGTTAAGAACTCATCCTAAGCGCTCAAATACTATGCTGCTCCAATACTTACTAACCTCAGACTTAGGTCGCATTCATCATTTATTACGTCATACAGAAGCAGAATCCCTAGTATCAGAGAAGATACAAAAAACTGCGCTAAATGTAAAAACGGTATTGGCTACATATCTAAAATCATTACTATATTTACAGGATGATGGAGATATTTTTTCAATTCGGGACTGGATATTAAATGATAATAGTAATTCCTGTTTGTTTATTAGTTCAGATGGCCGTAAACACCCAACGCTGCGGCCACTTATCTCAGCCTGGCTTAATACAGCAACCAAAGAACTACTTGGTTTAGCACCTAGTGATACTCGGCGTATTTGGGTTTCTTTAGACGAGATTACTTCTTTACATGCGCTATCATTTTTAGGACCAGTACAAGCAGAGGGTCGTAAATTTGGTGGCTGTTTTGTATTGGGTCATCATGGCGCATCTCAAGTACGTACTATTTATGGCAATGATGGGGCAAATGCCTTATCTGGCCTATGTTCAACGCGTTTTTTTCTGCGCTTACCGGAAGAAGCTGATGCTGAACCTGCATCACTTAATCTCTGTACATCTGAAGTTGAAGAAGTAAATGAGTCGGTTAGTTATGGCACTAATACTCTGCGTGATGGCATTTCTGTGTCCAAACAAACTAAAGAAAAGCGTATAGTTTTAGCCTCAGAAATTCAGATCCTTGATGATATGCAAGGGTATTTACGTGTTAGGGGTAGTTTTCCTGCCGCAAAAGTCTCAATTAAACCTGTGGTTTACCCTAGCATTCATCCAGAGTTTATAGCACGAAATCTTGATCCCGATCCTCTAAGACAAAAAGTTGAGAAATTGGTGGATAAATATAGCGATCCTATGCTTGCTGCTGCTCATGACAAAGCATTAGAAGAAGCAACAAAAACTCAAGAAGAAACTACGAAGCCGCCGATTAAAAAATCAAAACGGTTGCAGCGAGAGACACCGGAGTTCTTATAAATATTAATTGCCAATTAGTGGGAGGCTGTATGTTAAGTATTCAACCATTAGAAAGTGCAGAGGGCGCTACAGATTATTATCTGAATGTAGTGAATTATTATGCCAACGATTCTAAAAGCGTGCGTTGGCTAGGTCAAGGTGCTGCAGACCTAGGCATCCATGGGCAGACTGTGGAAAAAGAGCAAATGCTTTCATTACTACAAGGCAAAATGCCTGATGGTACACAGCTAGGCCGTGTTGAGAAAGGTGCTATCCAGCATCGCCCTGGTTTTGATATGACACTCGGCGCACCAAAATCATTTTCAATTATCCTGGAGAGTGGCGCCGATCCACGTTTAGTAGAAGTATGGGATACGGCTGTTGAATGGTTTGTGCAAGAAATGGAGCAAGAATTTGCACAAACTCGCCAAGTTCTTGATGGTAAAGTTGAGTATGTGGATACTAAAAACTTCGTCATCGCTGCATTTAGGCAGTCAACTTCGCGTGCTAATGAACCGCATACTCATACGCACTTGGTCGTGCAAAATATGACGAAGTGTCTTGATGGCAATTGGCGCTCCCTTGCTAGTGATATGGATGGGAAAAGGGGGGTGGTTGAGCAGATTATGAAACACCACATCTATGGTGGGCTTAAATTCCGTAATTATTTGGCGAGTTTAACCAGTGCAATAGGCTATGAAATAGCATCAGACGGTGATGGGTTGTGGGAAATTAAGGGTGTGCCTGAGAATCTGATAGAACATTTTTCAACCAGACGCGAAGAAATTGAAGCGTCAATGCAGGAAAATGGTTTAATTGGTGCCAAGGGTGCCGCAATTGCCGCGGCAAAAACTAGAGAAGATAAGCAAATAGTTGATTTTGTGCAATGGCAAAAAGGCGTTATTAGTGATTGTAAAAAATTAGGCTTCGACCCACATAAATTAGCGGCTCAGTCGTTAAGCCCGAAAGCGCCAGGTAGTCTTTTCCAAACGTTTAAGGACAAAATAGCTGAACTATATTATGGTAAAGAAGCTATCATACTCAACCATGCAAAAGAGGCTGTGCACATAGCCATTGAATCGGTGAGCCAACAACAAGCAGTTTTCGCCTTGCGCACACTAAAAAAAGAAGCCTTAAAGCACGCGATAGCTAGCACCTCATTTGTAGATGAAAAACTTATCGACGCGGTCATTGTGAATCAAGTTAAAAGTCAGAATCTCTATCAAGCAATGCATCCATATACACGACAAGCATTACTAACGACTCCTTGGCAGTTAACCTTGGAGTGCGAAGCGGTACAGCGCATTGAAAATGGCAAAGGGACGGTTGCTGCTATTTGCTCTAAACAAACGGTAAGCAATTTTATTAAGAATAAAGAGCAAGAACTACAATTTTCACTGTCTCCATCACAAAAACGTGCCATGACCAGTTTCTTAACCACGAAAGATCGCTTTATTGCTATACAAGGTTATGCTGGTACGGGAAAAACTACCATGTTGCGCTTAACAAACGAGCTAGCAGCGCAACAAGGCTATACTATTCGTGGCATAACCGCAGGTTCTTCTGCAGCACATGAGTTACAAATCAAAGGCGGCTTAGAAGCAGCTACTTTTGCCAGAGAACTAAGCAGGTTACAACAGCAACGAGAAAATTTACAAAAAACAATTTTTGTTGTCGATGAAGCGTCGATGTTATCGAATCCTCAAGGCCATAAAATTATTAAGCTCGTTGAACAATTTAACACACAGCTAAAGATTATCGGTGATAGAGCGCAATTGCCTACGCCATCTAGCGGTAAACTATTCTCTATGACGCAGGATTACGGCATTGATACTACTCTAATGACTGATAATTTGCGGCAGACAGACGCAGAGCTAAAAGAATCAGCCATACATGCTGGACGTGGTGAAATTTATGATGCTGTTGAAAAACTAACCCATGTTAAAGAGTTAGATGAATACTCTAAACGTATAGAATATATGGCTAATAAATGGCTGTCATTAACGAGAACTGAAAGAAGCAACACACTATGCTTTGCTCCAACGCATAAGAATCGCCACGATATTACTGCAATAATCCGCGATGCACTAAAGAATGAACGGGCCTTAGTAGGAGTTGAACATAAACAGCCCATCTTAAAAGAGCATAACTTAACTAGCATTAAAATACGCGAGGCAGTTTATTACTCGAAACAAGATGTTATTAGGTTTAATAACACAATTGCGCGCTATAACATTCAAGCTGGGGAATATCTTACTGTAGGTGCAGTAACTAAGGCTAATAAAAGTAGTAATACCTTATCATTAACCAGAGAAAATGGCAGCACACTTACTTTTAAGCTTGCAGCACTGCCAGAGTTTAAAGCGGAAAATAAAGATTTAGAACGCCCCATTGAAATCTATCGTAAAGCAGACCTAGCAATAATGGCAGGTGATCGCATACAGTTTAAGCGTAATTTTGTAAAGCAAGGCATTAGAAATTCTGAGCTAGGGCGCATTCAAGCAATAACTCCAGAGGGTATACAAATCACTACTGACGAAAATGTCACCGTGAACCTTAAGTTTGGTGCCAAAGAATTACAACACCTAGACCATGGTTATGTACTCACAACTTACGCCGCACAGGGTAAAGATAAGAAACAAGGTCTATCACTTATGGAAGGGGAAAACCGCTTTGCATCAACTATGCAAAATTATTATGTGACCACTACCCGTGGTATCAGTGCCATGACAGTAGTAACAGACAATAAAGACAAACTTATTAGAGCTATTACTACTAATGATAGCGATAAGTATTCATCCCTAGAAATGGTAGATGCAGACACCTTAATGGCTCATCAAGAGCGTTTTAAGGAAGGCAAAGATAGCATTATGTTACAAAATGTTATTGAGAAAAAGTTAGCTAAAGAGCAAGAGTGGAGTGTATTAGAAAGTACTGTTGGGCGGTATGCAGATGCCAAACAACAAGAAGTTCATCGAGTCGCTGCCAAAGTGGCCTACGCCATTGTTAATGATCCAAGAACCTATCGCTTAGCTAAAGAGAGACTAGAGTTTACAAGCAACAGTTATCGTAGAGATGCATTCACCTTTGCGACTGCTAAATTATTTAATTCACTATCAGCAGAAGAACGTCAGGCATTTTCTGTAGTAAGACAATATGTCGCATTAAATAAGCAAATCGCAAAACGTGTAGAGCATAACAAAGCAGCATTTCCTCTTGTTACAGTTAAAAGCACAGGCAAAGATCAGGCACCTAAAACAGAACTAGTGCTGCGCAATGACAGTGCAAATAAGAACCATCTAATGCAGCTTACTATGAGACGCAATGCGTTAGCTAGTTTAATCAGCATCAAGTTAAGTGATTTTAAGCCTTACCTAAAGCATTATTCTATTGGTGAGCTGAATCGCATTGGCTTACCACAATATGAATTGCGTAGTGCTGTAAAAAAATCCCAAGAGCGGCTAGAAAGTCTAGCTAAACATGCAACCTTAGATAAAGTTCGTGAGAATGTAGCTACGTATTTAACTGCTAATGTAGAGAAGCGCGAGATGATTGCCGCTCAAATTAGACGAGATGCAAAACTATCCCATCCTTTTGTGCTAGATTTCGCTAAAACTCTCAATCAGCAGCCAGAACAGCTCTGGAAAAGCATACATCAGGACGCTAGAGAGCATAGCGATAAACTATTTCGTAATGGTTTAAGTATTGATGGCAAATTAGCTTTTGATAAAATTAAAGCATATAAAGAACTGCAAAAAGAGATCTACGCTAACTGGTCAGAACATTTACAGCAAGCCGAGGCAATAGCAGATAAAGCGCAAATAATTCCCGATCTAAAATCTAAAGAATTATTTACTATACGTAATGAATTAGCTAATGAATTAATACAAAATAAAGCATTACCAGAAGTGGCAGCTTATTTTAAGTTAGATACGAGTAAATTAACGCTGCAACAGCAGAGTCACCACTACCAAAATAATGTACAGCGCTTTATAGCTAGCGGTAGTAACTTTCAAGCACGGTTGACCGCTATTTATGATATTAAAAATGATATCAAAGGTCACTATCCATTTATAAAAGAACTTGGCGTGGACACCAAGATATTGAGCAAATTTATGCGTGTGACAGATAGAGCAGAGCGCTTAGATTTACTCACTGGCGAAGAAAAAAATGATTACAAACGCTATTTAAATTATAAACACGTAAGCACACAAGCTTATAAAGGATGGCAAACCATTCATCAAGACAAGGCTAAGCCTTATAAATCTACGCAGATTGCAGCAGCGATTACGCTTTCGGCACATCGTGATTATTTGGCAAATCAATTGGCAAGATCGCCATACATAAATAGCATTCTGACTGCAGAGAATGGCAACAAAGACAAGATATTAGTACATAGTGATAATCATAATCTTAAGGTTCGAGAAGTCACAACACTGAATAACACATTACAGACCTTATTTAAGCAATATGCAAACTTATCGTCAACAAGTACCAGCAAAGAACGTACAGCCTGGAAAAATAATTGGAATGACTTAAACCAACAATTAAAACGCATTGAGAAGGGTCATATGTATCGGTTTGCGTTACAAGATAAATCATTGGATTGCAGCATGGTTGAAAAAATCCGTCATGAGTTACGCAAGTATGATACGGATAAGTCCGAGCTACCCAAACAAAAGGCAATACCACTAGCAAAAATCCTGCAGCCACTACAAAAATCAGCACAATATCTTGATGCGAAATTGATTAATGAATCGCTTATGTCAGCACCAGAAATCACCTATAAAGAGATTTGGGGTGAGCCTAAATCACAGAATACAAGAGAGATGCGTTACAGTGGCGGGTTGATTGTGACATTAACAGGTAGCAAGCAGGGGTTGTGGCATGACTTTACAACAGGAGTTGGTGGTGCACCAATTCAGGCTGTCATGCATGAGCAAAATGTATCATTTCAAGAGGCAATAAAAATTGCAGCGGGAATAGCTGGTATTGACCAAAATGATAGTCATCTAGTAAATGTTGCAAAAACCAATACCCATAATACTGCCAAGCAGGTATCAGAAGATCTAGCGAGAATGAATAAAATTATTTCAGCAAAAAGCATATGGAATAGTGCGATAAATGCCAAAGGTACAATAGCTGAAAAATACCTAACACAGCATCGCGGCATAAATAAAATCGATAATTTAGATATACGGTATTGGCCTCCAGAGGTACCTTGGAAAAATTGCAATGAGCATGGAATACTTGAGGATAAAGTTAATAAAATACCAGCATTAATCTTTGCCGCAAGAAATGCTAAAGGCGAATTGACAGGGGTACAACGTATTTATCTCGATCCAAAAAACTGCCAATAAGAATACGTTTATGGAAAATCCGAAACTATCCAAAGGCATTATGGAAGGTAGCTGCGGTATTATTCAAAAAGGTATGCGTGGCGCACGGCTTTATATAGCGGAAGGACCTGAGACAGGAGCATCTATTGCAATGGCAGATAGTAAGGCCAGTGTGTTAGTTTCTTTTGGTATTGCCAATATGAAAAACTTAAATTCCATCATCAAAACCTATAATACAAATGACATTATTATTGCTGGTGATAATGATTATGGTTCCAATAATACGCAACAACAAATTGAGACAACCATAGAATTATATAAACAAAATAATATTGCCGCACAGGCTATTATTCCTAATCTGATAAATAATAAAAAAACTGATTGGAATGATGTGCTACTTAAACAAGGCGTTGCCGAAATTCAAAAGCAATTATTGAGAAATACAATAAATAATATTAGTAATAAAGCTATTGGACAAGTTATGCCCGAATTATTGACACGCGTTGATTTTAACAAATCAGCAAAGCTAGATGGCATCGATACGCAGTCTTTACGTGATGTATCTATGCTATTAGATAAGGATAAAAATCTTAATCAATTAGTAGCTGCTTATAATAAAACTACTCAATTAAATGATAGTAAAAATGCTCTATCTGTTGATAGAGCATCCGCAATAAAAATTGATCGTGAAGTGGATATCGATCTCTAACATTATTTCTCGTCTTTTAGTTTATTAAATTTTAGTTTGGTATCATCTATAATTTCAGCGATTTCTTCATCTGTAAAATCAAATCTAGTCATGGCTAATTTCTTTAAGATCCCGCTCGCTTGAAAAATTAACATTTGCCAATACTCTTCTAATTTAGTTGGTTTAGGTTCATCTTTTGGTGTGTTTTGGCTATCCAGAACCCGCAAGCCAATTTCAATAAGTTTTGTCGTAGTATAGGATATAGATTCCTTTTTTTTGCCAGCAATTTTTATAATTTGCGTATGCATATCTTCGGGTAGAGTAATGGAAATTTTGCTCATAATATTGCCTCATTTTCAAATGCTATTAAAATTCGCACTGACGCACGCGTGCGTCAGTGCTTCTATTGTGCAGTATACTATATTTAGCATTAAATATCAATCTATTACATCATCACATGCCGCATATTTGCAGTACGCAAAAATAGGAAAAATTCGCGCAGTGCCGCACATTTACACACCGATTTTTGCCTATAAATTGCGCAGAAGCAAAAATTTTGCAGTCACGTTTTTTAAAACAGAGGTTTTTTAGAATAAATACAACGAGTTACACAAACTACCAAGTGTTGCGAAAGGTGTGCTGTTCTCAGGGGTTGTCATTGATTTGGTTTTGTAATTTGTCGGTTATTTATTATATTTTTGCTATTTAATTTTTGTAAGTGCCGTTTAATGGCACGCTTGTGATTGATAGGCTTTATTCTGTGATTTGCTTTTTATTTTTCGTGTGCCATAATGCTTAAGTTACTCATAACATAAGGATTAAATATTATGAATATATTTGCTAGAATTAAGCAATTTTTTAAAGATAATTATGTTCCATTTACACAAGAAGAAATTGAGGCCGGAGCTGCTGACATAGATCCAAGCCCACGAAGATCATTCGACCCAGCGGTTAATCCGGCTACTGGTATGCCGATGGTTGGTCAGGTGGATTGTATGGGTAGTCCATTTGGGCAACGTTAAACTCATTACAATATTTTGATTGTCATTATCACTCTGGTTATCCTTCTGATAATCAGAGGCTATCTATTTAATTGTTATTTATATTGTATATCTGTGGTTGTAATGATAAGTTCAGGTCAGGAAAATAAATGCATTGATAACTATATATTATAATCATATAATATGTGATTATGTTATATAACGTTATATTGCTAGGATAAAGATATGCCACTTATTACTGTGAAAAAAGAAGCTAAAAAGGAATCGTTATCTATTGAAATTCATGCTGATGTGTTAAATGAAATTAATAATTATTGTAAATGGGCAAAGATAGATGTTGATTTATTTTTAGAAGAAGCAGCTAAATTTATCTTTAAAAAGGATAGAGAATATAAGTTACAGTTAAATACAAGTAGCCGTGGAAGAAAAAAGAAAGATACATAACACTGAAGAAATTATTATATTTAATAGATCGTAAAATGAAAACTATTGCTGAATTAAAAAAAATGGTTATAGGGCCGTCAGACATGGGCGCAACATTTCATTATTTTTTTGATATGATAGACAGTAATCAAATACGTGATACTCACAAAACATTTACTAAGCATGATATTAAACAAAGTCGCGAATTGGGTGCATTGATATTAAGTATGGAAAGTATATTGACGAATTTTTCTAATAAAAAAATTAAAATTAGTAAACCACTATTGTTCTATATCCCTACCGAGCATTTTTTTCATGGTTCTTGTGATATACATATGGAGTCACAACCTATTACTGTTTTATATTTTTCTGATATTAAATCTGGTGTTTTTTGTACAGCAGGTATTAATGAGCAAACAGAGTATTTTCGTATTGCTCTAGCTCCAGCTACTCATGATAAACAAAAAGCACATTAATAGTAGGTATATATGGAGCAAAAATTATCTATTAATACCAGAACATTAATTGCACAGAAAACCTATTATCAACAGATATTACCGGCTTTATCATTTGGCAAGAAAGCACTAACAGTAAGCGATTATCATCCTTCAGATCAAGACATAGCTAGAACTTACGCTTGAATTGTGTTTGCATGCAGACACAATCTATTAGAGAATATAATTATGTCTGCACGCAGACACTTTTAATAAGGCGCATGACATATGAATACTGAAATATCTCATATCAATGAGAGCAAACTATATGATGATATAAGCCATTTAATAGAAATTACCCAGCAACGTACATTACGTGCAATAAACCAAGCTGGAGTAATGCTCTATTGGCATATTGGTCACCGTGTGAACCATGAGATATTGCATTGTGCTAGAGCAGAGTACGGGGCCAAAATTATTAAGTCCCTTGCTGATAAATTACAACTAAAATACGGTCTTGGATTTGGTCATAGAGTTATTCATCGTTGCTCGCAATTTGAAAGACTGTTCCCAGATGAAAAAATTATTTTATCACTCTGCAAGCACTTAAAATGGACACACTTTGTAGCTCTATTAAATATTGATAATAAATTAAAACGAGAATTTTATGCAGAAATGTGTCGCATAGAACGATGGACTACAAGGGAGCTAACCAAGAAGATTGACAGCATGTTATTTGAAAGAACAGCAATAGCGAAGAGGCCAGAGGATGTTATTGAACAAGAAATTAAAAAACTGCGCGAATCAAATGTTCTAAAACCTGACCTTATAATACAAGATCCTTATGTATTTACTTACCTGGGTTCCCATGAAATTAAGGATGAGAAGACACTAGAAGACGCTATTTTAAAAGATATTGAAGAATTTTTATTAAATATGGGTAATGGGTTTACATTCCAAGAGCGCCAAAAAGTTATTGAAATTGATGGGGATTTTTTTAAAATTGATCTTTTAATGTTCCACAGGCGTTTACGTGCCATGGTTGCTATTGAATTAAAAAATGGTCGATTTAAACCTGCTGATAAAGGGCAAATTGAATTATATCTACGTTGGCTTGAAAAGCATGAAATGCAACCAGGAGAAAATCCTCCCATAGGAATAGTACTTTGTTCAGAAAAATCAGATGAGCGAGTTGAGTTACTACAGCTTGAGAAAAGTGGCATTAGGGTATCTCAGTTTATCACGGAATTGCCGTCGAAAGAAATATTTGCAAAGCGCCTTCATGAAGCGATTGAGCGTGCAAGAGAAAATGAGATTGCAAATCGGCTCATAAACGATAACGTAGTTACAGATGAGTAAATTGGTGTCATTATAGTGGCCATCACAACCAACCTCAGATGGTAGATCCTGATCTAGAAAATGTAGCAGTATTCTTAGCTTGCTTTACGAGTTAGTTCTTAGAAATCCAGAAGGCTCTACCACAAATAGACGCTGGGTTCTGATAAAAAGATAAACTTCGGATATGCTTCGGACATGTTAATAATCAAGGGTAGTTATGATCATTCAAATATCAGGTCTGCCTGTTACATTAAAAAGAAAGCGGGTTAAAAATATTAACTTACGTATTCAGCATACAGGAGCAGTGCATGTAAGTGCCCCATTAAAAATGCCCTTACAGATAATATATGGGTTTTTAGAAGGCAAGCGCTTATGGATCGAGAAACATCACAGTAAGTTGAAACAATCAGAACAGCGAATACTAGCTAGTGGTGAGTCCATTTATTTTAAAGGAATTGCCTATAAATTGCAGATCCATGTACATATAAAACAGCGAGTAGAATTAACTGAGCGCCAGATTCATATTTTTGCAAAGCCAGAAGTAACTCAGCTAGACAAGCGAGCACTTCTAACAAAATGGTATCGCACTCAAATGCAGCAATGTTTGCCACCACTTCTAGAGCGCTGGGAATCGGTAATTGATGTAACGGCTCATAAAGTAACAATTAAGCAAATGAGGACACGTTGGGGCTCTTGTCATCCCATTAAAAAGCATATTTCGCTCAACTTGCGCTTAATTGAAAAGCCATTGATTTGCTTGGAATATGTGGTTGTGCATGAATTAGTACATTTGTTAGAGGCCAGTCATAACCAAAGATTCTATGCATTGATGAACTACTTTCTGCCTAATTGGCAAGAAATCAAAAAAATGCTGGAATAATTCGTGCTTAACTAGGCAACAGACTAATGTTTAGAGACATCGTAATACCAAAGGAGTGCAATAATTAATCCAAAATAATACCCAAATTATGATGTAATTTTACTACAACCGATGTATTAAGGTAGAATGATTGGCCTTGCAATAAACTTAACGGCCGTCAATATTATGTCTGAATCGATGTTAATAGATAACTCGTTAGTAATCACGGAAGAGGTGAATCAATCTATTGATACCTGGCTTCCACCTATCCCCTTGGTTGAAAAATCAATCGCAGCAATGTATCCCGTAGATGCTTTGCCTGTAATTATACAAAATGCAATTACTACCTATCATAAATATGGTCAACAACCTGTACCACTAATTGCTTGTAGTGCCTTGGCGAATGTTTCCCTTGCTTGTCAAGCGCTAGCTAATATTGCTCGTGACCATTATCTATTAACACCAGTATCATTATACTTTCTAACTGCTGGCGGTTCAGGTGAACGTAAAAGTACTGCTGACGCAGTTTTTTCTAATGCTTGTAGGCAATGGGAAACAAGTATTAAAAAACAACGCGCGGCAGAAATATTAACAGCGAAAACTCTACATCATACTTGGTCAATGGAAAGAGATGGGTTAGTAACACAAATTAAGCGTGCCATGGTAAGTGGAGGTGATGTCCAGTACTTAACATATTTATTAAATAAAGTAATAAAACAAGAGCCAGAAATTCCTTTGCAGCCAATGTTATACTTCGAAGATGCAACCCAAGAGGCTCTTGCATCAGACTTAGCTACTGGATGGGCAAGCGCCTCATTGTGGAGTGATGAAGCGGCTGCGACACGAAGTTGCAGCGAGAGAGTTGTCTTGCATTGACAAGACCACCTGTGCCGACGGGTGATTCTAGGAGCATGAATAAAGAGCTGCTCTGACAATGCGTGAAGCACCTAAGTGCGAGATGCGAACCGTGAGGGGAGTGTCTTCCAGATAACTATGGTTTGGTTAGCGCTAGAAAGTTGGTATGGTGAACATATGTGAAACTGTGATAAAGACCGTCATCGCTAACAAGCGAAAGATAGTTGATACGCTTGAACCAAAAGGTACGAGAATAGGTAGGGTGAATTCAGCTTGTCACCCTCTCGGTCAGATTATTCTCCGGTCAACAGCAGTCACCTAACCCGACACCACTCTCCGCTGCGAAACGTGGAAACCCTGTATTGCTCCCTCTGGGACAGCAGACCGTGAGGTCTGCCCATGGCAATGCAGGCTTGGGATGTTTGAAAAAGCGAATGCTGTACTGTAATGGTATAGATACCGGTTTAAATGTTACCGGACACGAAAGTGGGCTGACGTCAAACAGGTCTTTAATCGTAAGAGAGTTTGAGGAACTGACATATGGAGGAACGCAAATGACGGCTATGTGCAAATCATCAGCTGGTGCCCCTTCAGCGGAGCAACTAACTTGGGACACCATTGAATGGAATAAAGCTAGCTTGCACGTCAATCAGCTGCAAATGCGTATTGCGAAGGCTTTTCGGGAAGGGCGACGTGGCAAGGTTAGAGCCTTACAGCGTCTTCTTACCTGCTCATTTTACGCCAAAGTACTGGCAGTAAAACGAGTTGTACAGAACAAAGGAAGAAAAACACCTGGTGTGGATAATGTATTGTGGAACACTTCAATCCAGAAGATAAATGCGGCTAAATCACTTAAGCGGCATGGTTATAAGACCAAACCGCTCAAGCGTATTTACATTCCAAAAAAGCAAAAAGGTAAAATGAGACCACTATCTATTCCGGTAATGGAATGCAGGGCCCAACAGGCTCTACACTTGTTGACTCTTGAGCCAATATCGGACACCATAGCGGATAAAAATGCCTATGGATTTAGGCCACTCAGATCAACGGCTGATGCAATCGAGCAATGTTTTAAATCACTTGCTCGACAGGATCGAGCTCAGTACATCTTAGAAGGCGATATCCAAGCTTGCTTTGGTGCGCCAGGAAAAGCCTGGTGCTTTCAGCGGGTGCAATTCCCGTCCCTGGAAAGAGCATAGCCAGCTCACCAGGAATCGAGTCTTGGGTGCATGAAGGTAACGACATGTGCTAAGCGTAGACAGAGCGACATTCGGGCCGTAACGCAAGTGAAGCGATAGAGCCTCGTTACATAACCGAGGGCCGACAAGGTCGAAAACTTGGAAGGCTATAGTAGGCAACCGATTAAATGGCGATGGTTGCTGGAGACCTCGGCGGGGTCTGAGAGCATGGCACGAATGGAAAAGGAAGCATTGAGGAACCTGGGAGATCCATCGTGGTCTTGGCGAAAGCTGAGTATGCAAACTGAAAGGACCAACCATAGGGATGCAGATGCTGCGGTGGAAGTCGGACTCGCTGGTAGTACTCGGAGCGTGGGAAAGCCACGTACATGGGGAAGCGGCGGGGCAAAGTTAGGACTTAGATGAAGAAACATTTTATGCACACAGAGGCGGAAGAAAATGTCCACGATATTGTCTAAGATAGCGTTGAAAGCAAAGGAGAACACGGAGATGCGGTTTACTTCGTTGGGACATTTGCTAACACCAGGATTTCTAAAAGAAACCTGGAAGCAAATGAATCGGCGAGCAGCAAGCGGCATTGATGGGGAAACGATGGAGGAGTTTGGCAAAGAGCTAGATCGTAGAGTTGAGGAAGTGGTTGAGCGACTTAAGTCAGGCAGCTACAAGGCACCGACTATTCGACGGGTTGATATACCAAAAGGCAATGGAAAGACAAGGCCACTTGGAATAACCACGGTTGAGGATAGGCTGGTGCAGAGAGCAGTTGCACGTATTTTGTCCTCAGTATTCGAACAGGATTTTCTCGATTTATCTTACGGGTATCGCCCTGGGCGTAGTCCGCATGATGCTCTAAAAGCGTTGCGCAGTCAGATTGTGACGAAGAAAGTGCGTCATGTATATGAGGCAGATATCCGTGGGTATTTCACCAAAATCAATCATCAGTGGTTGAGGAGGATGCTGGCAGAACGCATTTCAGATCGGACGATACTACGTCTGATCAACAAATGGTTAAAAGCTGGCGTTATGGTGGATGGAGTGAGTGTTAGACAGGAGTCTGGCACTCCCCAGGGTGGGCCAATTAGTTGCGTTTTAGCGAATATCTATCTGCATTATGTATTGGATCTCTGGTTTGAAAAGAAGTTCAAGAAATGGTGTCAGGGTGAGGCGTATCTAACGAGGTTTGTTGATGATTTTGTATGCTGTTTTGAGTATAAACGGGATGCAGAAAGACTTGATAAAAATCTGGCCCATCGGATGAGGAAGTTTGGTTTAGAATTGGCTCCAGAAAAGACGAGAATGCTGCAATGTGGGCGGTTTGCCCGAAGTAATGCACTTCGAGATGGATATAAACTACAAACTTTCGAGTTTTTAGGCTTTAAGCATGTCTGCGGAGTGGATAAATCAGGTAAATTTGCACTTATACGCATTCCTAGTCATAAGAGCTGCCGCAAATTTCTAGACAATACAGGTGAATGGCTCAGTCGGCATACACACTGGAAACGGCGAGATCAGCAAAAGCATCTAATAGCTATGTTGAAGGGGTTTTACCAATACTATGCACTTTACCACTGTAAACCTAAATTAGACTGGATACTGGGTGAAGTTCAGCGTCAATGGAGGCGGAGCATCAAGCGCCGCAGTCAGAGACATCAGGTATTTTGGTGTTACCTAAAGAGCCGGGACTGGTTCAAGCTGCCATATGCTGAAGTGCTACATCCAAGTATCTAGGCTATAAGCGTGAATCTGCTTTGGGAAGCCCGTTGCGGGAAAACTGCACGGCGGGTTTTGCTTGGGGTTTTGGGCGCAAGGGAGAAATCCTGAGGCCCAATTCTACCAGCCATAACATCTCACATGCATGGTTATTGCAAAACACATGTATGGACAGAGTCATGTTAAAGAAATGGCTAGCCGCTGGTTACCTTGATAAAGGAACACTTTTCCAAACGGAACAAGGCACACCGCAGGGTGGAATTATCTCCCCAACACTTCTCACGGTAACCTTGAGTGGGTTAGAGCAAGCCGTAAAAGCCTCTACTCATCGAAAGGACAAAGTCAATGTTTGTGTTTATGCAGACGACTTTATTATTACCGGTTCAACATGGGAAGTATTAGCGAATAAGGTGTACCCAATTGTTAAAGCGTTCCTGAGTGAGCGAGGATTAACTCTGTCACCAGAGAAAACCAAAATCACTCATATTAGTGAAGGATTTGAATTCCTTGGCATGAATATACGGAAATACAATAAGGGGAAATTAATCATTAAACCTGCGAAAAGCAGCGTGATACGATTTCTCACGGACATCCAAGAAAACATCAAATGTCATCCAACGAGCAAAACGGAAAACTTAATCCGGCTATTGAATCCAAAAATTCGAGGCTGGGTAAATTATTACCAACATGTATGCTCGAAAGAGACTTTCACAATGGTAGACCACAAGATCTTTAAAGCAACTTGGAAGTGGGCTGTCAGACGACACCCAAAGAAGGGTTTGCGATGGATTAAAGATAAGTACTACCGTAACCATATACACAGAAAATGGGTATTCTCAGCTACGGTCAAGGATAAAAAGGGAGGTAGATCCCCAATTGACTTAATCGAGGCTGCAAAGACACCTATAATTCGACACATCAAGATTAAGGCTGACGCAACTCCATACGATCCAGCTTATCAAGCTTATTTTAATAAGCGCACTTCTAATAGAAGAAATAGAATGGGTCGAGGGATAGCGATCGAGACTAATCTAACCTCATGAGTTCAACTACAAGAGAGACCGGGTCGTGTTCAACGACCTTATCAAAGGCTTGAGCCGTATGACGCGAAAGTGTCACGTACGGTTCTGAGGAGAGTGGCGGCTGGTAACAGCCGCTGCTTATCCGACGCATCGTACTCGGTAGTCATAGCATGCATAGCAACCCTTTACGATTTGTGGCTTTATTAAATCGCCTATGGGATGGCAAATCATTCACAGCACATCGTAAAACCAGCGATAATTATACGCTTGAAGATCGCAGGTTAACTATCAATCTTATGATGCAACCATTACTGCTACAAAAAATAGCAAATGCTGTCTCTGGCATTGGCAGGCAAAGTGGTTTTTTAGCACGTTGTCTACTCGCTCACCCAGAAAGTGCTATGGGAACTAGATTTTATCAAGAGCCACCAATGTCACGTGAGTTTATGACTGACTTTGAAGCGAGAATTACCGCTTGCCTGCAACAAACAGAGCATCTTACCCATCAAGGCTGCTATAATCTACCGACGTTATCCCTAAGTAATGATGCTAAACAAAAATGGATTATATTTTTCAATAGTTTAGAAATCCTCTTTTCATATTGCCTCCGAGTCAATGAATGTACAAAAAAATATAAACCTCCACGCGCTATTTCACATTTCTGTTCGTGGAGAAATCAACGGCCTAATACACATTTCACAATAAGCCCCAGAGCAATCAGTGCATTAGGAATGGCTTTAGTATAACATAACAACTTCTCGTTAATATTACACCATATGACTATGATATTGCATTGTGTGGGCAAATGATCTTCCCGTAATTTGTTCCATAAGTGGAATACTTTCTACAGGATATCCCTGTAACAATAATTCAGCAATAACCAAAAAATACTTCCAATGATTTCCTTTAATACTTTTAGATCTGTGCCAGAGGAGCATTCTTATCAGAATAAAAATCCATTTATCTAATAACTCCCCTCGCAACAAAATGGTGGTGGCAATTTTTGAAATAGGCTGATTTAACTTGTCATTCTGCATCTTTGAATGTGTTTCTGCTGCTTCTATCATCGCCTGATTTACGCGATCACCCGTTTCAAACCATGATTGTCCAAATTCTGTTGGCCATTGCGCACTTATCTTTAATGAAAGCTCGATTAAGGTTGGATTTGCAGTATCCAATTGTTCTTGTTCTTTGATCCTAATAATTTCATCCATAGGGTTAATTGTTTGAGGTAGCCAGTTTTGCATTCCAAATAACTCAGCAACCTCCAGAAAAGCAGGTTCTGGAACATGATTATTTTTTTGACCTACAGTAATAAAATGACTAACAAGCTTTGAAACAAAGGCTGTAGAAACCGATTTTGAAGGCAGCTCATGTCTTTCAAGGATACTTGCAAATTCGTCTGGGTGTGCTTTGTGCATAACAAAAGGTTCTCTAATGCCTATCCCTTCCTTAAGTAAAAGCCCTGCAATTGTTCGCTGGTTTTTTGTTTTGGTTTCAAACATAATACATTGAACACCTGCTCCATCTACAATAGATGACACTAATTTTGTTATTTTAGCTGCTGGATAGGGTGCGGCTGTTACTCCTTCTCTACGAACTTGCTGAATAAGTTTATCAAGAGCTTGTTGCTCATCGTGAGGCAACCAATTTCTAATCACAATAAATCGTCGTAAAGTAATAGAAGAAATTTTGATGATGTTTTCAGAAAAGTTTCTTGACCATATTAATGGAACCATACAACGAATTGGTTTTTTAGGATGCAGTAACATAAATATACCAACATCATGAACAAATTCCTTTTTTGTGGTGATTAGTTCATTGATTAATGCAAATTGTATTTCAATTGGTTGGAGTTGCGTTTGTGCAATCAGAAACGCATATAATTCAAAGGACGTTTTGATCCCACCTTCACGCCGAATAAGATCTAAAAAAGCAGGTAATTGTGGTACAATGTTAGGTAATTTATCTAAAGCTGCTGACTCAATCGTTTCATTATAATCCAATTCAGGTGTTGGAAGCTTAGAGTCATGCAGAGCATCACTTATAAGCATTTTCCTATCAACACTCAAATTCTGGAATATATGTTTTAAAGTTTGGTGGATCTGCTCTAAAAGGCTTTGCGCATGCAAGTCTTGATTGTCTAACTTATAACGTAACCTTGAGAATCCTTCATTGAAGAGCAGATATATCTGTTTTTTCTTATTTTTAATCTTATTGTCAGAAATATCAGTAAAATATTCTAAGCATGATAAAATCATTTCAGGATGTGTAACAAATTGTAGTTCAACGTCATGTGGTACACGTAATGCATCTGAGTCTAAATTCATTGCACACTTAAAAAGAGATTCTACTGAATGCATATGGTCACCTTATGATTTACGTTTTTTAACAGTTCTTTTGATCTTGAACAATGCAAGATTCATTTCGTATGTTGTTTCAGTATCTGTAACTTCTAAGTCATCCTCAGGAATAATTAAATCGGCAATTAAATCCCCTGTATGTTCCATCAGTGATTTTTGTTTTGGAGAATTTTCTGGCATGGTTTGAACCTGATGAATGATGCTGCCTAATTCTCGGACCTTGGCAAATGTATCAATAATAGCCAACGTGGTTTCTACTGCGGTTGGGCTTTTTAAAATGGTTGCCAGCATATATAGACCACGCTCAGTGAAAGCTTTTGGTGGACGTACTTTTCCTCCGCCAAGAGGGGTAGGTGAGGTCGCAATTTGCGACTTCACCGTTTCCCATTCAATGTGGTCAGCTGTACTAAATAGCCTTCTGGGAATTTATCAGGATTTCGATTAACAGCTTCGTTTATACGTTTAGTGTCTAAACCATATAGGCCAGCTACATCAGAATCAATAATCACTTGTTGATTACGGATATTAATGATTTTCTCTTTAACACGATCATATTTAATGGGTTGCATAAACAAGTCCTATTTCATTTCGTTGATTTGGCAAGCGCTCTATAAACGGACGTACGTCCTATTTCTAATCGTCGTGCTACTTCCGTTGGTCTAATTTTTTCTTCAACATGCAGTCTCCAAATCTCTTTATCGTCAATCTTCTTTTTCCGTCCCGTATATGCCCCACGTTGTTTGGCAGCAAGGATGCCTTCAAGTTGTCGTTCGCGGCGCAGATTGGTTTCAAATTCCGCAAAGACGCCAAGCATATCCAAAAATGCTTTACCTGCAGCTGTATGCGTATCTATAGGCTGCTCTGTTGCTTTTAATGTTACTTTTTTATCTTTGAGAAAATGTACAATGTCTTGCAGGTCTTTAATGCTGCGGGCAAGTCTATCTACCCGTGTCACCATTAATGTATCGCCTTCGTGGAGGAACTCAAGTAATAACTGCAATTCGGTACGCCCATTGCGATTGGTACCTGATGCTTTTTCAGCGCGCACGATTTCACATCCCGCGGCACGCAGAGCTTTTTCTTGCACAGAGTAATCTTGATCGATGCTTGATACCCGCGCATATCCATAACAAGCCATAAACTGTTCCTTTAGATTCTAGAAGTGGAAATATTACTGTACCTAAACACATAAATCAACTCTATTGGAACAAAAATTTCGTTCCAATTTATTGTTCCATTGCAGTATACTCTAATGGTGTGATACGATCGCTTTATTTTCTAAATTTGTTATTTTTCTAATGCGATGTAACAGTTAAATAATGATAGGGAAAATTAATACATTGTGCATTATTTGATATTTTTGACATTATTCGGGATTTTCCTCCACTATCACTATTCTATTTTGTTCGATCCAATGTTTATTAGATTGTTTCGATATCGACATAATTCTTTGCAATTCTGCTTCATCGGCCTTAACTAATATTATTCCACCATGAGAAACTGAGTTATCTACTCTACTTTGTAATTTACCTTCTCGAACATACTTATGCAGTTTTTTTCTTGGCACATTTGTTTTAAGAGCCAATTCAGAGCAAGTCCATTCATCTTTGTCTCTGTTTGCCGCTTCTGCACGTCGCTTTCTACCAGTGACTAAACCAGCTCTAGAAATGATTGTTTCTACAATACCTTGATTAAATGGCTTTTTATATTTAGCTGAATACCAGCCTTTTTTATTCAATGCTTCAGCAATTGCGGTATAGCTTTTTCCTGCAGATTGTAATTCTTTTACATATTCTATCAACTCTGGATAATAACTAATTTGTTCTATTTTTGACAAGGATCGAATGTATTGCCCATATGTTATATGGCTACCCACCCAATAAATTTCAAGATCTACTTTCTCTGCATTCCCAGGAATATTGATTATGATTTTATCAATCAATAACCGTATAATTTGTTGTCTTTGCTGGTTAGTCGTCGTTGTAGCATTCCATATTGTTGGGAAATCACCGGCAAGCTGACAAATAGCCTCACGTTCTTCAGTAGTCATTACCGCCGGTTGTTCAGCAATAAATTGATTATATTCTTGCTTTAATTTTTCTTCAGCAGCAAGTGATTTTTCCCAATTTTGTTCTAGTGCGCGTGCGACTAAACGATTTTCTGGTTCTGCGGCATTATACTGCCGAAATGCACGCTCTACTTCATATTTTGCTCTCTCGAGTCTGAGCTGCCAATGCTTCAATAATGACTCTCGCTCTTGACTAAGATTTTCAGCTACTTTTAAACTGATTTGCAAAGACGACGGCTGCAATGCTTCTAGAACTTGCTCTTCAACAAAAGATTCCAACTGAGCACCTTGTAATGAAGTGCACCTTTTATCACCATAATTCACTGCATGCTTCTGACATAAATAACGCAAATGCTTACCATTACTGGTGTATCTTGTTGTCAGTTTAGAGTGGCATTTACTGCAAGTAAGCAACCCTGATAAACGCGATGATCCTCGACTAACAACTCCCATCATTTTGTTGGAATTCATGGCCAATTGTTTTTTGTTTCGTTCATATTTCTCCCAAGTAATATAATTTGGGAATTTATCCTTGATCAATACTTCCCAATCTTCTTGTTTAGCTTTCGTTTTACCAGAATAAGGTTGGCCAGGTTGCTTTTTTCTTGAATCAACAGGAAATCTCCCATAAGAATAAGCACCAGCATAAGTCGGATTAGTTAAGATATTATGGATCATAGTACGATTAGGCCGGCGCCAATCTATCTCACCTTTACGTAATCCTCCATTTTCACGATATGGCATTTGTATTTGATTTTTGACCATAAAATTCAGCACCGCATTGCAGCTTCGATATTGTTCAAATAGTTTGAATATTAGCGCGATTGTTTCTTGAGCTTGTTGATCTGGATCTTTGTTAATTTCACCGGATGGCCGATAAATGTAGCCTACTGGTAAATTCATCTTTAATTCACCGCGTCTAGCTTTCGCTTTTTTCCCAGATAACATACGCTGTTTTATTATATGCAACTCAGCTTCAGACATTGTACCTTTCAAACCTAACAATAACCTATCATTATAGTGACCTGGATCATAAATACCATCTGTGTCTCCAATTAAAGTACGAAATAAAGCACAAGATTCTAATAATTGATACCAATCTCGGCAAGAACGTGCAAGTCGAGAAATTTCTATCCCAAATACCATACCAACGCGATCCAGACTGACTTCCGCAACTAACTTTTGAAATCCTGGGCGTCCTTCTGCATTTGATCCAGAACGACCTAAATCCTCATCAATGATAACAATTTTTTCCCTAGACCATCCAAGGTTATATGCTTTTTCAACTAATGCATATTGAAGCTTGGTTGATTCATTATGCCGCTCTACTTGTTGAAGTGTGGATTGACGGATATAAATTATCGCTAAACGCGACAGATGCTGCATTTGTATTTTGCTTGGAATCTGTGCTAAGTATTTGTCTTTCATGTGTAACTGTTCTGACTGAGTCATTATTTTTTACTCCCTGCTGCTTGCTTCTCCTCACATAATTGATAGCCATCTCCTCCAGTAAATGAGTGAGCGCTATACAATCCTGTGCAGGGATCTGCTCCCATACTGATCGCATCTAATATATTCTCCTT